>Ga0302184_10001238_pt1 | contig 16547 bp, 16 predicted proteins | sample I_Palsa_N3_3_FD_200233 | JGI IMG/M metagenome (GOLD analysis project Ga0302184, IMG submission 200233) | Peat permafrost microbial communities from Stordalen Mire near Abisko, Sweden - I_Palsa_N3_3 | ecosystem: Environmental > Terrestrial > Soil > Palsa > Peat permafrost | place: Sweden...
TATCCCGCCGAACCGGATGGTGAGATTGCGGACCGTCAGGAGCGCCGGCAAGACGCGTTACTTCTCGGCCATCGACATCGAGCGCGTGTCGACGAGGACGCCTGCCGGCGACCAATCCGAGCTCAGCCATTTCGCCGCGATCATTTGCGTGATCGGGAAGCGCGATGACGGCGTCGTGCGGATCACGACGCCCGGATATGCCCCCGGGTTGTCTTTTTCGTCAAGATGCGTGGCAGCGTCCATCACCTTCTTGCGGGTCAGGTCGCGGCCGGCGCGTTTGAGGACGTCGACCATCGTGAACGCGATCGAAACGCCGTAGAGGTAGTTCCCATCGTCCTTGTCGGCGCCGGGCAGATACTTGGCCATGATCTCGTTGTAGAGCTTCATCCCCGGGTCGTTTGCGTAGCGGGCATGATTGGCCGGATCCTTGAGATAGACCGTGGTGAAGATCCCGGAGACGGCGGACGGTCCGCCCGCTTTCGCTGCGGCGTTCATGAACGGCACCGCTGCGGAGACGTTGTTGAGGTAGGTCACCGGATGCCACGACTGCTGCGCCGCGAGCACCATCGCCTGAATCGCGAACTTCGGGGTCGCGAAGATCATGAACGTGTCCGCGCCCGAGGCCTTGAGGGTCGCGATCTGCGAGGCGACGTTCGGATCGGTCGTCTCGTACGACGCCATCTTGATGACCATGTCCTGGTGCTTGCCGAGTCCGCGCTTCATGCCGGCGATATAGTCCTCGCCGTAATCGTCGTTCTGGTAGAGGACGGCGATCTTGGCATGGGGATGGTTCTGCAGAACGTCCTGCGCGTACAGGATCGCTTCCGACTGATAGTCCGGCTGCCAGCCGATCGTCCAGGGGAACTTCGCCGAGTCGTGGCCCCACGTTGATGCGCCGGTGGCGACGAACAACTGCGGCACACCGTTCTGATTCAGATACGGTCGGATCGCCGCGTTGACGGCGGTGCCGAGCGTGTCGAACATCGCGAAGACCTTGTCCTGTTCGACCAATTGGTGCACGAGCTGCACGGCCTGCGGCGGACTGTAGCCGTCGTCTTTGTCGATGTACTTGATCTTGCGGCCGTTGACGCCGCCGCGATCGTTCACGTAGCTGAAGTACGCGGCGATGCCTTTGCCGATGTTGCCGTACGCCGACGCCGGGCCGCTGTACGGATGCGTGCCGCCGAGCACGATCTCGGTGTCGGTGACGCCCGGGTCGGCGGCGAGGGCGGGAGCGATGGTGCTGCTGCTCACGGTGAGCGCGAACGTCGCTGCGAGGATGCCGGTTACGGCCTTTCGGTGGACTTGGATCATGGGTACCTCCTGCGGGCAGAGAGTTGCGCTACTCGCGCGTGGGTCGATCGACCGCCATCGAAGCGGCCAGGACGGAAGGTTCCGAGGGTAACGGCGACGGCGTTTTTCGGACGAGCCGGCGCGTGAGGCGCTGCACTCCTCCGACGATGCCGTCCGGAACGAAGAACATCATCAGAATCAGCGTGACGCCGTAGACGACGCTCGGCGCAGCCTCGTTTATTTGCTGGGCGACGAGCGGGAGGAACTCGATCACGATCGCGCCGACGAGAGCACCCCAGAAGGTCAGCATCCCGCCCAAGACGGCGCCGATCAAGAGCGTGATCGAGAGCGCGAACGTGAACGTGTCGGGGCTGACGTAGGCGGTCGTCATGGCGAAGAACGCTCCGGCGATGCCGGCCAGCACCGCGCTCCAGCCGAAGGCGAGCGTCTTGTAGTACGTCGGGTTCACGCCGAACGAGATCGCCGCAATGGGATTGTCGCGCAGCGCTCGGAGTGCGCGGCCGAAGCGGCCGCGCACCAGCAGCGCCGAGGCGAGAAACGCCGCACCGGCGATCGCCCACGCAACGTAGTACAACCACAGCTGGCCGCTGACCGGAATTCCCAGCGGCGCCGTTACCGGATCGAGCGACAGACCCCCGAAGCCGCCGGTGATGCTCTTGTAGTGCTTGAGAAACGACGGCGTGGCGACGCCCAGAGAAAATGTCGCGAGAGCGAGGTAGACGCCCGCCAAGCGCAGCGCGATGACGCCGATGAGAATGCCGAACGCCCCGGACGCAATCGCGGCCAGCGGCACGCCGATCCAATACGGCCAGCCTAGCCGATGCGCGAGGATCGCCGCCACGTAACCCCCCAGCGCCATGAAGGCGCCGTGGCCGAGCGAGATCTGGCCGTTCATCCCGGTCAGGACGATCAGCCCCAGGATCGCGATCGCGTACACGGCGACGTAGACGAAGTCGAACACGACGAACGACGGCACGACGGCCGGCAGCAGCGCGATGAGCGCGACGGCGATGGCGACGCGGAGTGGACGCGCGACGCTCGGCGACACTAGACGCGCTGCACCGTCGCGCGCCCGAACAGCCCGGACGGCTTGATCACGAGGACGGCGACGATGATCGCCAGCGCCGCCGCGAGGCGCAGCTCGTCGCCGATCGCCGGGACGTACGTTCCGAGCAAGTTGAGGACGACGCCCAGTGTGAGGCCGCCGACGACGGCGCCGATCGGGCTCTCGACGCCGCCCAGCACTGCCGCAGCGAAGGCGTAGACGATGATGCTCTGCATCATGTTGGGATCGAGGAAGACGACCGGTGCGATCATGATCCCGGAGATCGCGCCGACCAGAGACGCCAGTCCCCAGCCCAGCGCGAGCATCCAGCCGACGCGAATCCCGAGCACGCGGCTCTGCTCGGGATAGATCGCAGCCGCTCGCATCGCGAGACCGAGCTTCGTCTTCTGAAAGAACAGCGTGACGAGTCCGAGCGTCACGAACGACACGACGATGATGCCGACGTCCTGCGCGCTGAACGCGACGCCGCCGACCTGCAACGGCGTGCTGGGGAACGGCGAGGGGAAAGGCTTGACGATATAGCCCCAGATCCAGCCGGCCAGGCCATTGATCGCAGTGAACAAGCCCAGCGTGACGATGACGAGCGTGAGCTGCGGCGCACGCTCGACCGGCCGGATCACGATCCGCTCCAATAGCACGCCGCCGGCGAACGCGACCACGATCGTGATGAAGAACGCGCCCAGCATCGGGACGCCCATCTGCACGAGCTGCCAGGCGATGTAGGTCGAGAACATCGCCAGCTCGCCCTGGGCGAAGTTGATGACGCCCATCGAGCGGTAGATCAGCACCAGCGCGAGTGCCATGCTGGCGAAGATGGAACCCGTCGCCAAGCCGCTGACTACCTGTTGGGCAAAAAGTTGCACGGCCCACCCCTTTTGCGCCCTTGCCACGCAACGCCTCGGGCCGCGCCCTTGGATTGCGACCGCCTTGCACCGGTCGCGTCCCGACCGCGGGGCGCGACCCCGGGGATCAGTCCGAAGCGGCCCGGCAGGTCAAGCGGGTGTCGACGGGTCCGCGGCCCTACGCGAGGCCGGCGTGCTGCGGGAGCGCGAGGCTGATCGACTCTCCCGGACGCAGGGTGGTGACGGCGATTTGCGGGGCGATGCGTGCGACGGCGCCGCGGAACGCGTCCGCGGCCGGCGGCCCGAGGACCAGCGGATTGTGGGCGTAGTGCACCGGGATCGCGTGGCTTACGCCCATGAGTTTGCATGCCAGCGCGGCGTCATCGGGTCCCATGGTGAACGCACCGTTGCCGGCGCTCACGATTGCCAAGTCGGGGCGGTAGCGCGAGCCGATCAGCGCCATGTCTCCGAACACGTCCGTGTCGCCCGAGGCATAGACGCGTGCGCCGCCAAGGTCGATGATGAAGCCCGCCGGCGGAAAACCGGCGGCCGTCGAGTGCACCGCCGGGACGAGTTCGAACCGGATTCCCTTGTACGAGGCCCGCCCGCCCATGTTGGTCCCCGCGCCGGAGTTGAGCACGACCTGCGTGGTGTCGAGGCCGGCGGCTTTGAACTTCGGCACGAGGCCGACGCGCATCAGGTCGCTCTGACCGACGGTCTTGACGTCGACGCCGGCGCTCAGGAGCGCGGGCAGCAGTTCGAAATAGTCGCCGATGTGATCGCCGTGATCGTGCGTCAACGCAACGACCACGGCGTCGGGGGCGCGACTCTTGATGTGTGCGGCGTACGCTGCGGCGCTCGACAACTCGGCCGGCTTCTCCATCCCGAACCCTTTGAAACCGGTATTGTTCCAGATCCAAGCGTCGACGAGGACGATCGACTTATCGTCGGGCGTCGCCAGCTCGTAGACGCCGCCGCCGTACCAGCGCATCTTCAGCGTCACCGTCCCGCCGGCGGCAGCCGTCGTGCGGCTCGAAGTGGCTGCCGTCGCGGCTCCGGCAGCCGCCGTCACCCCGAAGAACTCGACGCGTGAGAGCGGATCGCGCATTTCGGACCTCTTCCTCGAACCAATACGAGAGGGCGCGGCTTATCTACCGCGTCCCCGAAGCCCTGGCCTCCGAGGCAGACGAGGATGCGCAAGGCACCAGAAAGGCGCTGCGTTGCCTAGCCGAAGCGAGGGTGCTACGATGACCGGCATTCTGCCGGAGTTATTGAAGCACGGCGTCGTGCCGCGGTCCGCGCTCGTAGTGCTGTGCGCGGTGCTCGGTGCCTGCGCACCGCACAAGCCGCCGCCGCAGTACGCGGCGAGCGGTGCGATCGGAAGCGACTTCCAACGCGAGGTCGCGGTGGTCGCGGATTCGCAGGCTGCACTGCTCGCGCAGATCGCCCGCGCGCGCGCTGACGGGCTCGAGCCGCAGTTCGTCGTCGTCGCCGCCGGACGGCGGAACTACACGTTTGCGGTCTATGCCAGCGTCGTGCGCTCGCAGCACAACCTCCTCGTCGCCGGCTACAACGCGCTCTATGTGTTTCCGCTCGCGATGTCAGCCGTTCGCTACGGCGACGCCGTCGTCGCGACCGACACGCTTCCCGTCGTCGCCGACCTTCCGGCCGCGAGCGTGGCCGCACGCTCGCCGGCCTGCCCCGACTGCAGCGCCCTCATCGCGGACCGCGCGCGCATCGCCGCCCTGACGCGCTCGTGGCCGGCGCAGGCCGATCCGTGGCAGATCTCTCCGCACTATACCGTCTGGATTCCGCTCCCCAAAAGCTCGAGGAATCCCTAACGTCCTGCCTCGCTACGCGCCGGCGGCGATATCGAACGTCCCGTCCACGAGTTCCACGAACGTGCGCTCTTCGCGGACGATGAAGCGCCTGGTGTTTGCAAACGCAAAGTTCTCGCGCGCGTCGGGATCGCTTTTGAGTTTCGTACGATACGTTTCGTACGCTGCTAAGCTCGCGAAGCCGATCAGCCCCCACGCGATGTCGTTCGTCCCTTCAGCGGGGAGGAAGTACCCGATGAGGTGACCGCCGCAGCGCGGGATGATGCCACCCCAGGTGGCGGCGTAGCGTTGGAAGTCAGCCCGCGCGAACGGATCGATCTGGTAGCGGATGAAGCACGCGATCATGCGTGCAGTGTAACGCTTGCGCCGCACGCACGCTTCGTTTACCGTCAAACAATGATCGTCGAAGACGGTGCCGATCTTGCTGCCGCCGGGATCGCCGCGGCGATCGGGGAACCGGCGCGAGCGCGGATGCTCTATGCGCTGATGGACGGCCGCGCGCGCACCGGCACGGAGTTGGCCGTGCTTGCGGGCGTGAGCCCCTCGACCGCCAGCGTCCATCTCGGGCGTCTGACGTCGGAACGACTCGTCGCGGTCGCCGTGCAGGGAAGGCATCGTTACTACCGCCTGCGCGGGCCCGCTGTCGCACGGCTCCTCGAGGGGCTCAACGTTCTCGCCGGGGGCGACCGCGCGTCGTTTGTCGCGACGACGCCGCACCGTTTGCGCGTCGCGCGGACGTGCTACGACCACCTCGCCGGCAGCATCGCCGTCGCGCTGTACGACAGCTTTGTCGCGGCGGCGTGGCTGCGCCCGAACGGCGCCGGCGCGAGCGGCTACGACATCACCGCCAAGGGCGCGAAGGCGCTCGAGCCGCTCGGTATCGACGTCGCGGCGCTGCGCGCGCTGCGCCGGCGGTTGGCCTATGGCTGCCTGGATTGGAGCGAACGGCTTCCGCACGTCGGCGGCGCGCTGGGCGCTGCGCTGCTGAGTCTCGTGCTGCGCAAGAAGTGGTTGATCGCCGATCACGACGGCCGCGCGCTTTCCCTCACCCGGGTGGGGAGGGGGGAACTGAACGCGCGTTTTGGAATCAACTTTCTTACCTAGCGGCAAAACAGGCAAATGGTTGCTTGCTACAAATAGCCTCCCGCGCCTGACGTGTAGGGAGCGCCGCTTAGCCTGATGTATAATAGGCTCATTAAGACACTGCTTTACCGCAGGGCCTCGGCTCTGCGGGAAGGCGGCGTATCCCGATACCAGCGCAACAAACTCGGCTCAATAACGGAGGAGATTTGTTGCGGGACGCCTTCGGGATCACACCGCGCGCCACAAGGAGCACTTCCCGTGCGACGCATGTTTCTTGCGTTCGCGAGCCTCATACTCGCGATCGCCTCGCTTTCCACCGCCGCCTCAGCCGCTGACAAGTGGGATCTGACGGTTTCGCCCGTCTTCTTCTATAACGGCACCGGCGACGCGGGCTACGGTCCCCCGAAGGGTGAGATCCCGTTGTATTGCCCCAACGGCAGTCCCCATTGCCCGGGCACGTTGGCGCTGACCAACAACCTGCGGGTTGACTACGGCATCGCCTATCACTTCGACCGGCGCTGGAGCCTCGAGTACACGCACTCGAACTTCGACTTCTCGCTCGGGCGCATCACCTCGATCAAGCCGTTCTCCGTGTTGACCGGTGACATCGACGATCGCACCGACACGGGCAAGCTGAACTTCGCCGCCGGCTACGGCCTGTCGTTCGATGCGTACTACTTCAGCCACCAGCGCTCGAACCTCGCCGCAACCAACGCGTTCGGCGGCTGTTACTTCAACGGCATCTCGTGCCCGGGAAATGTCTCGAACCCGGCCAGCATCAACTCGAACGCGTATGGCCTCGGTGCCGCGTATGCGTTCGGCCCGCATCAGCGGTTCGAGCCGCCGATGTTTAAAATCAACATCGACGCGCAGTTCTATCCGCGGCCGATCGCCAGAACCGCACAGAATTGCATCCCGCCGGGTTTCCCCGGCGCGAATGCGCCGGTCTGCAACGCGGAAGGCATCCCCGGATACGTCTCGAGCCAGACGACCTACCCCTACGAGCTCACGATGTTCCCGCTCGCCAATTACCAATACGCGCCGCGCGGTTTCCTACCGTTCGTCGCCTACGAGCGTACCAGCGTCCTCTGGCACGCGGAGAACGCCCCGGAAACGTTCAACTCGACGATCTGGGGATTCGTCCAGGTCCTGGGTCATGGTTTATCGGTTAGTTATACGAACTTCAAGCTCAACGGCTGCTACTGCAGCAACACCGTGCCGGCGCCGGACAGCATCCGCTCCGACACGAACATCCTCAAGTTCACCTACGACTACAAGTTCTAAGTAACCGCAGCGCGCGCCGGCATAACGACATGCCGGCGCGCGTCTTTTTTTCGGGCCGAAACGGCCCCGGTGGAGAAAAACCTTGAAGATTCGTGACGCGGTCGTCCCGGCATCAGCCGTGGTTGTGACCCTCGCTTTGCTCGCCGGGCTCCGCGCAGCGCCCGCTGCACCGGCGAAGGCCCCCGTCAACGTCGGCATGATCTACTCGAAGACGGGGCTGCTCGGCACCTACGGCGGCGAGTTCTACGACGGTTTCCAAGCGGGGCTGGACTACGCGACGCACGGGACCGGGATGGCTGCCGGACACAAGATCGTGGTGAGCGAGCACGACGACGCCGGCGATCCGGCCAAAGGCGTCGCGGCCGCCAAAGACCTCATCGGCCAAGGCGTCAAAATCATCTTCGGCACGACCGCCTCGGGCGTGGCGCTCCAAGTGGCGCCGCTCGCGAAGGACAACAACGTCCTGTTCATCTCCGGCGCGGCCGCCGCCGATGCGATCACCGGCAATAACCGCAATACGTTCCGCTCCGGCCGTCAGACGTATCAGGACGTGCTGACCGCGGGCGTCATCATGGGTAACTCACTGCGCGGCAAGCACGTGCTGGTGTTCGCGCAAGACTCGGCCTTCGGCCAGGCCAACGTCGCCGCCGTGCGCGCGGTGCTGGGTGCCGAGGGCGCCTCCGTCGACGGACTGCTCGCGCCGCTTTCCGCCAACGACTTCACGCCATTCGCGCAGAAGGTCAAGGATACGAAACCCGACCTGCTGTTCATCGCCTGGGCCGGCACCACCGGCGCCTCGATGTTCAAGAGCCTCGACGACGCGGGGGTGTTCGCGGTGACGAAGGCCGTGACCGGACTCGATCAGCGCGCCTCGTTCCCGTTCTACGCCCCGATGGCGGCGCGGCTGCAGTTCCTCTCGCACTACTTCGCCGCATGCTCGCAGACAAAAGAGAACGCAGCGTTGGCAGCGGAGCTCCGCAAATCAGGAAAGTTCCCGGAGATCTTCGACAACGACGGTTTTGTTGCGGCGCAAATGATCGTGCATGCGATCGAAAAGGCGGACGGCGACGACGTTCCCAAGATGATCTCGGCACTCGAGGGCTGGTCGTTCGAAGGTCCCAAGGGCAAACAGTCGGTTCGCGCTGCCGATCACGCGATGATCCAGCCGATGTTCATCGTGAAGCTGGAAGGCCCGAGCCCGACGGAGCTGCAGCCTCACTTGCTGCGCACCGTTCCGGCCGAAGCCGTCGCCCCGCCCGTTCACCCATTCAAGTAAGACCCATACGGCGCTCGACGTAGTGCGCCGCATCGAACCCGCGCTCGCGGTCGACGACCTGCGCGCGAGCGCGGTGCTGCCGTTCGAACCGGCCGCGACGCCGTCGCCTGGTGTCTCGAGTGCGTTCGGGCCGGCGACGCCGTTCGGTTCGCCGGCGTTTGCGGAGCGCGATGCGCGCGACATTACGCCGCCGTCCGTGCCGCGCGTCCCGGAGCCGATCCCGGGGCGGCGCATCGCCGGCTCGCTCGCGCCCGCGCAACGCTTTCTCCTGCGGGTCCCGGAACGCTGGAACGGCGGCCTCGTCGTCGCCGGCACGCCGGGCCAGCGCACGGAGTTCGCGTGCGATCTGCTGTTCGGCGATCCGCTGCTCGCGCGCGGTTACGCCTACATCGCGAGCAACAAAGGCAACGGCGACGGAGCAGTCCTGCTCCAGCCCGGTGCGACGTTCGCGGTCGACGGCACCCCCGTGCCGCGTTTCTTTTTGCCCGGCGGAATCGCACTCGCGTTGTGGCAACTCGCGCCCGGGCACACCATCGAGGCCTGGTCCGATGATTTCCTCGCGCTCACCGATCTCGCGCAGGAACTCATCGCCGGCCTGCACGGCCAGGCGCCCGACCGCGTCTACGCGGTCGGACTTTCGAACGGCGGCTATCAAGTGCGGCGCGCGATCGAACGCAGCGATGCCTTCGCCGGCGCGTTGACCTGGAACGCCGTCTTGTGGACGCCGCGCTACAACGTCCTGCGCTACCTGCCGGCGGCGATCGCAGCGCTCGAAGCGCAACGCCCCGAAGAACTCCTCGCGCTCGGCATCCCGCCGGATGTCGTCGGGACCGACGGGAGTTCGCTGTACCAGCGCAACTTGCTGACCTACTACTACCTCACCGGGTGGCTGCACGCGATGCAGCTCGATCCGTCAACGTCGCTGGCGTACGGCGACACGACGGACACCGAGCCCGCGGAATCGTGGCAGGCACGGATCGGCACCTGGCGCCTCGAGGATGCGCCGCGCGTCGTCGAGCGGATCGCCGGCTTTGCCAACACGGGCGCGATTCGATGCAAGCTGATCGAGCTGGCAGCAGAGTTCGATCACCTCGTGCCGCCGCTGGTGCACGAGGCGCCGTACGGCGAACTCGTGCGCGCGGCCGGCTGCGCGGAGCGGCGCCGCAGCACCGTCGTGCCGTTCGCGCAGCACGTCGATGCCTGGTCGGAGTTGCCGGAATTCCCGCAGATGCGCACGGCGTACCGTCAGATGTGGGCCGCGTTCGACGAACTCGTGGAGTGGGCCGGCTAACTGCCGCGGGACTTGACGGCAAGCTCGCGAACGGCACGCAGCGTGCAACCAGGCGAGCCTCTGCCGAAGGCTCCTCCTTCTGCGAGCCGCGGCCAAGGGATGCTGGTCGCGCTCGTGATCGTTCTCGTCGCGGGCCTGCCGGTCGCGGCTTGGCAAGACGTCAGCCGTCTCACCGCCGATTCGATCCACCGCCAAGCCGTCGATTTCGACTCCGTGATCTCGAGCGTGCGCGCGTTCTACAGCGACGACGTGGTCGCTCGCGTCCGCTCCGCGCACGGCAAATCGCAGGTCACGCCGCACTATCGCTCGATCCCCGGTGCGATCCCCATCCCGGCGACGTTCTCGCTCGAGCTCGGGCACGTCGTCAGTGCCGGTCAGCCGAACATCTCCTACCGTTTCGTCTCGGACTTCCCGTTCCGCGGCCGGCCGCCGCACCATCTCGATACCTTCGAACTCGCCGCCCTGCACGGTCTGCGCGCCGGCACCGAAACGCACGCCACCGACGTGACCTGGAGCGGCTTGAGCACGCGCATCCGCTACGTCACGCCGATCGTCATGGGAGCATCGTGCGTCGCCTGTCACAACACCGACCCCGACAGCCCGAAACACGATTGGAAGATCGGCGACGTCCGGGGCATCCAAGAGCTCAGCATCGTGCAGCCTGTCGCCTCGAACATCTTCTCCTTCAAGTATCTGCTCGGCTACCTGATCTTCGCGGCCGCGCTCGGCATCGGGTTCATTCTCTTTCAGCGCCGCCAGGCGATGACGATCGCCGGCATCAACCGCGAGCTCGAAGGCGCCAACGAATTCCTGGCTGCGATCTCGCTCAAGATTTCACGCTACCTGTCGCCGCAGATCTACAAGAGCATCTTCACCGGCCAAACCGACGTCTCGATCCACACCAAACGCAAGAAGCTGACGATCTTCTTCTCGGACATCAAGGACTTCACCAGCACAAGCGAACGGCTCCAACCCGAAGAGCTCACGCAGCTGCTCAACGAGTACTTCACCGAGATGTCGACGATCGCGCTCGCCTATGGCGGCACCGTCGACAAATTCGTCGGCGACGCGATCCTGGTCTTCTTCGGCGACCCCGAAACGCTCGGCGTCGCTGAGGACGCGCGGGCGTGCCTGCGCATGGCGGTCGACATGCAGCGCCGCCTGGTGGGCCTCAACGACGAATGGCAAGCGCGCGGCGTCGAGCACCCGTTCACCGTGCGGATGGGGATCAATACCGGCTACTGCAACGTCGGGAATTTCGGCAGCAACGACCGCATGGACTACACCATCATCGGGGCGGAAGCAAACCTGGCGGCGCGGCTCCAGGCCATCGCGAGTACCGGCGACATCATCGTGAGCTACGAAACGTTCGCCCTGGTTCGCGATATCGCGATCGGACACGCGCTGCCGCCGATCACGATGAAGGGGATACCGCACGAAGTCACGCCGTACCTCATCGAGCGCTTGCGCGAGCCCGCCGCTGCGCCGGCGACGGTCGTCGACCGGCACGTGGCCGGACTCGACCTGCGCCTCGATCTCGGGCACGCGCAGAGCAACGTCCGCGAGACACGCGCGGCCCTGGAAGAAGCGCTCGCGGCGCTCGACCGCCACACGGGAGACGCGCTATGAAACTTGCCCCGCTGACGTTCGCACTGGCGGCTTGTCTGCTGTTCTCGGCGGCCTCGGCGGACCCGCAGCCCGTCGCCGAGCCGCTGCAGCCGCAGATCGTCGCCAAAGAACGCGAAGGTCTCGAAGCGCTCAAGAGCGGCAACCTCACCGCCTTCGCCGCGCTCACCGCGGACGATGCCCTGCTCGTCGACGCGCAAGGCGTCGCGACGAAGGCCGAGGTCATGAAGAACGTTGCCGGCTTCAAACTCGTCGATTTCAGCATGCAGGACGTGCGCTTCGTCCAGATCTCGCCGGCCTCGGGCCTGATCACGTACCGGCTGACCGAAACCGGGACATCGCACGACAAGACGTTCACCGCCGTCGCCTACATCTCGTCGGTGTGGGCGCAGCGCGCCGGCAAGTGGGTGTGCCTGTTCAGCCAGGAGACGGGCGCGAAGTAATGGCCCTTACTGAAGGCGGCGAACGCGGTAACCGCGCTTCGTCAAATCGGCCTGCACGCTCGCCGGGCCGGCGAGATGCGCCGCACCAACGGCGACGAAACTGACGCCGCCCTGTCGCAGACGCGCATCGAGCTGCTGCGCCCAGGCCGCATTCCGTGAGACGACGAGCGCGTTGTAGAGTGCCGGATCCCGGCGGACGTCGTCCTCGGTCGCCGCGAGTTCGCTCACGTTGCCGTTGGACCACAACGCGACGATCCGGTCGGTGTTGGATGCGGCGGAGTCCACGGAGTCGAGCGTCGTGTCGAGAAAGGCGACCTCTTCGTCCTGCGGCAGGTCGGCGAGGAAATGCAGCTGCTGGTCGATCGTCTCGAAGCCGCGGACGGTTTTCCCGGCGGCGACGAACGTGTTTCTCAGCTGCTGATCGACGCCGGAATTCGGATCGTATCCCGCTTTGAGCAGCGGCAACGTCGAGAGCATCATGCCCACGAACCACGGCCGGAACGGTTCGAAGGCGGCTTCGCCCCCTGCCCCCATCGTGCGCGCCGCAGCGTCGACGCGCGCGAGGTCGGTCTTCGAGAGCTTGCTCGAGAGCGGATGCGTCGGATCGAGACCCAAGCTCTCGAGACTCGGAAGGACGGCCGTTACGTCGCCGGCGTCCGGAACCTCGAGCCACAGTTCGCGGCTCTCCGCTATCGCAGCATCGAGCACCGGCGAATGCCACTTGCGATCCGGCTTGAGGATGTGAATCGTCCCGAACAGATAGACGCGGGAGTGGGCTCCCTCAACGACCCACAACGCCGGATACGCTGCCGCGCCGCGCGATGCGCACAGGACGAACGCGACCAGACACAGCGCACATCGCAGAAGTCGCATGCTGTCGTTTTGTGCGCGCAAGCGAGGCCTCGCCCCTCCCGTCGATATCGCGTTCAAACCCAAATGCCGCAAATTCTTCGTCTCGAGGACTGCTCGAACGGAAACTGCACACAGGCCGCCTGGTTCATGGGACTGCCAAGAAAGGCACACTACTGAATGAATACCACCACCGCAGTTCCGCGCAGCGTCCACGAGAAGTATCTCGGCATCGTGCAGCTCGCGCGCACGATCGATAAAGCAAAGATGGTCGCCCGCGGCACCATCGGCGAATATCACTACAACTGCCCCATGGACCAAGCGCTGTTCTCGGAATTCGGGATCGACAGTACGAAGCTTGCGGAGATCGTCTCCGACGGCGAGAAAAACGCGAGCCACGCGCCGGCATTGGAAGCCTATCTCAAGCCGCTGCTCCACAAGAAGACCCCGGTTGACTTCGAGCGCTTCAACCGCGACACGGTCAATCACAAACCGGCCGGCGAGAGCCTCACCCACTTCAACGCGCTTCGCGCGAAGATTGCGCCGGATCGGACCGACGTAACGACGTGGCCGGACCTGCTCGACCTCGAAGAAGGCCGCACGGTTCCGAAACGAACCTCCGGCGTCTAATCCGCACGCGAGGGCGCCGAAAGGCGCTCTCTTTTTTTTCGCAGAAGGCCGCATCGAGGAGATCGGCGATGACCTTGTCGCGCAAACGCTTGCTGGAGATCGGCGCCGGCGCCGGCGCCTTTGCCTCGATCGCGATCCTGCGCCGGCCTGCGGACGCAGCGCAATTCAGTCTCAAGCTCGCCAACGACCAAACGCCGACGCACCCGATGAACGTCGCGACGGCGGAAGCGATCAAACGCATCGGGGACGCCACCGGCGGTCAACTCGAGATCAAGCTTTTCCCGAGCAGCTTGCTGGGCGGTGACACGCAGATGATCGCGCAGGTGCGGAGCGGCGCGATCGATCTCGTCCAGATGGGGAACAACATCCTCGGCTCGGTGATCCCGTCGGCCGCGCTGCTCAGCATGCCGTTTGCGTTCACCAACCCGCAGCAGTATCAGGCCGCCGCGAACGGGCCGCTGGGCGCGTACATCGGGGGTGCCGCGGCGAAGATCGGGCTGCGCAAGTTCGAGCAGTCGTTCTACGGCGGTTTCTTCGAAGTGCAGAATCGCATCCGGCCCATCACGGTGCCGGCCGACCTGCGCGGGCTCAAGATCCGGGTCCCGCCCGGACCGATCGACGTCGGCACGTTCAAAGCGTTCGACGCTGCGCCGACCGTGATCACGCTCTCCGAGGTCTACACGTCGCTACAGACGCACCTCATCGATGGGATCGAAGTCCCCCTTCCGACGGTGCGCAACTTCAAGTTCTACGAACAGCTCAAGTACTGTTCGCTCACCCATCACAGCGGTCTCTCGTACCTGCTGTTTGCGAATGCCGACGCGTGGCAGCGCTTGCCGAAGAACATCCAAGACGTCGTGGATCGCGAGTTCAACGCCGCGGCGGCGACGGCGACGAAGTCGATGGCCGGACAGGAAGTCAGCGTTGAAGCGGAACTGACGGGCGACGGGATGGTCTTCAACCGGCCCGTGCTCGAACCGTTCAGCCAGGTGATCCGCGCGTCCGGGCTCTACCGGCAGTGGCGCGAGCAGTACGACTCCAAGGGCTGGGAGATGCTCGAAAGGACGACCGGCAAACTGATATAGTGGGTTCGCCTACGGGCGAACCCTTCGCGTTTTGGGCTGCGCCCAAAGCCGCCCTCAAGGGAACGACTCCCTAGGCTTTCATCTGGGCGAGGGTTGCGCGCATCGTGCGGGCTACCTCACGGCCGTTGGCAGCTTCGAATTCGCGCTGCGCGTCGCGCCACAGGGGCGCGGCTGCGCGCTGTGCGGAGATACCCTTCGCCGTCAACCGCACTTTGCGGCTGCGGCCGTCGGTCGCGGACGGCGCAATCTTCACCCAGCCCGCGCGCTCGAGCGGACGCAGGTTCTTGCCCGTCGTCGTGCGGTCCAGTTCCATCAGCGCGGCCAGTTCGTTGACGGCGAGCTCTTTGTGCCCTGCGAGCAGCGAGAGTATCCCGTACTGGCTGATGCGCACGCCCGACGGGGCGAGCTTGGCGTCATAGAACTGTGAGATTTGCCGCGCCGCCCGGCGTAAGGCGAAGCAGTTGCAGAGCTCGAGACGGCTCCCGGGATCCATGTCGCAACCTTCCTCAGCGCGGGGACTTGCGCCCGATAGGAGTATGTGCTTTCTTTTTAGGAGCATATACCCTTATCCTCGTTCTGGCAAGGAGCACCATGGCCTCGACGGTCGCCGCAGCGGCACCGGCACCCCCCGTCCAGACGGCCGCAGCCGACCGGAAGACGATCGTCGCTCGCGCCATTCTGAGCGGGCCGATCCTGCCCACCATGCTGGGTCTGGCGCTTCCGACGATCCTGGTGCTCGTCGCGCAAACGTTTGTCGGCGTCGCCGAGACGTTCTACGTCAGTTTCTTGGGGACCGACGCGCTCGTCGGCGTGTCGCTCGTGTTCCCGATCTTGATGCTGATGACGATGATGTCGAACGGCGGTATCGGCGGCGGCGTCGCGCAAGCCGTCGCGCGCGCCCTGGGTGCCGGCCGCCGGCGCGATGCCGACGCGCTCGTCACGCACGCGCTCGTGCTGGCGGTGCTGTTCGGGCTCGCGTTTTCGGCGGGCGTGCTGGCTTGGGGCCCGGTCCTCTACCACGCGCTCGGCGGCGACGCGGGCGCGCTTCGCGCTGCAGTACTCTATTCCGGGTTCGTGTTCGCCGGCGCGGTGCCGATTTGGATCGTCAACCTGCTCTCGGCGGCGCTGCGCGGGGCCGGAAACGTTCGGGCGCCGGCGCTCGTGACGCTGGCCGGCGCAGCGATCCTCATCCCGCTGTCACCGCTCTTGATCTTCGGCCTCGGACCGTTCCGGGGCTTCGGCATCGCCGGCGCCGGGATCGCCGTGACGGCCTACTATACGAGCGCGGCGCTCGTGCTCTTTCGTTATATGACACGCGGCGGCGGCGGCGCGCTCACGCTGCGCTGGGGACGGCCGCAAGCCCGGCTGTTCGCGGACATCCTCGGCGTCGGCGCGATCTCGGCGCTGAGCACGATCCAGCTCAACCTCACGGTTGTCCTCGTCACCGGAGCGGTGGGACGCTTCGGCACTGCAGCACTGGCCGGGTACGGCATCGCTTCGCGACTCGACTACCTGCTGATCCCGCTGCTGTTCGGATTGGGGACGAGCATCGTGACCATGGTTGCGACGAACGTCGGCGCCGGCAACGTCGCGCGCGCCAAGCGCGTCGCGTGGCTCGGCACGTTCGTCGGCGCCGGCTTTACCGAAACGGTCGGTCTCCTCGTCGCGCTACTGCCGATTGCGTGGCTTGGCCTGTTCAGCCACGATCCGCACGTGCTCGCAACGGGGAGCACGTACCTCCGCATCGTCGCGCCGGCGTATGCTGCCGTCGGCGTGACGTTCATCCTGAGTTTCGCCTCGCAGGGCGGCGGACGGCCGATCTGGCCATTTCTCGCCGGCAGCGTGCGCTTGATCATCGCGGCCGGACTCGGCTGGTATGCGGTCGCGCACCTGGGCACCGGTCTCGCGACGTTCTTTGCG
>Ga0302184_10001240_pt1 | contig 16514 bp, 20 predicted proteins | sample I_Palsa_N3_3_FD_200233 | JGI IMG/M metagenome (GOLD analysis project Ga0302184, IMG submission 200233) | Peat permafrost microbial communities from Stordalen Mire near Abisko, Sweden - I_Palsa_N3_3 | ecosystem: Environmental > Terrestrial > Soil > Palsa > Peat permafrost | place: Sweden...
GAGCGCCGCCCGGAAATGATCACCTGCATTTACGCAGTGGATCGAGGCTGAGTGCTGTCGGTGCCCACATACTCGGACAAGACCAGTAGCAGGGAGGCCATGGCCCTGTCTGGCGGTGCCCCTAGCGGGGCGTCGGTGGCGACCTCGCACGCAACTTTGAGCAGCACCATGAGGACCTGCGGGGCGAGAAGCCGCCGCCGAGGATCGGCCCTAAGCAGGCGACGGATCCTATTGGCAGTGGCCGGTGGCAGAAACAGCCCCGCGAACTCAAGTTCGACCCCACGCTGGTCAGCGTCGAATCCATGTAGCCGGCGCAGGATCTCGGCGACAAATACCGCGACAGTCTCCAGCGGAATCTTGGACAACGCCTCGTCGACCCATGTCGGCGGGTAATCGGCGGCGAACCTTTCGGGCGGAAATCCAAGGATCTCGCTGCCGGTCAGGAAGACTCCTACGTGGTCGAATGGGGCCGGACGTCGGGCGAGTGCCGCCGGAACCAGCAGTCCGCTCGGCGTGGGCTGGAACTGCGTCATCAGCATTGGCGCTGTCGTTCCGGCGATGAGCGTGCCACCGCCGGAAGCAACCAGGTAGTCCTGCGGCAGGTCTGGTGGCATCCTGCCCGTGAGCAGTGAAGCCAGGCGCCGCAGCTCCTGCTGCATGTCGCCCGGCACTCCGGCACCGTTTCTTCCGCTACGGTCGCTCGTCACAGCCTGTCCTACTCCCAACGTCGGGACACGACGTTACGCGGCGCGGGAGAGACGACAACCGGATTTCGTCTGCCATATCTGCTGACACAGGTATGACCGGTGCCGGGGTTGCGTCCGCTGGAGTGTGGGCAGGCTTGCGCTGGCGAGCGTGGCGCCAGGGGGTGAGGCGGTCGGCGGAGTCACTGAACTGATCTTGACCGAGCAGATCGTCCAGCTTTGGGCTCATCGACGATGAAGGCTGCCGCCCCGGCCACCGATGGCAGGATCCTGCTGACCTATCACGTACTGTCCGCGGCAGATGAGTGAGTCCGGGTCGCGAGCTGGACCGCATGCTTATGCAAGATCACTGGCGCGTCTTCAACGGATCCCGACCATAGGTCGACGGACTGGGCCCGGAGAACTTGCCCGGGTGAGTCCAGGCAGGCTGCTCAGAACAGTCAGGGTTCGAGGTCGGCCACTCCTCGGCCGCTGAGCACGTCGAACGGCACCGAAGCCTGGTCGTGCACGATCTGCCAAGCGCCGTCGAGCTTCCGGAAGCAGAACGTGACCCGGACCCAGATGCCCTTGGTCGCCGTCCCATTCATCAGCGTGCCATGGAGCCGGCCGAAGCAGTGCCCGAACGCCACGTCGTCGCCCGCTGCGACGCTCAGGCCGCGCACCTCGTAGTCCGCGTCCCGGAAGACCGCAAAGACGTTCGCCCAGTTCTTCAGCTTCGCTTCGACCCCGACGTGCTGCAGCGGCGGCTCGACGTCGAAGGACACGATGCCTGTCGCGTATATCGGCCGCAGGCCCTCGAGATCCTTGGCCCGGATTCCCTCGGCGATCCTGGCCACCTGCTGCTTGATCTGGGCCTCGTCCGCCTCGCGTTGGGTATACACCGCTGACATTCCCTCCTGTCCGCCTGCCGTCTCAGCTTCTCACCACCATCACCAGGCGGCGCGCGACAGGGCGGGCCGGGCGTGAGCACGCGTCCGGAACTTTCACTGGGCCACTGCCCTTGGCGTCCATCTGTGGCCGCTCGATCGAGCCACCCGACATAGGCTGAGCAGGAACTACCGTGAGGCGCTGCGCAGAGGGGAGTGGCAGCCGATGACAGCTGATCGTCCATCGAGCGCCCGGTCGGACCTCCGCGAGCGGATCGCCCGGCGGTTCTTCCGGCTAGTCAACCCGCTCGCCCGCCGGATGATCCCCGCCGGGGTGCCGACGGGTGCACCGAATATCCTCCTGATTGTGCGCGGCCGCCGGTCAGGTATTGAGCGCACAACGCCGGTCGCGATGCTGGACTTCGATGGACACTCGTATGTCCAGGCGAGTTACGGAGCGATGGGCTGGGCCCGGAACCTTCGCGCGGCAGGCGAGGCGACCATAATCTATTCTGGTGGCCGTAGCTGTCCGGTTCACGCCATCGAGGTTCCATCCGATGAAGCGGCAGCGATTCTTCGGCGCGTGCTCGAGCCATACCGCCAGCTGGGCTTCGTGCGCAGGTTGCTCGGCTCGCGCGTTAGGCCGCCCGTCGCCCTTCTACGCCGATACCGCATACGCATCGACGACACCCCCCAGGATTACCTCGCCGAAGCCCGGCGCCACCCGCTGTTCGAACTCCGACCCGCGTAACGGCCACAACGAGCTATTCGCCGTCACCGGCCCTGTGGCGCGCCAATGCACGCCTCATCGGTCGCAGCCGCCGACGACGGGCCGAATGCTGCATCGTCATAACATGATGGGCTCGGCGTCCGAGGCCGGACAGTTGCTCAAGTCGCCGGGAGCCCCGGCAACGACAGCGTCACTGAGCAGCCGGATTGACGAGAACCAGCTCTCCAATTTGGCGTGCCAGCACTTCCTTGATCATTTCTGTCACCGCGTGTGACGAGGCTGCCGCGAAGCCTCGTTTCGCGACCGCCTTACGGCGATGAGACCAGCGAGATGATGGATCGGCACAACAGCCGATCAGCGGCATGTGAGTGTGTTCGGTCAAAGATCCAAGAGGATGCGTCCCTAGCAATCACACGACGTGCCATTGTGTTCAGACATGGCCGATGTGACTCTGCAAGAAACGCCGGCGAGGAGTCAAGCGCATGCTAGCGGGCGCTAGATGCCAGGTCAGCATCCATGTGCGAGTTTTGGCATGGCACACGCATAGGGTGAGGGCCTCTTCGGGATCCACAGGCCCTCACAGTCAACCGCCGGCGTACCAGAGTTCCACCGCGTTACCCGGCGCGGAATCGACAACGCAGTGCTGTCCGCAGTCGGTCACCGCGTTTACCGGGACGAAGCTAGTGGAGATCGCTCCCGTTGTCGACCGGAGGCTGATCGAGGTCATGGCGGTAAAGCGGGAGCCGGGGTAGTCACCGCAACCTTGAATCCCGTAGCATTCCAGCGTCTCGACCGGCATCACGAGCTGGCTGACGTTGTTAACCACCAGGCTGGTGCCGTTGATACCGGTGAACTCGCACTTATAGCTGAACCCCGAAGCCGATTGCCCCGTCAGGGTCATCAGGCCGATAAGCGTGTCGCCCGTATTGACATTTATAAGCGGTGACTTGAACGCGTTGCCGCCCGAATCCACGAACCAGCTAGCGACAGCCCAGAAACCGCCTCCGCCATCAGGCGAGACACCCCATTGCAAGACCGGCTGCAATATGTGGCCTACCGGGCTGTCCTGCAGGCCGCTGAACAGGTAGATGAGCTGTTTGGCTTGCGTCGCGGGCGGGTCTGGTACGGTCCACGTCGTGCTGAACGACGAGATCGGGTTGCTGCCCGAATACGTCAGGCTGGCATAGGTGATCCACCCGCGGCCGAAGGTGGGCTGTACCTCGCTGCCGATTATATCTTCGGGCTGGGCGATTACGTTGCCGGTGGCGTCGACCTTCCGCGAAATGCTGTGCTCGCTGGTGACGGTTTCGTCCGGGTGCACGGTGTGTACAAGTTCTTTCCGGCGCGGGCCGCCCGGCGTGATCACGAAATCGCCAGAATCGAGAAGTGAGCTCAGCCGTGGAGTGAGTAGGTGTGGCTGCGGCCGAATTTCCAATTCACCGTCCAGGCCGCGCGTTACCGCCTCACTCGAGGAAACCTCCCTGACTTGCGACCTCATCCTCGGGCCGCCGGGAGTTACGACCGAATCGTCGCCACTGTGCTGATCGCTCATTGTGAAGCCTGCTTACAGGAGATTCCACCGAGGAAGAGGACGGGAACGAGGAGTTTGCACCGCAGGTTCCGGAGTAGGGGCGTCCGGACTGGGCGTGGGAGTGGTCGGCGGCTGTACGTAACAGATCGTGTACTTGATCGTTCCCCAGGCATAGGAGCCGGTACTAGCTATCGAGATAAGGAGAAGCACGAAAAAGAGCCAGGTAAGGGCGCTGGACAGCGTGCCGGATTGCAACTCATTAAGAAGAATCGCGATAGTAGCAAGTTCCCCTAGGGTAGCCCAGATGGTCAGGACCACCGCAACCAGGAACAGGCCAATATACCCGGCGTAATCAGGTCCAGTGTCGCCAGGTGCGGGACTATTAATGCGAGAGGAGGCGCTGAAGGCGAGCGGTGCCAGCACGATGAGAAATCCGAACAAAAGGTTCAGGCCCGCCAGCGCTCCGGGTGTAAATGGGGCCGCGTTAGCCGGGACCACGCTGGCCGCCAGGATCGTGCCGAGGAACGCTCCTCCCGCGGTCAGGCTGGAAGCCCAGCTATTGCTGAAGCTCCAGTTCACCTCGCCCAAATGGTCGCTCATTTGTGGGCGGGGCTTTGGCATGCTCCACCAACGGGCTGCGACCAGCAAGATGGAAAGTCCCAGACTTCCCCATACGAGTGTGTTCCCGTTTGCGGAGGCGAGCCCCGCCGCCCACCATGAACCACTAGTCGTCATTAGATGTCCCTTCCCCCAGAGGGAGCATCTCATTAGTGAAGCCTAACCAGCAAGAGGAGATTTACCAGATCTTGAATCGACAGAGGTCGACAATTTTCTCCTGGTAACGCCGCCCCGCCCTGGTGACGCATCTTTGGGGTCGCTCACTGAGCGGTTGAGCTGCTCGAACGTCGCTGAATATGGGCTGGTGGTTGCCCGATCCGCGCTGACTCGTCGTGCTGGTGTTATCCGCTTCCGCTCATCGGCATGACCGGACGTCAGGTCCGCCGACAGGCCACGCGCTGGGAGGCAGGTCGCCCGGCTCTGCGCGCACGAGCCGGCGATGCACCCCGGCTGCGGCCTGCGCCAGATAACGGCGGGTACGCGCGCGCCTGGAGCCTCGTCAGCGCTCACCGCCCGGGCCCGGGCTGCTCATCCTGCCCTGCCTGGGGCGTCGCCGAACTCCAGCTGCAGGATCGTCATGTTGCGAAGTTGCTGACGCATCGCAGATCATGCCATTGCTGACGCGGTCCTTTGGAGCGGCGCACCGGAACCGGGCGACGCAGCGCGCAGCCTTCCTGGTCGTCCTCTTCAAGCTGCGGGCCCGCCGCGGCCCGCCATCCTCCCAAGGCTCCGGTCCCGGTAACGGAGACTGCCCGAACCGGTAGCTCCCATCGTGACGTGCCGGCCCAGGCACCTGCGGCGTGCTACTTTGGGCTGGTGATAGATCCCCCGTTTGGGGATGTACCACCACGAGGGGCGTTCAAGTCCCCCCTCGGACACAAAGTTTCCGCAGATAAAAGGCATGTAATTCGCCTGGATCGGCGTCCGTGACACTGCTTTGACACTTGTCATGCTCGGCTCGCCTCCCCGATGAGCCGGGCGAACAGGTCGGCCGCGTCGCGCTGGTTGCCTGGCATGACGTGTGCGTAGACGCTCAGGGTGACGGTCGGGCTGGCGTGCCCGAGCCGCTGGCTGACGACATGCACTGACACGCCCGCCAGCTGCAAGATCGTCGCGTGCGTATGCCGGAGATCATGCAGCCGGATCATCGGCAGCGCGTCCTCGCCGAGCGCTGCGCGGCAGCGCTCAACGTCCCTGTGGAACTGGCGGGAGACGTGCTCCGTGTTGCGGTGGACGCCTTCAAGGTCACCGAACACGAGCGCGTCGTCTCGGGCGAGTTGCAGCGCCATCAGGCCGCGCCGCTTGCGCCAGGCCCGCTCGATCACGACTGTCTCGGGGGTCCAAGTCGACGACGCGCGGCTTACCGCTCTTGGTGTCGCCCTCGGCGACCTCCGCGCCCTCACCGAAGACCCGGACCATTCCGGCCGACCGGCGGATCCAAATCGTGGCCTCGTCGAGACCAAAGGTCGCGCCAGCGCAGCGCGAGAGCTTCTCCGCGGCGCATCGGTGTAGGTCAGGGTCCGCCAGAGAGCGTGACTCTGGCTGTGCTCAACTGACCAGCCCAGGAACGCGGCGAGCTGCCCGGCCGTCCAGCAGTGCATCTCCGGCGCCTTCGCCTCTTTCGCCGTCGGCGGCGTGGCCGCGTCGGCGGGATTGCGGAGCAGCAGCCCGTCGGATCCCCTTCTCCGAGGTCGAGGAGTACATCGCCCGCAAGCTCGCATAGAAGAGCGCCCCGCCAGCCGAAGCCAGCGGGGCGCTCTCGCGATGGGTCGTCAGGCCGCGGATCTGGCCTGCCGGACGAGTCCCAGGATGCCGTTCGCGTGCTGCCTGGATGGTCTTGCGGGTGCCGATCAGCGCAGCCGAGAAGCCCGCAGCACCGACGAGGACGGTGCCGCCTACGCCGATGGCGGTTGTAATCACGGTCGGGTCCATGCCGGGATGCTACGGCGTGTCCGGACAGCGGATCGCCCCGCCGGCCGTAGCCCAGCGCGGGCTCGATGGCAGGAGAGAACCCCGCCGCGCGAATGCAGCACCGGCGGGGCCTCGTCGGCGGGAAAGGCGACATCCCCGCCGGGTGTAGCGACTGCCCGGCGGGCACGATCTCAACCGCAGTGTCTCGATCGCCCGCAAGAGGGAACACGCATAACTTGCGTCCCGCCGGGCAGTGGCCTGCCCAGCGGCCCAGGGGAGGCGACCTCCATCGCTGGACGGCCCCCGCTCGCTGAAAGGGGCGCCCTGGGCCGCGTCCATGAATGCGGAAGGGCGCCGGCGGCAGGGGTTTAGGTGCCGCCGGCGCCAGGCTTGCCGGGCCACCCGTGCCAGCTTGCCCTGATATAGACGCGGTCCGCTGCTATGCCGTTGACCGTCTTCGTGGAGGATCCGGATATGGTCCTCGCCGGAGGTGCCGCTGGCACATGACAGGCAGCTTGCCGTCGCTGGTCAGACGCGGCGCGAGGACGCCGCTCATGCGATCCTGCAGCCGCCGCATCCTCCGCCGGGGAAACGGACCCGGTTGACATGGCTGGCTGATGCGAACTGCGTCACCGCGTGATCTGCGCCGCCGGACCGCGCCGCGTTTGCCGGGGCGGCGTTCTGCAGCCCGGCGACCGCGCCGGCTGCCATGACCGCTGAGGCTGTCAGGGTGATGATGAACTTCCGCATGGGACCTCCCCAAGTAGCGCGCCCGTCCCTGGGACTGGGCTATAGGACTAGATCACCATCCGCTGCGGCTGCGCACTATGGGGCAGCCACGAGTCTTGTCCTGAGGGCCGCGGTGAGGCCACCACCACCCGGGCGGCTGGCTCCGGGCCTGCCACCTGGGCACGCAGCGCTGCAGAGCGTCCCGCCAGACTTAGTGGTCGCGCCCGGAAGTCTTTCGGGGGTTGCCGTGAGCGTGCCGGGCGTGGTCGCGCTGGTTCAGATGTCGGGGTAGCTGAGGTAGAGGCCGGCGGCGCAGTCCAGGGCGTCTTCGGGCGTGCCGGCGAAGAAGCCGGTGGGCAGGATCTGGTCTTCGTAGCGGTCGCTGCTGGCGAGATAGAGGGCGAATCCCCAGGTCCGCGCGCTTCCGCCGTAGCGCAGCCGGCACAGCGGGATGACCTCGCCGCCGGGCAGGTGCCCGTCGATGTAGGCGAAGCCGGCCCGGTAGCGCACGGTCACGTCGTCCAGCCGGGGCCAGCGAGCCCGGGCGTGGGAACGCAGGCGCTGGGCCAGCGAGATCCGGGTGGATTCGGGGATGGCGGGCATGGGTTCATGGTGCCCGATCGGCCGTGGCGGCCGGATATGATCACCGCGTCTGCGGGGGAATTACACGAGGTAATTTTTCCCTGGAGGGCCTGATGCCCCGTGCCCGCGCGGTCCTGATCGAGCTGACCGCGGCCGAGCGCCGCATCCTCAAGCAGCGGGACCGCGGTGGCAAGACGCCGTGGCAGGTACGGGTGCGGGCACGGATCGTGCGGCGGGCCGCGCGCGGTCACCCGAATGAGCGGATCGCCCGGGATCTGGGCGTCACCACCGACACGGTCCGGTGCTGGCGGGGCCGGTTCGCGGCAGCCCGGCTGGACGGGCTGGCCGGCCTGCCGCGCAGCGGCCGGCCACCGCAGATCACGGCGGTGCAGATCGCCCAGGTCCGGGCGCTGGCCTGCCAGCTTCCCGCCGAGACCGGGGTGCCGCTGTCCCGCTGGTCCTGCCCGGAACTGGCCGCCGAGCTGATCCGACGCCAGATGCTCCCGGCGATCTCGGCGTCCACCGTGCGGCGGATCCTGGCCGGGGACCCGATCAAGCCCTGGCAGCACCAGTCGTGGATCTCGATCCGCGACCCCGGCTTCACCCCGAAGGCGACGCGGGTACTGGACCTCTACCAGCGCCGGTGGAACGGGGCACCGCTGCGCGACGACGAGTACGTGATCTCCAGTGACGCCAAGCCCTCGATCCAGGCCCGCTGCCGCTGCCACCCGACCCTGCCACCGGGCGTGGCCCGCGCCATGCGGGTCGAACATGAATACGAGCGCAAAGGCGCGCTGGCCTACCTCGCCGCCCTCGACGTGCACCACGCGGAAGTGTTCGGGCACTGCGCCCCTGCCACCGGCATCGTCCCGTTCATGACCCTGGCAGCCAAGGTCATGGGCCAGGAACCCTACGCCTCAGCCAGCCGGGTGTTCTGGATCGCCGGCAACGGCTCCGACCACCGCAGCCAGGCCGCCGCGAAACGGCTCGCCAAGGCCCACCCGAACTGCATCATGGTCCACACGCCGGTCCATGCCTCATGGCTGAACCAGGTCGAATGCTTCTTCTCCATCGTGCAGCGCAAGGTCCTGACCCCCAGCGACTTCACCGGCCTCGCCCAGCTCAAGCAGCGGCTGCTGGCCTTCCAGGACCGCTACAACGCCACCGCGACCCCGTTCAAATGGAAGTTCACCGCCACCGACCTGGCCGAGGTGATCGCCTGGATCGACCGGCACGAACCCACGCCACCGCCCCCAACCCCGAAAAAGCACCCGCCGCCAGGAAGAAACCCGCTACCACCCCGCAGGCCGCCTGATCAACCCCCGAAAGACTTCCGGGCGATACCACTTAGCCAGCGGGGCGCTCTGGCCAGAGTGCAGGGCTCAGCCGAACGCTGGCAGTGCGTACTCGAACGCCGCCGATGCGGTGTTGCGGCCGTGCTCGCGGGCGATCACGGTGGCGAGTTCTCCCAGGCCTGGCAAAGGATCGGCTACGCGGGTGCGGCTGATCAGGACGAAGCTGCCTGCTGCCGTGATGTCTCCCGGGGGGCCGCTCGCGCGAGGGTTCATCACGTACGTGACCGCCAGGGCCATGGCGAGCACGTCGGCGCGCAGGCCATCGTCATTGAGTCCGGGGCTGAGGGCGATGCACACGCCGCAGGCGACGATCGCGGCGCTGTCGTCATCCAGCCAGGGGCCTTCGTCGTCGGCGGCATCGAGCACCACGATGCCAAGCCGGCTCGCCGTGCCATGCAGGCGGGCGAGCGGGGTCGCCGGCCCGGCCACGCCTGCCGTTGTGCCGGTCATGGAATCCTCTTCCATGGGATTCGACCAAGCCTCACTTCGCGGCCGAGCGCGGCCCCGCCCGGCCTGTAGCGTCAGCCCGCTGGCCCTGCCTCCCTGGATGACCCGCAGCTGCGGGCTGCGGGCGGCAGGACTGGTCAGGCCGGACGCAGCGCCGCATCTCGGTATGGTCCGCCAGGCGCGCGCCTGGCGGGTTCTTGTGTGACGCGGGACGGATAGTGCCGGGTTACCCGCAGGTGTCTGGCGGGGTTGTTGCGGCCTGTAGTTCCGTTACGTGCACGACGCGCGCCCAGCTCGCGGGCGGAAGTGAGCGTGCGGCGCTGGCCGGCATCGCCTGCGCGGCGCGGCTGAGATGACAGGGGAGTTCACCTTGCCTCGAACCCGGAAGGATGATCCCGATGGCAGCAGGCGACGCCACGATCACCATCGTCGGCAGCCTGGTCATCGCTGCAGCGTTGGGCCTGGTCAGGCGTGGCGGCGTTCGGGATCATTGGCAGCATGTCTCCCGAATCGTTCGTCTACGAGGCGCGCTATGGCTGGAGCGCCCGCACGGCGCGGATCGTCATCGTCGGGCTCGTGTTCGCGGTCGCGGGAATCGCGCTGCCGCTGGCCTGGCGGATCATCGACATCGTGTTCTTCGGCGGCGGAGCGCTATTCTTCCTGGGCGTGATCTGCACCCGCCGGGTCGCTTTCAGGGTGGACGCCAGCGGCGTCACCCTCGGCGGGACGCCCCCGCGCTACCGCTCCGGCACCCGCTTCGTCCCCTGGGCCGACGTCAAGAAGGTCGTGCTGTGGCAGCAGCCGCAGCCGTATGGCAACTCCGTGCGCTGCATAGGCCTGGAGCGCCGCAGGGCCGCTCCGCCGCTGGCCGGCCGACGCGGCCGGCGATTTGGCCGGGCGACGGCGCGGGCACTGGTCCCTGACCATGTCTCCGGCGACACGCTCCTGGCCAGCCGGGCGATCAACAGCTGGCGCCTGGACACCGACCGCCTCACCGCCGCCGTCGAGCACTTCGCGCCGGACGTCAAGATCGTCACCTGAACATCCGGCAGCGCGGCGGGGAGCTAGCACCACCTGGGCGGCATACTGCCGGCACGCCCTCGCCGCCGCCGGCACCCTGCCGTCCGCGGCGCGCGCCGGCTCGTCACCGTCACCCTCGCCGGTCTGCGCCCGCCACGCTGACCCCGATGGGAGGAGGGCGCTGCCGCCATGCCGGATACGCCAAACACGCGGTGCTCATGCTGGCGGCCAGGTTGACCGTCCAGTTCGGCGACCCGCGCGGGCTCACCGCTCACGACTCCCGCGGTCTATGGCGCCCTGTCAGCTGCACAAGGATGATCATTCGCCGGCGGTCACGGCCTTCAACTCGGCTAGCGACTCTCGGACGAGCTGCCCGAAGTCTGGGTGATTGGTTTCGTCGATCCAGCGCTGGAACGTGATCTTGAAGACAGCGATTCCTGCCTCGGCAGCCAGGCTCGCGGCCGGGTCTGCGACACCGCGGCGCCGCAGCACGTCGGCGACCGCCGCGGACAACTTTGCGAGCTTGATCAGCTCGCGCTCCTGAAGCTCTGCGTTTGCGGCAATGACGCTCTGGCGCTGCCGGGAGAATTCGCGGCGCTGCTCGAACATGGCACCAAGGCCCTCGAGGGCCGCGGCGACCGCATCGATGGGAGCCAGGGAATCAGGCGCATTGGCGACCTTGTGCACGAGGAGCTCCTGCAGTTCGCCCGCGCCCCCGAACAGAACCTCGCGTTTGTCGGCGAAGTGCCGGAAGAACGTTCGCTCCGCAAGCCCCGCCCGCGCGGCGATCTCCGCCGCCGTTGCCTGTTCGAACCCGCGCTCGCTGTACAGCTCCAGGGCCGCCTTCTCGAGCCGCCCGCGTGCGTTCGGCTCCCATCGGCTCATGCCCCTATCCTATGTGATGGCAGTAGCTGCCATCACTCGCGAAGGTGACGTCAGCAAATGACATCGATCGGTCGCAGCGCATGCCTCGCGGCGCGGGACCATTTGGAGCCTGCCGTCGCTAATCCTCGCGGCCTCGGGTTCGGTAGCGACCTGGTGTACCCAGCTACCGCCCTTATCGAAGTAGATGAAGTCTTTGACCGTGCTGTACCTGTCCGCCGCGACTTCTGGATGCGACCGTCTCATCCTTCCGGCAGTGTGTAGATCCCCTTGCCCCGGATGGTCCGTACGATCCCCTCGTCCCGCAGCACGCGGACTGCCTTCTCAGCGGTGCCCTGAGCTATGCCGTAACGCTGCACCAGTGACTTGACGCTAGGCAGCGGACGGTCGGGCGGGATCTCGCCGGACTCGATCATGGCCCGCAAGATCGCTGCCAGCTGGGCATACACCGGCATACCGGAGTCATGATCAATAGTCACATGATCACGCTAAGCCACGTCCGGGCTAGCATCGTGACGCGGGGTAACATATACATTATATATACGTCCGTATGCGTTACCATGTGGAGCATTGCCGCACCGGGAGGTTAGGAATGCTTGACAGGGACATACAGGCAACGCTTAACGATCTCTGTTTTCATTGGGGTGAGGCTTACAAGATCACTTGCGAAGACGGGGCATGGCTGGCTGTGCCTCTGTCCGATCTGTCGGTGACGATCTCGCGTGACAGTTCAGGCAAGCTGCGCGAGGCGCTCCGGCTCGACTACGCCGAACGTGGCGGACGCCGACCGGCTGGCGGGTGCAGTCTCTAGCGCCGTCAGCCAGGGGTGCCAGGCAGCGGAGTGCCGCGGTTGCTCGCCAGGCCGTCAAGGAAGATCGCCTTCAGCCGCTGGGATGCCTGGTCCCAGTCCGGGTTGTTTGGCGGGTGCTGGATCAGCATCGCGCTCAGCACGATGATCTCCTGGGTAGTGGCGTCCGCGCGGATGCTGGCGTCACGGCAGCCGCGGTCGAGGAGGCGGAGCACCTGGGGGACTCCGGACCTGGCGGCGAGGGTGTCCGCTCCACCGGGACGGGACCGCCATGCAGGGAAAGGACGGGTTCGTCTCGGTGGCTGATGACGCAATCCAGGAACGAGCTCAGCGAGACATAGGATGAACTCGCCTGCGATGGCGTGCTGTCAGTCCCGTGCAGACTTGACGGGCAGGCGCTGCCCTGGACCCCGGGGCGCTTAGTACTCACGCGGACGCTTGCTTACCGCACGCCTCATGAAGGAGCAGCGTCATGAATGACAGCCCGGCTGCAGCACCGCAGCCGACCGCACAGCACGCGGCGATCCCGCCTGATGACCCGCGGCGGCGGCTGGCCGTCGCCCGGCCGGACGAGGACCTGGCGCTTCCGCACCTGGGGATCGTGGGAGACACCTACACGATCCTGTTGACCGGCGAGGACACCGCCGGCCGTTACACCCTCATCGATATGCACGTCCCCCCGGGCGGCGGTCCGCCTCCGCACCGGCACGACTTCGAGGAAATGTTCACCGTGCTCGACGGCGAAATCGAGCTCACCTTCCGCGGCGAGCACCTGGTCGCCCGGGCCGGCCAGACCGTCAACGTGCCGGCCAACGCCCCGCATGCCTTCACCAACGCGTCCGGCCGGCCGGCGCGGCTGCTGTGCCTCTGCTCGCCGGCCGGGCAGGAGGACTTCTTCCTCGCCATCGGCGCTCCCGTCACCACCCGGACGGAGCCGCCCCCCGACCTGGACGAGGCCGCCATGGCCGCGTTCATAGCGAAATCCGCGGCGCTTGCCCCGCAATACCGCACGCAGCTCCTGCGCCCCTGACTCGCGGGCCCCGGGTTCGATCCTCGCGCCCTCGGTCAACGCCTCTTGCGGAGGTCAACCGTCGCCAGATCCGATTCTCGCCTCGCCATGGGTCAGGTCGGCTCGGTCCGCCCCAACCCGTCCGCTGCGGGCTCCCGCACGGCCACCGCCTCGATCATCTGCGTGCCGTGCCGCATACGGAGCGAGACGAAGCCGACCGCGATGAGAAGCATGGCCACGAACAGCGCCCAGAACACCCAGACCGGCCATCGCTCGTAGGTTTCGACCAATTCCCCGGTTTCATTGACTGCGATGAGCAGCCCGCCAGCGCCGACCATCAGCCAGCCCGTTGCCTTGTTGAGGTAGGTGATCAGGCCCTCGAGTTCCCGCGGAGGAAGGGCTTGCATGACGTCGCGACGGAAGGCACGGTTCCGGCGGCGTTCGAATACGTACTTTACCGGCGGGACCAGCCACCACCAGGCCGAGACCGGCGGCGGCTGCGAAATGCCTTCCGTAGCCGCTTCGATGTCCTCGCGCTGCACCTCCAGCTCGCGCAGCTCCAGCGATGCCTGGTAGATCGGCCCGGCGAACAGCAGCCACGCGCCGAGGAAGCCACACCACGCGATCAGCTCGTGCATGCCCCCACCGTAGCGAGCAGGCAAATCTGTACCGATCCACGCGCTCGACCGCTCATCGCAGCCCGGCCGCAGCGAGCTCAGCGGACGTACGAACCTCGCTGCGGAACCGTCATGATCAGTCCTTCGTCTCGCAGCACCGCGATAGCCCTGCGGGCAGTGTTGCGTGACGATTACGCCAAGCGGGCAGGCCGACGCTCCGCAGGTGGATGCAGCAGCTAGCCAGCGTCGCAGTCAACTTCTTCCTCCTCAATGCCCCTGGATCCACTCCGCTGGCGGGCGGGGGGTCATTGCTGTTCCTCCTGCTGAGGGGCGAGCACGATGTCGAAAGTGACGGCGGCCCAGGGGCCATCGACGTGCCGGCCGTCCGGGCCCGGTCCCGGCGGCTGTTCGGTGAAGCCGACGATGAGGCTGTCCTTGACGCCGAACACGGCGTCACGATCCAGGTACGGGTCACCCGCGACGAAGATGTGGGTAATCAGCGTCCGGTAGCCAGGCGCGTCGACCTTGAAATGCAGGTGCGCCGGGCGCATCGCCCCCCGGCCGGCCGCGGCGATCAGGTCGCCGACCGGGCCGTCATCGGGGATCGGGTAAGGGGCCGGGTGCACCGCCCAGAACCGGTACTCGCCGTCCGCGCCGCTGCGCAGCCAGCCGCGGGCCGCCAGCTGGCTGCCTGAGTACTGCACGTCGTAGAAGCCGTCCTCATCGGCTTCCCACACCTCAATCCGCGCATTCGGGACTGGCGTCTCGTCGGTGCCGCGGACCGTGCCAGCGACATGGCAGGGCCTGCCCTTCGCGCCGCCGGTGATGTCACCGCCCAGCGGCACCTCCGGCGCGCCCGGCACGAAGAACGGCCCGAGTACGGTCGACTCGGTGGCATCCGCCGAGGCGGGAGCATTGATCCCGACCGTCAGCATCGACAGCCCGAGCACGTCCGAGAGCAGGATGAATTCCTGCCGCCTGCCGTCGGTAATATGCCCGGCCCTGGTCAGGAACTCGATGCCCTGCTGCCACTCGGCATCGGTCAGCCGGACCTCCCGGGCGAAGGCGTGCAGGTGCCGGACCAGGCTCTGCATGATCTCCCGGTAGCGCGGGGCGGCTGCGCCGGCGAAGCTCGCGATCACCTCATCGGTGACCGCCTGCTCCCGCGCGGCCTTCCCGGCCGGATCAGTGGCGCTGAACTCCTCGCTCACGACATCTCCTTCGCCGGGCCGGTCGCGGCAATGCTGTCACCTGCCCGCAGCGCCCGGCCGGATCACCTGAGCCCGGCGAACGGGCTCACGCAGGTCGCCACCGACTGACCCGCCGGCAGCAGACTGGTCACGAGGGTTGGGCCCCCCAAGGGTTTTCCGTCCCCCCAGGGGAATTCGTCCCTTTCCGGATTTTACTGAGTGGCCTAGTCTGCCGCCTGGTGCGGAGCTAACTTGATCCCTCCGGCGCCCGAGTCCGGCTCCGGCATGCCCGGGGATGCACGCACCGTTCTCAAGCGCCGGCACGAGACGACGGAGACGATGACGCCCCTCAGAGGTTTCCGCAGTGATGCAGGAAGCTTGCGGCGGACGGCCGCGCACGTGGTCGCTGCTGTCCTTGTCGGCAGCGCGATGTTCGCCACCCTCCGGGCAGGCCCGGCTGCGGCCTCGAGCGGCTCCCGCGCCCAGCTACACGCCGCTGAGTCCCCGGCATCCGCACGCGTCAAGTTCTACATCGTTCCGCCGGCCAGGAAGGGAGCCGCGGAATCCCTCTACGCGATCGCGGCCAGGACTCTCGGCGACGGCAACCGGTTCATGGAGATCTTTAACCTGAACAAGGGCCGGCTTCAGCCGCGCGGCGGACGGCTTGAGAATCCCCACCAGATTTTCGCGGGCTGGATCCTCCGGCTACCGGCGGACGCATCGGGCCCCGGGGTTCACTTCGGCCGACTACCCATGGTGCCTGCGGCGCCCACATCGCCGGTATCGCGCCGGCCGTCCCAGCCGGCCGCGGGCGGGGCAGCGGCACCTCCCGCTCCGATCGGATGGGCGGGCGCCGGCGTCGTGTTAGTGATCGTTGCCGCAATTGCCGGGCTGGCGGCCGGACTCCGCCGACGCCGACGCCGGGCGGCTGGCACTGTCCGGCGGAGGCCCACGCACGCCAGGGCGCCCGGACCTCGGCCCAGCGGCAGAACTGGCGCCGCAGCGACAACGGCACCCGGCATTCGGACTGCTGATCTCGGCTGGCCCGGTGCCGGCCATCCAAGCTTCCCCGGTGCCGGCCATCCAAGCTTCCCCGGTGCCGACCAAGCAAGCTTCCCCGGTGCCGGCCACCCGAGCCTCCCCGGCCCCGGCCACCCAAGCCTCCCGGGTGCCGGCCACCCGAGCTTCCCCGGCCACCCGAGCTTCCCCGGTGCCCTCAGCAGGCCAGCCGGGGCTGGCCGCGAATCACCGCCTGAACTCCATCACGACCATCGCTCGCAGGCAGCATCGCTGTCCGCTGTGCCGGGGGTGCTGAATCCGGCCGGCAACTGGGGACCGCCGGACGCGCCGTATGCCGACGCACCTGACAGAACGCAACACGCCGACGCACCTGACAGAACGCAACTGTGGTCAGCCCAGGTGGCCACGGCAGCGGGCCTGGCGACCCAGACACATGATGAGGCCGCCTTCGATAATGACCGGCTGCAGGCCGGGGATTTCCGGAATGCGGACGCC
>Ga0302184_10001245_pt1 | contig 16495 bp, 16 predicted proteins | sample I_Palsa_N3_3_FD_200233 | JGI IMG/M metagenome (GOLD analysis project Ga0302184, IMG submission 200233) | Peat permafrost microbial communities from Stordalen Mire near Abisko, Sweden - I_Palsa_N3_3 | ecosystem: Environmental > Terrestrial > Soil > Palsa > Peat permafrost | place: Sweden...
CATGGCTGCGGACGTACCTGCGCGGGTCCCTGGCGACGTTCGACGGCGCTGCGTTCGTGCTCGCCGCTCGCGACGAGATCGCCGCCGAACTGCTCGACGAGCGGCTCGCCGCCGCGCAGCCCAACCCGGAACTGCGGCGCGCGAACGCGCATCTCGCGCGTGCTACGCTCGCGACCTTCGCCGCCATCGGATTGCAGTCGGCGGCGTTAGACGCGTACGGTGCGGCGATCGACGATGATCGCTGTGCGGGCCAGCACGTGCTGGCTGCCGCGCTGGGGTACCGCGCCGCAGAGGTCCCGTGGGTCACCGCGCTCACCGCGCATGCGAGTACGACCGTCGCCACGCTGGCATCGGTCGCCGCGCGTGCGGTGCCCCTCGGTCAACGCGCCGTCGCCCGCGTGCGCTGGCGGTTGCAGTCCGCGATCCGCGCTGCGGTCGAGCGCGCCGCGGACGCGCGCAGCGTGGACGATCTCGCCATCGGCGCACCGCAGATTGAGATCGACGGCTTGCGGCATCGCCGCCTCGACGGACGGTTGTTCGCATCGTGAGCGCGGCGCGCGTCGGCATCGGCGGTCCGGTCGGCGCCGGCAAGACGGCGCTCGTGGAGGCGGTCGCGCGCCGCCTTCACCCGCGCATCGATCTCGCCGTCGTGACCAACGACATCTACACCCAAGAAGACGCGCAGATCCTCACCCGCAGCGGCTGCCTCCCGGCCGAACGCATCCTCGGCGTCGAAACCGGCGGCTGCCCGCACACGGCGATCCGCGAAGACGCGTCGATGAATCTGCAAGCGATCGCCGAGCTCGAGCGGCACTTTCCCGATTTGGCGCTCGTGCTGGTCGAAAGCGGCGGCGACAACCTCGCCGCGACCTTCAGCCCCGATCTCGCCGATGTGACGATCTACGTGATCGACGTCGCGGGCGGCGACAAGATCCCCGCGAAGGGCGGACCGGGAATCTCGCGCGCGGACCTGCTCGTCATCAACAAGATCGATCTCGCCCCGCATGTCGGCGCCGACTTGGAACGGATGCGCCGCGATGCAGCCGCCGCGCGCGGAACGCGCCCGTTCCTGTTCACCGATCTGCGTCACGGCGTCGGCATCGACGACCTGGTGGCCTTCGTCGAACGCGCCGCACTGCTCGACCGCATCGCATGATCTCGAACACGCTGCACCTGGCAGCGGAACGGCGCAACGGCAGCACCGTGCTCGCGCGCGTCCACGCGCAAGGCTTATGGCGCTCGAGCCGCCCGTTCCGCGAAGGCATCGCAACCCACGTCGTCGTCTCGCAGCTCGGTCCCGGCATGATCCGCGGCGATCGTTTCAACACCACGGGAGCGGTGGGGCAGAACGCGCACCTGATCGTGACCGGCCAGATGGCAACCCGCATCCTCCCCGGCCGCGTGCCGGTCGCGACGCACGCAGCCTGGACCGTCGCCGACGGCGGCACGCTCGAACTTCTCAACGAACCGACGATCGTCACCGCCGGTGCCACGCTCGACGCGCACCTCACCCTGGAGCTCGAAGGCGACGCGCGCGCCGTCATCAGCGACATCGTCAGCCGGACTGCCGGCTCCACGGTGCGCACGGCAATGAAGGTGGAACGAAACGACCATATCGCGCTCATCGACGTCCTGCAGCTCGACGGCGTCCTCGACGACGCCGACACCGTCATCGGCACGCTCACGATCCTCGGCGGCCGCACCGATCTCGCCGCACTCGATCGGATCGCAGACGCGTGTAAGGACGTCCGCATCGGTATCGGCACCTTCGAAAGCGGAGACACCCTCGCGCGCGTCGCCGCCGCCCACGTCGCCCCCGTCCGCGAAGCGCTGACGCGCCTGCACGCGAGTCTCGGCCTCGATCGGGCCGAAGCTAGTCGCGCCTCTCGCTGAGTTCGCGGGCGTAGTTGGCCATGGATCGATTGTAACGAGGCAAGTATTCGGAGAGCGCCGTAAGCGCAACGCCTACCGCCTCGCGTTCGCGACCGACGCTGACGAGACTGAGCGCGAGGACCCCTCGGACGGCTCCGGTGAGCTCATCCGGTTCGGCTTCGAGCTCGGCAGAGAGGAGCGTAACCGCTTCCTGGGCCCGTCCGATGTTTCGCATCGAACTTGCCATTTGGATGACCGCGCGGCGACGGCGCGTGCCCGTCAAACCGATGTTCAGCGCAGATTTGTACAACGGCACTGCGAGATCGGAGTGACCGGTCGAATCGAAGGCGCACGCGCGCTCGAACGGGCCGATCGCGCTCTGCGGAGGCAGTTCGGCGACGAGGTCGTCGATCGCGGCGACGAACTGATCTTCATCGCGGTCGTCGAGCGTCGCCCATGCGGCCGCCAGACGTTGCTCCCAATCGGCGTTTTCCTCAGCCACGCTCTCCATGTTAGCCGCGCCTGCTCAAACGCCCGCCGGCCATTTCCGGAGGTCGACGCCTTTGATCGTGAGCCACAACGCGAAGAACAGCTGGGTCAGGAAGAACGGCAGGACGATCGCGGGGAAGATCGCCGCGTTGAGGGCCGGGATCAGAAAGTCCGTCGCGACGCTTGTCAAGAGACAGAGCGCGGCCAGCTCGAAGAGCACGCCGAAGGCTCGGGGAAGATAGCCCGAGCGGTAGATAAGGTAGCCGAGCACCGCGCTGTGAAAAGCGAAGAAGACGAGCCCGACGTTGTGGCCGTCGTTGTGGAGATGGAACGCAAGCAATGCCAGCGCTTGGAGTTGCGGAAGATCGAACGCTGCGAGACGGCCGGAGCCGCCGAGAAGCAGCAAGGCCGCGTAGCGCGCGAGCGCACTCGCCGCACCGATGACCGCGTGCGCGAACAGCAGGAACGCTGAGAGCAGCGCGAGCGCCGGGTTGACCGGCCGGAGCAGCGCGTAGAAGAACGCGGCGATCGCCGCGTAACAGACGTACGTCAGCACCTCGCCGGCAAATGCGAGCCGCCACGGTGAGAGCGGCGCCGCCACTTGCACCCCTGTTACCAGGAGTCCGCTCGGGCCGAACAGCTTCGACCACACCGGGTTCACGGCGAACGCCAACGCGATCTCGATGAGGTACAGCACTCCCGCGGCTCGCGCGTAGAGCTGCGGTGATGCCCTCACGCCCCGGCGCCGACGACGTCTTCCGCTACAACGTCGGCATCAACATCGAAGGACGCGACGTCGTACCAGGTCGGACCCGTCTTGATCGTCGCTTCGATCGGGACGCTGAGTTCGAGGGCGTGCTCCATTTCGTACTTCACGATGCGGGCTACCGCCGGGACGTCGGCCTTTGCGACCTCGAAGATCAGCTCGTCGTGGATCTGCAGCAGCATGATCGCATCGAGCCCCTCGCTTGTCAGCCGGCGGTCGAGGCGCACCATCGCCAGCTTCATGAGGTCGGAGGCCGAGCCTTGCAGCGGGGCGTTGGTCGCTTCGCGTTCGGCCGCCGCGCGCAGCATGTAATTCTTCGCCCGCAGGTCGGGCATGTAGCGGCGACGGCCGAGGATCGTCTCGACGTAGCCGCGTTCGCGTGCTTCCTCGAGCACGTGGTCGATGTAGCCGCGCACGCCGGGGAAGCGGGCGAAGTACGCTTGCATCATCGTCTTCGCGGCCGCGCGGTCGATCTCGAGCCGCTGCGCCAAACCGAAATCCGACATCCCGTAGAAGAGTCCGAAGTTGACCGACTTCGCCATGCGGCGCTGGTTCGGATCGACCTCCGCGAACGGACCGACGTCGAAGATGCGGCGCGCAGTGAAGTCGTGGATGTCTTGGCCTTCGTGGAACGCGGTCCGCATCGCTTCGTCGCGGCTCAAGTGCGCCATCAGGCGAAGTTCGATCTGTGAGTAGTCCGCCGCGAGCAGCACGCGGTCGTCGGATGGCGCAACGAAGGCTTTGCGGATTTGGCGTCCGAGGTCGCTGCGCACGGGGATATTCTGCAGGTTGGGGTTGATCGACGAGAGGCGTCCGGTGGCGGTCGCGGTCTGGCGAAAGATCGTGTGGATGCGATCGTGTTCGTCGAGCAGCGTGGGGAAGACGTCGATGTAGGTGTTCTTGAGTTTCGAGACTTCGCGGTATTCCTGAATCTTCTGCGCGATCGGAAACGACCGCAGCCGCTGCAGTTCGGCGTCGTCGGTGGCGTAGCCGGTCTTGTTGCGGCGACCGGCCGGCAAGCCGAGCCGGTCGAACAGGATGCGCCCGAGCTGCTGCGTGCTGCCGAGGTTGAACTCTTCGCCTGCCATGTCGTAGATCTCGCGCTGCAGCCGCGCGACGTCGGCATCGACCTGTACCGCGAGCGATTGCAGCGCGTTGCGATCGACGGCGATGCCGGCGCGTTCCATCCCGGCGAGCACGGAGGCGAGCGGCAGTTCCACGTCAGCGTAGAGCGAGAGCTGACCGCGGCGTTCGAGCTCGGCGCGCGTGGCGCGCGCGAGCAGCCCGGCAGCGTCGGCGACCGCGGCCGGCTCCTCGGGCAGGACGCGGTCGAGGAACTCGCTCGTCGCCTGGGCCGGGTCGGTGAAGGCGCGCGACGGGTTGAGGACGTGCGCGGCGAGCATGGGATCGTCGCCGAGGCTGCGCACGGGGAGCCGCAACCGTCCCATCACGCTTTTGCCGTCATACGCGATCAGTTGCGGAACCCGCTGCCACAGCCGTGCGAACGCGTCACCGATCGCCGGCGCATCGAGCGCCGAGATCAGGAACGCGAACGCGTGGCCGTCGTCGACCGAGACGGCGACGGCGTCCTCGCGCAGCGCCAGCGCCACGCGTTCGCGACTCGCCGCCGCTTCGAGCAGTTCCGCGATGCGCGCGTGATCCGCCGGTTCGGTCACCGCCGTGTACGACTGGTAGTCGCCCTGCAGCACCTGATCCGACGGCAGCGGCACCAGCTCGGCCGGCGGTTCGAGCCGCGCCAAGAGCGTCTTGAACTCGAGGTCGCGGTAGAGCGTGTACAGCTCGTCGTTCGCCGGCGGGGTGTAGCGCGCCGCCTCCCAGTCGAGGGGCAGCGGCAGGTCGCGGTTGACGAGCGAGACGTCGCGACACACGCGCGCCTGCTCGCCGTACTCGCGCACCAGCGCCTCGAGCTTCGGCGTCCCGGCAAGTGCGGGGTTCGCCACCAGCGCGTCGAGCGAGCCGGCGTGCTTGATCAGTTTGATCGCAGTTTTCTCGCCGACGCCGGGAATGCCGGGAAGGTTGTCGGACGGATCGCCCTTGAGGCCGCGATAGTCGGGCAGCTGCTGCGGCGCGAGATCGAAGCGTTCGCGCACCGCGGCTTCATCGTAGCGCCCCAATTCGGTGATCCCGCGCCGCGTCGTCAGCACGGTCGTGCGTTCGTCGACGACTTGCAGCAGGTCGAGATCGCCGGTGACGATCAGGACCTGCTGCTCGTCGCGCTCGGCCTGCGCGGCGAGCGTCGCGATCACGTCGTCGGCTTCTTCGCCGTCATACTCGACGATCGGGATGCCGTAGACCCCGAGAATCCGGCGCACGAGCGCGAACTGCGGCCGCAGTTCGTCGGGCGTTTCGGTACGATTCGCCTTGTACTCGGGATACAGCGCGATGCGCGCAGCGGCCCGCCCCTTGTCGAACGCGGCGATGACATGGGTCGGCTTCTCGTCATTGATGATCTTGCTGACCATCATCGTGAAACCGTAGGCACCGCTGATCGGCACGCCGCGCGTCGTGGTCAGCGCCGGTAGCGCGAAGAACGCGCGGTACACCAGACCGTAGGTGTCGAGCAGCATCAGGCGTGCCGTTCCCGGCGTCATCGGACCTCGATCGCGAGCGTGCCGGCGCCGACGTCGCCGTCGTCGGAGACCTTGAGGACGGAGACGACGTAACGGCCCGGTGTCTGCGGGAGCGGCACGTCGAAGCCTTCCGTATCCGTGCGGTCGATCCGCCAAAACAGCGAGCGCTCCGAGGCGGCACCGAGCGGGCCGCTCTCGGGCGCGCTGCGCTCGTTGTCGGCCAGGTCGACCACCGTCGACTGGCGCGGCGCCACCGAAGCGTGCCACGCGGGGTCGGTCGATGCGGAATCCTGCGTCGTCGTCCCCGTCCCGCTGAGCACCGCGGCCGCGTCGTCGAACGACGCGCCGTCGGCGGCGCGCGCATCGGCGAGCCGGATCGCGAGCGTCGCCGGCGAGCGTTCCCCGCCGTCGGCGATGGTGACGTGTGCGGTGCTGCCCGGAGCGTAGATCGCATGGTCGGCGGCGAGGGTCGTGGCGCGCGGATGGCCCGGCCCGTCGACGACGAGCCGCTGCGTCGCATACTCCAAGGCGCCGTCGCGGACGAAGGCGACCCCGACGGCGGCGTCGCCGACCGTCTCCGGGACGCTGAAGCTCGCCCGTGCGCGGCCGCCCGCGACGGCGACCGTCTGTTCGCCCATCGCGCGCGTCCCTTCGAAGTCGATGAAGGCGTCGCCGGTGGATCCGTTGAGCGCGGCGTCGACCTGCACGTGTTCGCCGACGCGATAGCGGGCGTGGTCGGTCGCGATCTGCACGTCGGCGCTGCGCCTTGCGCGCGTCCCGACCTGTTCTTGCGGCGCGACGGTGACTGCGCTGACGTCGAGCGCAGCCCGGCCGTCGACGTCGGCTTGCGCGTAGGCGAGGTTCGTCCCCGGCACGACGTCGCGGAAGATTGCGCGCGCGCGACCATCAGGGCCGAGCGCGACGCTCTGCGACTGTGCGCTCGGGCCGTGAACGAGCTTGAGACTGACCGCGAGCCCCGCGGCCGGACGCCCGTCGACGGCGTCGAAGCCGCGCACGTCGATGACGACCGGCTCGCCAAGATCGAGGTCAGTCCGTTCGGGTTCGACATCCAGCGCGATCCGCGCGTTCGGCGTGATGACGCGCGCCGATGCAGTCGACGCGCCGCTCGACGCAACGATGCCGTACGTCGATGCGAGCCCGTCGGTCGGCGCCGGGATCGTCGCGCGCGCGATGCCGGTTGCATCGGTGACCGCGTGGAGGTCGAGGATCTTGGTCGTCCCCCACGTCACGCCGCTGGCCGCACCCGGTACGGGGACGTGCGGAGAGCGCACGACTTCGACGCGCACGTCGCGGCCTGGGACCGGCGTTCCGTTGGGGAGCTTGACGCCGATCGCCACCGGCAGGTTCGCATTGGCGGTACAGCTCGGCTCGCAGGTCGCGACGACCGAAAGCACGACGTCGCCGACGCTGTCGACGTGCACGGCGGCGCCGCCGCTGGCGGTCCCGAGCGTCGCGAGCACGGTGGCGTCACCGCCAGGCGCATCCGGCGGCAGCGCGAGCTCGGCGCTGAACGCGCCTGCGGCGTCGAGGTGCGCTTGTGCCGTCGCGAGCGTACGACCGCGCACGATGAACGCGACGCGCAGATCGCCGCTTGCGGGACGGTAGGCCGTCCCCACGCGTTTGCGCGCGAAGCCGACGACCCGCAGGTGGTCGCCGGCGCGCACGTTCGCGCGTTCGGCGCGCACGCCGACGAGCGTCGCGGGCACCGGCGGCTGCGGCAGAAACGAGACGAACGCGTCGCTGTGTCCCCACTCGGCGAGCGCGAAGCGCGGGCGCTGATTTCCGGACCAGCGCGCGATACCATGGATGTCCGTGCGCCCGTACGTGAACGACGTTCCGACGAGGTAAGTGATGCGCATTCCGGGCAGCGCGCGGCCTGTGCCGAGGTCGGCGCCGTAGAGGACGATTCCACCCGGGGACTCCTTCGTCAGCAGGCCGACGCGCGTGAGGTTCAGCCAGGCCTGCTGCGCGGCATCGCCGCGCCGCGCTTCGATGACGAAGAACCCCTCCCGATTCTCGAGCGGAACCTCGACGTCGTTGGGCGTGTAGCGGAGCCCGGTCGGCGGCGTGAACCGCCAGCGTGCGACCGGTGTTCGACGCGAGGCGTCGATCGGTCGCGAACGCGCTGAGCCCGCGACGAGGACGTCGGCCGGATCGACGGCGTAGGCCGCGAAATCGACCGGCGCGCCGCTGTAGGTGTCGAGCCGAACGGTGATGCGCTTCCACGGCACCGCGACGTCGCGCGCGTAGAGCGCGAAGGTGCGATCCCACTTGCCGGAATCCGGCAGCGGCCGCGCCGCGCGCGCTGGGAGCGCGCCGCCGAGCAGCGCGAGCGCTGCGAACAGCGCAACGAAGCGTTTAGAAATCGTACGAAATCGTCCCGCTGGTCGACGGATCCGTGGTGCGAAAGCCCATCGTGTAGGTGCGCTTTTCACCCTGCTTGAGCACCATCTGCGAGTTGCTCACCCCCGCGAACACCGACGATCCGCTGTCTTGCGCTTGGAACCGGTTTCCGTCCCGGTCGAGGTAGGAGAAGTGATCGATTTGCGGGGTGAAATCAGCGCGGCTGTCGTTGCTGAGTTCCACGCGCACGATTAGATAATTCAACGTGCCGGCCGAGGTTTGTGCCGAACTGTCGCCTGTTGGGACGACGCGAGCGTCAAGCACGCGGACCGAGCCCAATCCGGCGACCCGTTGCTGACCTGCCGGCGTATCGTCCTGTTTGCAGGCGGCAAGCCCGCAGGCGAGCAGCAGGGCGAGCGCGAGACGCTGCGACATGAAACGTCGCTGGGTTCGGCGATCGCGCGACGGCGTCCCGCGCCGAGGGGGCGATCGTTCGCTGCGGGAACTCTCCGCGGATGGACGACGAACGCTCGGGAGGGAACTCAACCGAGACGCGGTGCCGTTACTGCGGGAGCCATGAGACAGCTCAGCGCTCGTTCGAACTGCGTGATCGGGGCGCCACGTTCCAAGTGATCGTCGCGTGCGCGCCGTGCGGCGCTGCGTTCGTCGCGCTCGCGCGAAACTGATGCACCGGCTTCTCCTCGCGACGGCGCTGCTGCTATGTGCCGGCACGGAGGCCGGCGCCGCCACTCCCGCGCCGACGACGCCCCCGCGCATCAACGTCGAGCGTCTGCAGCCGCGCTCGCTCGCGCCGAAGACGAGGCTGCACGTCGAGTTGATCGTCGAGGTCAATCGACTCGGCCAAGTGACGCGCGTGCGTTCGATCAAGCCGTCGCACAACCCGGGCTTCGACCGGCATGCATATGGCAACGCGCTGCAAGCGTTCATTCGCACGCCGGACGGCCACGTCGTGCTGGGCAGCTATCGGCTCAGCTACGATTACGATCCCAAGACGCTGCGCGTGCGGCGCGACGTCGCGCTCGTGCACGTGGGCGGCGTCAATCCCAATGCGAAGGGTGCCGCAACCGAGATGATGGAGATCGCGCGCCGCAACGGAAATCGGCAGCGGGCCACGTCGGCCACTCCGAAGCCGGCGCCGACCGATAACGCGCGACGTCTGCCCGACTTGCCGCAAGTGATGCACACCCCGCCGCACTAACGTGCCCCGGCGTTCCCGTCGCGCACCCAAGCGCGACACTCCGGGCGACGATCTGATGCAGTGGTACCTCAAGGACCGCGCTGCCTCCGATGCATGGATCGATACCGACGTCGCGCGTTCGTGCACGTCCAAACAGCAGTACGCCGATGAAGCCGACGCGCGCGCGCATGCGCTGATGAACGGCATGGGTGACGTGCTCTTTTCGTACGAGTGCCGCTATTGCGGCTTCTGGCACCTCACCCGGCGACCCGGGTAGACCGGGATCCGCTAACGCGGAACGGCCGGCGCGACCTTGGCGGCGTTGGCGGGATCGAACGTCCAGACGTCGTCGAGTTCGAAGATCTCGAACCAATTGCGCAGCGCGGGGTACTCGGCGAGCATCGGATAGCGCGGCAGAACCTGGCGAAAATGTTCGTCGTCGCGAATGCCGCGCATCGTCAGCCGCTCGTTGATCGAGTCGAACGTGTTCGGGTCGCAGCGCGCCAGGATCCACGCGGCAACATCGTCGTCCGAGCGCGCCTGACGGACAGCTTCGGTGAACTCTTCCTCCGTGATCCCAAGCCACTCGAAGAGGTACGCCGAGATCCCCGGCGTCAATTGATACAAACCCGGCGTTCCTTGCAGTTTGGCGCGCGTCTTGTCGATCGTGCGCGGAAGGAACACGAGCCCAGCGAGCATGACCCGCGGTCCGCGCGGCGGATGCACGCGCAAGTCCGCGTCGGGATAGGGCAACGCCGCGGAGCCGCTCACCCGCCGTCGTGTTCGGCCCGGTACGCCCCGATCGCTTCGAGAACCGGGCGATCGTCGTAGCGGAAGAGATACGTGTCGCGCGCGGCCTCGTGGCGGTACGGCGACCAAGCCGGGATGCAGAACGTGTCGCCGCGCTGCCACTCGAGCACCTCGCCGCCGACGCGTGTCACACCGCGTCCCTCGTAGACGTGATAGACGATGCCGGCCGTTTCGCGCCGTGTCGGCGACGAGCACTGCCCGCTGACCCGCTCGGCCGCAGCGCCGATCGTGCGCGACAAGGCCGCGCCCGTGTGCCGGTGGACGTAGTCGGCGGTCGCGAACGGGCCGGGATCGGCATCGAGCCGCGCTTGCATCTCCGACCAGGAAAATTTGAGGTGCGAATCCTCGGGGGTCGATTGGGGCGGATACCGCTCCGACGAGTACGGCTGCGCAAAGTTGGCCGGGAAAAATTGGTAGACCGGCAGGTCGAGCCCGTCGAGCCAGATCATCGGCTGCGTGCCTTCGTGACCGTGGTCGTGGTAGGTCCACGAGGGCGTGAGAATCACGTCGCCGCGGGTCATCCCGATCTTCTCGCCCGCCACAACGGTATAACCGCCGTCGCCTTCGATGATGAACCGCAGCGCGAACGCGACGTGCCGGTGCGCGGGTGCGATCTCGCCGTGCAAGATCAGCTGAAGACCGGCGAAGAGGGTATCGGTCGTTTGCGGCGCTTCGAGCGCCGGGTTGACGAGCATGAGGACGCGGCGCTGGGCGTCGGCGGCGCCGACGAGCCGGCCGGCGCGCTCCAACAGTGGCCGCATCTGGGCGTAGCGCCACACGTGCGGGACAGCCTTGGGCTGGGGATGCGGCGGGACCATACCGTCCATCACGGTCCACAGCGGCTGAGCGCCTTGCCTCTCAGCCTCCTCAAACAGACGCTCGACGGAATCCGTCGCAATCATCGCAGGTGCTCCTCGCCCCGAGGGACACGGTCCCTCTGCATCGCAAGATTCGATTCGCAATCGGCTGTTGGAGGTCCCACGTGCGCTTCGCCCTGTTCAGCACCCAAACGTCAGCCCCGCGGCCAGCCGTCGTCGACGGCGAGAACCTGCGCCCGCTCGAAGGGCTCGCCTCGCTCGATGCGCTGCTCGCACTCGATCCCGCGCAACGCGCGGCTGCCGTGGGCCGCCTCGGGCCGCCGGTGCCGCTCGCGCAAGCCCGCCTGCACGCGCCGCTCGCGCCGCACAAGAACGTGTTTTGCGTCGGCCGCAACTATCTCGCGCACGCCGAAGAGGGCGCGCGTGCGCGCGGGGAGGAGCTGACGCTGCCCAAGGTGCCGACGCTCTTCTCCAAGGCGCCGACCGCGATCGCTGGCCCCGACGCGACGCTTCACCTCGACGGTGCGGCGTCGCACGAGTACGATTGGGAAGCCGAACTGGCGGCCGTGATCGGCACGCGCTGCAAGAACGTGCGCGAGGAAGATGCGCTCGGCATGATCTTCGGCTACACCGCGCTCAACGACGTGAGCGCGCGCGACCTGCAGAACGCGACGACCCAATGGTTCAAGGGCAAGACGCTCGACGATACCTGTCCGCTGGGTCCGGTGCTGGTCAGCGCCGACGAGATCGGCGACGTGCAGAATTTGGAAGTGATGCTGCGGGTCAACGGCGAGACGAAGCAGCGCGCGAACACGTCGTCGATGATCTTCAGCGTGGCGCGCATCGTCGCGTACCTGTCGCTCGGGACCACGCTCGAGCCCGGCGACATCATCGCGACCGGGACGCCGGAAGGCGTCGGCTTCGCCCGCAAGCCGCCCGAATTCCTCAAGGACGGCGACGTCATGGAAGTGGAGATCTCGAAGATCGGGATCCTGCGCAGTCCGGTTTCGATCTCGGCGCCCGTCGCGGCCGGACGCTAGCGTGAAACGGCGCGCCCTGCTGGCCGGCTCGGCCGCCGCCGCAGCGTCGACGGCATTCTCCCCGTACGCGATCGCCGCGCCGGGCGCAACCGTCACGATCGGATATCTGGACTCGATGTCGGGCGTACTGTCGGACATCGCCGGGTATCATGCTGCCGGCGTGAAGCTCGCCCTCCAAGAGGCGAACGCGCGCGGGCGCGTGCGTTACGCGCTGGTCACGGGCGACGACAACTCGAAGCCGCAGGTCGGGATCAGCGAAACGCATCGGCTCGTCGACCAAGAGAAGGTCGACGTGCTCATGCAAGGCACGTCGTCGGCGGTTGCGCTTGCGATCACGCCGATCACGCTCGAAGCCGGCGTCTTCACGCTGCTGATCGGTCCGCAGGACACCTCGCTCTCGGCCGACCGCGCGACGGCGACCGCGTATCGCTTCGCGCAGGATTGCGCGATGCTGGTGAAGCCGGTCACGCAGCGCATCCTCGCCGGCGGGAAACGCTGGTATTTCATCGTCGAAGACTTCGCCTTCGGGCGCGACGCGTACGCGCGGTTCTCCGCGCTGTTGCGGCGTGCGGGCGGCACCGAAGTGGGAGCCGACGTGCTGCCGGTCGGAACGTCCGATTTCAGTTCGACGCTGACCAAGATCCGCAACACGGATACCGAGCAAGTCGTGCTCTGCCAAGGCGGCCTCGACGTGGCCCTCGCCGCGCGGCAGTTCGTCACCTACGGCCTGCACAAGAAGATGCGGCTGGCCGGGATGACCCTTGAGGACTTCTACTACAAGACGCTGCCGCTCGACGATCTGGCGGGCTCGGTGTTCGCTTCGTTGTGGATGCCGTCGGTCTCGCCGAGCGCGGGCCGGTTCGCGGCCGACCTGCACCGCAAACTCGGCGGCTTCATCTCGAACCGGACGTATCTGGGATACCTTGCGACCCAGCAGCTCATCGAGCGCATGAACGCCGCCGGCACGACCAAGACGGAGAGCCTGCTGGCTGCGTTCGCGGACCATCGCTTCAATTCGTACCGCGAGAACCCGTCGACATGGCGCCGCTGCGACCACCAGTGCCAGCACGATACGTACGCCGGTGCCGTCGTGAGCGCCGCGCGCTTCCGCAAGACGGGGTATCTGCTCGACGTCGTCGGCGCGACCGATGCGAGCGACGCGTCGGTGCCGTGCGGAACCGGTGATGCGGCCGCGGGCGCGCGCGCGATCGCCGCAGGGAAGATCGGCGAGCACGCATCGCATCCTCTGTGAACGGCGCGGCATGACGTCGCGCAGGCGCTTCCTCGCGGCACTCGCCGGGAGTACGGCGGCGGTCGCCTTGCCGCGGCGCGCGCAGGCGCGCCGGACGCTGACGATCGGCTACGTGCCCTCGAATCTGTTCGCACCGCTGTTCGTCGCTGCGGAACGCGGCTATCTGCGGGACGCGGGCTTCGACGAGACACTGCAGCCGATCATCGCCGGCGCGGACTCGATGGCGCTGGTCGCGCAAGGACAGATCGATCTCGCCGGCGCGGCGCTCTCGGCGGCGTTCTTCAACGCCGTCAGCCGCGGGCTCGAGGTGAAGTACGTCGCGTCGACGGCCTATCAGCCGCGCGGCGCCCACCCCTCGGCACTCCTGGTGCGCGAAGATCTCGCGGCGACCGGCCTGCGCATCGCGGACCTCAAAGGAAAGCGAATCGGCTGGATCGGCAACACCGGCGCCGCATCGGCGTACTACGTGGCGCGCATCCTGCGGATGGTGGGGCTGCGCCTGGCCGACATCGAGGCGGTCAACGTCGCGAACCCAGATCAGGAAGTTGCGCTCGAACGCCACGCCGTCGACGCGGTGTTCACTTCGTCGCCGTTCACCGAGCTGTTCGAACAGAAGAAGCTGGCGCGCATCGCCGCCTGGCCCCCGGCCGGGATCGCTGCGTCGGGGATCTTCTTCGGACCGTCGCTGCTGCAGGACCACGACGCTGCCACGGCGCTCATGGCGGCGCTGCGCAAAGCTGCGCCCGAACTCGCGGGCGAGCGCTACTTCTCAGCGCCCAACCTCGATGCGTTGGCCAAGTACACGCACGAGCCCGTCGGGCTGATCCGCGCGGCGCCGCGTTACGATGTCAACGCCGACCTGCGGATCGACCTGGCGACGCTCGAAGACATGCAGCGCGAGTTCATCGCCGACGGGATCCTGACGTATGCCGCGCCGCTCGACGAAGCACGGCTCATAGCACGCTTCTAAGACGCGGCGACCGCGCTTGCGCAGGGACCGGCCAGCCGGACTCCGAGAAAGGGCCCCCATGAAGATCGCGGTCCCGAAAGAACGCGCGCCGGGCGAGCGGCGCGTCGCGCTCGTGCCCGAGATCGTCGCGAAGTTCGTCAAGGAAGGCCACACCCTCGCCATCGAGCGCGGTGCCGGCACGAGCGCCGGCTATCCCGATGCCGCGTACGAGGCTGCCGGCGCGACGCTGGCGTCCGACGACCGCGCCGCATACGCGGACGCCGCGCTCGTGGTGCGCGTCGCGAAGCCCGGCGATGCCGAACTCGATGGCATCCCGCGCGGCGCCGCGCTGCTGGGATTTCTCGCGCCGCTCGGCGACCCGCGCTCCGTCGAACGCTACGCCGAGCGCGGGCTGACCGCGCTCTCGATGGACGCGATCCCGCGCACGACCAAAGCGCAGGCGATGGACGCGCTGAGCTCGCAAGCGAACATCGGCGGCTACAAAGCCGCGCTGCTCGCAGCGAATCACCTGCCGAAATTTTTCCCGATGCTGACGACCGCAGCCGGCACGGTCCCGCCGGCCAAGGTGCTGATCATCGGCGCCGGCGTCGCGGGGCTGCAAGCGATCGCGACCTGCCGACGTTTGGGTGCGGTCGTCACCGCGTACGATACGCGCCCGGTCGTTGCGGAACAAGTGAAATCGCTCGGCGCAAAGTTTCTCGAGATCGACGTCGGCGAGAGCGGCGAAGGCCAAGGCGGCTACGCGAAAGAGCTCTCCGCCGAAGCCTTGGCCAAGCAGCGGGCCGGGATGGTGAAGGCGATCGGCGGCAGCGACGTCGTGATCACGACCGCAGCGGTCCCCGGCAAACGCGCGCCGATTTTGGTCACCGCCGAAGCGGTCGCGGCGATGGCGCCGGGGAGCGTCATCATCGATCTCGCCGCGGAGACCGGCGGCAACGCCGAGGGGACGCAGCCGGGGGAGATCGTGGTCACCGGAAACGGCGTCACGATCGTCGGCAGCCTCAACCTTCCTTCAACGCTGGCGTACGATGCGAGCCGGCTCTACGCGCGCAACGTGCAAGCGTTCTTGGACTACGTGATCAAAGACGGCCGGCTCGTGCTCGACCCCAGCGACGAGATCGTCGCCGGGACGATGATCGTTCATGACGGCGAGATCATGCATGCGCCGACGCTCGCCGCGCGCACCGGAGGAAACGCGTGACCGTCCATCTGCTCACCGAGCTGACGATCTTTATCCTGGCCGTGTTCGTCGGGCTCGAGGTGATTTCGAAGGTACCGACGACGCTCCACACGCCGCTGATGTCGGCGACGAACGCGATCCACGGCATCGTGCTCGTCGGCGCGATCTTGGTTGCGGGCGAGGCCGGCGCGCCGTTCGCCCCCCTGGTCGGCTTCATCCTCGTCCTGCTGGCCTCGCTCAACGTGTTCGGCGGATACACGGTGACGGAACGGATGCTGCAGATGTTCCGGCCGCGGGCGCAAGCTCCAAAACCAACGGACCTGCCGTGATGCAGACGGCTGAGACCAGCACGGCGAGCATCGTCGATATCGCCTACCTCATCACGGCGATTTGCTTTATCGTCGGGCTGCGGTACTTGAGTTCGCCGCGCACGGCCCGCACCGGCAACCGCATCAGCGCGGCCGGGATGCTGATCGCGGTCGTGGCCACGTTGGGCGCCGGCATCGTCAACTGGTGGGTCATCGGCAGCGCGCTGGTCGTGGGCGCCGCGATCGGCATCGTCTCCGCGCAGCGCGTCAAGATGACCGCCATGCCCCAGATGGTCGCGATCTTCAACGGTGCCGGCGGCGGCGCCGCCGCGCTGGTCGCGGCCGGCGAACTGCTCAAGCTCTCCGCGGCGAACGGTACCCCCACCTACGACGTTTCGTTCACCTCGGTGCTCTCGGCGGTCATCGGTGCGATCTCGTTCTCGGGCTCGATCATCGCCTTCCTCAAACTTCAGGAAGTAATGACGGGACGCCCGATCACCTATCCGGGCCAGCAGATCGTCAACGCGCTCGTCGCGCTCGTCATCCTGGTCTGCTGGGGACTCGTCGTCGCCGCCGTGCCGAATTCGCTGGAGTTCTTCTGGATCGCGCTCGGCGCCGCGTTTGTGCTGGGGATCCTGTTCGTGCTCCCGATCGGCGGGGCCGACATGCCGGTCGTTATCTCGCTGCTGAACTCGTTCACCGGCGTGGCTGCGGCGTCGACCGGGTTCGTGCTCGGCAACAACGTGCTGATCATCAGCGGTGCGCTCGTCGGCGCATCGGGGACCCTGCTCACGGTGCTGATGGGCAAAGCGATGAACCGCTCCGTCACCAACGTGC
>Ga0302184_10001255_pt1 | contig 16447 bp, 12 predicted proteins | sample I_Palsa_N3_3_FD_200233 | JGI IMG/M metagenome (GOLD analysis project Ga0302184, IMG submission 200233) | Peat permafrost microbial communities from Stordalen Mire near Abisko, Sweden - I_Palsa_N3_3 | ecosystem: Environmental > Terrestrial > Soil > Palsa > Peat permafrost | place: Sweden...
CAGCACAGGCACACCGCTTGGTCGTGCTCCTGCACCTGCTTGAGCTGGCTGTACGTCACGAGGAGGCGCGCAGCAGCACAGGCGATGTCGATGAGCGATTTTATCCGGCCGTCACGGACGTGCTGCGGCATGCGCTCGCGCAGCCCAGTGGCCTGGCCGGTCCCTCGTCGCCCGGGAGGGCGGCATGACGGATTTTCTCATCCGGGACTTCGTCGGCCGTCCGCACCGGCTGCATCTGATCGGTCGCGGGCGATGCCGCCACGACCCGGCGGCCGCTATCCGCGTGCTCGCCGGGGGCGGCGATTTATCTGAGGAACTCACCAGGCCGCTGAGGGTCGGCAGGCAGGTCCCAGGACAGCACGCATCTGCCTCCCCAGCACTTAACCAGGAGCAGGAATGAAGGCAAGAGTATTCGGCGCGGCGACAGCCGTGGTGCTAGGTGCCGCGGCGCTGGCCGCGGTGCCAATCGCGCAAGCGTCAGCGGCCAGCCTGGCCCCCAGCGCGAAATCGACCGCGGTGGCGCGCGCCACCGCCCCGTCCCCACTACCGGTCGGCCAGTCTGACGGCAATGTGAGCTCCAACGCGCTGTCGAGCTGGCAGGTCGATAACACGGTGTGGACCATTGCTTACGGAAACGGTGTCGTATACGTCGGCGGTCAGTTCCAGAACGCCAAACCGCCCGGCGAGGCGTCGGGGACTACGACGGGCGAGGTGTCCCGCACCTACCTCGCCGCGTTCAACTCAACCACTGGTGCGCTGATCACTTCGTTTGATCCGGTGATCGCAGAAACGTCTGGTTCGTCGTCGCCCGCCGTCTACGCGCTGGCGCTGTCACCCGACGGCAGCACGCTGTACGTGGGCGGCCTGTTCAACTCGGTCAACGGGAGTTACCGGGACAACCTGGCTGCCTTCAATACCTCGACCGGCGCGCTGACGAGCTGGAAACCTTCGGCGTACGGCAAGGTGAACGCCCTCGCCGTCGCGTCGAGCGGAACCATCTACGCAGGCGGCGGCTTCACCGCGCTCGGCACTTCCGGGACAACCGCCGGAATCCAGTCCCGGACGTATGCGGGCGCCGTGGACACCTCCGGGAACCTGCTCCCGTGGGCACCCGTCCTGGACAACGCCCTCACCAGCGTTGCGGTGGATCCGGACAACTCGCAGATCCTGGTGGGCGGCTACTTCGCCAATATCAACGGCGTCTACCAGCCCGCTGCCGGGGCGGTGGATCCGGTCAACGGAACCACGAACATAGCGTGGGGCGCCAACATCGTGCCGGACAGCTCCAGTTGTTACCCGCCGGCGGTCAAGACCATCACCATCAGCAACGGCGTCGCTTACCTTGGCTCCGAGGGCACCGGCGGTGGCTGCTTCGACGGCGACTTTGCGGTTGGGCTCAGCCCGACCAGCGACAGCCTGGTCTGGCAGAACGATTGTCTCGGAGCGACTCAGGCGCTGGTCGTGATCAAGGGCTACCTCTTCAAGGGCTCGCACGCGCATGACTGCGCCTACGCTCCCGAAGGCTTCCCGCAGGTAAACAACAACTCGGGCGGCTGGGTGACCCATCACCTCCTGGACCAGTCGCTCACCGACGGGTCACTCGGTCACTGGAACCCGAACGACGATGACACGACTCTTGGTCCGAGGGCGATGGCTACCGACGGCAGCCAGCTGTTCCTGGGCGGCGACTTCTTCAACGTAAACGGCAAGCCACAGCAAGGCTTCGCGATCTTCCCGGCGAAGCCCGACTCGGTGTACCCATCGAATCCGACCACCGCACCGACGGTCAGCAGCACCTCCGCCGGGACCGCCTCGGTCAGCTTCCCCGCGGTGAGCAGTGCAGATGTCGGCACGCTCAACTACGAGATCTTCCGCGACGGCGGCAAGAGCCCCATCGCGACCCTGACCGCCACGTCCTGGCCATGGGCGCTACCCGTACTGCATTACCAGGACACGGGACTGACCCCTGGCTCGGCGCACACCTACACCTACGCTGCGACTGACGGCACGCACCTGAGCGGACGGTCGCCGTCCTCGGCGTCGGTGACAGTGGCGTCGTCGAGCCCAGCACTGACCTACAGCCAGACCGTACTGAGCAACAATCCGTCCTTCTTGTGGCCGCTGAACGACACCGGCAGCACGGCGGCAGATGCATCCTCGAACGGCTTCAATGGCAGCTACTCCGGCGGTACGACCCAGGGCGTGCCTGGTCCGCTGACGGGCAGCACGGCAACGTCCTTCGATGGCAGCACCGGCAACGTGGCGTCGCAGAACGCGGTGACCGGACCGCAGACGTTCACGATCGAAGGCTGGTTCAAGACCACGACGAACACCGGCGGCAAGATCATCGGTTTCGGCGGCAGCCAGTCCGGCCTGAGCGGCAGCTACGACCGGCACATCTACATGATGAACGATGGCCAGCTGGTCTTCGGTGTGTACAACAGCGGGACCAAGACCATCGAGACGCCGAACGTCTACAACGACGGTCAGTGGCACTACGTCGTGGCCACCTACGACGCGACCAACACCACCGGGCCGAACGAGGCGCTGTACGTCGACGGTCAGCTGATCGGGACCACCACCAGCAGCTCGGCGCAGTCGTACACCGGCTACTGGCGCGTTGGCGGCGACAACCTCAACGGCTGGAACCTCGACCCGTGGGGCAGCAACAGCCAGGGCACCACGCAGCCGAACAGCTACTACTTCAACGGCACCATCGCCGACGTGGCCGTCTACCCGACCGCGCTGACCGCGACTCAGGTAGTGGCGCATTACGCAGCCGCGCTCGTACAGGGAGGATGATTCCGGCAGATCCAGCCCTAAGGGCTTAGCCAGGCTCGCCTACGCAGCGCGCCGGTGGCAGGCAGTCACCTGGTGATCGCCTATTGGCCATCGGCGCGCTGCCGAGGCTAATCCCATAGCTTGAGCTACCAGCGCACGATGGGCGACACCGGATCTGACGCCAATGGCTGACACTCATTCTCGCGACGGTGTGGCGCCCGAGCGCGATCGGTCGCTCCTTAGGAGGCAGCGCAACACTTGTATAAAGGCGAGATTTACGCTGACAGGAAATGCGCCAGCGGATTTAGCTGGGGACCAGGCAAGCAGCCTGGGATCTTGGCGTCCTTGCGCAGTGTGATCATCTACTTCAACTCGGGTCACCAGGCTTACGGTGACCTGGTCAGACTTAGGTCACCAGGCTTACGGTGACCAGGTCAGCTAGAAGGCGCCCCGGCGGCATCAGCCGCATTCAGCGCGATGATGCGTGATCCGTGCTCGGCCAATAGTTTAGCGATACGGCACCAGACCCCGCGCATGAAGGACCGCACCCATGGCCACTAGGCAGCCACAAGCGCAAGACGATTTTCCTACCGAGCCACACTCGGTAGACCTGCGTGATTACTGGTCGATCGTCCGCCGCAGGTGGCGGCTGATCGCGGTAATGAGCGTGATAGGCGTGCTCGCCGGGGCCGCATACTCTGTCGAACGCGGGCCGTCCTACACGGCGACCGCCCAAGTGGTGGTGCAGCCCGTCACCCAAGGACCGCTGAACCAGTCGACGCAGGCCACCTCTCAGGTCAACATGAGCACCGAGCAGGCCATTGCGCAGTCAGGACCGGTGATCCAGCAGGCCGCCGCCACGCTCAAGGTTCCCGCCAGCACGCTGGAGTCGGCTGCCACCAAGAGGCTCTCGGTCACCGTTCCGGCCAGCACGCTCACCACGTCAAACGTGCTGCAGATCGGCTGGCAGGCCAGTAGCAAGCCAGCGGCCCAGCAAGGAGCCAACGCCTTCGCCAGCGCCTACCTGTCATACCGGCACCATCAGCTGGCCGGCCAGATCGCCGTCCTGCAGGGGACACTGCAGCAGCAGATATCGTCGTTGCGCACTCAGATCGCGCAGCTGTCCGGGCAGCTGGCCGGCAACGTGTCGGCAACTACCCACCAGGTATTGAGCATCCGGCTCAATGAGCTGACCAGTCAGGCCAGCACCGCCGAAGCTCAGCTGGCCGCGCTGCCCACCTACAACGACTCCGGCGGCAGCGTCATCCCAGCCGTTCTGAACGGTAAGTCCTCGAGCTTCGGCCGCTCGGCCCTGGTTGGCATTGGACTGATCCTCGGCCTGCTGCTCGGCTTGGCCATTGCGTTCGCGCGGGACCTTTCCGACGATCGGGTGCGGGACGCAGCGCAACTAGAGCAGCGGCTGGGCGCTCCGGTGCTCGCGATCGTGCCTGCCGCCGAGGCTGCCGCGGCCCGTCGCCGCGGGCGGGCAGCGCCATCGTCCACCGCCATCGCTATCGCCACTGAGCCAGATAGCCGCGCCGCCGATACGGCCCGCATCCTGCGCGCCACGGTCGAGGCGGTTTCGTCGCGACACAATTTGCGCGTGCTGATGGTGGTCGCGGCAGACACCAGCATGTCGGCTGGCCTCGTGGTTGCTGAGCTTGGTGTGGCGCTGGCCGAATCAGGCAGGCGAGTCCTGCTGGTGGCCTCGGACACGCAGGGCTCTGCGCTGCCGCAGATCTTCGGCGTGGCCGGAAACCCGGGCCTGAAGGAACTGCTTACCCGAGACGACGATCCCGACGCTTACATCAAGTCGCCTCGGCAGGCATCGGGCGCACTGCTGCCCGTCGGCGTCGAGGAACGGCTGGCCGTGCTGCCGAGTGGCCGCGAGCCTGCTTACGCACTCTCGTCCCTGGACTCTGACCGGATGGCCAAGACGTTGCGCCGGCAACGTGAAGTGCACGACTTTGTGTTGCTGGACGCCCCTTCAGGAGCGGGTGCGGATATCCTCGCGCTCGCTTCTCACGTCGATGGCGTGATCGTGCTGGCCCGCCAGGCGCACACCAGGGGCAGGGACCTGATGGCGCTGTGCCATCGCCTTGGTCAGGTCGGCGCTCCCGTAGTCGGCGGTGTCCTGATCAGCACAGTGCGTGGCGGCCGTTACCGGCATGCGTCGGCTCAGCCGGAATCGGCTGCCAGCCCGTCGGCTGCGGATCGTCCCGCTCCGGTGGCGCCACATCCGGGATCGCGGCCTGGTTCGGTATCCCCAGCGACCATGCCGCTGCCGCTGGCGTCCGAGGGCATGACCAGGTCCCTGGCGCAGGGAAGCGGGCCGGAGCAGCCGCGGTGACTGAAGCGGTTGAGGCAGGCCAGCTGGCGCCGTTCTCCCCGGACGGCAGCCCGATCCGGTCTGACCTGACCGAAACTCGCTTTCGCCTTCCGGTGACCTGGCCGCTTGTGGCGCTTTTCGTGGCATTCCCGCTCTGGTGGGTGCTTGGGCTGAGTGCCCTGATCTGGCCGGTGCTGGCCGTGCCGATGCTGGTCGCCTTGATATGGCGGCGGTGGACTAAAGCCCCGGTACCCATCGTCTTCTGGTTTCTGTTTTCCAGCTGGGTATTGATGTCCGGGCTCCAGCTGGACAGCGGAACCAAGATAATGACCTTTACCTATCGGCTCCTGCTCTATGTCGGGGCCGGGATCCTGTTCCTGTACGTCTATAATATGCCCAGGTCAAGGTGGGTTAATCTCAAGATTTTGCATATCCTGACCGTTTTTTGGATCGTCGTGGTCATCGGGGGCTATGCCGGCATTATCGGGGGTGCGCACGCCTTTCCCGCGGTCATCGAATTCCTGCTCCCCCACGGCTTTCGCAATCAGCCTTTCGTACAAGAACTCATCCAGCCGGTATTCGCCAATGTCGTGAATTTTCTCGGCTTCCCGGTTCCGCGCCCCGCAGCTCCCTTCCCGTACACAAATAATTGGGGTGGCAACATCGCGGTGCTGACCCCGGTGGCGCTTGCCGCGCTTTCCGTTACCGGGCGAGGGCCGCGCCGCAGGCTGATCATCGGCTTCCTGCTCGCGTCCCTGGTACCGATGGTTGTGTCGCTGAACCGCGGGATGTTCCTCAGCCTCGGCATCGGACTGCTGTACGTGACCATCCGGCTGGCGCTGCGCGGCCGGGTAGCGCAGCTGGTCTCCCTGCTTGGACTGATCGTGCTGGTCGCCGCGGTCGTGGCGCTGACGCCGCTCAGCCACCTGATCATTGCCAATGTCTCCAGCACGCATGGCCAGAGCAATGCCACCAGAGCGAGCGTGTCTCAGCAGGCGTTCGACGGCGCTAACCGGTCGCCGCTCTTCGGGTACGGCGAACCGCAGGCGGTGACCGGCCAGGGCGGGACGCCGCCCATCGGCACTCAGGGCCAGCTGTGGATGGTCATGTACTCGGACGGCTACGTAGCCACAGCTTTGTTCCTCGCTTTCTTCCTGGCGGTGCTCTGGCAGACACGCCGGGCCAGAGGCGCTGCGGGCCTGTGGCTGCACGCGGCTCCGCTGATCGCGCTGGCGCAGATTGGCGTTTACGGCTGGCTTCCAGCCGAGCTCCAGGTAGTGATGGTGATTTCGGCCCTGTCCTACCGCCTGTCCTGGCGGCCGGGTGAACAAGAGCTGCCGGGGACTGAGCACGCTCCGCGAAATCAGACTTTGCCGTCGCCGCAGCCACCGCGACCAGCGCGGGCGGTCTATCGGTGAGCGAAGCGGCGGGTCGCTCAGGAAGCGAGCTCTCGGGCACGGCAGCGGTCGTCGTTCGCGGCTCGGTGATCAACGTGGTCGCGATGGTGGCGGGCGCAGTCATGAGCTTTGGTCTGGTTGTGCTGGTCAGCCGATGGCTGCAGCCACGAGGCGCGGGCGCGTTCTTCGAGCTGATCGCCCTGTTCACGATCTTGTCCAACACGTTCGAGCTTGGCGCGGATACGGGCCTCACCAGGTGGATATCACGGGCACGGGTCATCGGTGCCCTGGGTGATGTGCGACGTGTCGTGGTGGCAGCCCTCGTGCCGGTCGCCGTCGTCGGTCTCGCCGGAGCGGCGGCCGTCTGGACCACCGCGCCGCAGATCGCGCACTTTTTCCTCCGCGGCCTGCCCGTCAGCCAAGGAGTCACAGACGTTCGGATCGTGGCGCCGCTCATCCCGCTGGGGGCGCTTTCTGCTTGCCTCGTCGACGGTGCGCGGGGGTTCGGCCGGATGTGGCCGTATCTGCTGATCGAGGGCGTCGGCAAACCAACGCTGCGAATTGCTCTGGTCGTGACGGTCCTGGCGGCCGGTCTCGGGCTGGGCGTCGCCGTTTTCGTCTGGGGCCTGCCGGTCGTGGCCGGCCTGGCAGCGGCATCGATCATCTTCGTACGCGTGCTGCGGAAGGAAGCGCCAGCTGACTCAGCGCCCAGCAGGCGGCGGCACGCCGAGGGCGCGCCAGAAGCGGCGGCCGAAGCGCCGGGCAACGGGGTCATCCCGAGCCAGAATCCCGGACCGGCTGCTCCGGTACGCCCAGTGCCGGATGGGTTCCTGTCAGAACGGCACAGGATCTCACCCGAATCGCTGGCGGGTCCCGAGCTCGAGGCCAGGGCCGACCTTGCGGCCACTTTCGATCCAGTCCCATCGGTGCGGGCGAACGGGGATGCGGCGGCCAGTCGCGAAGGTGGGCGGCACCGTGGACCATGGCAGCCCATCAGCCGCCGGAGCCGGCAGCTCGCCGCAGAGTTCTGGGTTTTCACCGGGCCGCGCGCCCTGCAGGCCTCTTTCCAGGTGATCATCCTCTGGCTGGACATCCTGATCGTAGGCGCGCTGGCCTCGAGCTACGCCGCAGGCGTGTACAGCGCGGTCAGCAAGCTGGCCATCATCGGTACGTTCGCGCTTGAGGGCAACCGGCTGGCCATAGGCCCCCAGCTGAGCGCCCAGCTCGCTCGTCACCAGTACGATCGGGCCGCCGAGCTGTACCAGAGCAGCACCCGATGGCTGATGCTGGCGTCCTGGCCGCTTTACCTGACGTTCATGGTTTTCCCCGCGACCGTACTCGGCATCTTCGGGCCGCGCTACACCGCTGGCGCGTCCGCCCTGGTCGTGCTGTCACTGGCGATGCTGGTCAACCTCGGCACCGGAAACGTCACAGTGGTGCTGCTGATGGGCGGCCGGAGTACCTGGAGCGCGGTCAACGCGGGTGCGGCGCTGGCCATCAACATCGGCCTGAACCTGGTGCTGGTACCGCGCATAGGCATACTGGGCGCGGCGATCGCCTGGGCGGCGAGCATCGTGGTGGACAACGTGACCGCCATGGTGGAGATCAGGTGGATCATGGGCCTCGACCCGTTCGGCCCTGGCTACTGGCTGGCGGCCGGCGCGACGGTGGCGTGTTTCGGTGGTACGGGCCTGGCCGCCCGTGTCCTGCTCGGCCCGAGCTTCCTCACCCTGTGTGTGGCGGTCGCCGTCGGCCTGGCGGCGTTCGGGACCCTCCTCTACTTCGCGCGGGTGCCATTCCAGCTCGCCGGCGTTTTCGCAGCGCTGCGGCCCCCGGTGCCCCGGTTGCGCCCCGTCCTGCCGGCCGGCGGGGCGTCTGAACCAGCTGGATCGGAGTTCGCAGCTCCGAAAAAGCGCAAATTGACGAACAGGAGACAACTATGACCCGGGACGGCAGAGGGCCGGTCAACCAGGCGGTGCGTGAGTCCGGCAAACGCTTCCTGCGCAGTTACGGTGAGACGACGGCCGGGCTGCGGCACGGGCCGGACTTTGTGATCATCGGCGCCAAGCGCGGTGGCAGTACGTCGCTGTACAACTATGTGCTTGATCATCCGAGTGTTGTTCCGTTGTTCCCCAGCCGCCAGCACATCAAGGGAGTGCACTACTACGACACCCAGTACGAGCGCGGCCTGACCTGGTACCGCTCGCATTTCCCGCTCGAAGTCGGCGACCGTCACCTGGTGCGTCCCAATGTGCGTCCAGCGATCTGCGGTGAAGCGAGCCCGTACTACCTGTTTCATCCGCTGGCCGCAGAGCGACTGGCGCACGATTATCCCGACGTGCGTGTCATCGTGACTTTGCGCGATCCGGTGGAGCGGGCATATTCGCATTTCAAAGAGCGGACCCACCACGGTGGCGAGACGCTGAGCTTTGAGGAGGCGCTGGAAGCGGAGCCGGACCGGCTGCTCGGCGAAGCAGAGCGCATCGTCGCCGGAAAGGGCTACGTCAGCGCGGAACATGAGAACCACTCGTACCTGGCGCAGGGGCGTTACCTCGACATGCTCCCGCGCTGGTTCAAGTTCTTCCCCCGCGATCAGATCCACGTAGCGCTGAGTGAGGAGTTCTACGCAGAACCCGACCGGCACGTGAATGAGGTGTGGAAGTTCCTCGGCTTGCCGCCACGCCGCCTACAGAACCGAACCCGGTACAACTATCTACCCGCTCGGGGGATGGCGCCGGAAACGCGCCGCCGTCTGCGGGAGTCCCTGGCCGAGCACGATCGCGACCTGGCCGACCTGCTGGGACGTCCGCTGCCCTGGCCAGGGGACCGGATGTCAGCTCGGTGAACGAGTTCTCACCAGGTAACGCCTGGCCCAATGTGAGCGTGATCGTCGCCACCAGAGACCGGCCCCGGCGCAGGGACAGCTCCGGCGCGCTGCCTGGCTGCCTGCCAGTCGACCTTGCACGTCTTGCGGGTAATCCCCACGAGCGCCGGACATACCTGGTGCTCGGGGTGGCCCCTGGCGTAGGCCCGGCTAGATGAGGTGTCCGCGCCGGGAATCGCAGGGGCCGCGGAATCTGAGGTCAGCTACCAGCTGCTAAACAAGATTGCAGGTTAAATCATGATCAACACTGCCAAGGCCAGCAGGCGGGCGCTGCCCGCAGCAGCAGCCATCCTGGCGCTCATGGCGTCCGTGGCCGCCTGCACCTCGTCGCACCCAGCCAGGTCGACCGGCACCGCGACGGGGGCTGCGCCAAAATCAGCGGAGGCCGCCGCGCCGACCGGTTCAAGCGGCGCTGCTCCAAGCGGCGCTGCGGCGCCAGCCACTGGGGACCCGACGGCGATCAGCACGCACGGGGCTCCCAAGAAGGACATAATTGCCGGCCTGATTGGCTTTAACGGCAAGCTCGCACTGTCCGGCGCACAGAGCACAAACATGTCGTTTACCGCTTTCCCCGGCGTCACCGCTCCGAAGAGTTCCTGTGCGCACATTGCCACTGCCGGCACGCCTGCTGGTAAGGGCGCCGGCCCGCAGTTCCAGATTCCGAGCCCGCCAGAAGGCGGCAACGTGGTGATCGCGGCCAAGATATCGCCTTACCACGGCCCCGGCACATATCAGAAGGCGTCGCTCATTACGGTTGGACCGAGCGTCGTCATCGGCAATGCGTCTTACAACTTGCTCGCGGCCGGCGCCAGCGTTTCGTTGACGTTTCACGCTAACGGCTCAGGCGAGCTGACCTTCACTGGCGCCACAACAGCGGCCAAGTCCAGCCAGTCAACTCTTTCCGGCACGATTCAGTGGACCTGCTTCGTGCAGTAGCCGCAGGGCATCGGATGGTTACCGGCCCGGGGACGGGTGTCATCGAGGAGTTCCCGGGTCAGCTGGCCGGCTGCCCCGGGGACAGGTGTCATCGGGGGGTTCCCGGGTCAGCTGGCCGGCTGGCCGATCTCGCCTGACTGCGCCAGCTCGGCCAGCCGGACAAGCGAGCGCATGATCAGCCAGCCGAACAGCCAGCCGCCCAATATGTCCTCGGGCCAGTGCCGTCCCAGGTACAGCCGGGAGCCGCCCTGGGCGGCTATCACAGCAAGGACGATGGACCAGATGGCCCGGCGCTCGGCTGGTGAGTTCCAGCGCTCGGCCAGCAGGTGCGCCAGCAGCCCGAAGGCGATGACCGTTCGCGCCGCGCCGCCGGAAGGGAAGTCCCCAGGAGGTCCCACCGAGTCATCCTCGGCCGGCTTGGTGCCTTTCACGAGGGTCTTCAGCAGCTTCTGCAGGTAAATCTCGGTGGCGAGGCCACCGGCGAGCAGCGGTACCGGTACCCAGTCCCGGCGCTCGTAGGCAACGAGGCCGCCGACCAGGACCGTGAACGGGGCAAGTACCGGGTAGTCGCCCATGCCAGTGATCGTCTGCTCAAGACGGCGTGCAAGGTGGGGCGACCGGCGCGCGCGTACCCGCTCATAGATTTCTCGCGACGGCCGGACGATCAGATCCTTCTGCATCAGACTGCCGACTGCCCAGCTGATCAAGACCGTCGTCGCCCCGCCCGTGACCAGCGCGCCGGCCAGCTTGCCCGCTCGGCCTGACCGTGCTGACCTGACCACAGTCACTTTCCGCATTGGCTCACAATAGCTGAGGCCATGGCCCGTTTGCCGGTTATCTCCCACTTGTCCAGCTAGGGTCCCGGGAGGCTGCACCGGACTGCACATGGTGTCCGGTGTGCGCCGGTGACCATAGGCGGCCGTGGCGGCCGATATGCCGTTATACGGTGATCACGTGCGACATCGGATCCTGTGCAACACTTGGGTGCGGTGTTCCGGAGCCCGTGGGCCGGCTGATCAGCTGCGACTGAGTGCCACGCTGAGCGGCACAGACGATTTCCTGACCCGTGACCTGACTGCCGCAACTGGGGAGCCGGCCCGCTGCAAGCCATTGCTGGTGTGCATCCAATTAGCGCGGAGAAGCTGTCCATATAAGGCGACCCGGCGCGGCTAAGTGCGTAAAATCAGCAATTCATGACTGGAGATTTTCGGAGCTGAGGGATGGATCGGTATGGCTGAGGTGCGAGATCTGCTCGAATCGTATTTCGCTGCTTCGGAGGACAGGCAGCGTCAGTTGCGGGCCACGAAAGCATCAGACGCCAGCGCGCGGGTGTTGCTAAAGCGTCTGGTCCCGGTGCGTTATCGGGGGACCGGCAGGCTAATCCTCACCGACCTGGCTCGACCGCGCGAGCGTCGTAAGGCCCGGCTGGTAGCCGGGCAGACTGAGATCCGGCTGCACCTTGGCTCCGGCGGCGAACGCAAGGCAGGCTGGACAAACATCGACCTGCTCGGCGATCCAGTCGACATGGCCTGGAATCTGGCCAACCCGCTGCCATTCGATTCCGGGACCGTCGCGGCCATCTTCCACGAGCACCTGCTTGAGCACCTGCCGCTTAGAGCCGGTGATGTCTTCATGCAGGAGTGCTACCGGGTGCTGCGCCCCGGCGGCATTCTGCGGGTGGGGGTTCCTGACGCTGGCACTCTCATCCGCTCGTACGCGGGCGACCAGAGCTATCTGGGACAACTGCACCCCGGTCGGCCTACTGCGCTCCTTTCCGTGCAGGAATTGTTCTACTGGCACCGGCACTGTGCCATGTTCGACGTCGAGACGCTGGGCCTCTTCTTCCGGGCCGCCGGATTCCCCGACCCGCGTCAGCGTGAGTTCGGTGACACTGATCTGGATCAGGCACCGGACACCGACCGGCGGCGAGCCGAGACGCTCTATATGGAGGCCCGCAAGCCTACTGGCCAGAACGGATCCGCAATTCTGCCTGCGTAGTACCGGTCCCGGCCGGATCCCTGGCCACGATGAGCACTCGGTAGTGCCCAGGAGGCAGCAGGCTGCCGTTCGCGCCGTAGCCGAGGTACCTCATGGATGTCCGCCCGGCCGGCAGGTTGCCGAGGGGTTGCTCGTGCAGGATCTTGCCCTGGCTGCTGAGCACGCAGACGGTCACGCTGGCGGCCCGGCTGAGCTTGTACGCGATGACGACGTGGTCAGCTCCGTTGGCCACGAGAGCCTCGGGGCTGACCCGCGCATTGGTGATGGCAGGTGCGGCCGTCGCGGAAATGACTGACGGGCTCCCGTTTGCTGCGATGCTCGGTGGCAGCGATGTGGCGCCGGCCGCCGACGGCTCACCCGTGCCCAGGGGCGACGGCGACCCTGGCGCCGAAACTCCAGTGCGAGAACCCGTGACTGCGGTGCGCCAGGCCTGGATGGAAGCTGAGTCGCGGAGTTCCATCGAGGGAACGTGTGCGGAGTCGAACAGCGTCCCGAACAGTGCGCCAGTGCGCCTCAGGTAGTTCGCGACCTCAGTTAGCCACTGCGGCCGATCGGCCTGCGTCGCGAGAGCGAATTCGGCGAAGCCGAATGGCAGCCCGACGCTCCGGGACGCGGCTTCGGCCGGCCCCATGAACTCGGCGGGCGGCGTCGGCTGCGGGTCCGCGTCGTGCACTGTGCCGGCTGGGTAGGCGTCCCAGGTCAGGGTGCTTATCACGTGACCGGCGGGCAGATAGTCCTTCCAGGTGACGCCAGCAGCCGGGTCCAGATCCCAGGCCATCAGGATGAGAGTCGATTTGAGGTATGGGTTATGTGCCTGGTCGGCGAGAGCGACGATGTGCGTCCACGCCGCCTTGTACTGCGGGAGCGTGAAGTCGTCGGCCTCGATCAGTGGCTCAGGTTCGTGGTAGTAGGAGTAGTAGATGGGGTGCCCGGCCGGAGCGGTGTCGAAGAAGTGCGCCAGCTCGCCATCATCAGCGCCGGACAAGACCTTTGCCGGTGGTGAGCGGAAGCTCACCACTACCGCCGAGTGGTTGAGGGCCGGCGCGCCGGTCGTCCAGGCATCCGGATCCGGCATGCCGGTGTAGTAGACGCGAATGATCGGCAGCTGCCCGAACTCGGCGGTGGCTGTCTTCAGCTGGCTCGGGCTGGTCGCCGACACGCCGAGCAGCGGGTCAGCGGCACTGGTTGCCATCCTGGACGCGGCACCGCAGTTCGCCCCGGTAAGCGATACATTGCTGGCGGCGTCGCCAGAACTGTGCAGCGCGATCGCAGCCGCTGCGATGCCGGCCAGGCCGGCCAGCAGCCCGTAAACCTTGCCGTGAGCCGCCGGCCGCCGGCGCGCTGGCTGCTCGGGCGCTGCAGAGCCCGACCTGGAATCTTCGGAATGCTGCGACCGGTAAGGCCTGCGGCGCATGCGGCTCCTCTCCTCGGCCGAGTGCCGCCGGAGCTGCGATATCCGGGAGCCGTCCGGCGCGCCGCGAGCCGCATGCATTCTGGCCCGTGCGGACGCTCCGTCGGCCGTCTGCTGCTCAGTTCCGGCGGCCCGCGCCTTGGCCAGGGACCGCTCCTGCATTTGGCCAGGCGATCTCTGGCGGCTCAATACTACGTCCGTGCGTCAAGAGGTCATTGAGGTAATTTCCACGTCGCAGCTGCGCCCGGCCGGGTCAGGCGGCGGCTAGGCCCCGCGGCCGGGAGAGGCGATCCGCTCTCGCGCAACGCGGTACAGGAAGAGCGGATTTCCTGTGACGTAGCGCCGGAACAGTCGGCGAGGCTCAAGCGCCAGCCGGAACAGCCACTCGATCCGGGCGGCTCGCATCCAGGCTGGGGCGCGCCGCACCCGGCTCGCGGCGAAGTCAAGGAAGGCACCCACGCCGATCCCGACCGTCGCCCCGGTGTCCGCGAGATGCTCAGCAAGCCAGAGCTCCTGACGCGGATTGCCCAAGCCGACGAACAGCAGCTTTGCCTGGCTGCTGCGGATGGTGTTGAGCAATCTCGGCAGATCCGCAAGGTCGGCATAGCCGTCGGCGGTGCCGGCCACGATGAGCCCGGGGATGATTCGGTTCAGCCGCTCGGCGGCTACCGCGGCTATGCCAGCGGCACCTCCGAGGAAGAACACCGGTGCGCCCTGCCGCGCCGCTATGCGGAGTATTCGGGGGCTCAGATCGGTCCCGTTCAGGTTGGCCGGGAACCTCAGGCCACGTAGCCGCGCAGCCATGCTCACCCCGATGCCGTCGTTGCATACCAGTTCGGCGCGGCACAGTACGTCGCGGAAGGCCGGGTCGGCGATCGCAAGGTTCAGCGTGTGTGCGTTGGCGAAGGCCACCATCGACGGCTTGTCGCCGGCGAGCAGCTGCCCGATCTCGGTGAGGGCCGCGTCGAGGGACAAGCTAACCATCGGCACGCTGAGAATGGTGATGCTCGGTATGTCCGGGGGCATTTACCGTTCCATCCATCACGCCGCGCCGGGCCGCGCGGTGGCCAGGACGTTAGCAGCGCGGCTTATCGCCGGCCTGCGGCGTGTTTCAAATGTTATCGGTGCGGTTGGTCCGGTCTGCGTTGGGGTGCCCGGGTATGCGGCCGGTGCCCGTGGCGGGATGTGCCGCCCGGCAATGAGCCCGGCCGCTCCAAGGCCTCAGATCACGCAGCCACGCCGAGCCTGGTAACGGCCCGCCGTTGTGGTACCAGCCTGGCCTGATATCAGGAAAAATATGGCGAATTCGTATGATTGTTGAGGTAATCCCGTTGCGCCACCAGGGCGTCGTATGTGTGGAGAGGGGACTTGAATGGCGGTTTCTGAGCACCAGGAGCAGGCGCTCTGGCGAGGTACGCCCGTCCACTGCCGTCCTCTTGGCTATGTGGGAACCCGGCCATGACCGCGTGGCCGTCGGTGGGCGTGGTCGTGCCCACACATGACCGGCCAGGTCCGCTACGCGCTGCGATCGACGCCGTTCTAGCTCAGGACTACCCAGGTGACGTCCGCACCGTGGTCGTCTACGATCGCGCTGATCCGGACCACGGGCTCGGTGATGACCTGGGGGTGACCGTCATGAGCAACACCAGGACGCCCGGGCTCGCCGGCGCCCGTAACTCCGGCATTCTCGCGCTGGACACCGACCTCGTCGCCTTCTGTGATGACGACGACGTTTGGCTGCCGGGCAAGCTCCAGGCTCAGGTCACCGCCCTCCGCTCACATCCTGCCGCGGAGTTCGCCAGCTGCGGCATCGTGGTGGATTACCAGGGCACCATGCACCCGAGGCTTGCGGGCCGGGACGCGGTGACGCACGCGGATCTGCTCCGTTCTCGCATGGTGATGGTGCACTCCTCGACGTATCTCACCTACCGGGACGTGCTTACCAGTGGTATCGGCCTGGTCGACGAGACGATTCCCGGCAGCCAGAATGAAGACTGGGACCTGGCGTTGCGTGCCGCACACCGCCACCCCATCGTCAACGTGGACACGCCCCTTGTGCGTGTCGTGTGGGGAGCGTCTTCATCCCATTACGCACGCGCCTGGGAAACCAAGGCTGCTTCCCTGCACTGGATGCTCGCTCATCACCCTGAACTGGCCGAATACCGTCCGGGAGCCGCCCGGGTATATGGACAGCTGGCCTTCGCCTACGCCTGCCTTCGCCGCCGGGGTGACGCTTACCGGTGGGCATGGCGCGCCTTTTCCGCCAACTGGCACGAACGCCGGGTGCCATTCGCTCTCGCAGTGGCCTCTGGTCTGCTGCCAGCTGAGACGATCCTCCGGGCCCTGAACGCCCGCGGGCACGGGATCTGAGCGACCGCCGGGAGCCAGCCCGGCCGCTAGCTGCGGTGGTGGACTTCCTGCAGCCCGTAGACGGGGGCGGGAATGCCGGCCTCGCGGGCTTTGAGCTGCAGCGCGAGGTAGAGGGAGTAATGGCGGGACTGGTGCAGGTTCCCGCCGTGGAACCAGAGCGCCTCCTGCTGGGTCGGCTTCCACATGTTGCGCTCCTCTCCCTCCCACGGGCCGGGGTCCTTGGTGGTGCCGGAGCCCAGCCCCCAGCACTTGCCGACCTTGTCCGCGACTTCCGGTGAGATCAGGTCGGCGGCCCAGCCGTTCATCGAGTTGTAGCCGGTGGCGTAGACGACCAGGTCGGC
>Ga0302184_10001256_pt1 | contig 16445 bp, 27 predicted proteins | sample I_Palsa_N3_3_FD_200233 | JGI IMG/M metagenome (GOLD analysis project Ga0302184, IMG submission 200233) | Peat permafrost microbial communities from Stordalen Mire near Abisko, Sweden - I_Palsa_N3_3 | ecosystem: Environmental > Terrestrial > Soil > Palsa > Peat permafrost | place: Sweden...
ACCGTCATCGACGCCTCGCATCTGTTTCCCATCCATACGACCTGGATCGGCTTTCGGCGCGGCACATTGCTGCGCAATTTCGCTTACGACTTCATCCAGCTGTTTGGACCGCACCTCACGCGTCGCCTGGTCGATCGCGCCATCGAGGCGCGCGATGCAGAGGTCCAGACTGAGCTGTTCCGCAAGATCTCGCTGCCGATCCGCTGAGGTTGCTACGCACCGCGGGTGCGTGACTTAGGCAGCATGGGCGAGCGGGTGCAGAAATTACTGGCCGCGGCCGGACATGGCTCGCGCCGACAGATCGAGCAATGGATTCGCGCTGGGCGGCTGACGATCAATGGCCGCGTCGCGACCCTCGGCGCACAAGGCGCCAAGGATGCCGACATTCGCCTCGATGGCCGTCCGCTCGCTGTGGGCGCACTCGCAGCATTCACGCGCGAGGTCTTGCTCTATCACAAGCCCGCGGGCGAGGTCACGACGCGCTCGGATCCGGCCGGCAGACCCACCGTCTTCGAGCGATTGCCGGCGCCGCAGCGCGGCCGCTGGGTCGTGATCGGACGACTCGACGTCAACACCACGGGCCTGTTGCTGTTCACGACCGACGGTGCGCTAGCGCACCATCTCATGCACCCCTCCTCGCAGCTCGAGCGCGAGTACCTGGTGCGCGTGCGCGGCCGGCCGGACGCCGCGGTGCTGGATCGGCTAAAGGCTGGTGTGAGGCTCGAGGACGGTCCGGCGCGATTCGATCGCATCGAGCTGGTAGCGCCGCGCGATTCCCGAGCCGCGGCGGGGCGGCCGCAGGGGCGCTCGCTCGCGGCTGCAGCCAGCGCGCACACCTGGTTTCGCGTGGTATTGCACGAGGGCCGTAATAGAGAGGTGCGTCGTCTCTGGCAGGCGGTCGGTTTTGAGGTCAGCCGCCTCTCGCGGTTGCGCTACGGGCCTATCGAGTTGCCGGCTGACCTGCGCCCGGGCCAGTGGCGGCATCTGGGCGAGGCCGAGGCAGCTCGTCTGGGCACGCAACAAGGCATTTGAATTCCCGAAAGGTCGCCGATGGCCCGATTTGTGCATTGACAGGGCAAGGCGCCGAAATCAGAATACGCGGCTCGTTTTTCGCGGAGGGGTACCCAAGCGGCCAACGGGAGCAGACTGTAAATCTGCCGGCTTACGCCTTCGTAGGTTCGAATCCTACCCCCTCCACCATGGAGGGGGCGGTAGGGTTTTCGAAAGCGCGGCAGTTTTCGCAACGTGTCGGGCTGGATCACTCCGGCGTCAGCAGGCGGGTGTAGTTCAATGGTAGAACCTCAGCCTTCCAAGCTGATGACGTGGGTTCGATTCCCACTACCCGCTCCAGCGGCCCAGCTGCAATGGCGTGAGCACCTGGAGTTCGTCGCGGCCGCATCGCCACTCTACAGCGCGGTGCTTCGAGCCGTACGCCCACGTAGCTCAGTCGGTAGAGCACGTCCTTGGTAAGGACGAGGTCACCGGTTCGATTCCGGTCGTGGGCTCCAGTGACGACTGGATAGGGATGAGTATTGAAGTTGAGCGTGATGCGCGCGCGGCGCGCATGAGCATGAGGAGTGGGCATCGTGTCGAAAGAAAAATTTGAGCGCAACAAGCCGCACGTGAACGTAGGCACGATCGGGCATGTGGATCATGGCAAGACGACGCTGACGGCGGCGCTCACGAAGGTGATGGCCGAGACGCACGGTGGGACCTTCATGGCCTACGATCAGATCGACAAGGCCCCGGAGGAGAAGGCGCGCGGGATCACGATCTCCACCGCGCACGTGGAGTATCAGAGCAACGCGCGCCACTACGCGCACGTGGACTGTCCGGGGCATGCGGATTACGTGAAGAACATGATCACGGGGGCCGCGCAGATGGATGGGGCGATCCTGGTGGTGTCGGCGGCCGACGGGCCGATGCCGCAGACGCGCGAGCACATACTGCTGGCGCGCCAGGTCGGGGTGCCCTACATCGTGGTGTTCATGAACAAGGCGGACATGGTGGATGACAAGGAGCTGCTCGAGCTGGTGGAGATGGAGGTGCGAGAGCTGCTGACGGTGTACAAGTTTCCGGGCGAGAAGACCCCGATCGTGATTGGCAGTGCGCTCAAGGCGCTGGAGGGGGACAAGAGCGATATGGGCGTGGGCTCGGTGATCAAGCTGGTGGAGGAGATGGATCGCTACATCCCGGTGCCCAAGCGCGATGTGGACAAGCCCTTTCTGATGCCGGTGGAGGATGTATTTTCGATCTCCGGGCGCGGCACGGTGGTCACGGGGCGCATCGAGCGCGGGGTGGTGAAGGTCAATGATGAGGTGGAGATCATCGGGCTGAAGGCCACGGCCAAGACGATCTGCACCGGGGTGGAGATGTTTCGCAAGCTCCTGGATGAGGGGCAGGCGGGAGACAATGTGGGGGTGCTGCTGCGCGGCACCAAGCGCGAGGAGGTCGAGCGCGGGCAGGTGCTGGCCAAGCCGGGCAGCATTACCCCACACACGCAGTTCGAGTGCGAGGTGTACGTGCTGACCAAGGAGGAGGGCGGGCGGCACACGCCGTTCTTCAAGGGTTATCGGCCGCAGTTCTACTTTCGCACCACCGATGTGACGGGGCTGATCGAGTTGCCGGGCAACACCGAGATGGTCATGCCTGGGGACAACATCAAGATGACGGTGGATCTGATTGCCCCCATCGCGATGGAGGAGGGGCTGCGCTTTGCGATCCGCGAGGGCGGGCGCACTGTCGGGGCCGGCGTCGTGTCCAAGATCCTGAAGTGACATATGGCTAATCAAAACATACGCATCCGCCTCAAAGCCTTTGACCATCGGCTGATCGACAACTCGGCGCGCGAGATCGTCGAGACCGCTCGCCGCACCGGAGCGACCGTGCGCGGTCCGGTGCCGTTGCCGACCAAGATGGAGCGCTTCACGCTGCTGGTCTCCCCGCACGGGGATAAGGATGCGCGCGATCAGTACGAGCTGCGCACGCACAAGCGCCTCATGGATATCCTGAACCCCACGGATAAGACCGTGGATGCGCTGATGCGCCTGGAATTGCCGGCCGGCGTGGATGTGCAGATTCGGCTGAACTGAAGCGGTACGCGAGCGCCCGGCCGCGCTGCGCCATCGTGTTGCCGCCGGCCGCTGCGGCCTATATACTGCGCGGCCTTTTCGCCCCCCGGGATGACCCGGCGGGCGGTTTTTAGCCAAAGCGGCATCGGGCGCGGTTGGAGCCTACTAAAGGACAGGTAGGGGCCAAGACCACTCGAGAGCAGCAGCGCCTGATGCGCTGTCCTCCTGTAGTCACCCGTGAATTCATGCGGTCCGGTCGGCACCGAACGCATGTGCGTGCGCGTTGCACGCCCTAAAGAGGATGGCAGTCATGGCGATTGGTCTGGTCGGCCGCAAATGCGGCATGACGCGAATCTTCACGGACGCGGGTGAGTCAGTGCCCGTGACCGTGGTCGAGGTATTGGCCAATCGCGTCACACAGGTCAAAACCGTCGAGCACGACGGCTACGCCGCGGTGCAAGTGACTTTCGGTCGCCGCCGTCCGCAATTGCTCAGCAAAGCCGCCGCCGGACATTTCGCCAAGGCGAACGTCGAGCCGGGCCGCGGGTTGATCGAATTTCGGCTCAACGGCCAGGATCGTGCCGAGCTCAAGCCCGGCAGCGAGTTGAAGGTGGATCTGTTTGCCGAGGGCCAGGCGGTCGACGTCAGCGGCGTGACCATCGGCAAGGGCTTCGCGGGCGTCATCAAGCGCCACAACTTCGCCGGCGGCATGGCGAGCCATGGCGCCTCCCTCGCGCATCGCGTGCCGGGCTCGATCGGCCAGCGCCAGACGCCGGGCCGCGTATTTCCAGGCAAGCGCATGTCGGGCCACATGGGCGTGGTGCGACGAACCATCGAGAACCTGCGAGTCGTCGGCGTCGACCTGCCGCGCAATCTGCTGCTGATCCGCGGCGCACTACCCGGGGCCGCGGGCGGCAACGTGATCGTGCGCGCCTCGCTCAAGGCGGCGCGACATGCGGCGCGCAAGATCGTGACGCCAAACAAGGTCGCGCCGGCCAAGCCGAGCGGCGCGGGACCGGCCAAGGCCGCAGCACCGGCCAAAGCCGCAGCCAAGCCCTCAGCGCCCAAGAAGTGACTGCCATGAAGCTCAAAGTCGCCCCAGGCGGGGCCGAACTCGCGGTCTCGGACGAGAACTTCGCTCGCGAGTACAACCCGGCGCTCGTGTTTCAGGTGGTCAACGCCTATCGGGCGGCAGCGCGTTCGGGCACTAAGGCGCAGAAGACGCGCGCTGAAGTGCGCGGCGGCGGCAAGAAGCCTTGGCGGCAGAAGGGCACGGGCTCGGCGCGCGCCGGCTCGATTCGCAGTCCCATCTGGGTCGGCGGCGGCCGGGCGTTCGCCGCGCAGCCGCGTGATTTCACGCAGAAGGTCAATCGGAAGATGTATCGCGGTGCGATTCGCTCGATGCTCTCTGAGCTCGTACGCCAGGATCGACTGATCGTGACGTCCTCGCTGGCACTCGAGGCGCCCAAGACACGGCTGCTGGCCGCGCATTTGAAGTCGCTCGCACTCGAGGATGTACTGATCATCGTCGAGGCGCCGGATGAGAAGCTCGAGCTCGCGGCGCGCAATCTGCCGCATGTCGAGCTGCTCTCGGCAGCGATGATCAATCCGGTGAGTCTGGCGCGGCATGAGAAAGTACTCGCGACCGTTGGCGCAGTGAAGCTGCTCGAGGAGCGCCTGCAATGACTGCGACGCGCAAACCCCTGGGCAGGGAAGCACTCATGAACGTGCTGCTCGCCCCGCACGTGACCGAAAAGAGCTCGCTGGGCCTGCAGGAGCGCAATCAATACGCTTTCCGCGTGCGGCGCGATGCGACCCGCACCGATGTGCGCCGCGCGGTCGAGCTCATGTTCGAGGTCAAGGTCGAGGGGGTGCAGGTGCTGAACGAGCCGGGCAAAGCGCGCCGTTTCGGCTCGCGCAATGGTCGCACGCAGGACTGGAAGAAGGCCTATGTGCGCCTCGCTGCCGGCCAGACCATCGACTACGAAGCTCAGAGCAAGCGCTGATCCATGGCCCTGATCAAACTCAAGCCGACTTCCCCGGGCACGCGCTTTCAGCTGCGCATCAGCCGTCAGCACCTGTACAAGGGCGGCCCGTACGAGCCACTCACGGTTGCGCAGAGCAGGACCGGTGCGCGCAATCATTTCGGCCGCATCACCACGCGCCATATCGGCGGCGGCTCGCGTCAGAAATATCGGCTGGTTGATTTCCGCCGGGATAAGGATGGCATCGCCGGCCTGGTCGAGCGAGTCGAGTACGATCCCAACCGTACCGCGCACATCGCCCTGGTGCGTTACAGCGATGGCGAGCGCCGCTACATCCTTGCGCCCAAGGGCGTCAAAGAAGGCGATGAGATTCGTTCGGGCAGCGAGGCCCCGATCAAGGCCGGCAGCGCCATGGCGCTGCGGCATATTCCGGTCGGCTCGATCGTGCACAACATCGAGCTCAAGCCCGGTCGCGGCGGCCAGCTGGCGCGCAGCGCCGGCGGCTCGGCGCAGTACACATCGCGTGAGGGCGTGCACGCGTTTCTGCGGCTCAAATCGGGCGAGACGCGCAAGGTGCACATCGACTGCCGCGCGACACTCGGTGAGCTCAGCAACGATGAGCACAACCTGCGCAAGTACGGCAAGGCTGGCGCGATCCGCTGGCGCGGCGTGCGTCCGACCGTGCGCGGCCTGGCGATGAATCCGGTGGATCACCCGCACGGCGGCGGCGAAGGCAAGTCCGGTCAGGGCAATCCGCATCCGGTCTCGCCGTGGGGTTGGAACACCAAGGGCAAGAAGACCCGTCGTAACAAGCGCACCAGCAGCATGATCGTGCAGCGGAGGAATTGATGCCGCGCTCATTGAAGAAGGGCCCGTTCGTGGATCTGCATCTGATCAAGAAGGTGCAGACCGCCGTGCAGAAGAACGATCGCCGGCCGATCAAGACCTGGTCGCGGCGTTCGATGGTGATTCCCGACATGGTCGGCCTGACGATCGCGGTCCACAACGGCCGCCAGCACATTCCGGTGCTCGTGACCGAGAACATGGTGGGGCACAAGCTCGGTGAATTCTCGCCGACGCGGCTGTTCAAGTCGCATTCGGGCGATCGCAAAGTGGTTGCCGCGGAGTGAAGCCATGCAGGTAACCGCTCGCTTGCGCTACGCGCGCATTTCGCCGCAGAAGTGCCGCCTGGTAGCCGACACCGTGCGCGGCAAGGGCGTGGGCAATGCACTGGCGGCGCTGAAATTCATGCCGAAGAAGGGCGCGGAGCTCGTGCTCAAGGTGCTCGAATCAGCTATCGCCAACGCGGAGAACAACCTCGGCGCGGACATCGATGAGCTCAAGATCAGTCGCATCGAAATCGATGCGGCACCGATGCTCAAGCGCTTCGCCGCACGCGCCAAGGGGCGCGGCAGCCGCATCGTCAAGCGCAACAGCCACATCACGATCCAGGTCGGCGACGGCAAGAAGGACTAGCATGGGCCAGAAGGTCAATCCGCTGGGCATACGACTCGGTATCACGCGCGACTGGACGTCGAAGTGGTATGCGAGCAAAAAGCAGTTTCCGCTGCTGGTGCACACCGATTTCCTCGTGCGCGAGTTCCTGCGCAAGAAGCTGACCGATGCCTCGGTCAGCCGCGTGTTGATCGAGCGGGCCGCCAAGAAGGTCAACATCACGATTCAGACCGCGCGCCCCGGCATCGTGATCGGCAAGAAGGGCGAGGACATCGAGAAGCTGCGTGCCGAGACCGCGAGCCTGCTGGGCATGGCAGTGTCCGACGTGCGTCTGAACATCTCCGAGATCCGCAAGCCCGAGCTCGATGCGCAGCTGGTCGCCGAGAGCATTTCGCAACAGATCGAGAAGCGCGTGATGTTCCGTCGCGCCATGAAGCGCGCGGTCATGAGCACGATGCGCAGCGGCGCGCTCGGCATCAAGGTGCGCATGTCCGGGCGGCTCAACGGTTCCGAGATCGCGCGCACCGAGTGGTATCGCGAGGGCCGCATCCCGCTGCACACGTTCCGCGCCGACATCGATTATGGCTTGGCCGAGGCTAATACGACCTACGGCGTCATCGGCATCAAGGTCTGGATATTCAAGGGCGAAGTCTTCGATCCGGCGCAGCTCGAGCGCGCCGCCGAGCATGCCGCGCAAGGCGAAGCAGCCAATGCGGCGGCGGCTGCGGCGGCCGCTGCGGTGGCCCCTGCGGGCGCAGCCGGCGCGGCCGCGAGCGCGGTAGCCCCCGTCGCGACGGCGGTGCCGCCTTCTGCCGAGGCTGGCGCCTGAAGTCCAGTAGCACTTTATGCTGCAACCCAAACGCACCAAATATCGCAAGCAGTTCAAGGGCCGCAATGCCGGTCTGGCACTGCGCGGCAATACCGTGGCCTTCGGGGATTTCGGCCTGCGTGCCAACGATCGCGTGCGCATGACGGCGCGTGAGATCGAGGCCGCGCGCCGCGCCATGGCGCGTCACGTCAAGCGCGGCGGTCAGATCTGGATCCGCGTGTTTCCCGACGTACCCATCACCAAGAAGCCGCTTGAGGTGCGCATGGGCAGCGGCAAAGGCAACGTCGAGTACTGGGTCGCGAAGGTCAAGCCCGGCAAGGTGCTGTTTGAAATGGAGGGCGTCACCGAGGAGACCGCGCGTGAAGCGTTTCGTCTGGCGGGCGCCAAATTGTCGGTCCGCACGAGTTTTGTGAAACGGCAGGTACGGTGATGAAAGCCAGCGAGCTGCGCAACAAGTCGGTCGCCGAGCTGCAGCAGGAGCTGCTCTCGCTGCGCCGGGAGCAGTTTGCGCTGCGGCTGCAGCGCGCGACCGGGCAGGCCGTCAAGCCCGATCAGTTCGGCAAGGTGCGCAAGAGCATAGCGCGGGTCAAGACGGTGCAGCGCGCCCAGCGCGTCGGAGGCAAGACATGAGCGCGGAAGCCACACCGGCACGCAAGAGCGTGCGGACACTGACCGGGCAGGTCGTGAGCGACAAGATGGACAAGACCATTGCGGTCGCGATCGAGCGCGTGGTGCGCCACCCGACTTACGGCAAGTACGTGCGCCGCACGACCCAGCTGCTGGCGCACGATGAGAATAACGAGGCGCACGAGGGCGATACCGTGTCGATCACGCCGTGCCGTCCACTCTCGCGCCACAAGTCCTGGCGCCTGCTTGCGGTGCTCGAGCGCGCGGTCGCGGGTTGAGCACGTGATTCAACTGCGCACCATGCTCAATGCCGCCGACAACAGCGGCGCGCGCACGCTCATGTGCATCAAGGTGCTCGGCGGCACGCGCCGGCGTTACGCCACCGTGGGCGATGTCATCAAGGTCAGCGTCAAGGATGCGATTCCGCGCGGCAAGGTCAAAAAGGGCGAGGTCTACGACGCGGTCGTGGTGCGTACGCGTCGCGGCGTGCGCCGGCCGGACGGCTCGCTGATCAAGTTCGACGGCAATGCCGCCGTGCTGCTGACCAACAAGCTCGAGCCGATCGGTACGCGTATCTTCGGACCGGTCACGCGCGAACTGCGCAACGTGCAGTTCATGAAGATCATTTCGCTCGCGCCCGAAGTGCTGTGAGCGGCAAGCGGCGGACAGTTATGGAAAAGATCAGGAAAGGCGATCAGGTGGTAGTGCTCTCGGGCCGGGACAAGGGCCGGCGCGGGGCCGTGATCAGCGTGCTCGAAGGCGCCGTGCTGGTCGAGAACATCAATCGCGTCAAGCGGCATACCAAGGGCAATCCGCAGGCCAACAAGGCCGGAGGCATCATCGAGAAGGAGATGCCGCTGGGGCGCTCGAAGGTTGCGCTGTGGAATCCGAGCTCCAAGAAGGGCGATCGGGTCGGCGTGCGAGCGCTCGCCGATGGCAAGAAGGTGCGCTTTTTCAAATCCAACGGCGAAGTCATCGACGCCTGACAGGCGCACATTCGCCCTACGGCACGGCAGCAGACAATGGCAAGGCTACAGCAAATTTATCGCGACACGATCGTTCCGCAGCTCAAGGAGCAGTTGCAGCTGTCGAACGTCATGGAAGTACCGCGCATTACCAAGATCACGCTGAACATGGGCGTCGGCGAAGCCGTGGCCGACCGCAAGGTCATCGATGCGGCGGCCGGGGACCTCGCGAAGATCACCGGTCAGAAGCCGCTGATCTGCAAGGCGAAGAAGGCCGTCGCCACATTCAAGGTGCGCGAGGGGTTGCCGATCGGCTGCAAGGTCACGCTGCGCGGCGCGCGCATGTATGAATTCCTGGACCGCCTGATCAGCGTCGCGCTGCCGCGCGTACGCGATTTTCGCGGCATCTCGCCCCGCGGCTTCGACGGTCACGGCAACTACAGCATGGGTGTGCGCGAGCAGATCATCTTCCCCGAGATCCAGTACGACCAGATCGATCAGCTGCGCGGCATGGATATCACGATCACAACCACAGCGCGCGACAACAAGCAGGGTCGGGCATTGCTGGATGCTTTCAAGTTCCCGTTCCGCAAGTAGCCGCGCAGCGGGGTGCAAGGAGAGGTATGGCCAAGACCAACATGATTCAGCGTGAGAAGCGACGCAGCCAGGTGGTGCGCAAGTACGCCGTCAAGCGCGCACAACTCAAGGAAATCATCCGCAGCCCGAAATCCTCGCCGGAACAGCGCCTCGCCGCTCAGGCGCAATTGCAAGCCCAGCCGCGCGATGCGAGCCCGAGCCGGCACCGCAACCGTTGCCAGATCACCGGCCGCTCGCGCGGGGTCTACCGCAAGTTTGGACTCGCACGCAGCAAGATCCGCGAGGTCGCGATGCGCGGCGAGATTCCGGGACTCGGCAAGGCGAGCTGGTAGGAGCGTAACGATGAGCATGACCGATCCGATCGCCGATCTGCTGACCCGCATCCGCAATGGACAGTCCGCCCGCAAGAGCAGCGTGACGGTCGCGTCTTCGAAACTGAAGACCGCGATTCTCAAGGTGCTCAAGGAGGAAGGCTACATCGCGGACTTCAGTCACTCCAGTGACGAGGGCAAGCCCGTGCTGACGATCGATCTCAAGTACTACGAAGGCCGCCCGGTCATCGATCGCATCGAGCGCGTGAGCCGTCCGGGCCTGCGCATCTACCGGCGCAAGGCGGAGTTTCCGCGCGTGCTCGGCGGCATGGGCACGGTCATCGTCTCGACCCCGAAGGGGGTCATGACCGACAAGGCGGCCCAGGCGATTGGCCAGGGCGGAGAAGTGCTGTGCATCGTCGCCTGATGCACCCGAACGCAATGGGAAACTGAACGTGTCCAGAGTTGCCAACCGAGTCATCGACCTGCCCGCGGGCGTGAGCGTCAGCGTCGCCTCCGGCGCCGTGACCGTCAAAGGCGCGCGCGGCGCGCTCACGGTCGTGCTCGGCTCGGGCGTATCGGTCGAGCAGGACAACAAGCAGCTCGCCGTCAAGTACGTGGGCGACGATAAGGCGCGCATGCGCGCCGGGGCCGCGCGCGCGCATCTGGCCAACATGGTCCAGGGCGTCACGCGTGGCTATGAGCGCAAGCTCGAGCTGGTCGGCGTGGGCTTTCGTGCGCAGGTGGCCGGCAAGAGCCTGAATCTTGCACTCGGCTTCTCGCATCCGGTGAGCTATGTCATTCCCGAGGGCATCACGATCGAGACCCCGAGCCAGACCGAGATACTGATCAAGGGTAATGACCGCCAGCGCGTGGGTCAGACCGCGGCCGAGATTCGCGGCATCCGCCCGCCCGAGCCCTACAAGGGCAAGGGCGTGCGTTACTCGGACGAGCAGATCATTCTCAAAGAAGGCAAGAAGAAGTGATGCCGCGAGCCGTGCCATGAAGATCACCAAGAAACTGCGGCGTCAGCGCCGCGCCATGAAGACGCGGGCACAGATCCGCGAGCTCAAGCTCGCGCGCCTGACGGTGCATCGCACGCCGCAGCACATGTACGCGCAGTTGTTTGACGGCGCCGGCGAGAAAGTGCTCGCGGCCGCCTCCACGGTGCAGAAGCAGGTGGCGCAAGGGCTCAAGGGCACAGGCAACATCGAAGCCGCGCGCGCCGTGGGCCGCGCCATCGCCGAGCGGGCCAAGAGCGCGGGCATCACGCGCGTCGCCTTCGATCGTGCCGGCTTTCAGTATCACGGTCGTGTCAAGGCACTGGCCGAAGCGGCCCGCGAAGCGGGACTTGAGTTCTAGAGGCACGCACATATGGCAAGAATGGAAAAGACCCAGAGCGCCGACGAGTTCATGGAAAAACTCGTGGCCGTGAACCGCACCGCCAAGGTGGTCAAGGGCGGCAGGCAGTTCGGCTTTACGGCGCTCACAGTGGTCGGCGACGGCGCCGGGCGCGTCGGCTTTGGCTTCGGCAAGGCGCGCGAAGTGCCGGTTGCGATCTCCAAGGCGATGGCCCAGGCGCGCAAGAACCTCGTGAACGTGAGCCTGCGCAACGACACGCTGCATTACGCGGTCAACGGTACGCATGGGGCCACGCGCGTGTTCATGCTGCCGGCCTCGGAGGGCACCGGGGTAATCGCCGGCGGCGGCATGCGCGCGGTGCTCGAGTGCGCGGGCGTGCGCAACGTGCTGGCCAAGAGCTACGGTTCGCGCAATCCGATCAACGTCGTGCGCGCTACGGTCAATGCCCTCGCGAGCGTGCGCTCGCCCGAGGAGATCGCGGCCAAGCGCGGCAAGAGCCTCGAAGACATACTCGGGGCCGGCTGATGAGCCCCGCGGCGAACAAAAGCGCGACCATCACGGTCACACTGCTGCGCAGCGTGCACGGGCAACTGCAGCACATCGCCGCCTCGGCGCGCGGCCTGGGGCTGCGGCACAGGCATCAGAGCGTGCAGGTGGCCGATACGCCGGCGAATCGCGGGATGATCCGCACCGCGGCACACCTGCTTAAAGTGGAGTCGAACTAGAGATGGCCGAAATGCGCTTGAACAGTATCAAGCCCGGGCCCGGCTCGCGCCGACCCAGGCTGCGCGTGGGTCGCGGCGCGTCGGCGGGCCAGGGCAAGACCTGCGGGCGCGGTGTCAAGGGTCAACGTGCGCGCAAGGGCGGCTATCACAAGGTTGGGTTCGAGGGCGGGCAGATGCCATTGCAGCGGCGTCTGCCGAAGTTTGGGTTCCGCTCGGCGATGAAGGCGCAGCGCGCTGAAGTTCGTTTGCACGAGCTCGCTCTGGTGGAGGCGCCGGTGATCGATCTGGCCGCACTCAAGGGCGCCGGCATCGTGCCGGCCCTGGCCGAGCAGGCCAAGGTCATCGCATCGGGCGAGCTCAAGAAGGCCGTGACGCTCAAGGGCGTCAAGGTCACCAAGGGCGCGCGCGCCGCCATCACCGCCGCCGGTGGCAGGATCGAGGAGTGAAGTGGCCAATTACGCGCTGAGCAATCCAGCCGCAACGCTGGCGCAGGCCGGGCGCCTGGGCGAGATTCGCGGCCGCCTGGTATTCCTGATTCTGGCGCTGGTGGTCTATCGCGCCGGTACCTTCATCCCGGTGCCCGGCATCAATCCGGATGCGGTGGCGCGCTACTTCAACGATCAGTCCAACACGATCCTCGGCGTGGTCAACATGTTCTCGGGCGGCGCGCTGCAGCGCCTGTCGATCTTCGCCATGGGCGTGATGCCATATATCTCAGCCTCGATCATTATCCAGATGCTCTCGATGGTCGTGCCATCGCTGATGGAAGCACGCAAGGAGGGCGAGGCGGGCCGGCGTCGCACGACGCAGCTCACGCGCTACGCAACCGTGGGGCTGGCGCTGTTTCAGTCCTTCGGCGCCGCCGTCGCGCTGAGCAATGGTGGCATGACCAACGCCAAGGGGTTCTTTGACTGGCTGCTGCCGGCAACCATAACGATGACCACAGGCACGATGTTCCTGATGTGGCTCGGCGAGCAGATCACCGAGCGCGGCATCGGCAACGGCATCTCGATGATCATCCTCTCGGGCATCGTCGCGGGTCTGCCCGGAGCCGTGGGCCGCACCTTCGAATCGGTCAGCTCGGGTGAGATGAATCCGCTGTTTGCGATTCTGCTGATCGGCATTGTCATTGGCGTCACGGGATTCTGCGTGTTCATGGAGCGGGCCCAGCGGCGCATTACGGTCAACTACGCCAAGCGCCAGGTCGGACGGCGCCTGTATGCGGGCCAGAGCAGCCACCTGCCATTCAAGCTCAACATGTCCGGCGTGATTCCGCCGATCTTCGCCTCGAGCCTGCTGCTGTTCCCGGCCACGATCGCAAGCTTCTTTGGCTCCAATCCGGATTCCAGGCTCAGCGAGGTGCTGCAGAACGTGGCGACTTCGCTCGGCTACGGTCAGCCCCTGCACCTGGTCCTGTATGCCACGCTGATCGTCTTCTTCTGCTTTTTCTATACTGCGCTGGTGTTCAATTCGCGCGAAACCGCGGATAATCTGAAGAAATCCGGGGCCTTCATTCCCGGCATCCGTCCGGGCCAGCAGACCGCTGAGTACATCGACAAAGTGCTCACCCGCCTGACGCTCTGGGGCGCGATCTACATCATGGCGGTGTGCCTCGTGCCGGAGATCCTGGTCTCCTCGCAAGGCGTGCCGTTTCAGTTCGGCGGCACTTCACTGCTGATCGTCGTGGTCGTGGTGATGGATTTCATGGCGCAGCTGCAGGCGCACATGATGTCGCACCATTATCCGGGTCTGATGAAGAAGGCGAATCTGCTCGGCGGCCGCGGCGGCTCGGCGCAGGGCTAGAGGGGCGCGCAGCAGCTCGAGCGCAGGTGTGAAATGAAAGTACGTCCATCAGTCAAGAAAATCTGCAAGCACTGCAAGATCGTGCGCCGCCGAGGTGTGGTGTACGTGATCTGCACTGACGCGCGCCACAAGCAGCGCCAAGGTTGAGGTAGCGACACATGGCACGCATAGCCGGCATCAACATACCGATGAACAAGCACGTGAGCATCGGTCTGACCCACATCTTCGGCATTGGCCGCTCGCGCGCACTGCAGGTTCTGGAGGGCGCCGGCATCGAGCCGACCACGCGCGTCAAGGATCTGACGGATGCGGAAGTCGCAGCGATTCGCTCGCAGCTCGCGAAATGGCCGGTGGAGGGAGATCTGCGGCGCGAGGTGTCGATGAACATCAAGCGCCTGATGGACCTGGGCACGTGGCGCGGCATGCGCCACCGCAAGGGATTGCCGGTGCGCGGCCAGCGTACGCGCACCAACGCGCGCACGCGCAAGGGTCCGCGCAAACAGGCGGTGAAGCTCAACGCGCCGCCGGGCAAGGCCTAAAGGCGTGATCTTGAAATCTAAGACAGGCTACCCAATTTATGGCTGACCAGAAGACAGCACAGCAACCGGCCGCCGCCAGCGCGGCCAAGAAGCCGAAGAAGGCACACAAGAACGTGCTCGATGCGATCGCGCATGTGCACGCCTCGTTCAACAATACGATCATCACGATCACGGATCGGCAGGGCAACACATTGTCCTGGGCTACTTCGGGCGGTTGCGGATTTCGCGGCTCGCGCAAGAGCACGCCCTTCGCCGCGCAGGTGGCTGCGGAGAAGGCTGGCACTGCGGCGCAGGAGCACGGTGTCAAGAATGTCGAGGTCCGTGTCGGCGGACCCGGGCCCGGGCGCGAATCGGCGGTGCGTGCCCTCAACGCCTGCGGGCTCAAGATCACGAGCATCGCCGATGTGACGCCGATCCCGCACAACGGCTGTCGGCCGCCCAAAAAGCGTCGCGTTTAGCGCGCGCAAGGAACAAGCAGTACTATGGCGCGATATATCGGTCCAACCTGCAAGCTCGCCCGTCGCGAGGGCACGGATCTGTTTCTCAAGAGCGGCGCCAAGCCGCTCGAGAGCAAGTGCAAGCTGCAGGTGCCGCCTGGCGGCATCAAAGGTGAACGGCGGCAGCGGCTGTCCGATTACGGCCTGCAGTTGCGCGAGAAGCAGAAGCTGCGCCGCATGTACGGCGTGCTCGAGCGCCAGTTCCGCAACTATTATCAGGCCGCCGCGCGCCGCACCGGCTCCACGGGCGAGACACTGCTCAAGCTGCTGGAGAGCCGACTGGACAATGTGGTCTATCGCATGGGTTTCGCCTCGACGCGCGCCGAGGCGCGCCAGCTGGTGGGACACAAGGCGGTAACCGTTGGCGGGCAGGTTGTCACGGTGCCTTCCTACCAGTGCCGCGCCGGCCAGGTGATCGAGATCCGCGAGAAATCGCGCAAGCAATTGCGCATTCAGAGCGCGCTCGCGGTTGCCGCACAGGTCGGCATTCCCGACTGGCTCGAGGTCAATGACAAGGAATTTCGCGGCGTGTTCAAGTCGGTGCCGGCGCGCGAGGACGTGCTGCCTGACATCAACGAGAACCTGGTCGTGGAGTTGTATTCGAAGTGATCGCACCGCTCGCGCATCGGCGCGGGCGGCTCGCTCCGGTAGACGTTTCTTTATTCTCAAGGTGGCGCTATGCAAGCATCAGTATCGGAATTCTTGAAGCCGCGGGTCGTCAAGGTGCAGCCGGTGGCCTCGCGCCAGGCGCGGGTCGTCATCGAGCCTTTCGAGCGTGGCTTCGGTCACACCCTGGGCAATGCGCTGCGGCGCGTGCTGCTGTCCTCGATGCCGGGAGCAGCCATCACCGAGGTCGAGATCGACGGTGTGCTGCACGAGTACACCAGCATCGAGGGCGTGCAGGAAGACGTGGTCGACGTTTTGCTGAACCTCAAATCGGTGGCTATCCGCATGCACGCGCGTAACAGCGCTGAGCTGCGGCTGCACAAGAAAGGGCCGGGCCCGGTCACGGCCGGTGATATTCAGACCGATCACGATATCGAGGTGGTCAATCCGGAGTTCGTGATCGCCAATCTGACCAAGGCCGGCGAGCTCAACATGCTGCTGAAGGTCGAGCGTGGCCGCGGCTATCGCCCGGCGGTGCAGCGCGTGGCGTTTGAGGAGCAAAGTCGCCCGATCGGCCGCCTGTTGCTCGACGCCTCATTCAGTCCCGTGCGCCGCGTGACCTATTCGGTCGAAGCCGCGCGCGTCGAGCAGCGCACCGACCTGGACAAGCTGATCATCGACATCGAGACCAACGGCACCATCGAGCCCGAGGAGGCCATCCGCCGTGCCGGCGGCATACTCAAGGATCAGCTCTCCGTGTTCGTCGATCTGCAGGGCGAGGACGAGGCGGTTGCCAAGACCACCGAGATGCAGTTCGATCCAATCCTGCTGCGGCCGGTCGATGAGCTGGAGCTCACGGTTCGCAGCGCGAACTGCCTGAAGGCCGAGAACATCCACTATATCGGTGACCTGGTGCAGCGTACCGAGGTGGAGCTCCTGCGCACGCCGAATCTGGGTAAGAAGTCGCTGACAGAGATCAAAGAGGTCCTGCAGAGCCATGGGCTGATGCTCGGCATGCGGCTCGATGGCTGGCCACCGCCCAGCCTGAAGCACGAGGAAGAGAGCAGCAGCGG
>Ga0302184_10001258_pt1 | contig 16424 bp, 13 predicted proteins | sample I_Palsa_N3_3_FD_200233 | JGI IMG/M metagenome (GOLD analysis project Ga0302184, IMG submission 200233) | Peat permafrost microbial communities from Stordalen Mire near Abisko, Sweden - I_Palsa_N3_3 | ecosystem: Environmental > Terrestrial > Soil > Palsa > Peat permafrost | place: Sweden...
GCCTCCTCGGCACCGAGCAACGGGCGGATGACCGGGATCATCGCTGGCCCCGCCACCAGGCCACGAGGCGGGAGAGTCCCTCGTCCAGCCCTATCTCGGCCTTCCAGCCGAGGCGGCGTGCCGCGGCGGAGGTGTCCGCGAGTCGCCGGGTGACCCCGTTGACACCCCGCGGCGGCCCGAATTCCAGCCCCAGGTCGCTGCCCATCACCCGCTGCAGCGCCTCGGCCAGCTCGACCAGGCTGGTCTCGGTGCTACTGGCGATGTTGAACACCTCGTCAGTAGCGTCGCTGGCCGCGGCCAGCAGGTTCGCCCTGGCGATGTCCTCGGTATAGACGAAGTCCATCGTCTGCAAGCCATCGCCCAAGATGAGCGGCGGCTGGCCCGACTCGATCCGCTCCATCCACCGGATCAGGACCTCGGTGTAGAGGCCGTGGATGTCCATCCGCGGCCCGTACACGTTGAAGTAGCGGAGCGCCACGTAGTCCAGCCCGCGCATCGCATGGAAGCTGCGCAGCAGCCCTTCGTTGAACGTCTTGGCCGCCCCGTACAGTGTGTCGTTGTCGTACGGGTGCTGGCGCTCGGTGGTCGGGAAGTGATCGGCCAGCCCGTAGACGGACGCCGAGGAAGCGGCGACAACCTTGCGGACGCCGGCGTCGGCGGCCGCTTCGATGACTTCGTAGGTACCGTCCACCAGGACTTCCAGGGCCAGCCGCGGCTCGGAGGCGCATTGCGTGATCCGGATCGCGGCCTGGTGGAATACGACATCTATCCCGCTCATCAGCTGCCGCACGAGGCTGGCGTCGCGGATGTCGCCCTCTTCCAGGCGTACCCGGCCGGAGGTCAGCGCCTCGGCCAGGTTCTCCCGGCGGCCGCGGACGAGGTTGTCCAGCACGATGATTTCCTCGGCACCCGCCGCCACGAGCTGATCGACGATGGTCGAGCCGATCGTGCCGGCTCCTCCGGTGACCAGGCAGCGTTGTCCTTCTATCACGGTGTCCCCTCTTGGTTCATCTCGTAAGTCTTGTCGGGTTAGATGCCGAGCCGCAGCTTGCGGTGCCACCGCCACCGGTCCTGTACATGACGCACGACAGCGGACCAGATGAACGGCTGGAGGTACGGCATGACGGCGGGCCCGATCCGCCGCCGCAGCTGCAGGCTGCGGTAGATACCCAGCCGGGCGGCGCCTGGCCAGCAGTCGAACGCGAACTCGACCAGCCCGTCCACCGGCACCCGGTCGGTACGACGACGGTCGTAGGCGCGGGTGGCGTGCCACAGTGCCTTCTCGGCCAGTCGCCTGTGCACGGTGGCGGATAGCCCGGCCGCGTCGGGCAGCACGTCGGCGCACTGTCGCAGTACGCCTTCGTAGGCGGTCCGCATCTGGCTCAGGCTGACCAGCCGGTTGCTGAGCTCCAGTGACATGTTCTGGTCGTGCCTGCGGTAGAAGGCTTGATCCGCGCGGATGAAGGCCACGTCGGAGTAGGCCGCCAGCCGCATCCACATCTCGAGGTCGGACGTGTGGTAAAGGTCCGGGTTGTAGCCGCCGGCGCGATGCTGGACGGACGTCCGGACCACGACCTCCGGCGAGAAGATGCAGGGCTGCGCTTCGGTGAAGCGCTGCTTGAGCCACCAGTGACCCGGCCAGATGGTCTGTCCCCGGGACTCCGTCTGGGCGGGCGCCGGCTTCTCGTCGCCGTGGAATTCCACCACGTTGCCGTAGACGAAGCCCACCTCGGGGTGAGCGTCCATGATGTCGGTGGCGCGGCGCAGGGCGCCCGGCGCCAGCCGGTCGTCCGCGGAGATCAGCACGCAGTAATCTCCGTCCGCCCAGTCGAGCAGGCCTTCGTTGAACGTGGCGATATGGCCCCGGTTGGCGGGGTGAACGATCACCTCGACCCGGTCGTCAGCCGCCGCCAGCTTGTGCGCGATGTCCGCGCTGTCGTCCTGTGACGCGTCGTCGATGATCAGCACCCGGACGTCAGAGCCGGGCTGGTCGTCGAGGGCGCCGGCGACGCAGTTGCCGAGGAACTTGCCGTAGTTGTAACACGGGATGACGACGTCGACCCGGCTCATGTCCGGCTTCCCTGGCCGGCTAGCTCCGGGACGCCCGACGCCGCCGGGCCCGGCCCGGTTCGCCGCAGCCGTACCGGCACCCCGTTCTGGGCCATACTGCGCGACGCCGCCTCGAGGATGTCAAGGACCCGGAGGCCGGAGCGGCCGTCGGTGACCGACGGCCGGCCAGTGCGGATGCAGTCCGCGAACTCCTCGACCACGCCGGCCAGGGCCTCACGCTCAGAAAGCGCCGGAGACTCCAGGTCACCGGTCCGGTAGGAGACGAATGCCTTTTCCCGGTCCTCGGCCTCGGCGTGCTGCGCTGGCATCAGGTCCACGCCCCGGTCGAAGACGGTTATCCGCTGCATCCGGTTGAGGTCGTCCCACAGCAAGGCCCGCTTGGAACCGCCGATCATCGTGGTCCGGACCTTGGTGGGCGACAGCCAGTTCACGTGAAAATGAGCGATCGCCCCGCCGGTCAGCTGAAGGGTCACGAATGCGACGCAGGATCGCCCGGTGCCGATCGGGTCCGCCCCTTGCGCCGCGACCGACAGCGGTTCGACTCCCGGCGGGAGGATCGACTCCAGGATCGAGATGTCGTGCGGGGCAAGATCCCACAGCACATCGATGTCGGGCTGCACCAGGCCCAGGTTGATCCGCACCGAGTCGAAGAAATGCAGGTCCCCGATCTCGCCCGAGTGCACCAGCTCCCGGATCTTGCGAACGGCCGGGGTGTAGCAGAAGGTGTGATCGCACATCAGCGTCAGGCCGGCGCGATCCGCCTCCTCGACCAGTCGGAGCCCGTCGGCGTAGGTGGCGGCCAGCGGCTTCTCGATGAGCACGTGCTTGCCCGCCCGCATGGCCGCGAGCGCAATGTCCAGATGGGTGCCGGCCGGAGTCGCGATAGCGATGGCATCAACCTGCTCGTCGGCCAGCACGGCGTTCAGGTCATCGGTCGCCGCGATGGTCGAATACGGTCCGAGCACCTGGACTGCGCGGGCCTTGTCAATGTCGCACAGCCAGGCAAGCCGATAGTGCGGCGAGCCGGCAAAGTTCCGCACCAGGTTCGGCCCCCAGTAGCCCGCGCCCACCACGGCGAGGCCGATCGGCCGCTGTGATCTGCTGACGTCGCGCTCAGAAGTCATGACTCTCCAGTTCTGGGTTAGGGCATGCTCGAACTGCGCCGCTGCAAGTTTGTGGCCGCACCTGCGGGCCGGGAGAAAACGCGCCACAGTCATACGCAGCGCGGACGGCCCGCCAAGTCCCCTTCTCGCCTGGCGTCCAACAAATGTTAGACGCGCGACACCGCAAAAGTGTTTACATGGGTGGATACCCGACTGAAAGCGCACATTCATGCAGCGTTCTTTGGCGGCTACTCTGAGTGCCCGGATCCGTGCCCGGATCCCCCGCCCTCGGAGCAGGCGCTAGCCGCATGCCGGCCGGGCGCCGGAGCCGGGCCGGAGCCGGGCCGGAGCCGGGGCGCCGCCCGGCGCCGCGAACTCTCCGGACGGGCCGCCGCATCCTCGCATATCTCCATAACGCCGTGCAGGGCACAATTTTACCCGCGGGCGACGGTCCCGGGCGGGCAGATGGTCGAGCACATCTGGTGATTCAGCCCCGTTAGGTGCCCGGCTCCTCATTCATCCCAAGCAAGCCCCCTGATTCGGTGAACAGCTCGCCGGTTTCAGGGCATCGCCACTGTGAGTCTCCTTCCGGCGCCAGCGTCACCCCAGCCCGGCCCACCCACCCGATCCGCCGGGCCGGCACGCCCGCGACGAGGCCGAAGTCGGGAACGTCCCGTGTCACCACGGCGCCGGCGGCGATGAGGGCCCACCGGCCGATCTCGACCCCGGCGAGGATGACCGCCCGGGCGCCGACCGATGCCCCCTCGCGGACCACGACGCCCTTAGCATCCCAGTCCGCGGGCCGCTTCAGCTGCCCCGTCACGCCGACCGAGCGCGGGTACACATCGTTCGTGAGCACGGCCGAGGGACCGATGAAGACGGCGTCCTCAAGCCGGGCAGGCTCATAGACGAGGGCGTAGTTCTGCAGCTTGACGTGGTCCCCGAGGACGACGCCAGGACCGACGTAGGCTCCTCTCCCAATGATGCAGCCACGCCCGATCCGCGCGTTCTCGCGGATCTGGGCCAGATGCCATACCTGGGTGCCGGCCCCGAGTTCTGCTCGCTCGTCTACGTCGGCGGTCGGCTGGACGCCGATGCCGGGCACGGCTGTATGTCCGTTACTGTCCGGTTGCATGTTTCCTCCCCGGGCTTGACTGCCCGGTGTATCACCCAGAATGGGCTCTTCGTGCCGATCCCCGCGGGAACTGCTGCTCGCGCAGTTTGCTCGCGCAGTGGCTCCACGTAGGCTGGCGGCGTGAACTCAGGACAGGCTTGGCGGCACTGGGACGACCGTGCAGCCTGCTTACCGGGACGATTTCTGGGTCAACGATACGCTCCCATTGCCGGTCTTCGATGGACGTCCCCCGCTACACGACCGGCGGGTCCAGCCTCCTCGCCAGCCGCCGGGCCCTGAATCCCAGAACTGGGCGGCCCGCATTTTGTCGGGCTTGCGCGACCCCGTTTACCGCGGCAGTTACGCGCTGGTCGCGAACACCATGGGGACAAGCGTCATCGGCGCGGTTTACTGGGCGATCGCGGCCCACCTGTACAGCCCAGAGAACCTAGGCCGCGCCACAGCACTGATCTCCGCGCTGATGCTGGTGGCAACCCTCTCCCAGCTCAATCTGAGCAACACGCTGATGCGGTTCCTGCCCCAGCTGGGGGCTAGGTCGGCCAGCCGTCTGATCAACGCGACCTACGTAGTGAGCACGCTCACTGCCGTGGCCGGCAGCGTGATATTTGTCACCGTCATGCCGAGGCTCAGCTCCGAGTGGCGCTTCGTGGGCGATTCAGCCTTCTTTGCCGCGCTCTTTGCCGTATCTGTTGTCGTCTGGGAGATATTTACCCTCCAGGATGCGGCGCTCGTAGGTCTCCAGCGTCCCGTGGCCGTCCCGATAGAAAATGTGATCTACTCGCTGGCGAAGCTGGCATTGCTGGTGGTCGCGGTACGGGTGCTCCACTCGACAGACGTCCTGTTCTCCTGGATTATCCCGCTGATCTTCTTGATCCCGGGCATTAACTGGCTGATCTTCCGCCGCGCCCTTAGGGACCGGCGCCCGCACGACCTGGTCCCGCAAATGCGGGTCCGCCAGTTCGCGCGCTTTGCCTCCATCGACTATGGCGGCGTGGTTTGCAGTCAGATCACCGCCAACTCCCTCCCGCTGCTGGTGATATCCGTCCTGGGGCCGGCCGCGGCTGGCAGCTTCTACATCGCTAGCTTGATTACTTCCGGTGTGGCAAGCGTGGGAATCAGTTTTGCCACCGGGCTGATGGTCGAAGCCACTGCGGCACCGCACCGGCTGCCGGAGATCACCCGGGGAGCGCTCAAGAGATGCGTGCTGACCATGGGCCCGGCCACGATTGTGCTGTTCTTCGGAGCACGCCTCATCCTGAGGGTTTACGGGGGCACCTACATAGCGCAAACCGCCGTGCTCTTCCAGTTGCTGGCCCTGACCCTTCTTCCCTTCTGCATCGAGACCGTCGCTTACTCGCTCGACCGTATCGCCGGCAAGCCCATTCGCTCGACGCTCAGCCAGCTCTCGATAGCGGTTCTCACGCTCGGCGGCTGCTGGGTCCTGTTCGGGCGGCTCGGGCTCAACGCCGTGGGCGTCGCGTGCCTCGGAGCCGATACCGCCATAGCGCTCGTACGTCTCCCGACGGTCCTGTCCGCTCTGCGGCGGCGACCGGGTGTGACACCGGGTGTGACACCGCAACCCGCCCGTGCCGCCCGGCAGGCCGCGGTGCCGCCGCCACCCGCCGCCCCCGCCGCTCGTGCTGCCCGGCAGGCCGCGGTGCCGCCGCCACCTGCCGCCCCCGCCGCTCGTGCTGCCCGGCAGGCCCCGGTGCCGCCGCCACCCGCCGCTCGTGCCGCCCGGCAGCCCGCGGTGCCGCCGCCACCCGCCCCGGACCAGCCGCGTCGGCAGTCCGAACGCCGGAATTACGCGGGCCGCCACCGGGCCACCGGGTCGGGCAAAGCTCAGCAACCGGACAGCGGGGACCTGCGCGGCGTCCGGTAAGCGGGGCCGTGCGGCGTAGCTGCTCCGGCGAAGCTACCCGAGCGCGCGCCCGACGGCGCTGGCCACCCTCGCCTGCTGCTCGCGCGTGATCTGCGGGTAGAGCGGCAGCGACAGCAACTGCCCGGCGGCAGCCTCGGCGACCGGGAAGTCGCCGGGCCCGTAGCCAAGGTGCCGGAAGGCCGGCTGCAGGTGAACGGGCACCGGGTAGTGGATCGCGGCGTTAATTCCTTCGTCGTGCAGGCAGGCAAGCACGTGGTCCCGGCGCGGAACCCTGATCGTGTACAGATGCCAGACGTGCTCATTGCCGGGTGCGGTCCGGGGGAGAATGACCTCGGGCAGATCAGCGAGCAACTCGGCATAATGGCCCGCTGCCTGCCGCCGCGCCAGGTTGTCCGCCGCGAGGCCGCGGAGCTTAGCCCGCAGCACAACCGCCTGGAGGGCGTCGAGCCGGGAATTGAACCCGATGGTGACGTGCTCGTAGCGACGCTCGGATCCGTGGTCGCCGAGCAGGCGAACCCGCCGCGCGTGCTTGGCCGACTCGGTCAGCACCGCCCCGGCGTCGCCGTAGGCGCCGAGATTCTTGCCAGGGTAGAAACTCACCCCGGCGAGCAAGCCGAACGAGCCGGCCGGCCGGCCACTCTGGGTTGCGCCATGGGCCTGGGCGGCGTCTTCGATAATCACGGTCCCGCGCCGGGTGGCGGCGGCGACGGCGGCCATCGGCGCCATCTGGCCGAAGAGGTGCACCGGGATCACCGCCCCGGTCTGCTGGCTCAGGGCCGCCTCCAGGGCTCCCGGATCGAGCAGCAGGTAATCGGGATCCACGTCGGCAAACGCCGGCCGGGCGCCCGCGCGGACGACGGCCTCCGCCGTAGCGACGAAGGTGTTCGCCGGCATGATCACCTCAGCTCCGGCGGGCACCTCGGCCGCGCGCAGGGCGAGCTCGAGCGCATCCGTGCCGTTGGCCACGCCAACGCAGTGCGCGACGCCGGTGAAGGCTGCGTACTCTCGCTCGAAGGCGGCGGCCACCTCACCCTTGATGAAGGCGGTGTTGCTGATGACGTCATCGAAGCCTGCCTGGATCTCCGCCGCCACCTGAGCGTGCGCGGCCCGCAGGTCCACCAGCGGTATCGCCGTCATCACATCTGCCTGGTCGCTCACCATCATCCCTCACGCCTCGCCAATATCGCCATTACCCATGTCTCCCAGGGCCGACACTACTCCCACCAGCCCCGCCAGCAACGATTCGCCGGCCAGGGCGCTGCCCCAGGCGTTCCGGTCACGCGCAACACGCGACCTATGTACAGTGGCTGACGGCCGGCCCAGCCCGGGCAGGAAACCGGCAACCGTGACTTTCCCCACATCACGAAGCCAGGACCACGGTCGCCGGGCAGCCGGTGAGTCCGAAGACTACGTGCGATCGGTCGATACCCGGCCTCGATGACTCGACAAAAACGCTTCGGCGCGTCACGCCCGGCCGGACGGAATCGGACTTATCGTCCGTTAGTGCTCGTCCTGGTGCTAGTCGTCCACAGGGCAATCACATGAAATTTGTTGAGAAATCCCAGTTAAGGCTCGGATGAGGCGTGGCCCATTGTAGGCTCCGCGTACTGGCGTAGGCATGGAGTTAGCCGACCTTGGCTGTCCCCCGCCCGCGCCCTCGTCGCGCTTGTGGCCGGCGGCACGGCGCAGTGCCGGTGTCTGGGTGGTATCGCCGAACGTGGACCTCCCGCAAGATAACGCAACCTGAATCTCCTGCGGTACAGGAGTCGCGGAATGCGCTGTGGCCTGAGAAACTGAGGAGGCGCCGTGGTGTTCGGCAGATCGAGGGGCCGTAGCGGCCCGGATGTGATCCTGGTCGATACGACCTGGGGCAGTGTTGACTTCCTGGCTCACCAGCTGACCAAGCGCGGACTGCGCGTGCACGCGTTCACGCCGCACCTGCACCGGCCGCGTTACCTGCGCGTTAGTACCTATCCTTATGCGTCTTACGTCGAGCAACCGCTAGCCGACGAGGGTTCTGATGCTTTCCGGGCCATGGTGGACAGGATCGACCCGGCGTGCATTCTGCCGTGCACGGATGAAGCGCTGTACTGGATGTGGGATCAGCCTGACCACATCCAGCGGCTGTGTCTCCCGGATGTCGACCCCGCCGTCAGGCCGCTGCTGCTGGATCGTGCCCTGCTGCTGGAGGAGGCAGCCGGCTGGGGGGTACCGGTTCCGGCGGGGGTGTCGCTGGGCAGCCGGGCCGACTGCGACGCGGCCATCGCCGGAGGCCTGCCGCTCATGGTCAAGTCGGGACGATCCATGGGGGCCTTGTTCGTTGCGCTGTGCCGCACGCCCGAAGAGGTCATCGAGGCGTTTGAACGGTTCACGCTGCGAGACTCGTCGGTGACGGCGCAGCACTTCTACACCGGCCCGACCTACATGGCAGGCGCCTTGTTCGTGCACGGCGAGGCGGTGCATCTCTATTCCGGCGAAAAAACGGTCATGTGGCCGGAGCTGACCGGCTATGCCTTTGAGATGCGGTCCTCTAGCGAGCCGTACCTGTCGCAGCTGCAGCAGTACGCGGAATCGGTGTGCAAGCAGCTGGGGTGGACCGGGATGGCGGGGCTCGATTTCGTCCTAGGCGAAGACGGCGAGTTCCGGTTCCTTGACTTCAATCCCAGGCTGTGGGGTTGCGCCGACGCAACGCTGTCAGCCGGGGTCAAGCTGTACGATGGGCTGGCCAGCTGGATCCGCGAAGGTACCGCCGGTCCTCCGACTCGGCCGCGCCAGGGAGTCGTGCACCGGGTGTTCCCGAAGTACGTTTTCGAGGCGTCCGGGATAGGCCCTTGGCAGCGGCTCGCGGGCCTGCGCGACGCGCCGTGGGATGCGCCGTCCTTTATCATCGGCGAAGCACTCGTAGCGCTACGCGACCGCGTCACGACCCGGATGGCCAAAGCGCGCCAGCGCTGACCCGAACCGCCGATTAGCCGATCAGCCCACCTGGCCATCAACTGGCCAGGCCTTGCCCTCCGCGAACGGGAGGTTCGCGTGTCCCCGGCCCTGTAAATTTACAGCACACCGGGAGGATGACTGTGGGATATCCAGGGACCATGCCGCCGGCGGCACGGCGCGCCGAAGGGCTTGACGTCCTGGCGGCAGCGGTCGCCGTCGCGTTGCTTGCCATGGTGCAGGAGAACGCCTCGGGGCTGCCGCGGATCCTGCTGGTGCTGGGATTTACCTTCTTCGTTCCCGGACGGGCCATCATCACCAACTTTCCGCGGATGGCACGCTGGTCGGATCTGGGTGCGTCCATGCTGGTCAGCCTGGGTGTCCTGGCCTTCCTAGCTACCGTCACGCTGTGGGCTCGCTTTTGGCATCCACTGGGCTTGTTCCAGGCTGAGGCCGTACTCAGCCTGGCCGGGCTGGCGGCCGGGATCGTCCAACGGCGAAGGAACTCATGACAGCCAGCGCACCGACCGGCAACGGTGACCGCCGTTCCGAATGGGAACCTGACGACGAAGGGGCAGCTGCCCGGGCAGGTTCGTCCGGTGGCAGGCGCCGGACGGTGAATCAGGCCGGGCATGAAGCCGAGCCCTACCCGCGGCCCGCCGAGCCCTACCCGCGGCCAGCTGAGCCCTACCCGCGGCCCGCCGAGCCCACCAGGCGTGCGGTGAAGCCGTTGCCCGGCTCGGATGCGCCGACCACTGTGCTGCCTGCCGTGCCTGCTGTGCCTGCCGTGCCTCCCGTCGCCCCGCGCCGGACCTCCGTCATCCACGTCTCGGACGTGGCCCTGCCGGTCGCCATCGCGCTGTGGGCGATCGGGGTGAGCCGGACCAACGCTACGACGCTCGGGCCTTTCGGGCTTCCGGCGCAGCTGCCGGTCATCTTTTACGCCGGAGTCGCTCTGCTCGTCCTGTCGGCTGTGATCGAGCTCACCGGCGAGCACCCATCACGGTGGCGGATGGCCCTGCACTCGATCGCGCTGGTGGTCATGCTCTATGGCACCGCCCCCTTGGTGTACCCGGAGGGACGCTACTCCTGGCTCTACAAGACCATCGGGGTGGTCCAGTACATTACCGCGCACGGCCAGCTGGATCGCCACATCGATATTTACCAGAATTGGCCCGGTTTCTTCGCTCTCGCGGCCTGGTTCGGAAAAGTGGCAGGCGTAGCTTCCCCGCTGGCCTACGCGAAGTGGGCTCAGCTTGTCTTCGAGCTCGCCGCCCTTCCCCTGCTTTACCTGATTTACGACGCGCTCCCGCTGTCCTTCCGGCAGCGCTGGATGGCCCTCCTGCTGTACTCGGCCGCCAACTGGATTGCCCAGGACTATCTCTCGCCACAGGGCCTCGGTACAGTCCTCTCGCTGGGCATCATGGCGATAACGATGCACTGGCTTTACACCGGCAACCGGGCCTCGTTCGTGCCGCGGCGCCGGTGGCTTCGCAGGAACCCGGCGACCGAGCGGGAACGGCCGGGCGAGCAGGCCGCCGTCTCCATGCAGGAGGTTAGGGAGGCATACCAGACGGTAAGGTCCGACCAGGGGCCGCCCGGGATCGATGGCGTCACGATCGCGGACTTCGAGCAGCGCCTGGCACCTAACCTGCAGAAAATTTGCGATCAGATGCGTTCGGGGGACTACCGCCCGGCTCCCGTCCGTGCCGGGTCGGCCCCCAACGGGAGCCAGGCCGGGATCGGCGGCGTCCCCACGGTCAGCGACAGAATCGCCCAGACGGTTGTGGCCGGCAGGCTCAAGACCCGCCTACTGGCCATGCGCCGCGCCCAGGCCGACGGCCGCGCCAACCTGCCCGCAGGTCAGCAGCCAGGTAACTGGGTCATCATGCTTGATACCCGGGCGGTTCCCGCCAACCTCCGGCGCGATCTGATGGTCAAGGTGGTCGCGGCGACCACTGACCAGAGTTGGGTTGTCGATTACGTGCGGCAGTCCTTGACCGTGCCGCCGCAGCGACCCGACGGCTCGCTGGGCGCCAATGACGTCAGCCCGCTAGCGGGATCTCCGCTCTCACCGGTACTGGCTGATCTGCTCATTTACTACGCCTTCGACACCTGGATGGGACACGACTTCCCGGACGTCAGGTTCGAGCACCGCCCGGATGCCGTGGCGGTCTACTGCACCAGCGAGCGGCAGGCGCGCTCGGTGCAGGCCGCGATCGCGCGGCGATTGGACGACGTGGGCTTGAAGCTCAGCCCGGACAGCATCCGGATCGTGCCCGGCCAGGACGGCACCGCAGCGGAGTACGGCAAGGGGCGGTCTGATCTGGTCGCCCCGGCGGCTTCGGGGTATCGCTACCCGGCCGCGGAGCCGCGGCGCCAGCACGCCAAACCATCACCGGATCTGCTCGTACCCCCCAGGCGTCGTACCGCGTTCCTGGTGACCATCCTGTTCCTCTACCTCGTGCTGACATTCACCCATGAGCTGTCGCCCTACATCGTGGCCGTCCAGTTGGGGGTCCTCGCTGCCGCGCGTCCGCTGCGACCACGCTGGCTGCCACTGGCCATGCTTGCCGTCGCGATCGGGTACCTGCTGCCGCATCTTTCGTTCGTGGAAAGCCAATACGGCCTGCTGAGCTCGCTAGGCAGCTTCTTCTCGAACGTGGCGCCCCCGTCCGCCTCCACCGCATCCGCCGGCACGCTAAGCATCCCGGCCAGCCAGCTGCTGATCCAGCACTGCGCGGAAGGGCTGTCCGTGACCATCTGGCTTCTCGCCCTGGTCGGCGCCTGGCGGCGCCGGCATTCAGGGCGAATCGTGCTCGCCCTTCTCGTCCTTACCTACTCGCCGGTCCTCGTTCTGTTCGGGCAGGCGTACGGCAACGAGGGGATCTTGCGGGTCTATCTCTTCTCTCTGCCGTGGGCCGCCGCCCTGGCCGCCGCGGCAGTCGAACCGGGGGCCCTGTCCCGCAAAATGGTGCCGCGCCTCAATTTCTCGTGGGTCATGCCTGCCCTCCGCTGGCTACGCGCCCCGGTGGCGCTGTTGTTCGTCCTAGCCCTGTTCTTCGTGGCCTTCTTCGGAGATGACGCCTTCTACACCTTCCCTGAAACGGAAGTCAATACGATCTACTCCTTCCTGCAGAGCGCAAGTCCAGGCCCTATATATGCGGCAGAGGCCAATCTTCCCGGTGGGGATACGGCTCGGTATAACCTTTTCACGGTGAACACCATCTTCGGCTCCCTTGGTGGGACGCCGCTGGTAAATCAGGCCACGCCTGACATTGCCAAGCTGATCGCCGAGAACTCCACGATATACACGCACGGCCGGGAACCTGCCTATGTGCTGATCGCGCCGAGCATGGTGCCGTACAACACCGCGTACGCGCAGGCACCGCCCGATAGCTTCCAGATCCTGGAGACGTCTTTGGCGGCCTCGCCGGAATGGAAGCTGATCGCGAACTCCGACGGTACGATCATCTACGAGCTTCCGCCGGGTGCGGGCGATACGGCGGCGGCGCACCCCCGCCGACGGTAGGATCGGTGCGCAGGCTGACCCGGCGGCCCGCGTAGGCCACAACACAGGACCAGGGTGACCTCATTCGACACACGGCTCCCTCTAGGCCCCGCGCGGGTCGGAATACAGGACTGCGGCCCGGACTCTTCAGTGCGCTGAGGCTGGGTGGCAGACGGTCATGGCTGCTTGTCGCCGCCGTCCTGGTCATCGTCGCGGGCGCCGTCACGTGGGCACTCCAGGAACCGTCCACCAGCCCCGCCGCCCGTACGCCGATGCCGGCCGGCGTGTCTGGCGACTGGACCCTCAAGTTCGATGATGAGTTCACCGGCACCAGCCTGGATACGGCCAAGTGGTCAACCGGCTGGTACGGTTCGGGCATCACTGCTCCGGTCAACAGCCTCGAAGATGACTGTTACGATCCTGCCCAGGTAGCCGAAGGCGGCGGGGCGCTCAGCCTGACTCTTATCCAGAAGAGCGAGAATTGCGGCATAGCCAATCCCCTGTACGCCGGTGGCCTAGTCAGCACGCAAGGCAAGTTCACCTTCACCTATGGTTTCGTCGAGGCGCGGGTATGGCTGCCCGGGACGCCGGGGAAACCGGGCAACGTCGCCAACTGGCCCGGCGTGTGGGCTGATGGCCACGACTGGCCAGAAGACGGCGAAATGGACATCGCCGAAGGCATCGACGGCGAGGTGTGCGCGCACTTCCATAACGCGGCACATTCTTCCCAGGGTCTAAGCGCCGGCAGCGGAACCGGCTGCCCCAGCGGGATATATACCGGGGGCTGGCATACCTTTGCCGCGAACTGGGAGCCTGGAATCGTCACCTATTACTATGACGGCGTCGATATCGGGAGCGTGACCTCCGGGATTACTTCCGCACCGATGTTCCTGGTCCTTGACTATGCGGCTGGGAATCCTATCCATGTGCCTGACACGATGAAGGTTGATTACCTGCGGGTCTGGCAGCATCCATAGCCTTTCGGCCGCGAGGGGTCCGGCCGGGTGCTATCTTCATCACGAGCGCACGTCGGGCCCGGGACAGTGATACGGCGAAGATGGCGTCAGAGAACCACAGGCGGAAACGCGACGGATGGAGGCTGCTGTCGGTGGGGTACAGGTGCACAGTCCTGAGCACAGAACCACCTTGAGGCCAGACCGTCTGATTATGTCCGACGGCGAGATCGCGGCCTCCATCACAGGAAGCGAGCTGGCTGGCCTCGCCGCAGCCTTCGACCGGTACGCTGCGGATCTATACGGCTACTGTCAGTCTCTGCTCATCTACCCTGCCGACGCGGCTGATAGCGTGCACGACACCTTCGTCATCGCCTGGACCAAGATCCCCTGCCTGCAGGATCCTGACCGCTTGCGGCCGTGGTTGTTCGCCATCGCCCGCAACGAGTGCTACCTGCGCCCGCTGGCCGGCGCCTGGTCCGGATCGCGCGCTGACGCCGGCGAGATGACCGGGCCCGACGCCGATGTCGGCGATGCGGAGCTCCAGTTCCTCGTCGGGGCCGCGCTCACCGGCCTGGAGCCAGCCGAGCGCGAGCTCATCGAGCTGAACCTGCGTTACCAGCTCGAGGGCGCTGACCTCGCGGATATTTTGGGCATGCCGCGTAGCCAGGCGCAGGCGCTGGCCACGCGGGCCCGCTCCCGGTTCACGAAATTGCTCGGCATGCTGCTGGCCGCGTGGCCGGCCCGTGGCCGGTGCCCAGGCGCGGCCGGCCTGCTGGACACCTGGGACGGTACGCTGACCGCTGCCTTGTGCAAGCGGCTGGCAAGTCACGTCCGGCGCTGCTCGGTGTGCGGCAGGATCAAGCACCGCGAGTTCAGCCCCGCGATGATGCTCGCACTGCTGCCTGCCGCCGTGCCTCCAGACCGGGTGTGGGAGCGGGTCACCGCTCTGGTGACGGATGATTCACCAGAGGCGGAAGATCACCGGCAACGGATCGCGCGTCGCGCCGAGCCACTCACCACGACCGGCTTCCCGGTGCAGGCGGCGAGACCACCCGCATCGCGTTCGCCCAGCCGCTATGTGCTGCCGGCCGCCGCGGCCGTCGCCGCCGTCGCCCTGCTCGGTGGCGGGGCATTCCTGGTTGATTACAACTCCTCCCATAGCGGGCCGTCACCGGCCGGCGCGACGCAGGTGCCGACGGCATCCAGCGCCTCAGCCAGGGCACTGAGGGTAGTTCCGTCCCACTCTTCCTCGCGCAGACCTTCTTCTTCCGCTTCCGACCTGGCCCCGGCCGGAGCCGGCGGCTTGCTCCCGGTAGCAGCCACGAGTTCGCATCCTGCGACGGTGAAGCCGAGCAGCAAGGCCCCCACCACCGCGCCGCCGACCAAGGCTCCCACCACCGCGCCGCCGACCAGCAAGGCTCCCACCACCGCGCCGCCGACCAGCACGGCTCCCACCACCGCGCCGCCGACCACGACGGCTCCCACCACCGCGCCGCCGACCACCACGGCTCCCACCGCGCCGGCTACGGGAGGCTAGCCGCGGCTACGGATGCTGCCAGACCCGCATGTAGTCAACCTTCATCGTGGCGGGCGCCTGGCCATGAAGCTCAGCGTCATAGTCAAGGACCAGGAACATCGGCGCGGAAGTAACCCCGGAGGTCACGCTTCCGATATCGACGCCGTCATAGTAATAGGTGATGATTCCGGGCTCCCAGTTCGCGGCAAAGGTATGCCAGCCGTTCGTAAATGTCCCGCTCGGGCACCCGCTTCCGCTGCCGGCGCTTATGCCCACGGAAGGATTCGCCGCGTTATGGAAGTACGAACACATCTGGCCGCTGATGCCTTCGGCGATGTCGATTTCACCGTCTTGCGGCCAGTTCAGGCCATCGGTCCACACACCAGGCCAGTTGGCCACATAGCCCGGGTCTCCCGGCGCCCCGGGCAGCCATACCCGTGCCTCGACAAAACCATATGTGAAACTGAACTTGCCCTGCGTGCTTACCAGGCCACCGGCGTACTCGGGATCAGATATGCCGCAATTCTCGCTCTTGGCGATAAGAGCCAGGTTAAGCGAGCCGCCGCCTTCGCTAACCTGGGCGGGATCGTAACAGGCATGTGACTCGCCGTTCACCGGACCGGTGATGCCCGAACCGTACCAGCCGGTCGACCACTCGGCCGTATCCAGGCTGGTGCCGTTGAACTCATCATCGAACTCGAGCGTCCAGTCGCCGGGCGGCATCGACGTCACTGCCCGTGTGTGAGTCGGCGTCGGCTTCGGTGTTGGCTTCGGTGTTGGCTTTGGCTTTGGCTTTGGCTTCGGCTTCGGTGTTGGCTTCGGCGTCGGTGACGCTTGATAGATCTGCGCCGGCTGCGAGCTCTGGACCGCGACGGCCCGTTTGGCGGATCTGGCCGCCGGCAGCCATCCTTGCGTGAGGATGGCTGCCACGCAAATAAGGACGGCGGTAACAAGAGCCGTCATAAGAGCGAACCGAGACCGTCGGCTACGGCGCCTCGGTCGTCGACGGCGCCCCCGCTCGGGCATTGGTGGAGGAGCCACCTGTGTCATGAGGTCGCCTTAGTGAGTGTTTGACCGATACACAGTGGCAGGTCACCCCCTGGCCTGCCGGAATATGCCCCCGGCCGACGGAGCAGGCCACCGGTGTGGCCGACCTGCCGCCAAGACTGCTTAATCTAACGCCGGAGGTCCAGGCACCGTCAGCACCACGGTCCATGATCGTAGCCGATACCTGCCCGGCGTGGGTCAGGAACCACTGCGCTGATCGTCGGTGCCCGGTTTCCGCCCCGGGTTGGCTGTCCCAGCTGGGCCTGGGGA
>Ga0302184_10001262_pt1 | contig 16389 bp, 19 predicted proteins | sample I_Palsa_N3_3_FD_200233 | JGI IMG/M metagenome (GOLD analysis project Ga0302184, IMG submission 200233) | Peat permafrost microbial communities from Stordalen Mire near Abisko, Sweden - I_Palsa_N3_3 | ecosystem: Environmental > Terrestrial > Soil > Palsa > Peat permafrost | place: Sweden...
TGACGCAGGGCTGCAACTGACGTTTGCGCTCTCTCCGCTTCATGTTCGACAACCGCGCTCGGTGACTTAGCCTCTCCGTGTGCCCGAGCTTCCGGACGTCGAAGTGTACGTGGAGCATCTGCGCCGGCGCGTGGTGGGGCAACCCCTCGAGCATGTCCGGGTGGCCAGCCCCTTTCTCGTGCGGTCCTTCGATCCCCCGCTGCGCGCCGTGGAAGGAAAGCGCGTGCGCTCGGTGCGCCGCATGGGAAAGCGCATCGTGTTCGAGCTCGACGACGACCTCTTTCTCGTCGTCCACTTGATGATCGCGGGGAGGCTGCGCTGGCGAGAACGAGGCGCCAAGGTGCCGGGCAAGCTGGGCCTCGCCGCCTTCGACTTTCCCGGCGGCACCCTGCTGCTCACCGAGGCTTCTTCCAAGAAGCGCGCGTCCCTCCATCTCCTGCCGGGCCAGGCCGCCGTGGACGCCCTCGACCCGGGAGGGCTCGAGCCGCTCACCGCCAGCACGGCCCAGTTCGCGGAGGCCCTCCGGCGCGAGAATCACACGGTGAAGCGATCGCTCACCGATCCGCACCTCTTCAGCGGGATCGGCAACGCCTACTCCGACGAGATTCTGTGGCGAGCGCACCTGTCGCCGGTGCGCCTGACCGGCAAGATGACCGACCAGGAAATCGCCCGGCTGCACGAGGCCACGGTGGCGACGCTGCGGGAGTGGACCGAGCGTCTGGCCCGGGAGACGGGGGAGGCGTTTCCCGAGAAGGTGACGGCCTTCCGGGAGGAGATGGCGGTGCATGGGCGCTACAAGAAGCCCTGTCCGGCCTGCGGCTCGCCGGTGCAGCGCATCGCCTACGCCGAGAACGAGTCGAACTACTGCGCGCGCTGCCAGACAGGGGGTAAGCTCCTGGCGGACCGGTCGCTCTCGCGCCTGATGCGGGGGGACTGGCCGAAGACGCTCGACGAGCTGGAGGCGCGGAGGAGAGGCCCTTCGCCAGGCCCGTGAATCCGCGGTCGCGGCCTCGGCCTCAGCGTTCTCCGCGCGGCTTCAGCTTCGCGGCGGACCCCGGCCGCGGAGCCCCGGGCAGGTGGCGCTCGGCCAGGTGTTCGCGCAAGAGGACCTCCACGGCGCGCGCCATCGCCCCGTCGGTCTTGCCCTCGTTCGACGCCATGCGTGACTCGAGCTCGCGAATCCGGGTCTCCAGCCGCTCGAGCCGTTGCTCGACCCGCGCCTCGAGGTGGGTCCCTCTCTGGTCGACGCGCCCCTCGAAGTCGATCATGCGCTTGCGAGTCTCGTCACGAAAGTCGTCGGTCGCCGCTTTGATGAGCTCGACCACCGCGGCGAGCTTGGCCAGCTTCTCGTAGACCTCCAGCGCCTTGGCCAGCGCCTCCTTGGCGACGTCGCCCCAGGCCATGGTGTCTCGAGGACCGTCAGAGCGGCGCGCGCAGCGCGTCGAGCAACCCGCGGGCGGACTCGATGGCGCGGTCGGCGACGTCGCTGCACTCCGTCAGAACGCGCACGGCGGACTCGTAGTACGCCTCGGCCAGCACCGCCCCGGTGTCGCCCACGCGCACCGCGGCCGATTTGCGATCCCGGCCGTGGTTCGGCGGAGAAGCCGCGAACGGCCTGGCCACGACGGCGCCCGGCGTGCCCTTGGCCTCCGCCAAGGGGAGGTGCTGGCCGGCGGCGCGCCGCCTCTTCTCATCCATGGCCCCGAAGATAGGGCCTGCGCGCGCGCCCGTCGAGCCGTCCCGCTCACGACGCCGGGGGCTGCGACCGCACCCTCTCCTCGACCTCGACGTGGTCGAGGAGAGGCTCGCCCTGGATGCCCAGCACCTCGTAGATCATCACCGGCGCCCCGCGCCCCTTCACGGTGATCTCCCGCATGGCCCGCGCCTCGATCACGTGTTTGGTGAGCGCGTAGGTGTCCTCGCTGATCAGCACGTCGACCGCGAGGTCCTTGGTGCAGGACTCCAGGCGGGAGGCGAGGTTCACCGCGTCGCCGATGACCGTGTATTCCATGCGCCGCTCGCTGCCGATATTCCCGGCGATCACCTGGCCGGTGTGGATGCCGATGCCGGTGCGCAACCGGGCCATGCCGCGCGCGGCGAGGCGCACGTTCAAGTCTTCCAGCGCGCGCCGCATCTTCACCGCGGCGCGAACGGCGTTGACGGCGTCGTCCGGCTTGGGAACCGGCGCGCCGAACACCGCCATGATGGCGTCGCCGATGTACTTGTCGACCACGCCCCCCTCGCTCATCACGATGCCGACCATCGCCGTGAAGTACTCGTTGAGGAGGCCCACCAGCTGCTGCGGGTCCATCTTCTCGCTGATGGTGGTGAAGCTGCGGATGTCGGTGAAGAGAATGGTCACCTTGAGCGATTCGCCGCCGAGCGCCACCTTACCCGCCAGCAGGTGCTCGACGATGGATGCGGTCATGTACTTGCCGAACGTCGTGCGCAGCTTGTCCCGCTCCTTCAGCCCGTCGACCATGGTGTTGAAGCCGTTGGCCAGGTCCTCCAGCTCGTCGCCGGTCTGCACGCCCAGCACGTGCACGTAGTCGAGCTTCACCACGCGCTTGAGGGCGGTGTTCACCCGACGAAGCGCGCGGGACATGACCGAGGCGAGACGCCACCCGAACCACGTCGACACCAGCGCAGTGACGCCCAGCACGGCGAGCGCGTAAAGGAGGTTCCGCCGCACGATGCGGTGAATGTCCGTCACGTCGAGGGCGGCGAGCATGCCGATGCGCCCCATCGTTCCCTGGAGCTGCCGCGGCTCGAAGCGCTGCACGGCCCAGGAGCGCGAGCCGACGTCGACGATGGTGGTGTTGGCCCGCTTGGCCTCCCCCACCGCCCCGCCGGGGAAGTCCGGGGTCTGGCCGACCAGCCGGTGCGCGTTGCCCGGGTCGACCACCGCCAGGGCCAGCTCGAGGCCGAGCTTCGCGCTGGAGTTCTTCAGGTACTCGGCGTCGACCGGCTCGCAGACCACCACGCCGCCGACCCCGGCGATGGGCTGGCTGATGACGTAGGCCGGCGGGGCGCTGGAGGTCGGAGACTCGCAGCCGTGATCGATGACGCCGCGGAAGCTCTTGCCCCGGGGCAGGTCGGCGAGCTCGGTGATCCCCTCGACCCCGTCGGGTGGGTGCTCGCAGCCCACCTCCGCGAGGACCAGGCCTTTCTCGTCGACCAGCAGGACGTCGACGGTCGGGTACACGTCGAGGAACACCTGGGCCAGCTGGCGCGCGCGCACTGCGTCGTGACCCTGGATGGAGTGCTCCGTCGCCGCGTCGCCCGAGAGCACGCGCGACGCCAGGGTGAGGTCGGCCAGATCGTCGTCGAGCTCCGTCTGGAAGGCGCGCTCCGCCTCGGTCACGCGGTTGTCGACCTCGTCCACCAGCTGGCGGTGAAGGAGCCACGAGAGCACGGGCAGCGCCGCCAGCATGACCACCGCCGACATGGCCACCAGCGCGGTGAGCTTGGCGCGGACGGTGGGCAAGCGCAAAGGCATGGTTCTGCCTCGATCGTACCGAAGGTGGGGTACCGTTGCGACGTGGATCTGGTGGTGCGAGCGCGACGCGTCGTCCTCCCGGACGGGGTTCGGGCGGCCAGCGTGCACGTGCGCGGCGGAGTCATCGAGCGGATCGACGGCTACGACGCATGGCCCCCCGGCGTGCCCGTCGAGGACGCCGGGGATCACGTCCTTCTGCCGGGCCTCGTCGACACCCACGTGCACGTCAACGAGCCGGGCCGCACCGAGTGGGAGGGGTTCGCGACGGCCACGCGCGCGGCGGCGGCCGGGGGCGTGACCACCATCGTGGACATGCCCCTCAACGCCTCGCCGCCCACCACCACGCGCGCGGCGTTCGAAGCCAAGGCAGCCGCGACCGAGGGCCAGCTCTTCGTGGATCTCGCGCTGACCGGCGGCGTCGTGCCGTCCAACGCGGGAGAGCTCCGCGCGCTGGCCGAGGCGGGCTGCCTGGCCTTCAAGTGTTTCCTCGTGCACTCCGGGGTCGACGACTTTCCGCACGTGGACGAGGACGTCCTTCGCCGGGCGATGCCGCTCCTCGCCGATGCCGGCGTGCCGCTGCTGGTGCACGCCGAACTCGGCGGTCCCATCGACGCGGCGCTGCGCCGGCAGGGCAACCTGAGCGACGCCGAGCTGACGCGCTACGTGCACTGGCTGGAGTCGCGCCCCAAGGAATCCGAGATCCAGGCGGTGGAGCTGGTGGTGAAGCTCGCGCGCGCCACCGGGGCCGCCGCGCACGTGGTCCATCTGTCGTCGGCCGACGCGCTGGTGGCCCTGCGTGCGGCGCGCGATGGCGGCGCCCAGGTCAGCGCCGAGACCTGCCCGCACTACCTGTCCTTCGCCGCCGAGGACGTGCCGGACGGCGCGACCGCTTTCAAGTGCGCCCCTCCCATCCGCGAGCGCCACAACCGCGAGCGCCTCTGGCAGGGACTGGCCGACGGCGTCATCACCCAGGTGGTGACCGATCACTCGCCGTCGCCGGCATCCCTCAAGTGCGTGGACTCGGGCGACTTCTCGCGCGCCTGGGGCGGGATCGCCTCGCTGGAGCTGGGGCTGCAAGCGACGTGGACCGAGGCGCGGGCGCGCGGCTTCGCGCTGGAGCGTCTGGTCGAGTGGATGTGCGCCGCTCCGGCGCGACGGGTGGGGCTCGACGGGCGCAAGGGAAGCATCGCGCCGGGTCGCGACGCGGACCTCGTGGTGTGGGATCCCGACGGCGAGCGCGTGGTCGACGCCAGCGCGCTCTACCAGCGCCACAAGCTCACCCCCTACGCCACGCGCACGCTTTCCGGGGTGGTCCACAGCACCTACCTGCGCGGAAAGAAGGTGTACACCGCGGGCGCGCACACCGGTCCTCCGCGCGGGCGTCTGCTGCGTCGAGGAGGGGCATGAGCGCCGACTTCCGGGACCTGGTGGACCTCGCCTCGGAGCGCCTGGGGGGAGCGGTGCTCTGGGCGAACGACGAGTTCTTCGGCGAGAAGGACAACCTGCTGCGCCCGCAGCCGCCGGCCTTCGTGCCGGGCCGATACACCGATCGCGGCAAGTGGATGGACGGATGGGAGACGCGCCGCCGGCGCACCCCGGGACACGACTGGTGCATCGTGCGGCTGGGGGCTCCCGGTATCGTGCGCGGGGTGGTGGTCGACACCAGCCACTTCAAGGGCAACTACCCCGAGTCGTGCAGCCTGGAGGCGACCAGCGCCCCACCGCAGGCCACGCTCGACGCGCTCGAAGCGGCGGCCTGGCACGAGCTTCTTCCCCGCGCGCCGCTCCAGGGAGACAGCGCCAACGCGCTCCCGGTGGTAGCGCGCGCCTGGCGTGCGACCCACCTGCGGCTGCGCATCTTTCCCGACGGCGGCGTGGCGCGGCTGCGCGTGCACGGCGAGGCCATCCCCGAGCCGCGATGGCTGGGTCGGCCGGGCACGGAGCCGGACGTGGACCTCGCCGCGGTGGAGCACGGAGGGGTGGTGGTCGTCGCCAGCGACACCTTCTTCGGGCCGCGGCACGCGCTGGGCATGCCGGGTCGCGCGCTCGACATGAGCGACGGATGGGAGACGCGCCGGACGCGCCGCGAGGGACCGGAGTGGGTCGTGGTGAAGCTCGCCGCCGAGGGGACGCTCCGGCGCGCGGAGATCGACACCTGGCGCTTCCGGGGGAACGCGCCGGCCAGCGCGGCGCTGGCGGTGGGCCGCTCGCTGGAGGGGCCGTGGCAGGAGGTGCTGGGGAGGACCGCGCTCTTGCCGCACACCGGTCACGGCTTCGACCTCGATGGCGCGGGCGACCCGGGCGCACGCTACGCGCGTCTCTCCATCTGGCCGGACGGCGGCGTGAGCCGGCTGCGTCTCTGGGGGACGCCCACCCGCGCGGGTCGCGAGGCGTGGAGCCTCGCGCGCCTGAACGCGCTCCCCCCGGACGAAGCGCGGGCCGAGCTCCTCTGCTGCTGCGCGTCGGCGGCGTGGGCCGAGCAGATGACCGCCGCGCGTCCCTTCCGCGACCTGGCCGCCGCCCAGGTCGAAGGCGCGCGCGCGGCCGATGGCCTGACCGAGGGCGACTGGCTGGAGGCCTTCGCCGGCCATCCGCGCATCGGGGAGCGGCGCGCGGGCGCGAGCGACGGACGCGGGTGGTCGGCGCAGGAGCAATCGCGCGTCGCCGGCGCGGCCGAGGCCACGCTGGAGGCGCTCGTCCAGGTGAACCGCGAGTACGAGGCCAGGCACGGCTTCGTCTATCTGGTCTGCGCGACGGGCAAGACGGCGGAGGAGATGCTGGCCCTGGCCCGCGTGCGCCTGCGCGCGGATCGCGCGGGCGAGCTGGCGCGCGCCGCGGACGAGCAGCGCGCCATCACCGCTCTGCGTCTGGAGAAGCTGGTGCTGCGTTGACCAGCCCGGTCACCACGCACGTCCTCGACACCGCGCGCGGCGCTCCCGCCGCCGGCGTGCGTGTCACGCTGGACCAGGAGAGGGCGCCCGGCACCTGGGCGCGCGCCGGGGAAGGGACGACCGATGGCGACGGTCGCGCGCAAGAGCTCCTGTCCGAGGAAAGCCTGACGGAAGGCGCCTACCGCCTGGTCTTCGACGCGGGCGCCTACTTCGAAGGTCGCGGTGTCCACGCCTTCTGGCGCCAGGTGACCATCGAGTTCGTGGTGCGCGACGTGAACGCGCACTATCACGTGCCTCTGCTGGTCAGCCCGTTCGGCTACTCCACCTACCGCGGGACCTGACCTCGTCGATGCGCGGTCCTCTTTTCGCCTGCGCCGCCGCCCTGGTGGCCGGCCTCCTCGCCCTGCCGCGGACCGCGGCGCCGACCCCCGCGCTGCATTGTGTGCGCGACGAGACGTTCCCTTCGCCATGGCATGTGCCGGAGGCCTCGGGCGCCGCGGAGGTGGAGCTCCGCCCGGGTGTGCGCGAGATCCTGGTCATGGGCGACTCCGGTCGCCACGGCGCGGCCATGGCGTGGAGCAGGGCGGCCGGCACGCGCCCGCTCGTTCTCCCGCTCGACGACGGGGCGTCCGACGATCTGGAGGGCCTGGCCTGGCAGAAGGACGCCGCGGGGGGCCGCCTCTACACGCTGACCTCGTCGGGCGCGGTGCGGCCGTTCGTCCCCGACGGCGCCGGCGGGTTGCGGCGCGAGGGGGGAGCGGTGCGTATCGGGCCGCCGCCGCTCTCGTGCGACGACCTGCACGGCATCAACTGCGGCAAGAACTGGGAAGGCCTGTGCCTGCGCAACCCGGCAGCGCACGCGCGCTGCGCCGGGTACGCGGCCAGCAAGCAGGAGACGGCCCTCTATTGCGTGGTCAAGGACGCCGGCGGCCGCCTGGCCATCGACCTCGGGCGTCCCCCCATGGTGCTCGCGCTCGACCGCCTGCTCCGCCGCGAGGGCGTCCTCAGCGACTGCGCTTTCGGCGCCGTGGGAGGGCCGGCGGAGGACGTTCTCCTGGTGACTACCAACGTCTTCGGAGGATCGCAGACGTATCTCGTCGACGAATCGACGGGGCGCGCCTCGCCCCTCGGCGTGGTGGCCACGGCGAGCAACGAGGGGATCGCCGTCGACCGAGAGGGCGCCCTCTACGCCTTTCTCGACGACAACGGCGAGACCAGCGACGCCGCGCGCTTCGTGTGCAGCGGCTGGCGTTGACGACACGCCCTAGCCGACCTTCGGGAGGCTGTGGCCTGTGATTCACGCGCCCTATCGCGTGGGAGCGCCCTGCATCAGCCACTGCGCGAGCGTGTCGCGCTCTTCGTCGGTCATCCCGGTGCGATTGTTGAGCGGCATGGACCGCGTCACCACGGCGCGCGCGCGGATCCGCTCGCGCCAGGTGGTCACCTCCTCCGGCGTGTCGAAGCGCACCGCCGCCGGCGCCGGCGGATTGGAGAGAAGACTGGGGTGGTCCGAGTGGCAGGGCAGGCAACGCTCCTGGAGGACGAAGCGCACCGACGCGTAGGCCACCGGCGGCGCGCCCGGCACGGCCGCCTGGACGCGGGCGGGGCGCACGACGAAGAAGGCGACCGCACCGAAGCACGCGGTCATGGTGCCCAGCAGCGCCGGTAGCCAGGCGCGGAAGGTGAAGCGCACGTTGAGCCAGTGACGGACCAGCGCGCCGCCCACGAAGAAGATGCCCAGCAGAACCCCGCTCTGGCGGCTCGCGTACACGATGGAGAAGTGATTGCTCAGCATGGTGAAGACGAGCGGAAAGGTCATGTAGTTGTTGTGGATGGATCGCTGCTTGGCGTGCGCGGATTCGGCGGGATCCTGCGCGCGGCCTTGCCTCGTCGCCGCCACCAGACGGCGCTGCGAGGGGACGATGTGCATCGCCACGTTGCCGGCCATGCACGTCCCCAGCAAGGCGCCGACGTGGATGAAGGCGGCGCGACCGCTCAGCACGTGCGTCAACGTCCCCACCACCAGGGCCAGCAGCGCCAGGGAGAGTCCGGCGGCGAGGCCCGGGAAGCGCCCCAGCATCCGCCACAGCCCCTCGTAGATCGCCCATCCGCCGAAGACCGCGACGGCGCCCAGGTGCGCCGCCGGCCCGGCGCCGATGCGCGAGACGCCGGGGTCGGTCATCAGCGCCGCGCCTCCCGTCCAGTAGAGGAGCACCAGCAGCGCCAGGCCGGTCATCCACGTCGTGTAGGCCTGCCACTTGAACCAGTGGAGGACCGGCGGCATCTCGCTGGGCGCGAGAAACTTCTTCTCGACGTCGTAGAAGCCGCCCGAATGAAGGAGCCAGATGCGCCCCAGGTGGCGCTCTCCGGCGGCGGCGTCCCGGAGCAAGTTGCGGTCGAGCCAGTTGAAGAGCAGCGAATTGCCGACCCACATGGTGCCGGCGATGACGTGCATCCACCGGAGGAGGACATCGAGCAGCTCGCGGATGCCTTGCTCCACCATGGGTCAGCCCGCGGTGCGGCGTCCGGCGAGGATCTTGGCGAAAGACCGCGCGCGCAGCTCGTCGAGGGTCAGCCCGGTGGCCAGCGCCTCCGACGCGGACACCGCGCCGCAGCCCAGCCCGCGGAGAAAGAAATTGAGGAGACCCTGGCCGGTGGCGGCGTCGTCGAACACGTCGCCGACCAGGCTGACGCGGGCCGCCTTGCCGACGAAGCTCGACAGGCGCGCCGTCGCCGCGTCGAGCGCCTCCAGGTAGAACGCGTAGACGGCGGTGAAGCGCGCGACGAGCTGCGCCGGGTGCAGATCCCACCCCTGGTAGAAGCCGCCCACCAGGGAGTGGCGAACGTCGAAGGCCTGACGCCGCCAGGCCGCGTGGACGGTGGCGCGATCGCCCACCGGCATCACGTTGGTCGCGCCATCGCTGAGCCACACGCCGGTGCCCCCGAGCGAGGCTTGCATGCACTGCTTGGCGAAGTCGCAGGCGGGGTGTCCCATGTGCTGGTGCGCCGCGGTCACGCCGCAGCTCGCCGTGTAGTCGTAGGTGCCCAGGTGCGCGGCGATGCAGCGGCCACGGGCGGCGGCCACCAGCGCGGGGACGGCGACGCGCCCGGTCGCGTCGACGACGGCCTGCGTCTGCTCCACCATGATCTCCAGGTGCAGCGCGCCGCCGGCCAGCCCGAGCTTGGGCTCCAGGGCGTCGAGGGCGTCTGCGAGCGCCGCGGCGTGCTCGGGGATCTGGAGCTTGGGGAGGGTGACGACGAACCCGGAAGGAAGCGCGCCGCCGGTGGCCTCGAGCATCGCCGTCAAGAAGAGGTCCAGGGTGCGAAGGGCCCGCTCCCGCGTCTCCTCGGTCAGCGACTTGATGCGAATGCCCAGAAAAGGCGGGAGCACCCCCTCGCGGCGACCGCGCGCCACCTCGCCCGCGCACGCCACCGCGTGCCCATCCTCCTCCTGGTCCGAGCGGACGCCGTAGCCATCCTCGAAATCGATGCGCAGGTCTTCCACCGGCTCGGTTCGAAGCTTGTCGAGGACGCGCGGCCGCACCCTCTCGGCGAGCTGCGGCGCGAGGCCGAAGGCCTCCGCCAGGGTCGCCGCGTCCGGCGCGTGCTCCTCCAGCGCCTCGAGCGCACGCTGCCCCAGCCGGCGCGCGGCGTCAGCGCGGAAGAGGTGCGCCCCTCCGTACAGGGTATGGACGGGCTGGCGATCCGAGCGCTCGCCCGGGTATCGCGTGGCGAAGGCGGCGTTGCCGGCGCGGAGAGGGGCCGAGATGCGATCGATCTCGGCGGTCGAGAGAGACGTCTTCATGCGCGTGGGGGGAGGCGCCGAGGTTAACACGAGCAGGCGCGAGCGATCCTGACTACGCTCGGGCAGACCATGGGCGAGGAGCTCGTTCGATTCGGAGTCGCCATGGAGCGCTCGTTGCTCGGCGACCTGGACGTGCTGGTCGACGCTCGCGGCGTCACCCGCTCGGAGGTGCTGCGCGATCTGGTGCGCGCGGAGCTGGTGCGCTCGAACGTGGCGCGCGGAGTGCCGGCGGTGGCGACGCTCACCCTGGTCTACGACCACCATGTTCGCGAGCTCACCGAGCGGATCAACGACTTCCAGCACAAGCTGGGCGATCGGGTGCGCTCGACGCTGCACATCCACCTCGACGAGCACCGGTGCCTGGAGGTCATCGTTCTCCGCGGACGTAGCGACGAGCTGCAGCGCGCCGCCGAGCGTCTCCTGGCGACCCGCGGCGTCACGCACGGCGGCCTGGAGATCGTGACCGACGAGCCGCGCGAACCTGCCCACGCGCGGAAACGCCCCCGACGCGACGCGAGCGCTTCCAAGAGGTAGGGGGCGTTCGCCACACGCGTTGGCGTGCGTCGTGCACAACGATGGGTCGGGCAACGCCCCGAGGAAGGACCCTGAATGAGTCGAGAACCGGAGTCGGGCTCCCCCGCTCCGCTGACCGTGCTGGTCGCGGACGACGACGAGGACATGAGGTCGCTCGTCTCCGAGACCCTGCGCGCAGACGGTCATCGGGTCATGGAAGCGCGCGACGGGGAGGAGCTTCTGGGTGCCCTGCGACGGGCGCTCGACGATCCCGGCGAGCGCCCCGACGTCGTGGTGACCGACGTGCTGATGCCGCGGCTGTCGGGACTGGGCGTCCTCGAGGCGCTGCGGCGCGTGCACTGGAACGTCCCGGTGATCCTGATGACCGTGCTTCGCGACAGCTCCGTGCACACCCTCGCCAAGAGGCTCGGCGCCGTCTGCGTCCTGCAGAAGCCGCTCGGGGTGGAGGACCTGCGGTCGGCGCTTCTGCTCGCGGGAACGACCTTCACGCGCGCGCGAGAAGTGACCAGCCCGTGATGCTCGGATGACGTGGCGTGTCGCCACGCTGTGGCGGGGATGCGCGAACGCGCGGGCCCGTCTCCGAGTCCGGCGCTCTCGTTTCTCAGACCGCCAGCTGCGGCTCGAAGGACGCCAGGATCTCGAAGGTCTGCTCGACCCTCTCCCCCGCGTGGCCGGGGGCGAGATCGCCGCCCACACCGGCGGCGAGGACGGTGATGTTGTCGTCTCCGCCTCGCTGGTTGGCCAGATCGATGAGCCGGTCGGCCGCTTGCTCGAGGTTGGCGGCGCCCAGGATGACGCCGCGGATCTCGTCGTCGGTCACCGCGTTGGTCAAGCCGTCCGAGCAGAGCAGGAGGCAATCGCGCCCGCGAAGCTCGAGCTTGCCCAGCGCGACCTCGATGGGCCGCTGGTGCCCCATGGCCTGCAGGATCACGTTGCGCAGCGGCGACTCCGCGACCTCCTTGGCGTCGAGCGCGCCGGCGTCGACGAGGAGCTGGACGTAGCTCTGGTCCTTGGTGAGACGCGTGATGGTGCCGGCCCGCAGCAGGTAGGCGCGCGAATCTCCTACCTCGGCGATGAACGCGGTGGCGCCGCTCCGGCGGGCCTGGACGAAGACGGCGGTCAGTGTGGCCCCCATGCCCTCGCGGCCGGTGTGGTTGGCGGCCTCCCAGACCACATGATGCGCTTTCTGAACGGCCTCCTTGATGAGCGCGTCGGCGGGGGCGTCGGCGGCGCCATCGACCATGGCCCGGGCGAGCGACTCGACCACCAGCGCGCTGGCGACCTCTCCGGCCTTGGCTCCGCCCATGCCGTCGGAGACCGCCAGCAGAACACCACGCTCGCCGACGTCGAAGCGTCCTCGCAGCGCGTCGCCGCGCAGCAAACTTCCCCCCGCGAGCGTGGCCACGACCAGGGCGTCTTCGTTGTTCTTGCGACAGCGGCCGATATCGCTGCGCCCCGCGACACTGAGGTGAACGGACATGGTTCTGCGCTTTCCGCGGCGGCGCTCGCTACCCTCTCGAAGGTCGGCTAGCGCGCTCGACGCTGAGCGGGACACAGCATCGACCGTGCCGCCGGCGCCGGCCGGCTGGCTCGCCTTCTGCTTGTCGCGTTTCTGGCTTGAGCGACGACAACGTCAACGAGAACGTCGAGACCCTGGCGTCGCTGCGTGCGCGCGCCGAACAGGGAATCAGTCACCACCAGCGCCGCATCGAGCGCTTCACCCGGCGCATCGGACAGCCGCGGTCGGTCTACCTCGTTCTCCTCTTTGCGACCGCATGGATCGCCTTCAATCTGCTGGCGTCGCAGCTCGGAATACGCCCCTTCGATCCCCCGCCGTTCGAATGGCTGCAGGGGCTGATCGGTCTCTGCGCGCTGCTGATGACCACCGTCATCCTCATCACGCAAAACCGCCAGACTCGGCAGGCCGAGCAACGCGGACAGCTCGAGCTTCAAGTCAACCTCCTCGCGGAGCAGAAGATCGCCAAGCTCATCGGCCTTCTGGAGGAGCTCCGCCGGGACATTCCCATCGTCCACAATCGCGTGGACAAGGAAGCAGAGGCCATGACGGAGCCGGTCAATCCGCACGCGGTCATCTCGGCCCTGGAGGACAAGCTGGGGGCGGACTCGGATAGCCCGCCCCCGCTCGAAACGCCCCCGCCTCCCCCGGAGCGGTAAAGGCCTATATCTTCTTGGGCGAGACCACGATTTCCACGCGACGGTTCATGGCGCGACCCTCGATGGAGGTGTTGTCGGCGATGGGCGAGTCCGGACCCTTGCCCTGCGCCGTGACCAGATCCTGCGGAATGCCCTTGCTCACCAGATAGTCGCGCACCGTCTGGGCGCGGTTCTGCGAAAGTCCCATGTTCATGTCGTGGGCGCCGACGCTGTCGGTGAACCCGTAGACCACGATGGGGGCGTCCTTGCCTTTCAGCGCGTCGGCGATCTGATCGAGCTTGGCCATACCGCCGGCCTTCAGGTCGAACTTGGCCGTCTTGAAGAGCACCTCGCCCTGAAGGGTGATGACCATGCCGCGGTCGTCGTCCTTCACGGAGGCGATCTTGGCGATGGTGTCGCGCGCGTCCTTCAGCTTGGCCTCGAGATCCTTGAGCTGCTGCGCCTGGAGCGCCGCCGCCGCCTGCTGCTGCTCGAGCTGCATCTGGGTCGCGCCCAGCGCCTGCTGGGTCGACGAGAGGCGTCCCTGCGCCGAGGCCAGCTGCTGCGTCTTCAGCGCCTCGAGCTGGGCCGAGGCCGCCTGCACGTCCTGCTGCGACTTCATGGTGTTGGCCACCGAGCGTGCCAGGAGGGCCTTGCGGTCCGCGATGATGGCCATGTCGATGGTGGAGGGCTCGTCCGGCGCGTTCTCCCACGCGTGCTCGGCCTTCTGCAGAGCGATGTCGGCCTCGTGCACGTCGGTCGGGTCGAGGCGGGCGGCCACACCGTCACGAGCCTGGTAGTAATCGGCGCGCGCATCGGCGAGCGCCTTGGGCGGGATACGTTCGCCGCCGCATGCTGCCACCCCCACGAGGGTGACCGGGACGGCCAGGACTGCAAAGCGATTCCAGTTCATGGTGATTCGATCTCCTTGTTCGAGTGGTTATTTGGCCGACGCTTTGGCCAGATCGGCCTGCGCTTGACGCGCCTGCCCGTCGGCTTCGGCTTCCTTGGCGAGACTGAGGGCGAGCACGGCCTCGGCGCGCGCCACCCCGGTCAGCGTGGCCGCCCGGTGGTTGTCGTCGCCGATGAGTGCCTTGGACTTCTGCAGGTCTTCTTCGGCAAGCTGCAAGTGCAATCTCGCATCCGGGACGCTGGGCGCCCCGCCGGCTTGAGCGCGTCCCACGTCCGCTTGTGCGGCCGCCCACTCGTCGTTGGGCGGCGGAAAGCTGGAAGCGCACGCGGCGACCAGCCCAGCGGATGCAACTACGACAGCAAACACGGCCTTCGGCTTCATTGGCATTCCTCCTCGGAGGGTGGCGCCCAAAGCACGCATCGTGCCTGACCTGCGGAATCCTCGGTTGTGCATCGTTGCCGGCAGTTGAGCGAGGACCAGCACGCTTGCATGGTAGAGATGGGGCGTGGCGCGCTGCCTCGCCCAAAGCAAAGCGCCACACCAGAGGGCCACCTTCGCGCACGGTGCCGTCTCCCTCCGCCGCATCGTCCCATAGCGGTCTGGACGTCGCGCGCCGCACGGCAGCGGCTCGAAGATTGCCTCGAATTCCCCCGGAGGCGTCCCCCATGGTCATCAACCGGGCATCTTTTCTTCTCGCGCTGGGAGCACTGACGGCCGGGGGTGCGCTCGGCGGATATTACGTAGCCGACCACGGGCTGCTGAAGAATGGCCTGCCGCTGGGGGCGACCGAGCAGCAGGGGCCGCTGGTCACCACCGAGCCGGTCCCCTCCGCCAGACCCGTGGCCGCGCCGATCTGCGACGACATGGTGGGGGCTCCCGCGGCCTGTCCCGCGCCCGGTTACCCCTCCGAGGAAGGGGAAGGCTGCGGGGCGCTGCCGGCGAAACGCTGCGACGACTTCAAGAAGGCCATGAAGCCTCGCGTCGCCGAGCACGCGGTGGCGTGCCTGAACGCCCTTACCGCGGGGCAGCGCTGCGATCCGACTCGTTTGAGCCTGTGCGCGCACCTGGCGCTGATGAGCGCCTGCCCCGAGCCGGACGCGCCGGTCGGCGCCAGCACGACGGCGGTCGACGACGTCGGGGCGCACTGCCAGTCCGTGGTCGAAGCGTGCGGGGGCTCCTCCTTCGCCCCGTCGACGCGCGATTGTCGAGCGACCCTCGCCGGTATGAGCACGCTCGGCCGCGATCACATGGTTTCGTGCATGAAGGCGCACTGCGCGGACAAGGGCCTGGTGGGATGCGAAGCGGTGCTCGATCCGAAGTGAGTGCGCCGCTCAGCTGGTCCGCACGTTGCAATACTCGCGGCGCATGAACCACCACCTCTTCCACTCGATTCGTCGCTTCGCTGCCGGCGGCCTCTCCGTGGCCGCTCTCTTCGCCGCCATGCCCGCCCGGGCAGAGGGAGAGACCCCCGCTCCCCCACGCGACGAGCCGAGCCTCTATCCCATCGAGATCGAGCCGCACTTTTCCTTCGGGGCCGAGAACGTCTACGGCGCGACCGGCTTCGGCGCGGGCCTGCGACTTTCGATTCCGGTGATCCCCAGCCTTCTTCGCACCATCCCGGACAACCTGGCCATCACCTTCGGTGGCGACGTGATCCACTATGACAACTGCTATTTCGGCAACGACTGCGGCGCCAACTATCTGATGCTCCCGGTCGCCGCCCAGTGGAACGTCTTCGTCGCTCGGCGGGTCAGCGTGTTCGGCGAAGCCGGTGTCTTCGTCTACAAGGGCTTCTTCGACGGCTGCGGACCCAACGACGGCCCGGGGTGCTCCCCGCCGTCCGACTTCGGCGTCCTTCCGACCCTGGCGGTCGGCGCGCGCATCCACATGGGCGACAACGCCTCGTTCACCGCTCGCATCGGATATCCGACGATCACCTTCGGCGTTTCATTCCTCTAGGCGAGTCGTCGTCTCGACGAGGTCCATCATGACGTCACCACGAACGCCTCACCCCGCCGCGCCGGAGGAAACGCCGCAACCAGACGCGGGGTACGAGGAGAGCCATGGGTACGGTCCCGGCCATGGCGGTCCCTCCGGTCCAGGCGACGCACCCGCCGAGCCGACCGGCGCCCCGGTGCCCAACGATGACGACGACGACGCGTAGCACGCCCGGTCATCGGGCTGCCTCCGGCGACTCGCCTGCGCTCGCTCCGTCTCTCCCTCCTCGTCGCGCCTGGCACGAACCGTGTAACTCACCAGGGCATGCGCGAGATCCACGACAACAAGCGAAGTGAGACCCTCTCCCTGGACCGCGAGGCGATTCGCCAACGCGCACGGCAGCACATCGACGACGGAGCGGTGACAGCCGGCTACAAGGGCAACCGCAAGGAGGTCATCCAGCTCCTGAACGATTCCCTGGCGACGGAGCTCGTCTGTGTCCTCCGCTACCGGCGGCACCATTTCATGAGCGCGAATCTCGGCGGGATCGCAGGTTTCGCCATCACCGACGAGTTTCTCGAGCACTCCCGGGAAGAGCAGGCCCACGCCGACAAGATCGCCGAGCGCATCGTACAGCTCGGCGGCGAGCCGGACT
>Ga0302184_10001264_pt1 | contig 16384 bp, 16 predicted proteins | sample I_Palsa_N3_3_FD_200233 | JGI IMG/M metagenome (GOLD analysis project Ga0302184, IMG submission 200233) | Peat permafrost microbial communities from Stordalen Mire near Abisko, Sweden - I_Palsa_N3_3 | ecosystem: Environmental > Terrestrial > Soil > Palsa > Peat permafrost | place: Sweden...
CCGCAAGGTCGTCGGGGTCGGCAGCGTCGGCACCCGGGCCTGGATCGTGCTGATGGACGCCGGCGACGGGGTCGAACCGCTGTTCTTGCAGGCCAAGGAGGCCCAGGTCTCGGTCCTGGCGGACTACGCCGGGCGCAGCCAGTACGCCAACCAGGGTGAGCGGGTCGTCGCCGGGCAGCACCTGCAGCAGGCCCAGAGCGATATCTTCCTCGGCTGGACCCGGGTCGCCGCGCCGGACGGGGTGGACCGCGACTTCTACGTCCGCCAGCTGAAGGACTGGAAGTTCTCGGTGCCGATCGAGTTGATGCTCCCGCCCGGTATGACGGGCTACGCCCGGGCGTGCGGGTGGACCCTGGCCCGAGCGCACGCGCGCTCCGGCGACCGGATCGCCCTGGCCGCCTACCTCGGCGCGTCGGACAGATTCGACCAGGCCATCGCCGACTTCGCCGAAACCTACGCCGACCAGAACGAGCTCGACTACGCCGCGCTCCAGGCCGCCGTCAAAGAGGGCAAAGCAGAAGCCATCAGCGAAATCTAACGCGGCAGCACCTTGACCTAGCCTCCCCCACCCGATGAGACATCCTGCGCCTCCGGTCCCGGCAACCAGGCGGGCCGCCCGCCGCGCAAATCATAGCTAGAGCACGATCCGGGTGGCCCGTTCCGGCGTGGCTCGACCAAACGCTGAGCCTGGTCGAGTCGCGCGCGTACGCGGCCGCTGGTGACATCCAGGCAGCTGTCGCGACTGGATCGGACCGGTGCTGCGGCGTGCCCCTGAACTGGCCCATGCCCACCGGCGCGTGCTCACCCGCCGTAGCGATGCGGTCCGCCGAGCCGGCCAGCTTGACCTGATCTGATGTCACATTGCGCGCGCCCGCCGCGGGCCGGATGAATGTGCACAGCCCTCCCCCCGCAGCCAGGCGGCGGTGCGGACCGTGAAACCAGTGCCGTTCTGATCCATATTTAGAATTTCTTACGGACACCACTTCTTGAGTGGGCAAGTTACGTGCCGCGCAGGCACGGCTCGGGAGACCGCAGCCATCCTGAATGGAGTACACGATGAGTGACGGGACGCGTTTCGACGGAGTCGGCGTCATCAGGACCAAACGAGATGGCGGCGCGCTGACCCCGGACCAGATCCGCGCTCTCATGCGCGCCTACATGAGCCGGGAGTTCGCCGAGGAGCAGATGTCCGCGCTCCTGATGGCCATCTTCTGGCGGGGCATGACATCCGCCGAGACAGCGGAATGGACGGGCGCGATGATCGCCTCCGGCGAACGCGCCGACCTGTCCGGGCTGGGCCGTCCGTCTGTCGACAAGCACTCCACCGGGGGCGTGGGCGACAAGCTGTCGCTGATCATCGTGCCGCTGGTCGCCGTCTTCGGCGCCGTCGTGCCGCAGATGTCCGGACGGGGACTCGGCCACACCGGCGGGACGCTGGACAAGCTGGAGTCGATCCCCGGCTGGCGGCCCGATCTGGATCCGGCCGCGCTGCTAGAGATGCTGGACAAGGTCGGCGGCGTCATCACCGCGGCGGGCGACGAAATGGCCCCGGCTGACCGGCGGCTGTACGCGCTGCGCGACATTACAGCCACCGTGGAGTCGATCCCGCTGATCGCCAGCTCGATCATGTCGAAAAAGGTGGCCGAGGGCACGCAGAGCCTGCTGCTGGACATCAAGGTGGGGTCCGGGGCGTTCATGACCGACATCGACCAGGCCCGGCTGCTCGGCTCGACGATGATCGAGATCGGCCAGGCTCATGGCGTCCGCACCGCCGCGATGCTCACGGCGATGGACACACCACTCGGTCGCGCCGTCGGCAACGCGGTGGAGGTCGCCGAGGCGCTGGACGTGCTGGGCGGCGGCGGACCCGCAGATATCCGGGACCTGTCAGTGGCCGAGGCCGAGGCGATGCTGCAGCTGGCCGGGATCGACGGCGATCCCGCTAAGGCCCTCACCGACGGCCGGGCCCTGGATAAGTTCCGCGAGATGATCCGGGCCCAGGGCGGCGACCCCGATCAGCCACTCCCGGCCAGCCCCCTGCTGGGCGTCGTGTCCGCGCCGCGTGACGGCATAGTCCGCCGCCTGGACGCCTATGCGGTGGGCATGGCCTCATGGCGCCTGGGAGCCGGGCGGTCACGCCCCGGCGAAGCGGTGTCGGCGGCCGCCGGCGTGATCTGCCTCGCCAAGCCAGGCGAGCCCGTGGCCAAGGGCCAGCCCATCGTGGAACTGCGCGGCGACGACCCGGGCCGGCTCGACGCGGCCCGCGCCGAACTGGCCGGGGCGATCGACGTCGGCGATGAGCCAGCGCCCGCGAGCCCGCTGATCCTCCAGCGCATTGGTTTGTAAGGGAGGAAGGCCAGGCCCGTGCTGCTGCACGGCTCGCCTTTCACGTCGAAGGCAGGATGTCCGGCGGCTCCAGGCGCATCAGGTCGTCTTTGCTCCAGTGCCGCTCCGGATCGGCGGCAAGACGATAGGCGTGCCGGAGCCGGGCACTTTCCAGCTCGTTCCGGACGCTGCGGGCGTTGGCGAACCGGGGCTGGCTCATCTGCACCGACAGATAGTCGCGAAATGCCGCCTCCGCTTCGTCCGACAAGTAGTAGGACGACCGGTCCGTCATCAGCCGTCCGATCGCGAGCAGCTCGTCGACGTCGTACTCGGCGAAGTCCAGGTGATGCGCGATGCGCGAGCTCATACCGGGGTTTGACTCGAAAAAGTGATCCATGCGATCCTTGTATCCAGCGAGAATTACCACTAGACTGCCCCGCTGGTTCTCCATCACCTGCATCAGGATGTCGATGCACTCTTGGCCATAGTCTTTCGAGTCCTGGGCGCGGTACAAGGTGTAGGCCTCGTCGATGAACAGCACGCCGCCCATCGCGCGGTCGAGAACCTGCTTGGTCTTCGGCGCGGTATGCCCGATGTACTCACCCACAAGGTCATCGCGCATGGCATGCAGGACATGATTTTTCTCCAGGTAACCGAGCCGGTGAAGCAGGTCGGCCATCTTCAATGCCACCGTGGTCTTCCCGGTCCCGGGGGGCCCGGTGAAGCACATGTGCAGGTTCGGCCGGGACGCGGAGAGCCCGAACCGCTGTCGCGCTCGGTCGACCAGCAGCAGCGAACCGATTTCTGCCACCTTCTGCTTCACCGGGACGAGTCCGACCAGTTCGAGGTCCAGCTCGATGAACAGGTCATCGAGGTGTGCTGCCCGCCGTTCCTCAGCGAGGGTGATAGTGGCACCCGGCTGCAGCGTTTCGTTCCGTCGGCGAGTCCGGCCGCTTCGAGCGGGCTTTGGCCCGGCCGAGCTGGCGGCCAAACGGGCTGCCGGACGGGCTGCCGGACGGGCTGCCGGACGCCGGGTGGGGTTGCCAGAAATCCGCCGGGATACGGCGGCCGGAATTATCGGCGAGAACTCGCGGCGCAGCCCGGGATCCATCGCGTTCAGACCCGAATCCGGCCGGAAACCGCGGGCGGCGAGGCTCTCCGGACTCGTCTGGCGCCAGCCGTCCCGGACGAGGAAGAGCGTCGTCACGACGAGGACAATGAAGCCGACGATGATCCCGAACAACACGGGGCTCGTCCGCCAGGCCAGCAACAGACCAACTGTGATGCCCAGCAGGAGTATGCCGAGTCCGGTATATCGCAGTCTGGTGGCCCACATAACACGAGTGAGGCTAGCCGGGCGGCTAACCGCAGGTCAACCGCAGGCCGCTCGCCGCCTTGCGCTCAGAGCAGGGCAGGGTCAGGCACCAGGCACGACACCCTGATATTGTCAGTTACAGACTGACAACTCAGGAGGTACGTGCGGTGACGTCCAGCACCCAGCAATCTGTGATCGCGGCCTGCTCGTTCTGCGCGAAACCGAATACCGAGGTCGCGACCCTCGTCGCCGGGCCGGGCGTGTACATCTGCAACGAGTGCGTGGCACTCTCCCAGCAGGTCATCGAGGCCAAGGCCAAGGCCGTCCCCAGGCTTGCCCCGTGGCTCCAGGTCGATGATGTCGAGGCGGTGCTGGCGAACCTTCCGCGCATCGCCGAGGCGGGCGCGCAGGTCGAGGCCAGCCTGACCGGATGGGTACGGCGAGCCCGGGAGCTGGGGGCTACCTGGGCTCGTATTGGTGACGCGCTGGGAATGACCCGGCAATCGGCATGGACACGATTTTCCGGCGAGGAATAGAGCCCGCCTTGCCGTGCACCTTCCTCGCTCTCTTCGTATCACATCTGATACATTTATCTCAGTGGACGAGGAGGGTCGATGAAGATGACCGGTGGAGGATCTGACACGCCGGGGCTAGCGCGGCCCGAATTGGTCCGCGTACTCGAATCGGCGGCGCGGCTCCAAGAGGTCGTTCCCGATGCTGTGCTGGTAGGCGGCTCGGCTGCGGCGCTGTGGGCGAACCATCGTTCCTCTTATGACCACGACCATGTACTGCAGGATCTGAGTGCCCGTTTCGATGCGGTTCTCGAGGCGATCGAAGCGACGGACGGATGGGTGACCAACCGAGTGACCCCAGGAAAGATAATCCTGGGTGAGCTGGGCGATATCGAGTCCGGCGTCCGCCAGCTCATCCGGAACAGGCCGCTGGAAGTCACCGAAGTGACGCTGCCGTCCGGGCACGTGCTCCGAGTACCGACCCCGGACGAAACCCTGCGCATAAAGGGATATTTGGTCGTCCGGCGCAATCAGGTCCGGGATTACCTCGACGTAGCGGCCCTTTCTGACCGTTACGGGATCTCTCATTCTGCCGATGTGCTCGGACATATCGACGCCTACTACTCCGATCAGCGCGGCCCCGAAGCGGAGGGGGTCGCGACCCAGCTCGCCCGGCAGCTGGCCGATCCGAGGCCAGCGGACACTCGGACCATCCAGCAGCTTGACCAGTACAAGGATCTTGATGAGCGCTGGACTGACTGGGGGAATGTGACCGAAGTCTGCCGCTCAGTGGCCGTGGAGATGGTGCAATGATGACCGCCCTTAAGTTCCGCAATATCACCGTTTCTCCGGATGACCCAGTGGACACCTGGCCCTTCGAGGGCATCCTCGCGGCAGTTGAGCGGGGCAGCCTTCCGGACTGGCGTCGGCTGGCGGCAGCGATCCGGGCCGATCCCTGGGGTCCAGTGGCCCGGCAAGTCCTTGAAGCTATCCGTCTGTCCCGCCCTTATGGCACCGCCGAGCTTCTGGAGGGAGTAGTGGAGCGTGCCCGGAAGCTGGCCGCCGATTCGGAACGCGAAGACGTGGCCGCTGAGGTACGGAACCTTGTCGGTAGATCCGGCCTGTCCAGACAGGATTTTGCCGAGCGGGTAGGCACGTCGCGGTCTCGCCTGTCGACCTACATGTCCGGGAAAGTCGTACCCTCGGCGGCGTTGATGGTGCGGATCCGGCGGGTAGCGCTAAAAGCCGATGGGGACCGTCATATGGTGACGACGACCTTGCCTTGGGCGGCGTCGGTTGGATCATGGCCCCAGGGGAGCGCGCTGCTACCATGATCGTGCGGCGGTTCGAATCCGCTCACCGACTCCAGACCGGATAAGCGCCGTGACGCGAGCGGGTGATCTGAGGCGGGAGGCCAGGGTTGGGCCAGCGCACGCTATCCGGCCTCGCGAAGGCCTTCAAGCGGGACCGGACCACCTTTCGCCAGGCCATCGACCCGCAGGAGGCTTTCCGGCTGGGTACCTCGCTCGGGCGCCAGGGCGACGTCGAAGGAGCGCGAGCGGCTTATCAGCAGGCGATTGACTCCGGGCACGCCGAGCATGCCCCCGCGGCCGGGTTCCACCTGGGCCTCCTGCTGGGCCAGCATGACGACATAGACGGCGCCAGGGAGGCCTACCGGCAGGCGGCTAACTCCGGCCACCCCGAGTACGGGCCGACGGCGGCACGCAACCTCGGGCACCTGTACAAGCGGCAGGGGCGGGGCCGTCAAGCGATCGCGGCCTACCTGGCAGCCATCGATTCCGGTCACCCGGACGTGGCCCCGTGGGCGATGCTCTATCTGGGAAACCTGTACCGTCACCTCGGGAACGAGGCTGCCGCGCTGGCCAGCTACCAAAGCGCCGTCGATTCCGGCCACCCGAAAGCCGGCCCGCAAGCCGCCCGGCACCTGACTGATCCGCCCTGAGCCGTACGCGCGGTCGCAGGCGTCGGGGAGATCAGTGCTTGCCGATAAAGACCGGGGCGTCCAGCGAGGCGCTGCCCTCGCCAGCGTGGATGTTGCTAGCGACCAGGTACTTGCCCGTCTCGACGATCTCGATGTTCTTCCCGTCCGGGTCTTTGAGAACCATGAACTTCGAACCCTCGACCGGGCCGTCTGGCGTGACCTGCGGCTCGGCGTAAATGGTATAGCCCTTGGCCGTCCATTCCTTGTACGCCGCGTCGATGTCCTCGACTTCGAAGCAAGGGTAGGCGTAGCCGACGTCGTCCTGTCGGCCATCGAAAGATGCTCGCCGCACCGGGTGGAACTCGATCAGCTCCAAGATGACGTCACCGACGGCGAGAAGGGCAACGCGCTGCTCGTGCTCAGGCAGGCCGAGAGCTGTCCCGGTCTTGGTCCCGGCCTGCACCTGCAGTGCCATGCCGGTTACGAGGCCGAACGCGTCCTCGAAGAACTCCAGGTTCGCTCCAGGCTGGTCACCGTGATGCCGATGTGATGGAATCTCACGTCGATAGCCACTGGCTGCTCCGGTTCGAGAAGGTTGCCGCCGCCGGTCCGACGATATGAGAGTCAGCCGACCTAAGTCAAGTAAATACTATCCTTACTTAGTCGGCAACTCAGCGCCCGTCTCGGGTCAGCTGATCGCGCTGGACCTTACCGAGGGCGTTGCGGGGCAGCGCGTCGACGAAGCGGATTTCACGCGGTCGCTTGTAGGCGGCAAGGCGCTGAGCAGCGAAGTTCAGCAACGCCTGCCGGTCAGGTGGTCCGTCACACACGACGTAGGCCACCACCGTCTCGCCCCACTCCTGGCAAGGATGCCCGATGATCGCGACCTCCTGCACAGATGGGTGGGCAAGTAGCAGTTCCTCTACCTCCCGGGGGTACACGTTGTAACCCCCTGAGATGATCAGCTCCTTGGAACGCCCTACGATGCGCAGGTACCCGTCCTCGTCACATTCGCCGAGGTCACCCGTGCGGAACCAGCCGTCGGGTGTGAAGACCTCCGCCGTGGCCTGACTGTTGCCGTGGTAGCCCAGAAACACGCTAGGGCCGCGCAGCTGAATCTCGCCCGCTCCGGTCGGGGACTCGGCCAATCGCAGCTCGACGTTCGGCAGCGGAAGACCGACCATACCCGGCTTACGGACCCCCTCGTACGGGTTCGACACCGTGATCACTGTCTCCGTCAAGCCATAGCGCTCGAGCACCCGCTGCCCGCTGGCCTGGTAAATCTGCTCGAAGAGTCTCGGCGCCAGCGGCGCCGAGCCGGACACGCACAGCCGCAGCCGGCGCAGCGCCACGAGCCGGTCGTCGGCGGCCAGGCGATGGTACATCGTCGGCACCCCGAAAAATAGAGTCGCCCGGTCGCGGTCGATCGCCTCCGCCACCTCACAGGGCCGGAACTTCGGCAGCAAGAGCGCAGTCGCGCCGCACACCAGTGTTCCGTTCACGCCGATCCCGAGGCCGTGCATGTGGAACAAAGGCAGGGCGAGGGCGAGGCGGTCGTCCGGGTTCCAGCGCCAGGCGATGCGGACGGCTTCGGCCGACGCGAGCAGATTGCCGCTGGTGAGCACCGCGCCCTTCGGGACGCCAGTGGTACCGGAGGTATGGCAGATCAGCGCCGGGGTGTCGCGCGTCGACTGATCTAGCCTGGACGGCGGGCCATCCGGAATATTGACATCAATGCCGGTCACGATCATTGGCCCGGTCGACGCCGCGCCGATCAGCCGCCCGCGCTCGGCGTCGTCCACGACAGCCGCCCGCGGCGTGGTGTTACGGACGATGTGCCTGATCTCGCCGGCACCGTAGCCGGTGTTCATCGGCACCGTGACGAGGCCGAAGCGGTGGGCGGCAACGTAGGCCACCAGCAGTTCGATTGAGGCCCCGGCCGAGATGACGATCCGGTCGCCTGGTTGCAGCCCGGCGCGCTCGAACCGGCCCGCCACCCGGGCCGAGCGCTCCTCGAGCTCGGCCGCCGAGATGGTTGCGCCGTCCGGCATAACGGCCACGGCCTGCGCAGGATCGTCCTGCCAGCGGCTGACCCAGGCGCGCGGCAAGGACTCCTCGGCGAGGACATCGATCTGGCTGACACCCTCCGGCAGGTGCACGGCCGCTTGGGCGTAATAGGTGATCATGAACCCGGCTCCATCGTCTCGGCCCGTTCCCGGCTCGGATGGATGCGTCGCGGGCATCGACGGCAGCCAACCTGACATATATAGTACTTACTAACCATATGATGCCATGGGAGCCACGCTCCGAGGGAGGCTTCGTGACCAGGTTTGTCGCCTTCGAAGACACCGAGTTCCAGCGGGTCGCCGCCGACGGGTACAGCTTCGACAGCCATATCTTCTTCGGCAGCCGGAAGTACTCCGGCCCCGGCCCGCAGATCTACATGAATAATGTCGATCCGGGGGTCACGCTGGGCGCCCACTTCCACCGCATCGACCAGTTCCAGGTCTTCTTCGGAAACGACGGGGCGAGGTTCCAGCGCAAGCCGATTCCCTCGGTCTTCGTCCACTACGCCGACGCCTTCGCCACGTACGGCCCATTCTCGGCCGCCCCGGACGCCCCGCTGCTCTACGCCACGATCCGGGCCCAGTCTGACAATTACGGCGGAGTCATGCCCGGCGCCCGCGGCGAGCGCCCTTATCTCGGCCGGCGTCACCTCTCGGCCGGGGTGGACGGATGGGAAGCGGCCAGCCGTCCTGCCGCGGGCGCCATCAGGACGGCCGAGGTCCTTCCCCCCGCTGCCGACGGCCTGACCGCCTATCTCGTGCACCTGGGCGCCGGCGCGGCCTGGAGCTCGCCTGACGCCGGGAGCGCCTCCGGCCGGGCACTGTGCGTGCTCGACGGCGAACTGCAGGCGGATGAGATGTCCTACGGGCCCCGCTCGATCGGCTGGCAGGCCCGCACCGACCCCGCGCTTTGGGCGCGGGCCGGGGCGGCTGGTTGCGCCCTGCTCATGCTGGACTTCCCCTGGCCTGCCAGCCAGGCGGTCCGTCAGGAGACCGGCGGGCGCAGCGCCGAGGCGGTCCCCGGAGCGAGTTCCGGCAGCTGACGGCCTTCCGGCCTGATCCGACGCTGATCTGAGGACCTTGCCGAGGGCTGATCAGAGGATCGTTCGGAGAAATTATCGAAGGTGCGCCGGCCGGGGCGGCCCCGGCGGCCGGGCATGCCAGATCGAGGCGGCCGCCCGGCTTACCAGGCGAACGACAGGCCCAGGTCGACCGGTAGCACGATGCCGGTGATGTAGCGGGCCTCGTCCGAGGCTAGGTAGGCGACGGCGGCAGAGATGTCCTGCGTCTCGATCCAGGGCTCGCCCAGCGGGTGCATGGACCGCATGACCTTCTTGGCGTCCTCGAGGTTCGGCTCGGGCGAGTCGGGGCTGAAGATCTGATACAACCGGTCGTTCAGCACAAAGTCGGTGGGCACCGCGGTCGGAGCGACGCAGTTGATCCGGATCCGGTACGGCGCGAGGTCGTTCGCCATCGAGCGCATCATCCCGATGACGCCGGTCTTGGCCGCGATATAGGGCGACAACTGCGGCGCGGCCTTGATCGCGGCGGCCGAACTGGTCATGATCACCGAGCCGCCCTGGCCCGCCGCGATCATGGACGGTACGGCCGCGGATACGGTGTGCCAGACGCCGGTGAGGCACACCCCGACCACATCGTCCCATTCGGCCTGGGAGACCTCCCAGAACGGCCGGGAGTTGATCCCGATCCCCGCGTTGGCGACGACGATATCGATCGGCCCGATCTCGGCGACGCCAGCGCTGATTATCCGCTCGATCTCGGCACGGTCGCGCACGTCCGCGCGGCCGGCGTAGATCCGCCCGCCGGCGGCCTCGATCAGCCGGACCGTTTCGTCCAGATCCTGCTGCGTCGCCTGCTTGTACGGAACGGTGTCGTAGGTACACAGCCCGTCGAAGCCGATGATCGACACGCCCTCGGCGGCCAGCCGCTGCGCGTGCGAACGGCCCTGCCCCCGGGCCACGCCGCTGATCAGCGCGACCTTGTTCGCCAAGCGTCCCATCATTGTCCTCTCGAGTCCTGTCGTGGTGCGGAGATGCCCGGCGTCCGGCCGCTGGCCCGGCCTGACCCTCAGCTGCCCCCCGAGGCGATCAGGTCATCGATCAGCGGCCGGATGCGTGCTTGGACCCGGGGCAGCGAACCAGGGTGCGGGGCGAGCAGGAACTGGCCAGACTCGATGGCATCGAGGATCTGTTTGGCCAGCCCGTCCGGCTCGAGCAGGTGATCGGTGCTGCCGGTGAACGTGTTCGGGTTGCGCTGCGGCGCGACCCCGCGGTCGGCCTTCGGCCGGTACCGCTCGGGCCGCTCGCGCGGGCCCTCGGTCATCAGCCTGGTCCGGGTGGGGCCAGGGCAGACCACGGTCACGCCGACGTCGACGCCCTGGGTGCGCAGGTCGGCCGCCAGCGTCTCGGACAAGGACAGCACCGCGTGCTTGGCGGCGTTGTAGGGACCGTTCAGCGCGACCGTCGTCAGCGCGGCCATCGACGCGGTATTAACCACGTGCCCGTGGCCGCGCGCGACCAGGTGCGGCACGAACGCGGAGATGCCGTGGATCACGCCCCAGAAGTCGACGGCCATGATCCATTCCCACTCGACCCGCTCGAACTCCCAGATCGGCATGTTCTTGCCGACCGTTCCGGCGTTGTTGCAGACGATGTCGACCCGGCCGAACTCGGCCAGCGTCCGCTCGGCTAGCCGGCCGACGTCCTCGGGCGAGGTGACGTCGGTCCGGACTCCGAGCACGCGACCAGGCGCGTCGGCCAGCCGGCCCGCGCTGACGGTGAGCGAGTCATGATCGACGTCGGACATGACCACGTGCAGGCCGGCCTTCGCGAACTGCTCGCACAGCGCGAATCCGATCCCGTTCGCCGCGCCGGTGACGACTGCGACTTGTCCAGGCTCCAGCTTCATGACCGCAATCCCCTAGATGCCGATGCGCTGCGCGAGCAGTTCGCGGTGGTAGGCGGGATCACCGAAGAGCAGTTCGCTGCTCTTCGCCCGCTTGAAGTACAGGTGGGCCGGATGTTCCCAGGTGAAGCCGATGCCGCCGTGGATCTGGATGTTCTCCGCGGCCGCGTGCAGGTAGGCCTCGGAGCAGTACGCCTTGGCCAGGCTCGCCGCGATCGGCAGCTCGTCGACGTCCTCGGCCACGAAGCCGCCGTAGTAGGCCGCCGACCGGGCCGACTCCACCTCGAGGAACATGTCGGCGCACTTGTGCTTGATGGCCTGGAAACTGCCGATCGGCTTGCCGAACTGCACCCGGGTCTTGGCGTAGTCGACGGCCATATCCAGCACGCGCTGGGCGCCGCCGACCTGTTCAGCGGCCAGCGCCACGGCCGCCAGGTCGAGCATGCGGCTGACCGCGGGCCACCCCGCGCCCTCGGCGCCGAGCAGCCGCGCGGGCGTCGCGTCCAGCAGCACCCGGGCCTGCTTGCGGGTCTGGTCAACCGTGGCCAGCGGCTGCACGGTCAGACCGGGCGCTCCGCTCTCCACGGCGAAGACCGAGACCCCGGCCGGGGTCCGGGCCACCACCAGGAAGAGGCCGGCGACCGCGCCGTCCAGGACGTACAGCTTCTCACCGGTCAGCGTCCATCCGCCGGCGCTCCCGGTGGCCGCGAGGGATACGCCGGCCTCGTCCCACCGGCCCGACGGCTCGGCGAGCGCGACGGTGGCGATGACATCACCGCTGGCCAGGCCGGGCAGGTAGTCAGCCTTGGCGATCTCGTCGTCGATGCTCAGCAGCAGGTTGGCCGCCAGGGCGACGGTCGCGAAGAAGGGGGCGCACAGCAGCGCCCGGCCCATTTCCTCGAACACCACGGTCAGCTCTACGTAGCCGGACCCTGAGCCGCCGAACTTTTCCGGGATGGCCAGGCCGGTCAGCCCGAGCTGCCGGGCCGCCTGGCGCCACACCCCGGCGTCGTAGCCCGGGACGGTCTCCATCAGCCGGCGGACCTCGGACTCGGGCGACTTCTCGGTGAGGAAGCGCCGGACGGCCGCATGCAGCTGTTCCTGTTCCTCGGTGAAGGCGAAAATCACGCGTTCCTCCGCAGCCCGCTGGTTAGAAAATAAGTCCCGCTGGTTGGTTAGTAAGTACTGTACTACCTCGTGTCCGGCCGGTCCACTGTCTCGGCGCCCCCGCGGAACTGATTTTGTATAGCGTTTACTTGCAATGGTCCGGGCTCTCCCCTAGCCTGCAGTTGAGACCTGCTGCGCACGGAAAGGGCGGCGAGCCGGATGGACTACTCGATCTGCCTGGCCACGACTGGTGCTGGACTCTGGACCAGCCACGACGCCGGGAAAAGCTGGTTGCTATCCCGTTGTGACCGGCCCAAGTACCCCTACGAGCTATGCACCCGGGCGGTCGCCTCGACCGCCGCGAGGCCCGGGGAGGTCTGGGCGTCGATCGACAGCGAGCATGGCGAGGACGTCGTGGCCCGCAGCACCGACGGCGGCGAGACCTACGCCTTCGCCGCGGTGCCTGCTCCCGGCCGGCAGATCTGGGCGCTCGCCGTTGACCCGTTCGAACCCGGCACGATCCTGGCCGGCAGCCGGCCGGCCGGCGTGTACCGCAGCACCGACGGCGGGGCGACCTGGTCGGCGCTGCGCACCGGGGTAGCCGAGACGGCAAGCATCGGCCACACCCGGGTCACGGGCATCCGGCACACGGAGGTACCCGGCGAGGTCTGGGTATCGGCAGAGATCGGCGGCCTGCTGCACAGCACCGACGGCGGCGACAGCTGGGAGAAGGTCCACACCGAGGGCGGCCGGGCGCTGCTCGGCCCGGACGAGGTGTGGACCGACGAGCGGCATTTCGACATGCACGACGTGGCCGTCGGGCATACGGCGGACGGCCGCCCGGCCCTGTTCGCCGCGACGCCGATCGGCTTCTTCGCCTCCGAAGACGGCGGGACGTCCTGGCGGTGTACCCGCTACCCGGTCGACGGCGCCTACGAGGCCTCGCTGTTCTACAGCCGGAGCCTGCACGTCAACCCGTCCGAGCCGGCCACAGTGCTCTGCGGCGTGGGGCGGCGGCCACCGGACCACGGCTCGCTCGGCGGCATCCACCGCAGCGCCGACGGCGGGCTGACCTGGCGCCCGGTGAGCCCGGTACTGCGCTCGGTGGTATGGAAGATGACGGCTCACCCGGCCAGCCCCCGCCTCGTCGTCGCGGTCACGCTGTTCGGGCAGGTCCTTACCTCCGCCGACGGCGGCGAGCACTGGCAGCCGGCCGACCGCGAGTTCGGCGAGATCCGCGGCGTCTGCGTGACCGGCGCATAGACGTTTGCGTTACCCGCACATAGACGTTTGCGTTACCCGCGCATAGAGGAGCATCACGGTGACATGGGATTACGAGCTCTACATCGACGGACAGCAGACCCCGTCGGACGGCGACGGGCGGATCACCGTCCTGGACCCGGCCACCGAAGAGGTGATCGGCAGTGTGCCGGACTCGACCGGCACCGATATGCAGCGGGCGGTCGCCGCGGCCCGCCGGGCCTTCGACGAGGGTCCCTGGGCCCTGGCTCAAGCCGGCTGAGCGGGGCCGGATCATCTCCCGGATGGCCGATATCCTCACCGAGCGGCACCCCGAACTGCACGATCTGATCGTCGCCGAGACCGGGGCCACGGTCGGCGGCAACAACATCGGCACGGCCGATTTCATCCAGTGCGCGGGCGCGGTCGGCGCCGTCCACTGGTTCGGCGCGAACGCCGCCTCGGCGATCGACTAGGTGGAGCCCGGTCTGCCGGCCCCGGGCATGACCGGGCTGGGCGGCAATATCCTGGTGCGCGAGCCGGCCGGCGTCGTCGGCGCCATCACCCCGTTCAACTACCCGTTCCAGCTGAACCTGTTCAAGGCCACCCCGGCGCTCGCGGCCGGCTGCACGATCGTGCTCAAGCCGCATCCCTGGACGCCCCTAGACGCGTTCGAGATTGCCCGCGCCGCCACCGACGCCGGCGTGCCGGCAGGCGTGCTCAACGTGGTGCCCGGCGGGGCCGAGGCCGGGAGCGGGCTGACCGGCAGCCCGATGGTCGACGTCATCACGTTCACCGGCTCGACCCCGACCGGCCGGCGGATCATGGCCAGCGCCGCGGGCACGATCAAGCGGGTCAAGCTGGAACTGGGCGGCAAGAGCGCCCGGATCGTGCTCGGCGACGTGTCCGAGGCCTACGCGGCGACCATCGGCTTCACCGACGTCCTGGCGCACTGCGGGCAGGGCTGCGTGCTGGAGAGCCGGCTGCTGCTGCCCAAACGGCTCCGCGAGGCCTACGTCGACGGCGTGCACAAGGCCTTCGCCGACGTGCGCATCGGCGATCCGCGGGACGAGGCGACGACGCTCGGGCCGCTGATCCGAGCGGCCCATCGCGACCGCGTGGACGAGCTCGTCCGGTCCGGCGTGGCCGAGGGCGCGCGCGTGCTGGTCGGCGGGAAACGGCCGGCGGACCAGCCACGAGGCTACTTCTACGAGCCCACCGTGCTCATGGACGCCCGCAACGACATGCGGGTAGCGCAGGAGGAGATCTTCGGGCCGGTGCTGACCGTCATCGGCTACGACGGGACGGACACCGAGGCGGTCCGGCTGGCCAAACGACAGCATCTACGGGCTGGCCGGCGGCGTCGTCTCGAGCGACACCAGCCGGGCGTTCAACGTCGCGCGGCGGATCCGGACCGGAATGATCTCGGTGCAGACCGAGGTCCGCGGCTCCGTCGTGCCTGCCGCCGGGGATCCCCAGGGACCGGGGTGGGGCGCCCACCCGGGCCCGATCGGCTCCAGCGGCGCCTTCGGCGGGTTCAAGCAGAGCGGCATCGGACGGGAGTGGGGCGCGCACGGGCTGGCCGAGTTCACCGAGCTCAAGGCCATGACCTGGAGCTGACCGCTGCCGGAGGATGGCCGCCGTGGCGAGTGGGTCACGCGTTGACGACGACGCCCGCGTCCGCCAGCTCGTCGATCTCCGCGGTGGCGAAGCCCCAGTCGAGCAGGGCACGGCGGGTATGCTCCCCAGGCTCGGGCGCACCCGCCGGCTGGGCCGCAGGTGTCCGCCCGAAGCGGGGCGCCGGCGCCGGCTGCGCGATCCCGTCCACGGTCACGAAGCCGTGCCGCTCCCGGGTCAGGGGATGATCCGCGACCTCGCCGAGGGAGAGCACGGGGTACACGCATGCGTCGACGTCACGGAAGATCGCCGTCCATTCGTCCCGGGTACGCGTCTTGAACGCCGTCGTGAAGACCCGCCGCAGTTCGGGCCAGCCGACCCGGTCCATCTGGGGCGGCAGGTCGTCCGCCGATAGTCCGAGCCCGGCGACGAACAGCGCGTAGAACCGGCGCTCCAGCGCGCCGACGCTCATGTATCCGCCGTCGGCGGTCTCGTAGGTGTCGTAGAAGGGCGCCCCGCCGTCGAGCAGATTCGTGCCGCGCTCGTCCGACCAGTCTCCGCTCGCCCGCAGCGCGTGGACGAACGCGGTCAGCGTGGCCGAGCCGTCGACCATCGCCGCGTCCACCACCTGGCCGAGCCCGGAGCGGGCCCGCTCGACCAGCGCCGCCAGCACGCCGGTGACGAGCAGCATGCCGCCGCCGCCGAAGTCCGCGACCAGGTTCATCGGCGCGTGCGGGCGCTCCCCCGCCCGGCCCAGCGGGTACAGCGCGCCGGACAGGCCGAGGTAGTTGATGTCGTGCCCGGCCCGGTGCCGCAGGCTTCCCTGCTGGCCCCAGCCGGTCATCCGCCCGTACACCAGAGCCGGGTTGAGGGCCAGGCACTCCCGCGGCCCCAGCCCGAGCCGCTCCATCACCCCAGGGCGGAAACCCTCGACCAGGACGTCGGCGCGCGCGGCCAGCCGCAGCACGACCTGCGCGCCGGCCGGGCTCTTGACCTCGACCGCGACCGATCGCCGACTGCGCGCGAGCGGATCGACCGGCCGCAGCGGCGGCCGGCCCACGCGGTCGCCGCGATCGACGCGCAGGACCTCGGCTCCCATGTCGGCCAGCATCATGCAGGCGAATGGGGCCGGGGCCGCACTGGTCATCTCGACCACCCGGACCCCGGCCAGCGGTCCGCTCACGAACTGACGCCCAGGTACCGCCGGGTGAGCTCCGCGGCGTCGATCGTGTCCGCGGGGCCGGCCAACGCGACCTGCCCGCGGTCCATCAGGTACACCGTGTCGGCGATCTCCAGCGCGCGCGGCACGTACTGCTCGACGATGAGCAGGGCCGTG
>Ga0302184_10001276_pt1 | contig 16279 bp, 14 predicted proteins | sample I_Palsa_N3_3_FD_200233 | JGI IMG/M metagenome (GOLD analysis project Ga0302184, IMG submission 200233) | Peat permafrost microbial communities from Stordalen Mire near Abisko, Sweden - I_Palsa_N3_3 | ecosystem: Environmental > Terrestrial > Soil > Palsa > Peat permafrost | place: Sweden...
CTCGCAGCGCGGGTCACGCCCTACCGCGCCGGCTACACGCCGGCGCAGCGGCGCGAGATCGAAGCGCGCCTGACGGCCGGCGAGCTGGCGGCGGTGGTGACGACCGACGCGCTCGAGCTGGGGATCGATGTCGGAACGCTCGACGCCGCGATCGTCGTGTCATTTCCGGGAACGATCGCCAGCCTGCGCCAGATGTGGGGCCGAGCGGGCCGCCAGCGGCGCGGTCTCGGGCTGTACGTGGCGAGCGAGGATGCTCTCGACCAGTTCCTCGCGCGCCACCCGGACGACTTCCTCGACCGCCCGGTCGAGTCCGCGATCCTCGACCATGAATCCGAGGAGATCCATCTCGCCCAGCTGCTCTGCGCCGCACACGAAGGACCGCTCAGCGCCGCCGACAGCGAGTTCTTCGGCCCGCGGACGCTCGGCTACCTGGAGCGCCTCGAGGGGCTCGGCGAGCTGCGGCCAAAGGGTGACGGCTACGTGCTGGCACGCCGCGAGCGCTACCCCGCCGGAGAGGTGTCGCTGCGCTCGGCAACGCCTGACTCCTACGCGATCGTCGATGTCTCGACCGCCGAGCTGATCGGAGCCACGGAGTCGGCGCGCGCCTTCTCGACGCTCCACGAGGGAGCGATCTATCTTCACCTCGGGCGCGCCTACGCGGTGCTGGAGCTCAACCTCGATGCCCGCCGCGCGCTGATCGAGCCGTTCGACGGTGACTGGTACACCCAGCCCAAGCGCGAGACCGACACGCTGATCGAGCGCCTGCTCGATCGCCGCGAGGCGTTCGGCGTCACGCTGTCGTTCGGCCGCGTGCTCGTCACCGAGACCGTCCTCGCCTACCAGCGCCGCAGCCTGCGCGACCACCAGGAGATCGACCTGGTCGCGCTCGAGCTGCCACCGACCCGCTTCGCGACGCAGGCGATCTGGTTCGAGCTCGACGCCGGCGTCCTCGACGGCTTTCCCCGCGAGCTGCTGCTCGGCTCGCTGCACGCTGCCGAGCACGCCCAGATCGCCGTCCTGCCGCTGCTGGCGATGTGCGACCGCTGGGATATCGGCGGCCTCTCGACCAACGCGCACCCGCAGACCGGTGGCCCGACGATCTTCATCCACGACGGCCACCCTGGCGGCGTCGGCATCACGCGGCTCGCCTTCGCTCGCTTCGAGGAGCTCGTCGGCGACGCCCACCGGCTGATCAGCGAGTGCCCGTGCGCCGACGGCTGCCCCTCCTGCGTGCAGTCGCCGAAATGCGGCAACCTCAACGAGCCGCTCTCCAAGGGCGGCGCCGGCGAGCTGCTGGGGCGGCTGCTCGCCCGAGCCGGAAGCTGACGTCGCCGATCCGCGGCGGATCAGCCTCTAGGATTGGTCACACTGCGGCGAGCGAGCCGCCAACTTCAAAGGAGAGACGATGCCGGCAAAGGGCAGCGCAGAGTGGAAGGGCGATGTTGAGGCCGGCAGCGGGACGTTTGCGGCCGGTGACGGAATCGCCGGGCAGTATTCGGCCAAGTCCCGCTTCGAGGATGGCCCGGGTTCCAACCCGGAGCAGCTGATCGCGGCGGCGTACGCGTCGTGCTTCTCGATGGCATTGGCTGCCGGTCTCGGACGCGCGGGCACGCCGGCGGATTCGGTGAAGACCGACGCCACGGTGACGCTGCGCTTCGTCGACGGAGCACCGACGATCACCGCGATCGCACTGCACACCGTCGGGAGCGTCCCGGGAATCGACGAGGCAACCTTCGAGGCCGCCGCGCAAGGCGCCAAGGACGGCTGCCCGGTCGGCCGCGCACTTGCCGGCGTGGGCGAGATCACGCTCGAAGCGTCGCTCGCCTGACCGCTTGACGCGCCCGGCAACGCCCCGGGCGGCGTCGTGCAACCGAGTGGAGATCGGCGCCGCTCACCCTGCCGGCGTCCTACGATCAGCGGCGTGATCGCCCTGTCGGAGCGCCGCGCGAACCGCGCGGCGCCTGCTCCGGCCCGGCCGGACGAGCGCGTGCCCGGTGGCTAGGGCCGGCCGGCGGGGCCGCGAGCGAGCACGAGGCAGCCGCTCGTCCTCGCGCTCTGGCGTCGTCGCGCGGCGGCGGTTCGGCGGCATCCTGGCGCTGGCCTTACTGCTCTGGCTGGCGCTGTCGGGCGGACCGACCGAGGGGCCGCTCGACCCGGCAGCGTTCGCGAACGGGTCGTGTGTCGCGTTCGCCCCGACCGCCGGCGATCGCGGCGAGACGGTCTTCCTCGACGCCGGCCACGGCGGCCTCGACCCCGGTGGGATCGGCACGACCGAGTCAGGACAGGCGATCGAGGAGGCACGCCTGACGCTGCCGATCGAGCTCGACGCGATGGCGCTGCTGCGCGCGGACGGCTACCGCGTCGTCGTGTCGCGGACCGCGAACACAACGGTTCTGCGGCTCGGAGCGGCTGACGTCGCCGATGGCGAGCTGACGCTCCTGGGCGTCCACGACGACGTCGCAGCACGGGCGCAGTGCGCCAACCTCGCCGGCGCCAAGGCGCTCGTCGGCATCTACTTCGATGCCAGCAGCGCCAGCAATGAGGGCAGCCTGACCGCCTACGACCCGTCGCGGTCGTTCTCCGCGGCCAGCCATCGGCTCGCAACGCTGATCCAGGACGACGTGCTCGGCGCGATGAACGCGCACGGCTGGGATATCCCCGACGACGGCGTGCAGGCAGACAGCGGCCTCGGCTCCTCCGACGGCAACCCGGCGGCCGGCGGACTGGCGGCGCTCGCCGGCGAGTACGACCACCTGCTGCTGCTCGGCCCGGCGATGCACGGCTTCTTCTCGACCCCGAGCGAGATGCCGGGAGCGGTGATCGAGCCGCTATACATCACCGATCCATTCGAGGGTTCGATCGCCGCCAGCGCCGACGGCCAAGAGGTGATCGCTCGCGGCATTGCTAGCGCGATCGAGCGCTTCCTCGAGTAGCGCGGCTACTAGCCGAGCGCCATCTTGCGCAGGTCGAGCGCCTCGTCGAGGATCTCGTCGCTGACGCCCTTCTCCCGCGCCACCTCACGCAGCGGACGGCCCGAGCTCGTCGCCTGCTTGACGATCTCGGCGGCGGCGTCGTAGCCGATGAACGGGTTCAGGGCCGTTGCCGCGGCGAGCGTCGACTCGGCGCTGCGCTCGCAGCCCGCGAGGTTCGCCTCGATCCCGGACACACACTTCTCGTCGAGCGCCGTCACGGCATTCGTCAGCAGCGTGATCGACCCGAGCAGGTTGCGCGCGATCAGCGGGACACGGACGTTGAGCTCGAGGTTGCCCTGCATGCCGCCGATCGTGATCGCGGTGTCGTTGCCGATCACCTGCGCCGCGACCTGCATGACGACCTCGGGGATCACGGGGTTGACCTTGCCCGGCATGATCGAGGAGCCCTTCTGCAGCTCGGGCAGGAAGATCTCGCCGAGGCCGGCGCGGGGACCCGAGCCCATCAGCGCCAGGTCCTGGGCGATCTTCGTCAGCGACACGGCGAGCACCTTGAGCGCGCCCGAGAGCTCGACGAGAGCGTCGCGGTTGCCCTGTGACTCGAACGGGTCCTCGGGCGGCTCGACCGCGAGCTTGGTCTGGATCGCGAGGCGCTCGCGCACCTTCGCCGCGAACTGCGGATCGGTGTTCAGGCCGGTGCCGGTGGCGGTGCCACCGAGCGGGATCTGGGCGACGTGGGGCAGCGCCGCGGCGACGCGCGCATGGGCGAGGCGGATCTGCGCCGCGTAGCCCGAGAACTCCTGGCCGAGCGTGACCGGCACCGCGTCCATCAGGTGCGTGCGACCGGACTTGACGATCTCGTGGAATTCCCTGGCCTTGGCGGCGAGGGTCGACTCGAGCGACTCGAGCGCCGGCAGCAGCTCGTGGCTCGCGCGTTCGAGCGCGGCAAGGTGCACCGCGGAGGGAAAGACGTCGTTGGAGGACTGACCGAGGTTGACGTGGTCGTTGGGATGAACGCCCTCGCCGGCGAGCTGGGCGATCACCTCGTTGGCGTTCATGTTCGTCGAGGTGCCGGAGCCGGTCTGGAAGACGTCGATCGGAAAGTGGTCGTCGTACGTGCCGTCGGCAACCTCGGCGGCGGCCTGCTCGATCCGCTCGGCCAGCGCCGCGTCGAGCAGGCCGAGCTCGCCGTTGACGTGCGCCGCGGCGCCCTTGATCCGGCCGAGCCAGTGGATCACCGCGGCGGGCACCGTCTCGCCGGAGATCTTGAAGTTCTCGATCGCCTTGCTGGTCTCGCCTCCGTAGAGGGGCTCTGAGCTCATCGCGTGTCGTCCTTTTCGGGGTTGGCTGACGCCCCGAACCCTACCCCCCGGGCGCCGACGGACCAGGCAGCACGCGCGACGCGCAGCCGCCGCTCCTTACAATCCGCCGATGTTCCGGGCCGTGCCAGCACAGCAGTCATTCGTCGAGCTCGAGCTCGAGGTGCTCGAGCGATGGCGCGAGCGCGACGTGTTCGCGGAGTCCCTGCGGCGCCGCGCCGGCGCCCCGCGCTGGAGCTTCTACGAGGGGCCGCCGACGGCCAACGGGCCGCCCGGGACGCACCATGTCCTCGCCCGCGTCTTCAAGGACATCTACCCGCGCTACAAGACGATGCGCGGCTACCTCGTCGATCGCAAGGGGGGCTGGGACTGTCACGGTCTACCGGTCGAGATCGCGGTCGAGCGCGAGCTCGGGATCACCGAGAAGGACCAGATCGAGGCGTTCGGAATCGCGGAGTTCAACAACCGCTGCCGCGAGTCGGTGTTCGAGTTCGTCGAGGAATGGAACCGGCTGACGGAGCGGATCGGCTTCTGGATCGACCTCGACGACGCCTACCGCACGCTCGACCCAAGCTACATCGAGTCCGTCTGGTGGGCGCTCGAGCGGATCCACGCACGCGGGCTGCTCTACGAGGGCCACAAGGTCGTTCCGTACTGTCCGCGCTGCGGCACGGCGCTCTCCTCGCACGAGCTGGCGCAACCCGGCGCCTACAGGGACGTCGTCGACCGCACGGTCTACGTGAAGCTCCAGCTCGTCGACAGCGACGACAAGCTGGTGATCTGGACGACGACGCCGTGGACCCTCCCCGGCAACGTCGCGGTGGCGGTTGGTCCGGACATCACCTATGCCCGCGTACGGGTCGGCGACGAGCTGCTGATCGTCGCCGACGCGCGCCTGGAAGCATTGTTTGGTGCTGACGCCGAGGTGGTTGAACGGGTCCCCGGTTCCGCCTTGGTCGGGCGTGCCTACGAGGGCCCGATCTTCGCCGCCAGCGACCGCGAGCCAGGCCGGTTTCCGGTCATCGGCGCCGAGTTCGTCACGACCGAGGACGGCACGGGCATCGTCCACATGGCGCCGGCCTTTGGCGAGGACGACTTCAACGCCGCCCGCGACGCCGGGCTCGTCGAGCCCGCCGACGTCGCCACGGTCTACAACCCGGTCAAGCCCAACGCACACTACGACGACCGCGTCAGCGGCTACGAGGGTCGCTATGTCAAAGATCCCAAGCTCGCCGAGGACCTCACCGCGGAACTCCGCGAACGCGGCCTGCTGCTGCGCGAGGAGGACTACGAGCACGCCTACCCGCATTGCTGGCGCTGCGGAACGCCGCTGATCTACTACGCCAAGCGCTCGTGGTACATCGCCACCTCGCAGTTCCGCGAGCGCATGCTCGTCGCGAACGAGACGATCAACTGGCATCCACCCGGGATCAAGGACGGGCGCTTCGGCAACTGGCTTGCGAACAACGTCGACTGGGCGCTCTCACGCGAGCGCTACTGGGGCACACCGCTGCCGATCTGGCGCTGCGCGAGCGGACACGTCAAGTGCATCGGCTCGTTCAGCGAGCTCGAGACGCTCAGCGGCAGCGTGCTGCCCGACCCGCACCGCCCCTACGTCGATGAGCTGACGTTCGCCTGCGCCGAGTGTGGCGAGGAGATGCGGCGCGTGCCGGAGGTGATCGACGTCTGGTTTGACTCGGGGTCGATGCCGTTCGCCCAGTTCCACGCCCCGTTCGAAAACGAGGAGCGCTTCGAGCAGTCCTACCCGGCGGACTTCATCTGCGAGGCGCTCGACCAGACACGCGGCTGGTTCTACTCGCTGCTCGCGATATCGACGCTGCTGCGAGACGACGCTTCCTACCGCAATGTGGTCTGCCTGGGACTGCTGCTCGATGGCGACGGTCAGAAGATGTCGAAGTCGAAGGGCAACGTCGTCGAGCCCTGGGCGATCATCGATCGCTTCGGCGCCGACGCCTGCCGCTGGTTCTTCTTCACCTCGAAGCAGCCCTGGGATAACTTCCGCTTCTCACCCGACGCCGTCGGCGAGGTCGTGCGCCTGTTCATGCGCCAGCTGTGGAACGTCTACGGCTTCTTCGTTCGCTACGCCAACGCCCCGGCCGGAGCCGACGCCGCTGGGCGTGAGCCGACGGACCTCGACGCCTGGATCCGCTCGCGCCTGCACGCCACGACGGCAGCCGTGCGCGACGGGCTCGACGACTACGACGCGACGAACGCCGGGCGGGCGATCGCCGAGTTCGTCGAGGATCTATCGAACTGGTACATCCGCCGCTCGCGCCGGCGCTTCTGGGATGGCGAGGCGGCAGCGCTCGAGACGTTGCGCCACTGCCTCGTCACGACGGCGCAGCTGCTGGCGCCGTTCGCGCCGTTCATCAGCGACGAGATCTACTGCAACCTCGATGACGCCGAGTCGAGCGTCCACCTCTGCGACTTCCCCGAGGAGGGGCGGCGCGACCTCGAGATCGAGGCGGCGATGGCGACCGCTCGCGAGACCGTCCGGCTCGGCTTGGCCGCGCGTGCAGCGGGGCGGGTCAAGATCCGCCAGCCGCTGCACGAGGCGATCGTCGTCGCCAGCGGGCGCGAGCGCGAAGCGATCGAGCTGCTCTCGGACCTCGTCCGCGACGAGCTGAACGTGCGCCAGGTGCGCTTCGTCGCCGTCGCCGACGAGCTCGCCAGCTATACGGTCAAGCCGAACTTCCGCGCGCTCGGGCCGCGCTTCGGCAAGCAGATGCGCCAGGTCGAGGCGGCGATCGCGGCGATCGATCCGGAGCAGATCGTTGCCTCGATCCGCGGCGGCAAAGCGATCGCGATATCGGTCGACGGTCGCGAGCACACGCTCGGCGAGGACGACGTGCTGGTCTCGCTCGCGCCGCTGGCGGGTTACGGGCTCGAGCGCGAGGGCACGCACGCCGTCGCGCTGGAGCTGGCGCTCGACGACGACCTGATCCGTGAGGGCCGGGCGCGGGAGATCGTGCACGCGATCCAGTCGGCGCGGCGCGGCGCCGACTACGACATCAGTGACCGCATCGCGCTCGACCTCGCCGGCGACGGCGCACTGCTCGAAGCAGCGCGCGAGCATGAGGCCTACATCGCCGCTGAGACGCTCGCGCGCTCGGTCAGCTACGGCGAGCGTTCACTCGCCGCCGGCGAGACGGTGGCGATCGACGGGTTGACGCTCGCCATCGCGCTCGAGCGCGATGGCGCCGCTACGAGCTAGAGAGAACTAGGAGGCGACGAGCGACAGCTCGGCCTCGATCTTCTTCTTCGGATAGGCGCCGATGACCTTCTTCACCGGCTGACCGCCGCGGAAGAGGATCATCGTCGGGATCGAGAGGACCTCGAAGGCTGCTGCCGTCTGCTGATTCTCCTCGACGTTCAGCTTCACGACCCGCAGGTCGTCATGCTCCGCGGCGATCTGCTCGAGTACCGGCGCGACGACGCGGCAGGGCCCGCACCAGGGCGCCCAGAAGTCGACCAGAACCGCGGTTTCGGACTCGATCACCTCGGCTTGAAAGTTGTTGTCGGTCACCTCTTGGAGATTGCCTGCCATCTGTGCTCCTCAGTTTGCGCTGGGCTAGGGACTGCCCATTACTATACTAAATGTAGTGGCCCTAGCCAAGTAGCGCGTGGAGCACGTGCGGCGAGACGAAAACCTCGATGAACGCGGCCGCGAGGAGCATCGGCAGGGCGATGATCACGGTCACCAGCGTCGCCGCGAGCAGCTGATCCCAGTCGCCGCGGCGGCTGGCGCTGATCCAGGCCGCGAGCGGCAGGAAGAGCGCGGTCAGCTCGAGCGGGGCGTGGGCAAGCAGGCCGACGAGCAGCACCGCCGGCGTCGTGTGCAGGCGCTCCGCTACACCCGCGGCGTCGGCGCCGATCAGCAGCGCCTGCGCCGATAGCGAGAACGTCGTCGCCGCGATCACGAAGGCAATCGCGATCTGACCGCCGCGGTGGTGGATCGCCCGCATCAGCCTGCTCTTCTGCTGCTCGGCCTGGAGCGGGAGCGACGAGCCGGCGATGAAGCCGGCGACGCAGGCCATCGCGTGGAACGCCAGGACGAGCAGGTTCTTGGCGAAGATCGCAAACGCGTCGTTCACGTCGCCGATGGCGAACGGCGGGCTCGTCACCTCGACCGTCAGCCCGTTGGTCTCGGACACACCGGCGACAGCCCAGACGGCGAGCAGGAGCAGGATCGCGATCGCAAAGCTGAGCGCGAACCAGCGGCCGAGCACGCGCCAGGGACCGTCGCGCCAGACCTCGAGCGTCTGGCGGGTCCGCCGGACGCCGTGGACGAACGCATAACGGCTCGCGTGCTCACTCGTCATCTGCTCGCCAAGCGCTGCGGGATCGTGCATCAAACTCCCTTATCGACCGGGCGCGGCAGCGGCGTGAGAGCCCGGCGCGTGTCCTGGGGCGTCAGTGCCGGGCCCGCAACTGCGGCAGCAGCCACGCCGCCTCGAGTGCGATCCGCGCCGACATCTTGCTGTGCCCGTGCTGGCGATCGTGGAAGGTGATCGGAACCTCGGTCACGCGAAATCCGCGGCGCGCCGCGCGCAGCGTCAGCTCGACCTGAAAGACGTAGCCGTGCGAGCGGACAGTCGCGAGGTCGATCGACTCGAGCGTGGTCCGCCGCCAGCACTTGAAGCCGCCGGTCAGGTCACGGATCGGCAGTCCGAGCAGGATCCGCGCATAGAGGCAACCGGCACGGCTGATCAAACGCCGCAGCGTGCCCCACTGCACGACCGAGCCGCCGGGGATATAGCGCGAGCCGACCGCGAGGTCCGCGCCGGCGTCGATCGCTGCGACCAGCCGAGCGATGTCGGCGGGGTCGTGCGAGAGGTCGGCATCCATCTGGACCAGCAGGTCGGCACCGCCCGCGAGGGCGTGGGCGAAGCCCGCGAGATAGGCGGGACCGAGACCCTCGCGCTCGCCGCGGTGGAGCACCTCGATCGTCTCATTCTCGGCCGCGAGGCGGTCGGCGAGCTCGCCGGTGCCGTCAGGCGATGAGTCGTCGACGATCAGCATCCGGTAGGCACCGGGAGCGACCGCGTCGAGCGTGCGCGCGGCGACGGTCGTCGCCTGCTCGATGTTGCCCGCCTCGTTATAGGTCGGGAGGATCAGCCACACGGTTCTCGGCATGGCGGCATAACCTAGATGAATGAGTGACCCGGCCAACGGGGCGATCGCCGATGCGCTCGACGAGCTCGGCGATCTGTACGAGCTCGACGGGGCCGTCATCCACCGCGTGCTCGCCTACCGCAATGCCGCGAGGGCGATTCGCGACTCGCCCGTGGGAGTCGCAGCGCTCGCGCGAAACGGCACGCTGACCAGTCTGCCGGGAATCGGCGCGACGCTCGAGCAGAAGGTGCTCGATCTGCTCAACACCGGCGAGATTCCGGCCGCCGTGAAGCTCCGCGCGCGCTATCCGCCGGGGCTGCTTGCGATCACGGCACTGCCCGGGCTCGGCCCGAAACGCGCTCGCAGACTGTTCGACGAGCTCGGGATCGACTCGCCCGCGGCGCTGCGGGAAGCCGCCCTGGGACAGCGCGTGCGAGCGCTGAAGGGCTTCGGGCCGAAGGCCGAGGCGTCGATCCTGGCAGCGCTCGACGCCGGCGCCGCCGAACAGCCGCGCCAGCGCACGGTGCTCGATCGCGCGCTGGACGTCGGCGAGCTGCTGATCGCCGCGCTGCGCGAGATCTCCCCGCAAGCCCAGATCGAGCTGGCCGGGTCGGCGCGCCGGCGCGCCGACAGCGTGAAGGATCTCGACATCGTCGTCGACGACGCGGCGCTGCTCGACGCGCTCGCCGGCCTGGAGTTGCTCGAGCAGGGGGCGCGCACCGGCGAGAGCGCCGCGCGGGGGCGCACCCACAGCGGGCTGACGGTCGAGCTGCGCGCGGTCGCCGGCGAGCAGTTCGGCAACCTGCTCCAGCACATGACCGGCTCGAACGCCCACAACGCGGCGTTGCGCGAGCGCACGACGCGCAGTGGCCTGCACCTCTCGGAATACGGGGTGCTCGACGACGGCGAGCAGGTCACCCACCACTGCGCCACCGAGGAGGAGGTCTACGCGCTGGCGAGCCTCTCCTACATCGAGCCCGAGCTGCGCGAGAACCGCGGCGAGCTCGACGCCGCGGCAACCGGGACGCTGCCGCGGCTGATTGACATCTCGGACATCCGCGGTGATCTGCACGCCCACACGACGGCGTCGGACGGCCGCGCGAGCATCGAGGAGATGGCGCACGCGGCACTCGAGCTCGGCTACGAATACCTCGCGATCACCGATCACTCGGCGACCCACGGATTCGGCGACGACGTCTCGCCGGAGCAGCTACGCCGCCAGATCGAGCTGGTGCACGAAGCCGACGCGCGGATCGAAGGGATCCGGCTGCTGGCCGGCAGCGAGGTGAACATCCTGCCGGATGGATCGCCCGACTATGAGGACTCGCTGCTGGCCGAGCTCGACTGGGTGATCGCGAGCGTCCATACGTCGTTCGGCATGGACCGCGACGCGATGACCGAACGGATGTGCAACGCGGCGCGCCACCCGTTGATCGACGCGCTCGGCCACCCGACGGGCCGGCTCGTCGAACGCCGGCCACCCTACGAGCTCGACGTCGATGCGCTGATCGCCGCCTGCGCGACGAGCGGGACGATGCTCGAGATCAACTCGAACCCCGACCGGCGCGACCTCAACGAGATCCATGCGCGTGCAGCGGCCGCCGGCGGCGCGCCGCTGCTGGTGAACTCCGATGCCCACTCGACCGCGGGCCTGAGCGCGCTGCGCTACGGCATCTGGACCGCACGCCGCGCCTGGTTGGGCCCGGCCGACGTCGCCAACACGCTGGGCTGGTCGGTGCTCGCGAAGCGACTCAAGCGCCCGCGATGAGCGCCGGCAGCAACTCTTCGGCGACCACTCGGTCGATGTTCTCGCCGGAGAAGGGCGCGAGCGCGAGGCCCGCCGACGCCGCGTAGCCGGGCAGCGGGTCATCGAGCGCCAGGCGGACCGCGCGCGCGAGATCGTCGCCGACCAGGCGCGGGTCGAGGCGTCGCGCGATATCGAGCGCGAGATAGACGCCCGGCGCCGTGCTCGTGACCAGCAGGCAGCCATCGGCCAGCGCCTCGAGCTCGGCGATGCCGTAGTCCTCGCGGCGCGGCGCGATCAGGAAGACCCGGGCACGACGCAGCAGCGCGCGGTACTCGGCGCGAGGCAGTGCGCCGACGGCGCGAACGCCGTCAACCGGTGGCAGCCGCTCGACGCCGGCGACGACCAGCTCCTCGCCGTCGCGGCGCGCCCGGGCCCAGGCGGCGAGGACGCGCTCGAGGCCCTTCTTGTCCGGGTCGGCCGCGTAGGTGATGGCCGCGATGTCGCGCCCGCCGGCGGCGGCCGGCGGGCCGGACGGCGCGAGCGGGACCGGGACGACGATCGCGCGCGCCCGGTGCGCCGGCGCGCCCTCGAGCGACGCCTCGCTCCAGGGGATCAAGAGGCGCGCAGCGGCGAGCCGGCGCCGCTCGAGCGGGCGCTGCCAGACCCCATGACGGCCGCGCCGGTTGACCGCCGCGAGCGCGTCGAAGCGGATCGCGCCGCGCACCGGTCCGAGCAGCGCCGCGGTCACCGTCGAGTAGATGACGGCCGCCGGCTGCTCGCGCTCGAGCGCGGTAGCGGCGGCGCCCCGAGCCGCGCGCGCCCAGGCCAGATCGGTCAGCGCGAGCGTGCGGACCGGGGCCGGCGGCGTGGCGCGGGCGATGGCGACACGCGCCCCGGCGCGGGTGAGGCTCGCCGCGAGCTCGTCGTCGGCCGCGCGCAGGCCGGCGGTCGACCCCAGCGACACGAGCAGGATGTCGGTGCTCAAAGCGTCGGGCGGTAGACCTTGAAGCCGGCGGTGCGGGTCAGCGTGATCACCTTCCAGAACGGCGTCCGGTCGACGTAGAAGCGGACCCCGTCGCGGCCCTCGACCGCGAGCACGGCCGCGTACTGGTTACGCCAGGCGAGCGCGGAGAGGATCGCAAAGCCGGCGGCGATCCCCGGGATCTGGGGGGCAAAGGTGCTCAGCACAGACGTTACGAGCGTTGTGATCAACAGCGGCCAAAGGCGCGCGAGCATGATCATTCCCGGGCGCTGCTCGGGAATGTTCTGCACGCCCCGGGCCGTGCCGAGCAGGCGGGCGATCCCCGGGGAAACACGACCCCGCGCTCCCATCACGAAGCCGAGGATCGCCGCGAAGACCCACCAGAAGAACGGGAACGTGTCCGCTCCGGCGTCGTGCTCGGCGGCAGCGCTCAGCACGGTGACGACGGCGAGCGTCGTCGCCGCGCCCGCGCACAGCAGCACCGTCGTCTTGATGAAGTCGGCAAATGACATCGCTCAGCGCAGCAGCTCGTCGAGCACCTCGCGCACGCCGCCGGTCCCAGCAACGACCAGATCGGCCTCGCGCAGCAGTTCCGCCGGCGCCTCCTCAGAGCCCACGGCGACACAGACGGCGGTGCCGGCCACGGCCTTGCGCAGCCCGTGAAACGCGTCGACGTCGGTCAGATCGTCACCGACATAGAGGCCCGCGGCGGGCCGCTGGCGACCGAGCAGCATCGCGATCCCGCGGCCCTTGTCGATCGGGACCGGCGGCCGGATCTCGAGCACCTTCCGGCCGCGGTGCGTCGCCAGTCCGGCGGCCTGGGCCTCGCGCTCGATCTCGGCGATCGCCGCCAGCGCCGCATCCTCGTCGGGCGCCCCGCGCCAGTGGAAGGCGACGATCGGCCCCTTGTCCTCGAGCCTCACGCGCAGGCGTTGCACCGCGCTGGTGTCGGCGGCTGCGCCGAAGTCGTGGACGCGCTTGACGTAGGGGGCGGCCCGGCGATCGAGGACGACGTCGACAGCGGCAGGAGCGAGCAGCTCGCAGCCGTGATTGCCGACGTAGGCAATCGACCCGATCGCAACGATCTGGCGCGCCACGACCGCCTGCCGGCCGCTGACGCAGGCGACGGTACCGAAGCGCTTGGCCACGTCGATCAGCTGCCGGCGCGTCTCCTCGGGAATGTGGGCGTCGGACGCGTGGCGGACGATCGGCGCGAGCGTCCCGTCGATGTCGAACAGCACTGCGCTACGGCCGGGATCGGCCCGCAGCGGCTCGAGCATCTCGCTGATTGCGAGCTCGATTGGCACCGCATCAGTATGGAGGCTCCGGGCGGCTGCTTACGCAGCCGTCCTCGCCTGACTCATCGCGCGTCCCTGTGGCGAGCACGCTCGTGCCGTGGCTTTGGCGGGGGTGCGAAAGGGGTTTCCGGGAGCTAGCTCGCTCGGCGGTGGCGCTGATCTATGTCTTCGGCGGGTGGGAGCGATGCGATCGGGGCGGGGGGGTCGTCGTCGAGCTGGGTGATTGCTGCGGTCAGGGTGCGGGGGGTCTCCTCGATCGCGGCGATCTCGACCTCGCGCTCGGAGGCGGCGCCCGCCTCTTCGATCCGGCGCAGCTGCGGGACCACGCGCGCCTCGAAGGATCCGACGGCCTCGTTGTAGGCGTTCACCGCCGAGCCGAGCTGGCGCCCGACCTTGGCCAGTGGCTCGACGAAGCGGGCGATCCGGCGGTGCAGCTCGCGTCCGGTCTCGGCGATCTCGCGTGCCGACTTGGCGATCAGCTCCTGCTTCCAGCCGTAGTGGACGGCCCGCAGCAGCCCGATCAGCGTCGTTGGCGTCGCCAGCAGGACGTGCTGCTCGACGCCGTACTCGAGCAGCCCGGGGTCCTCGCTGAGCGCGGCGTGGTAGATCCCGTCGGAGGGCACGAACATCACGACGATCTCCGGTGTCGAGTCCAGTTGCGACTGGTAGGCCTTCGACGCGAGCTTGGCGACGTGGTCGCGCGTTTGGCGAGCGTGGCGCGCGAGGTGCAGCGCACGCTCGGTGTCGTCGACCGCCTCCGTCGCGGCGAGGTAGGCGTCGAGCGGAACCTTCGAGTCGACGACGATCAGCTTCCCGCCCGGCAGGCGGATCAGCACGTCGGGCCGCAGGCGCCCGCCGTCGCTCTCGATCGTCGTCTGCTCGGTGAAGTCGCAGTGCGCCACCATGCCCGCCATCTCGATCACGTTGCGCAGCTGGATCTCGCCCCACGAGCCGCGTGCCGACGGGCGCTTCAGGGCACCGACGAGCGTCCCCGTCTCGAGCCGCAGGGCAGCCAGGCCATCACCCATCTGGCGGAACATCTCGCCGAGCTGGCCCTGGGACTCGCGGCGCTCACGCTCGAGCTTCTCGAGCTCGCCCTCGACCTTGCCGAGCTTCTCACGCATCGGCTCGACCAGGCTGCGCAGCTCGAGCGTGCGCTTGGCCATCTCGCCGGCCGCGCGCTCGGCGTCGGCGTTGCGTTGCGCGGCGATCTCGCGCCCCAGCGTCTCGCCGGTCTCGCGCAGGACGTCGGCGGAGATCGACTTCATCTCGTCGCGCAGCTGCGCCCGGCTCGCCTCGAGCAGCCGCCGCTGGTCGACGTGGGCCGCCTCGGCGGCGCCGCGCAGCGCCCGCTCGGTCCGCAAGCGGCCGAGCAATGGCACGCCGGCGAGCAGCGCGCCGAGGCACACTCCGGCTGCAAGCATCGCTATTTGCATGTTCGGCTCGCTAAAGACATCGGACCGATCAGCTTCCTCCGCGGGTCGGACGGCAACGCGGAGGCGGCCGATCTCCGCGACGATGCCCGGGATGAGCACGCAGGACAACGGCGAGGGTGGGCCGGTCGGTACAGCGCCGCCGCGCCGCCGGCGCGGGCGCACGCCGAAGCTGTCGCGGCCGGCGATCTTCGCCGCGGCGATCGCGCTGATCGATCGCGACGGTCCCGGCGCGCTGACGATGCGCTCGCTGGCGGACGCGCTCGGCGTCGAGGCGATGTCGCTCTACCGCCACGTGCCGTCCAAGCAGGCGCTGCTCGATGGCGTCGCCGAGCAGCTGATGAGCGAGATCGAGCCGCGCGGAGCGTCCGCCGACTGGACGAGCGCCGTGCGCGGCTTCGCCAGCAGCATCCGCGGCCTCGCGCGGAGCCATCCGCAGGCGTTCACGCTCGTCGCACTCCGCGCGCTCGACGGCGCGAGCGCGCTGCAACCGGTCGAGGACCTGCTCGCGAGCCTCCGCGGCGCCGGCTTCACCCCCGCCCGCGCGGTCGCCGCCTACCGCGTCGTCGCCGCCTACACGCGCGGCTGGGCGCTCGAGGAGGTCGCCGGCTTCGCGCTCGACGAGCGCGAGCAGCTCGATAGCGAGCTGCTCGCCGACCGCTTCCCGACGATCCGCGCGCTCGGCCGCCAACTTGCGAGCGAGCCCAGCCGGGGCAGCTTCCGCGCCGGCCTCGAGCTGATCATCGACGGGCTGCGCAGCGGGCACGAGCAATGAGCGCGCTGCTGGCCGACCTCGGGACCGGCGATATCAGTGGCAGCTACTGGCTGCTCGACGTCTTCACGGACGAGCCGCTGAGCGGCAACCAGCTGGCGGTCTTCGCGCAGCGCGCGCAGCCGCTCGAGACCCCGCTGATGCAGCGCATCGCCCGCGAGCTCAACCTCTCCGAGACCGTCTTCCTCGAGCCGACGTCCGCCGCTGACGCGCGGGCGCGGATCTTCACACCGCTCGCGGAGCTCCCGTTCGCCGGTCACCCGGTGCTCGGCACGGCGGTCGTACACGGCTTCGCCGCGCGCCAGGAGCGCGTCGTGCTCGAGACCGGCGCCGGCATCGTCCCGGTCGAGCTGGACTGGTCCGGCGCCGCCCCGTTCGGGCGGATGGCGCAGCCGCTGCCGAGTTGGGAGCCCTACGACCGCGCCGCGGAGGTGCTGGCGGCGCTGGGCTCGCCGCGCTCGCTGCTGCCGCTCGAGGCCTACAGCAACGGTCCGCGCTTCGTGATCGTCGTGCTCGACAGCGACGCCGCGCTGGCCGCCCTCTCCCCCGACCCCGCGGAGCTGCTAGTGTGGTGTCTCTAATTTAGCTTGACAGTAGCGTGATGGTGAGGTAGCCTCCGAGGCGTGGCGGTGGGCGCGCTCTCGCAGGTTGTGTCTGATGAG
>Ga0302184_10001279_pt1 | contig 16270 bp, 13 predicted proteins | sample I_Palsa_N3_3_FD_200233 | JGI IMG/M metagenome (GOLD analysis project Ga0302184, IMG submission 200233) | Peat permafrost microbial communities from Stordalen Mire near Abisko, Sweden - I_Palsa_N3_3 | ecosystem: Environmental > Terrestrial > Soil > Palsa > Peat permafrost | place: Sweden...
GCTCAGCACGCGCGCGCCGACGGCGATGTCGGAGGTCGTGATGGCGCCGCCCAGCTGACCGGTGCGGGCGCACCGCCCGAGGATCGTGAACGTCATCGGCGGCCGCGATCCTAGCCGGGGGCGCGCTCGCGGCACGGCTGCGGTCCGAGACCGACGCGATGGTCGCCGAGACCGTCGCGCTGGCCGCGATCGACAGCGGCTCGGATGACGCCGGCGGGATCGCCCGCGTCTGCGACGAGCTGGGGCACCTGCTGTCGGCGTCCGGGTTCACCGTGCAGCTGCGCGCCGAGGGCGGCCTGGCGGCGACGATGGCGGGGCAGGATCGTGCCGGCCCGCGGGTGCTGATCGTCGGCCACGCCGACACCGTCTGGCCGGCCGGGACCGCGGCCGGGTGGGCCGCGGAGCGCGACGGCGACCTGCTGACCGGCCCCGGCGTCGGCGACATGAAGGGATGCCTGGTGATGGCCGCGCACGCGTGCGGGGCGGTCCGCGACGCCGGCGGGCTGGCCGGCATCGGCGAGCTGGAGCTGCTGGTCGTGCCCGACGAGGAGCTCGGCAGTGTCGGTAGCCGCGCCTGGATCGAGCGCCGTGCGCGCGACAGCCACGCCTGCCTCGGGCTTGAGGCCGGCTGGCCGGGCGGTGGGCTCGACGTCGAGCGCGGCGCGGTCGGGGCGTTGCGGCTGACCGCCGCGGGCCGCACCGCCCACGCGGCCGGCCACGAGGGTACGGGCGCGAGCGCGATCGCGGCGCTGGCACCGCTGGTGACCGAGCTCGAACGGCTGAGCCGCCCAGAGCAGGGCATGCTGGTGACCGTCGGCGTGTTCCGCGGCGGCGTCGCCCGTCAAGTGGTGCCCGACCATGCGGAGCTGCTGATCGACCTGCGGGCGCCGTCGGCCCCGGCCGCCGAGGAGCTGCTCGCCGGGATCGACGCGGTCGTGCGCGCCGCCGAGGCGGGAGAGGTCTCGCTCCGGCGCAGCGGCGGCGTCACCCGCCCCGCGTTTCCGCGGGCGGCCTCGCAGTGGCTCTGGGAGCGGGCGGTCGCGCATGCGGCCGGGCTGCGAATCCCGCTCGAGCCGATCGCCTCCCGGGGCGGCTCGGACGCCTCGTTCGCGGCCGCGCTCGGCCTGCCGACGCTCGACGGGCTCGGCCCGATCTGTCACGACTCGTGTGCCCGCGGCGAGCGGATCGAGATCTCCAGCCTGGCCACGCGCGGCGCCCTGATGGGGCTGCTGATCGCCGACCTCGGCGCCGAATGGTCGAAAAGTCCGGAATAGACGTACAAATCGTCCAATCGGGCTGGGCTCGGGCTCGGGCTCGGGCTCCGAGGGTCAGGCGCGTGATTCCGGGAACGTCGACGCGCCCGCGTAGCCCTTGGCGTGAAACTCGCGATCGAGCATCGCCTGCCCGACCGCCACCATGTACTGCTCGTCGCGATAGTGCAGCGAGAACGTGCGCACGTCGCGGTACAGGCGCTCGAGTTCGAGCGGCTTGAACGCGGCGCGAGCGCCACACACGTCGAACGCGGTCTGGGTGAGGTCAAGCGCGAGCTGCTTGCCCAGGTGCAGGGTCCGGATCGAGTCAAGCTCCGCCTCGTCGTACGCGCCGGCATCCCAGAGGTCGGCTGACGCCCACAGCGCGCTGCGCGCCGCGAACAGATCGCTGGACATCCGCCCGAGCGTCGCCCGCGTGATCTCCGAGCGCGCCAGGTCCGGCCGCTCGCGGACCCAGTTCTCGGTGAATCGCAGGGCGGCGCCCGCGGCGCCGATGTGGTTGGCCGCGAACGCCAGCGTGAACGTGCGTGGATCCCGGCGCGTCCACGCCCCCGGCTCGCCGATGATCCGTTCGGCGGGGACCTGGAAGCCCTCGATCCGGACGCTGTGGCTGACCGTGGCGCGCATCCCCATCACGTCCCACTGGTCGATCAGCTCGACCTCCGGCGCGCTCGCTGGGACCAGCACGCAGACCGACCGCTCCGGGTACGCACTCGCGCCCGGGACCGCGGTCCAGATCAGCAGCTCGTCGGCCCCCGGCGAGCCGGAGGCGAAGTACTTCTGGCAGCTCAACCGGTAGCGGCCGTCGTCGACCGGCTCGAGCTCGGTACGGGCGATGTCGCCCAGCTTGCCGGTCGGCTTCGCCTCTGAGCCGACCGACGCCAGGACCTTCCCGGCGGACACGATCGCCGGCAGCAGCGCCGCCCGCTGGGCCTCGTCGGCGAGGCCGGCGACGATCCCCAGCGCATGCGAGTGGACCTGCAGCAGCTGGGCGGTGACCGAGTCGATCATGGCCAACGTCTCGAGCAGTTCGTAGTAGGGGCGGAAGTGACCGGTGCACCACAGCCCGCCGCCGCCGAACTCGCGGGGGGCGGTCAGCGCCAGCAGGCCGGCGGCCCGCAGCTCGGCGAACGTCTGCGCCGGGAACTCGGCATGCTCGTCGAGCTCCGCGGCACGCTCGCGGATCCCGTCGGCCAGCCGGGCGATCGACTGCAGCCGCTGGGTCTGATCGGCCACGCCATCGGCGGCGTTCATCACAGCTCCCGCGCGTAGGTCTGGTTGTGCTCGCGTAGCTGCGCGTCCGTGCCGAGGAAGGCGTGACGGCTCATGTCCGGGCTGTAGCGGCTGGCCGGCGTCTCACGCCCCAGCGCCTCGGCGAGGCTGCGGATGTGGTGCGGTCCGGCGCCACAGCAGACCCCCAGGTAACGGACCCCGAGGTCATACGCTTCGCGTCCGAACTCCGCGATCTCATAGCGGTTGCAGGTGAACGGGTCGAGCGCGACCGGGAACGGCCGGTCGCCCGGCAGGCAATCACAGTCGGGGTCGGTCAGCGACTGGAAGCTCGGCTCGGCGTCCGTCGTCCGATACGGCACCGGCAGCGCCGCGACGTGGCAGTCGACCGCGTCACGGATCCGCGCGATCAGCGGCAGCATCGTGCCCGGGCCGCGGATGCAGTTGAGCCCGACGACGTCGGCGCCGGCCTGCTCCAGCCGCGCGCAGGCGTCCTCTGGCGTCCAGCCCTCGCGGACCGCGCCCTCGCGATGGATCGAGAGGGTCACGACGGCGGTCAGACCCGCCTGTTTGATCACCTCGAGCGCCAGCAGCGCCTCCTCGCCCCAGGACATGGTCTCCGCGATCACGAAGTCCATGCCGGCGTCGACGATCCACTGGACCTGCTCGGTGAACATCGCCCTGACCTCCCGGCGCGTCGCGTCGTCCGGGTAGAACGCGTTCGTATTCGAGAGGTCGCCGGCCGCCAGGCCGCCGCTCTCGTCGGCGATCTGTCGAGCGATCGCCAGCGCGTTGCGATTCAGCGGCTCGATCAGGTCCTCCTTGCCGATGATCCGCATCTTCTCGCGGTGCGCGTAATAGGTGAACGCCTCGACCACGTCGGAGCCGGCGTGGACAAATTCCCTATGCAGCCCGGCCACCAGCTCGGGATGCTCGAGCACGATCTCGGGCACGTAGGCCCCGGCCTGGAGGTAGCCGCGTCGCTCGAACTCGAACAGGTAGCCCTCGGCGCAGATGACCGGGCCTCGTTCGAGCCGCGCCAGCAGCCCTCCGCCCGCGGCTTGCGGTGTCAATTGACCATCTCCTTGGTTGGTGTGACGTCAGCGGTCCGGGCGCGCGCAGCCACCTGGTCGTAGAGCTCGGTCCGCCGGTCGGCGAGCACGTCGTTGGCGCCGCCAAGCCGCTTGTCACGCGCACGACGCAGGTCGCAGCGAGCTTGCAGCAGGCCTGTGCCGGCGATCGGCCCGGCCAGCAGGCGACCATCCGGGTCGCAGATCGCGCTCGCCTGGGACCACGTGATCCCGCGCTCGGGGCCACTGCGGTCGGCTTGGGCGACGTAGACGCGGTTGACGGTCGCGGCCGCCAGCGCCAGCACGATCTCCGACGCGGGCGCGGCGCTCGGTGGCGCGGGAGTCGCTGCCGGCGAGTTCATCGGCACCGCGATCAGGTCCGCGCCGGCGAGCGCGAGCGTCCGCATGACCTCCGGGAAGAAGGCGTCGTAGCAGATCGCGATTCCGATCCGGCCCGCCGCCGTGTCGAGCACGGGCGGCGGCGCTCGCCCAGCGATGAAGGTCGTCTGCTCTCGATCCCACAGATGGGTCTTGCGGTAGATCGAGCAGGCCCCGCCCGCGTCGATGACCGCGGCGCTGTTGCGCGGCGCGCCGTCGCGATCACGCTCGCAGAAGCCGGCGACGATCGTGATCCGGTGGTGGCTGCTGAGCTCGCGCCATTCCCCGACCGACGGTCCGTCGGCGGACTCGCTGTACTCCAGCGCCTCGCTGCGTCCGGTGAACGCGTAGCCGGTCGTGCACAGCTCCGGAAGCACGATCAGATCCGCCCCGGCTCGTGCGGCGTCGCGGATTGCCGCCGCTGCCCGGCGGCGATTGCCGCTCAGATCGCCGAACTCGGGCGCGAGTTGAGCGCACGCCAGATCGACGAAGTCGGGGGGTGTGTTACTTATTGCCAACAGCCGGTGGTTTTACGGCAACCGGCTCGACTAGTCAAGCCGCCGTCGCGGTGCTACGTTGGCGCACCGCGCGGTCATGTGGCGCGTTCGACAATGATCGCAACTTCAGTGGATCAGGCACTCTGCGAGTTCATCGCCGGCTTCCGGATCGCCGACCTGAGCGCGGCCGCACGCGACCGGCTGGCGTTGCTGGTGGCCGACATGGCGGCGGTCTGCGCCGCCGGTCGGCCCGCCGCCGCGGCTCGGATCGCCGCCGACCACGCCGTCGAGGTGCACCCCGGGGCCCATGCGGCGCTGCTATACGACGGCCGCCGCGCCGGCGCCGTCGGGGCCGCCTTCGCCAACGGCGTGCTCGCCAACGTGCTCGATTTCGACGACGGGCACCGGCTCACCAAGGGGCATCCGGGAGCGGTCGTGATCCCTGGGGCGCTGGCGCTCGCGCAACGCGTCGACGCGACCCCGGCCGAGCTGCTGGAGGCCGTCGTGGTCGGCTACGAGGTCTCGATCCGGGCGGGCATCGCACTGCACGATCGCGATCACGCCTACCACGCCTCCGGTGCCTGGGGTGCCGTCGGCGTCGCCGCAGCGGGCGCCCGCCTGCTCGGCCTCGATCCGAACGCGACCCTGGCCGCGCTGGGTCTCGCCGAATACCACGCGCCGATCGCGCCGATCATGCGGTCGTGCGCGGAGCCGCGGATGACCAAGGACGCCTGCGCGTGGGGCGCGGCGCTGGGGGTCGAGTCCGCGTTGCTGGCGGCGCGCGGGTTCACGAGCGTCCGTGGCGAGTTCGCCGACGTTCGCGAGCTGCTTGACGATCTCGGCGACCGCTGGCGGCTTGAGGAGCTGTACGTCAAGGCGTACCCCTGCTGCCGCTGGTCGCAGGGCGCGATCGCCGCCGTGCTGGCGGGGACGGGCGGCCGGACGCTTGCGCCCGAGGAGGTCCGGCGTGTCTCGGTGCGGACGTTCGCGGCCGCTGACGGGCTCGCCAAGGTCCTCCCGGAGACCACCGAGGAGGCGCAGTACAGCCTGCTGTGGCCGGTGGCCAGCGCGCTGGCGCGCGGCCGGTTCGGCGTCGCCGAGGTGCTGGGCCCGTTCACCGACCCGGCCGTGCGGGCGATGTTCGAGCGCATCGAGGTCGAGGTCGACCCGGAGCTGACGGCGGCCTTCCCGGCGCGGCGGCTGACCGCGATCCAGATTGAGCTTGAGTCGGGCGAGCGGCTCGCGGCGGGTCCGCTCCAGGCGCCCGGTGAGCCCGAGGACCCCGCGATGCCGGCGCTGGTCGCCACGAAGCTGCGAGACGCGTTCGGCGACGGGCCCGCGCCGCCGGCCGTCGCCGGCGGACTGCGGGAGGCATCGCGTGAGCGGCTGCTGGCGCTGCTGCGTGACGCGGACACGCTCGCCGATGCCTGAGCCGCCGTCGCGGCTCGAGCTCGACGGCGCGACGCTCGCCTACCGCCAGAGCGGGGCCGGTCCGGACATCGTCTGGCTGGCCGCCGGCGACAACCCCGGCGACAACTGGCGTCGCTGCCAGACGCCGGCGTTCGACGACAGCTATCGGAGCACCACCTACGACGCCCGCGGCGTCGGCGCGACCAGCTCGACGACGGAGCCGCCGTGGCCGATCGACGAGCACGCGGTCGATCTGGCGGCGCTGATCGACGCCGTCTGCGAGCCGCCGGTGTTCCTGATCGGTCTGTCGATGGGCAGCCTGATCGCCGTCCAGATCGCGCACGACCGACCCGAGCTCGTGCGCGCCGCGCTGGTGATGGGCACGTGCGTGCGCAAGACCGGCTTCATCCGCGAGTGGGAGCAGGCCGAGATCGACTTCCGCCGCCTGGGCGGGACGCTGCCGCCCGCGTTCGCGACCGCGCATTACGCGATGCAGTACTTCCCCGCCGACGCGCTCGGCGACGACGCCACCTGGGAACGGATCAAGCCGCTGGTTGCTGCCGACTTCGCCGACCGCGACGGCGCGATGCTCGCCGCCCAGTGGCAGGCGTGCCTGGACTACGACTCCGGTCCGCTGCTGCCGCAGATCCAGGTCCCGATCCACGCGATCGCGTTCTCTCAAGACGTGCAGACGCCGCCCCAGCGCGTCCGCGAGGTCGCCGAGCTCGCGGCCGACGGCCATTTCCACCTGCTGGCGGACCTCGGCCACGGTTCCGCCTTCGGTCACCGCCCCGACGTCGTCAACGAGCGGCTGCGGGCGATCGTCGACGGGCAGCGGGCGCGAAGCTGACCGTCCGCCCCAGGGCCGGAGCGGAGCCTCACAGGTAATCCACAGGGTCTGATGTCAAGCTTGCGCCGTGAGTCTCACGCGCGCGAATGTGACCGAGGTTTCGACGCGGGTGCTGGTGGTCGATGACGAGCTGAACATCACCGAGCTGGTGTCGCTCGGCCTGCGGTATGAGGGGTATGACGTCAGCAGCGCGCACGATGGCCGCGGCGCGTTGCGGGCGGTTCGCGAGTTCAAGCCGGAGCTGGTGATCCTCGATGTGACGATGCCGGACATCGACGGGTTCGAGGTCGTGCGACGGATGCGCGCGCAGGGTATCTGGACGCCGGTGATCTTCCTCACCGCCAGGGATGCGACCGAGGACAAGATCACGGGGTTGACGGTTGGCGGTGATGACTACCTGGCCAAGCCGTTCAGTCTCGACGAGCTGATCGCCCGGGTCCGAGCGATGGTCCGGCGCAACGACCTGTCGGCGCGACAGGCGTCATCAGCGGTGCTCCGGTATGCCGACTTGGTGCTCGACGAGGACAGGCTGCAGGTCTCACGCGGTGCGCGGCCGATCTCGCTGACCCCGACCGAGTTCCGGCTGCTGCGGTTTCTGATGCTGAACGCCGGTCGGGTGCTGTCCAAGAGCCAGATCCTCGATCACGTGTGGGAGTACGACTTCGGCGGCGACGGCAACGTGGTCGAGACGTTCATCAGCTACCTGCGCAAGAAGATCGACGTCGAGCCGCCGCCGCTGATCCAGACCGTCCGCGGGTTCGGGTACACGTTGCGCTCACCGCAGGACTGATGTCGCTCCGCGCGCGGCTGCTGGCCGGCGTGTTGGTGATCACCGCTGTCGGCCTGCTCGCCGCCGGCGGCGGAACCTACCTGGCGCTGCGCTCGTTCCTGCTTGAACGCGTCGACCAGCAGCTGAACGCGGCACGCGCCTCGGTCGGTCGGGGTTTGCGGCAATCGAGCACGACCACGATCGACACGACCACGCTTGACCGGGTCGCACCGCCGATCGCGTTCGTCGAGGTTCGCGACGCTGCCGGTCGGATCGTCGCTCTGCATACGCCGAGCTCACTCGGCGGATCGAGCCCCGCCCCGCGCCTGCCCGCGGCGCTGCATCCGCCGCCGGCCTCCCGGGTTGGCGTGCCATCACGCGAGCGGGCGCTGCGGTTCGACGTCGCGGCGGTGAGCGGAGCCGGGCGCTACCGCGTGCTGGTCAGCTCGCTGCCGGCGTCTGGCGGTGTGCTGGTGGTGGCGGTCTCGCTCGATGACGTCAACGCGACGCTGCGCCGTCTGCTGCACATCGAGTTGCTGATCGCAGCCGGGCTGCTGGTCCTGCTCGCGTTCGCGGCGTTCTGGCTGTTGCGCCGGGGTCTGCGGCCGCTGGAGCGGATCTCTGAGGTCGCCAGCGGGATCGCGCAGGGCGATCTGGACGTGCGCGTCTCGCCGGCGGAGGACCGCAGCGAGATCGGACGGCTCGGCCTGGCGCTCAACGGGATGCTCGAGCGGCTCGAGGACGCATTCGCTCGGCGGGATCGCTCGGAGGCGCAGCTGCGACGGTTCGTCTCAAGCGCGTCGCATGAACTGCGCACGCCGCTGACGTCGATCCGCGGCTACGCGGCGCTGCTGCGTCGCGGCGCCAGGAACGATCCGGAGGTTCTGGAGACCTCGATCTCACGGATCGAGTCAGAGGCAACGAGGATGGGCGGCTTGATCGACGATCTGCTGCTGCTCGCCCGACTCGATGAGCAACGGCCGCTGGCGCGTGTCAGCACCGATCTGGCGGCGATCGCCCGCGAAGCGGCCGAAGCCGCCCAGGTGCGGGACCCCGAGCGACCGATCACGGTCGATGCCGACGACCCGGTCAGCGTGATCGGCGATCAGCAGCGGCTTGCGCAGATCGTCGACAACCTGCTGGAGAACGCGGACGTCCATACGCCGGCGGGGGCGCCGGTGACAATCGAGGTCGGCGTTCGCGACGGTATGGCCGTCCTGGCCGTGACCGACACGGGTCCGGGTATCGATCCCGAGCAGGCGCCACACGTCTTTGAGCGCTTCTATCGCGGCACGCCGCCGGGCAGCGGCGACGCAGCCCCTCGCACACAGGGGAGCGGCCTCGGTTTGGCGATCGTCAAAACGATCGCCGAAGCCCACGGCGGCGCCGTGACGGTCAGCTCCCGACCCGGCGCAGGCGCGCGCTTTGAGATCACGTTGCCGCTCTCGCCCGACGGCGGAGGCCGAAGATGATCAGGAGCCCAACGCCGAACAGTCCGGCAAAGAGGTCCATACGATCCTCGACCTCGAGGTGCACAAGGCCCCCGAGGTCAACCCCTGGCTCGATGCTTACCCGCGCGTCCGTTGGCCGGAGCTACTCGAGCCCGTCGCTCGACTCGCTCCCTCCTGACATACCTGTCCGCTGAGCGCGAGCGGTTCATCGAGCCTGCTCCCTTATCAACGAGATTGGCGGCCTGGCGGATGCTGGCACCAGCGGCGCTCCAGTGGTATGAATTGCTCCGAAAGGAGGTTGAGGATGGGACTGACCGGGCTCCTACGCCGATATCGCGGGCGCTTTGTGCTACTCGGCGTGGTTGTGCTGTTGTTCGGTCTGCCCTCGCTCGCCACCGGTTCCAGCAAGCACGGCTCCGCAAAGTCTCCCAAGCTACCCGCCTGCCGGCACTTCTCAGGCAAGACGATCAAAAAGCTGATCTACGGCGACACTGACCTGCACTTCAAAGGATCTCCCGGCGGAGATATCTGTGCCTTCCTCGGCCACCTCAAGGGCCGCTACCAGATGGCCGTCAATGTCGCCCTCGAGCCGGGCAGCGAGTCCCTGTTCCTGCGCCTGGAAGCGAGCGCCGAGAAGGCGGCCAAGGACCAGGGCGCGACCTTCAAGATCGTCAAGAACGGCAACCCCGCGATCTTCGAGTATTCCCAGATCCAGAGCGGCAGCGGACTGGGTATGTGCTCTCCCGCAAAGAAGCTGCCCGTCACCGGCCCTCCGTCGTGTAACGGCGAACCGTCGTGGTGGCACCAAGATGCCTGGGCCTACGGGACGCTGAAGGGGACCAAGACGAAGATCATCGTCGCGACCGAGATCTACGCCGAGCTTGGCGACGCGGGCTCCAACAGCGCGGTGGACCTGACTCAGGACGTGCTGTCCAAGAAACTCAAGTAGCGTCGAGTTCGGTTTGCACCTACGTCACTCCGGCGCGACCCGCATCTCAGTGGCCGACGTCAATCGGACGAGTGGATCGAGGCTTACGTGTCAGTGTCAGTGTCGGTGTTGGTGTTGGTGTGAGCGTGCCCACCCAGTTCTCGGCCCACGTCGAGATCGAGTCTGCACGGATGAAGAAGTCCGGTAGATTTGTGTAGCACGGGTCGCTCGAGTTTCCCATGCCCCAGTTGGTGATCCCGACCTCGATCGGGCTGGCGGTCAGGTAGTCGGCGAGGACCGGCCCGCCGCTATCGCCGCTGCAGGTGCCGGTCTGGTCGGTCGGCGCGTCGACGGCGCACAGCTGGCCGGCCGCGTCGAAGGCGGAGTCCACGAGCGACGCCTCCTGTGTGCAGTACGCCGCCGACCCCGTGACGGTCGTTGCCCACTGCACCTGATCTGGCTGCGAATAGGGGTCCGAACTGTCAGTCAGTCCCCAGCCCGCGATCGCGACCTTGGTCGGGGCCTGCCACAGCGACGTGTCGTTCGTGGTCGCGAGTGTGATCGCCGGGGCGGTCGTCGGGGTGCTCAACTCGAGCAACGCGGCGTCTCCGTCGCGCGTCGTCGAGTTGTAGCCGGGATACGGGATCACGTGCGAGACCCCGCTTGTCTGTCCGGCGGACATGTCGGCCAGGTCCGGGCGGCCGGTCGTCACCTGAAACCCAGATGCCGGAGCCAGCGCGCCTGCCGTTTCGTCGTACGCGCAATGGCCGGCGGTCAGCACAACGTTCGGAGACAAGACCGTGCCGGAGCAGTCTTAGTTCTCGTTCCCACGATCGTCCTGGATGAACGCCAGCTGCGGCAGCACCCCAGTCGGTACGGCCGTGCCGCCAACGATCTGTGCCCGCTCATGGCGACGCCGAGCAGCGCTGGCTGCGCTCGGCCCAACCAGCCCGATGCCTAGAACAGCTGCGACGATCGCAACCCATAGCCATCGCTGCCTCATGTAGCCCGCGTGCGGCTCGTTGCGATGCTCGTGCTGCGCTTCGCTCATCTCGATCGCCCCTTTCGTTGATGTGTTCCCAGAGGCTGAAGGTTCGAGTCATCGACATCATCGGTAATGGCCCGCCGATCGATCCGTGCAAACCGCGCGGAACCGGCGAGGTCAATCGATCCCACCGCTTCGCCGTGGCCGAACCCTGTATGTGTGTCGGTACTCACGCGCGCTCCACGGGAGACTGGCCGCGCATCGGCTCGCGGCCAGCCCTCGATCAGGAGACGCATCACGACGCCGGTCAGTCGTTGGCGCCGATCACCTTGAAGTTGCTGGTCTCGAAGACGTGATGAGGCCAGTTGGTGCCGATGTTGTGGACTTCGTAGTCGCCGTTGCTCAGGCGCACCACCCGGTCAACGACCCCGCCGGCGTACGAGCTCAACGACGCTTCGGTGGCCTTGGTCGCCGTGGTTCCACTGACGATCGTGCCCGTCCCCTGCTTGTAGCTGGACGGGATCGTCCCGGTGGTCTTCGACTCGCTCGCGTTTGGCTGCTTGAACGCGATCACGTTCGCCGACGCTTTTGACAGATTGATCGCGGGTCCGACGATGACCTGGGATGCGGTGATCGTCGTACTGTCGACCTTGCCGATCACCAGCACGGTCGTGCCCTTGGTGACAGCGCTCGCCGTCGACTTGGTCGTGCCCTTGTCATAGACGGTCGATGAGGTCTCCTTGACGGTGACCTTCCCACCCGTCGGGGTCGACACGGCAAAGCTTGACCCGGATACCCCGGTGACCGTGCCCACCGATCCGCCGGCGGCGTTGGTTGATCGGGCGTTGGACCCCCCGCCGGACCCGGTGACACCGATTGAGGCGTTGGCCCGCGTCGCGGTGGCTGATGAGGTCGTCGCGGCGGCCGAGTTCGACGTACCGCCACACGCCGCAAGCCCAACCCCTACCGCAGGAACGCACAGCGCGACCCCGACCCCAAGGATGCGCTTGCTCAACGGCGGTCGCCGCAGCTTGCCGCGGCCGGGCTGGTGCTGAGATACCGCACGCGACTCATCGCGGCGGGTTGTGTCGCTGGGACTCTGCATATCTGCTGCGCTCCAATCTGTTCGCTGGACAATCTGAGGCGTGAGTCGCTCCACGCGCAGACGGTTGCTCTCGGATCTCATCCCGCACCTACGCGAATGCCGCTCGGCGGCTAGCTGACCACGCGCTCCGCATAGCCTTGGCCAGCGCTACTGACAAGCTGAAACGACCGGGCCATTGACAGAGCGACGATCGCGTAGCTCCCGAGCCCAGGCTCAGCGCAACCGCGACACGCCAGAAGCCGAGCTGCGGAGTCCTGCTCGCGGAGTTGGTCGGGATTCGATGTGTGCCATTACGTCATTGAGGTTCTCACCGGCCGACAGGTGCGCACATGGGGACCGCTGGAAAGCTTGCTCCGGAGTTCGGAGGGGCGGCGTAGGGGAATCCCCACCCAGGTCGCGAAGACCGGCGTGATCCTCGACATCGACGAGGGCTGTGCCGGATTGCGCGATTAGCCGTCTATGTCAGATGACGTGGAGCGCGGCGAGCACTCGGCTTACGTTGCTCCTATCGCGACGGCCACTCCGGCAGATCGCACACCGGATAGGAGACATACTGTGAACTCGCACCTCGCCCTGCAACTCGCCGAGATCCGTCGGACCGAGCTGCGCACCTCCGCGGCCGCGGCCCGCGCCGCAGCCACTGCTTCGACCCCCAGCTGGACTGACCGCCTCCGCAACGCGACGATTCGCCTTCGGCGTCAGCCGCCCGCCGCAGCAACGCTCGCCGTGCCGGCTGCTCGGAGGACATCGACGATCGTCTAGGTCGATGGCCTCTCGCTCGGCGCGCGCCCGTTGCTGTCAGGCGCGAGCCTGGGCGCGCAGGAGCTCTGGATCCCGGACGATCAGTCGCAGCCGGCTGGTCTCGATCGCGCCGAGCTGGCGCAGCGTGCGCAGCGCCCGCGCGGTGGACTCCAGCGACGACGCACTCCACGAGGCCAGCTCCTGCTGATTGATCGTCAGCCGGACCTCAATCGCGCCATCACACCCTTGCCCTCCGAATCGGTCGGTCAATTCGACGAGCCGGCTTGCCACCCGCGTCAGTGTCGTCCGCGTCGCGGACTCCAGCCTGCGCTCGTCGGCGGCGTGCAGACGTCCCAGGCTGAGATCGAGCAACGCCAGCGTCGTCGACGGGTGCTCCAGCAAGAAACGCCGCAGCGCTGACACCGCGATGACGACGCCCGTCACCGACTCAAGCGCAGTGGCGCTGGCCGACCTGGCCGCGTCGCGCACAGCCGCGATTTCGCCCAACAGATCGCCCGGTCCCGAGATGCCGAGCACGACCTCATCACCGTGATCGGCCAACTTCTCGATCTTGACCACACCGACGAGCAGCGCGATCGCGCTGACGGCCGGGTCGCCCGCCCGGACCAGTAACTCCCCGCGCGTCCAGCGAGCGATCCGTCCTGCCTGCAACAGCCCAGCGAGGTCAGCCTCCGATAGCGAGCCCAGGAAGGTCGCAGGCGGTGGATCTGGCAACACCATCGCGTACGCAAACCTATCGCGACGCCACGGCGCAAGCCAGCGGGATGAGCGACGCGCTCAGCGACGCAGCCGCGCCAGCCGAGCCCGCGCCGCCGCCGCTCCCGGCCGATCCTCCTTGAGTTCGAACAGCTCGAGTGCCAGGCGCGTCTCTGACTCGGCGACGTCGCGGCGGTCGATCTCCTGCATTACATCGGCCAGGTTGATCCGCTGACGGGCCTGATCGAGCGGGAACTCCGTCGTCAGCGCCCGCTCCAACGCGCTGCGTGCCCACCGCTCGGCGGCTTCGAGATCGTCGGCGGCGAGCGCGAGCCTCGCCCGGACGCCGTGGGTGAGCGCGAAATTCACCGCGTCATCCGGGGCGCTCATCTGCTCGGCGAGTTCGACCGCAGCCTCGGCGGCGGCGCGGTCACCGAGCCGCTCGTGTGCCTCGGCCAGATAGGCCTGGATCGTCGACCGGAACGAGCGGTCACCGGCCGCTTGCAGGAGCGTATCGGCGCGGCTCAGGGCGGCCAGTGCGGCCGCGTGATCGCCGGCGGCCACCTCGATATCGGCCAGCATTTCCAGGTACGACGCCGCGTGTAACTGCCGTCCCATCGCTTCGAGCCCCTGTCGGGACAGCTCCCAGATCCGGCGAGCCTCATCGAATTCGCCCGCGAGCCGGCAGAGCCATCCTCGCATCTGACGGATGAGCACCGTCAGCAACAGGCCTGGTCGGTCTCGCTCGATCGCATCCAACTCGCGGGCGATCACCGAAGCGGGGGTCCGGTCGAACATGATCAACGTGATGTACTGGCCCTGAGCTCGTGCGCGCAGCTGCTCGTCGCCGGCCGCGGTTGCGTGGTCGACCGCGCGCCGCGCCTCGCTCACTGCCGCGGTCGCGCGGCCGGCCACCCAATGGGGGGTGACCATGGCCAGATGCGCCTTGACGAGGCCGCGGTCGTCGCCGGCCAGTGTCAACCGCTCGATCAGATCCGGCAGCGAGCCCAGCGCGGCCGCCGTGGCCTCCTCGGGGCGCGCATGAACGAGCCACTGGAGGCGGATCAGCTCGGCTCGCGTGGCCACCAGCGGTGTCTGTTCGGCCGCTTCGAGCAGTTCGTCGGCCGCCGCGAAATCACCCATCGCGACCAACTGCTCGGCGAGCTCCACGCCGGCGGTGGCCGCCAGCGGCTCGTCGGCAAACGCCAGGCCGTGAGCCCGGCGCAGCAGATTGACCGCGGCTGACGTGTCGAACCGTTCGGCGGCGCGCCGGCCGGCGAGCAACAGATGGCGTGTCGCGCGTGTCGCGACTGCGTCGTCCGGGCGGCGACCGAGGTCGCGCTGGTAGCGGACGGTCTGTTCCAGGTGCCAGCCGGCGATCTCGTCCAGCTCCGGAAGGTGTGGACCGGTGTCCTCCAACCACGTGGCGAACCGCTCATGCAGCTTGGTACGGGCCGCCATCGTCAGTCCGTCGTAGGCCGCGTCGCGGATCAGCAGGTGACGGAACCGGAACGCGTCGTCGTCTCGGAGGTTCACGGGATGGGGGCGGATCAGGTCCTTGCGGACCAGTTCGGCCAGCCGCCGCTCGACCGCCGCCGGATGGTGCTCGGCGAGCGCGCATACCGCGCGGCGATGGAACACCTCGCCCTCGATCGACCCTCGTTCGAGCAGGTCCCGCTCGTCTGTGGGCAGGCTCTCAAGTCGGGCCGAGAGCAGCACCTGGATGGTCGGCGGCACGACGACCGATCCCTGGTCGCGGGCCAGCGCCACCATCTCCTCCAGGAACAGCGGGTTGCCGTCACTGGTCGCGATCAGACGAGTCTGGAGGTCGGCGTCCAATCCCTCGTCGAGCTGATCGAGCAGCTGGGCGCTGGCGGCCCTGTCCAGCGGCTCGAGCAGGATCGTGCTCGCGTTGAGCTTTCCCACACCCCACGCGGGGCGGCTCTCGAGCAGCTCGGGCCGGGCGGTGCAAACGAGCAGGATCGGCGCGCTGCGGGAGAGGTCGGCGACATGCTCGAGCAGCTCCAGCAGCATCGACTCCGCCCACTGGAGGTCGTCGACATGGAGGATCAGGGGCCGCTCGAGGGCGAGCGACTCGAGCAGCCGCCGCACCTCCCAGAACAGCTCATCCGGGACGGCGACGCCTCCGCGGGTCAGGTGCGTCAGGGTCACCGATGCCGCTTCGCCGATCGGCCGCAGCGCCTCCATCAGCGGCCAGAACGTGATCCCCTCGCCGTAGGGGAGGCACCGGCCCTGGAGCACCGTCGTCGCGTTCGCGCCCGCGATCAGCTCGGCAACCAGTCGCGATTTGCCGATCCCCGCGGCCCCCAGGACGGTCAACAGACGGCAGCTGCGCTCGCGCACCGAACGCTGCAGCGCGTCTTGGAGGACACCGAGCTCCGATTGGCGTCCGACCAGTGGTGCATCCAGGCGCCGAGCCACGCCGGGCGCCACCGGGTCGACCCGCAGCAGCCGGTAGGCGCGCAGCGGCTCGGACTTCCCCTTGGCCGCCAGGGGCGCGAGTGACTCCACCTCGACCGCGTCTCGCACGAGCGCGAGCGTCCGCTGGCCGAGCACGATCTCGTCCGGGGCCGCGGCCTGCTCCAGCCGCGCGGCGACGTTCACGGCATCACCGATCGCGAGATTCTCGCCGCCGCTCATCAGGACCAGCCCGGTGTTGATCCCGGTGCGCACCCGCAGCGAGACACCGACCTCCTCGGCCAGGATCGGCAACCGCTCTCTGATCTCGACGGCGGCACGCACAGCGCGCAGCGCATCGTCTTCGCGGACCCGTGGAATGCCGAACACGGCCATCACCGCATCGCCGATGAACTTCTCAACGGTCCCGCCATGACGTTCGATCGCCTT
>Ga0302184_10001291_pt1 | contig 16173 bp, 16 predicted proteins | sample I_Palsa_N3_3_FD_200233 | JGI IMG/M metagenome (GOLD analysis project Ga0302184, IMG submission 200233) | Peat permafrost microbial communities from Stordalen Mire near Abisko, Sweden - I_Palsa_N3_3 | ecosystem: Environmental > Terrestrial > Soil > Palsa > Peat permafrost | place: Sweden...
GCTGACTGGCCGCCGTTCGTTGGTGGGGCTTAGCCCCTGACTGGAGGTTCTGATCACGTGAGTGATGACCGGTATGTGGCGTCACGCGTAGGCTGGCGCGATGCTGCCTGATTCGTTCGGGCGGGTCGCGACTGACCTGCGCGTATCGCTCACCGACCGGTGCAATCTGCGGTGCGCGTACTGCATGCCGCCCGAGGGCCTTGACTGGCTGCCCTCTCCCGATCAGCTCACCGACGACGAGGTGCTGCGGCTGGTCCGGGTGGCGGTCGAACAGCTGGGCGTCCGCGAGGTGAGGTTCACCGGCGGTGAGCCCTTGCTGCGGCGCGGGCTGGCCGGGATCGTCGCGCGTACGGCGGAGCTGCGGCCGCGCCCGGAGATCTCGCTGACCACCAACGCGATCGGGCTCAAGCGCAGTGCCGCGGCCCTGCGCGAGGCTGGGCTGGACCGGGTCAATGTGTCGCTGGATACGCTGCGCCCGGAGACGTTCCGCAAGCTCGCGCGCCGGGACCGGCTGCCTGACACGCTCGACGGGCTGGCCGCCGCCGCGCAGGCCGGCCTGGCCCCGGTCAAGGTCAACGCCGTGCTGATGCGCGATCTGAACGACGACGAGGCCGCGCCGCTGCTCAGGTTCTGCCTCGACCGCGGCTATGAGCTGCGCTTCATCGAGCAGATGCCGCTCGACGCGCAGCACGGCTGGAAACGGGCCGAGATGGTGACTGCCGAGGAGATCCTCGCCGCGCTCCGCCGCGAGTTCACTCTCACCCCCGACGATCCGGGTCAGCGCGGATCGGCGCCCGCCGAGGCGTTCCTGGTCGACGGGGGACCGGCCAGGGTCGGGGTAATCGCGTCGGTCACCAGGCCGTTCTGCGGTACCTGCGACCGGGTCCGGCTGACCGCCGACGGCCAAGTGCGGAACTGCCTGTTCGCGCGGACAGAAAGCGACTTGCGCGGGCCGCTGCGCGCGGGGGCCAGCGACGCCGAGCTGGCCGCCCAGTGGCAGCGGGCGGTCGCCGCCAAGCTACCCGGCCACGGCATCAACGACCCGTCATTCCTGCAGCCCGACCGCCCGATGTCGGCCATCGGCGGCTGACCAGGGTCCGAGCTGCCAGGAGGGGTAGGGAATGCCACCCGGGGCTGACCGCGATGACGGACTGACGAACGCAGGCTCGTTCGGCATCCTGATTCTGGCCGGTGGCCGGGGGAGCAGGCTGGGCGGCCAGGATAAGCCCGGGCTGGTCGTGGGGGACAGCACGCTCATCGCGTCGGTGGCCCGGGCCGGTATCGCCGCCGAGGCGGGCCTGATCGTCGTGGTGGGACCGGAGCGGCCGGGCCTGGGCGGCGTGTCGTTCGTCCGCGAGGAACCGCCGGGTGCCGGACCCGTGGCCGCCCTCGGGCGCGGCCTGGCCGAAGTGTCCGCGCCCTGCGTCGCGGTGCTCGCCGCCGACCTGCCGTTCCTGCGGGCCAGCCATCTCAAGGCGCTCAGGGCCGCGGCGGAAGGTAGACCCGGCGCCATCCTCGTTGATGACACCGGGCGACCGCAGTGGCTGGCTGGCTGCTGGCGGACCGAAACTCTCCGCCGTGCCGCGGCCGGTTACCACCAGGACTCGTTGCGCGGGCTGCTGGGTCCCCTCGCCCCCGTCCTGGTCAGGCTGACGCCGGCGCCGGGGGAGCCGCCGCCGTGGCTGGACTGCGATACCCCCGAGGACCTGCGCCGAGCCCGTGACCTAGCCGACCCGCATTTCCGGGCTTGGCCTGGGCTGTTACCGGCACACGAGCTGCCGTCACTGTTAGTGATCGTAATTGTGTAGTTGCTAAGCGTCAAGACCTTGCTCTCGCAGGGTAATCCGGGATGGACTCAAGGCGCCTAGATGTGTGATGCGACTAGGTGCATAGAAGGGCCGGAAGCGGACAACTGGTAGCATTCTGTTGAACTGAACACGCACGGGAGCCCGGGCTGACCGGGCTGAGAGGGTGGCTGGCCGTTCCGCTTTCCCGGGCAGGCCCACGCGCCACCGACCGTCTGAACCTGTCCGGGTAATGCCGGCGTAGGGAGGCTGCCGTGGCGGCGACCACCAGCAACGAACAGGCCAGCGGTGGCGACACCTTCGTCACCGTCCCCGGTGACCGCCGTTCGGAGGTCGCGCGCACGCTCGCCGAGCCGGTGCCGCGGGCGCTGAGCCTGCTTGACCAGTTCGGGCTCTGGGGCAACCTCGGGGTGAGCCTGCTCGGCTTCACCGGGGCGATCTTCGTGCTGCAGCCGGACGGCACCGGCACCCCGGAGCTCTCGCTGGCCGCCGCGCTGACCGCGATCGTCGTCGGCACCGGCCTCGGCACGGTGTCGCTGGCCCTGGCCGGCCTGCCCGGCGCGCAGACCGGCGCGCCCGCCATGGTCCTGCTGCGCGGCCTGTTCGGTGCCCGGCTGTCCTACCTGCCGACCGTGCTGAACATCATGCAGTGCCTCGGCTGGGGCGTCTTTGAGCTGGTCACGATCGCGACGGCCGCGCACACCGTGGCCCCGGCCCTGCCCAAGTGGGGGTACGTCCTGATCGCCGGCCTGGCCACCGCGTTGCTGACGATCCGGCCGCTCGGTGCGATCCGGGTGCTGCGCAAGTACGCGACGGGCGCGGTGCTCATCGTCCTTTGTTACCTGTTCGTGCAGCTCATCAGGCATCCCCTGCCCGGGTTCACGCACGGCACCTGGTCCGGCTACTGGGCCGCGACCGACACGGTGGTCGCGGCCGCCATCTCCTTCGCCCCGCTGGCCGCCGACTACACCAGGCACTCCCGCACCCCCCGCGCCGCCTTCGGAGGCACGCTGGCCGGATACAGCGTCACCCAGGTCCTCTGCTACGTCATCGGCCTGCTCGCGCTCGTCACCGTCGCGCGCGAGCTCGACCAGTCCTTCGCCAACGTCTACTCCACCGCGGTCTCGACCCAGAACCTGCGCCCGCTGTGGGATCGCCGGGTGCTGGCGGCTGTGATCGCCGCGGCGACCACAGCCGGCGCGCTCTGGCTCAACATCGCCGACTACGAGAACTTCCTCGACCTGATCGGCTCGGTGTTCGTGCCGATGACGGCGGTCCTGATCACGGACTACTTCATCGTGTCCGGCCGGCGCTGGGACCTGTCGGTAACCGCCCGCTCCCGCTGGCTGATGCTGCTGCCGTGGGCCGCCGGCTTCGTCACCTATCAGCTCATCAACCCTGGGTACGTTTCCTGGTGGGTGTCGGCGTGGACATCGGTCGGGCGTCTCATCGGCTTCACCCCGGCGAGCTGGATGTCGGCCTCGATCCTGTCCTTCGCCGTCGCCGCGATGATAACGCTGCTGCTCGGCGGCCTGGTCCGCTGGCTCACCCGGTGACCAGCCGGCCGCACCTCGTCCACGGCATGGGCAGGGAACTCGTCGAACCTGACTGGTCACCGCTGACGGACGATGAGGTGAGCGAGGTCCTCCGCGGCTGGGGGACTCCGGACTCCGCGGACCAGCCGGTGGTGGCCTGGCGCAGCCCGCGGCCGATGTCGGCCGCGGCGCTGGTCCGCCGGGGGGCCGTGACGGTCTTTCTCAAGCGCCATGACGCGGGTGTCAGGAACCCGGCCCAGCTCGCGGCCGAGCATGCCCTCGCCGCGCACCTGCGCCGCCGGGGACAGCCGGTGCCCCTCGTCCTGCGCCGCGCGAACGGCCAGTCGGTGCTGCGCCGGGGAGAGTTCTGCTACGAGGCGCATCAGCTGGCCGAGGGTGTTGACCTGTACCGCGATGCGGTCAGCTGGTCGCCGTATACCAGCCGGGGTCACGCGTTCACGGCCGGCCGGGCGCTGGCGGCCCTGCACCTGGCCGCGGCGGACTTCCCCGCGCCGGGCCGCCCGTTCGCGGTGCTGATGAACTCTTGCCGCCTCATCTGCGCGGCCGATCCGCGAGCCGAAGCGGACCGGCTGGCCGGTGAGCTCCCCGACCTCGCCGCCTACCTGGCCGGACGCCGCTGGTCTCAGGATTTCACGGCCTGCCTGCTGCCGCTGATCCGCCGCGCTGCCGCGCTGGCCAGGACGCTGCCCGGGCAGTGGGGACACGGCGACTGGCACCCGTCCAACCTGACCTGGACCTCGGCTGGGCCCAGTGCACAGGTGGCCGGGATCTTCGACTTCGGGCTGGCCAACCGGACGTTCGCCGTGCACGACCTGGCCATCGCGCTGGAGCGCAGCGTGGTGCCGTGGCTCGACCTTGACCCGGTGACCGGGACAGGCACAGCCGACGCCGACCTCGATGCCGCGGCCGCCCTGCTGGACGGATATCAGCAGGTGCGCCCGCTGACCGGGATCGAAGCGGCCGCGCTGCCCCGCGTCCTGCCTGTCGTCCACCTGGAGTACGCGCTGTCCGAAGCCGGCTATTTCACTCACGTGACGCGCTCGCCCGCCGACGCCGATCTTGCGTATGAGTACCTGATCGGCCATGCCCGCTGGTTCGGCCAGCCGCAGGGCGCGACCCTGCTCGAGTTCCTCGGTCAGTACCTGGGCCGCAGCTTACGACCGGTCGGTGTGGCTTACGATCGGTCGGCGGGACGGTAGGCCGGGCCGTGCGCGTCGTCGCAGTGCTGTGCGGGGTCGGGCGAGCCCGGCCCGGGCGGATGATCGACGCGCAGCGCGGCGTGGTCGACCTGCAAGGTGGCGTGGGTGATGCCGTACTGGCTGCCCAGGAAGGCCTCCAGGTCGGCGCGGACGGCGTGGCAATCCTCGCCCGGCGCGACCAGCACATGCGCGGAGGCGGCGGGCAGGCCCGAGGTGATCTCCCAGATGTGCAGGTCGTGGACCTCGGTGACGTCACGGCGGGCCGCCATCGCGGCGCCGACCTCCGCCGGATCGAGCCCGGCGGGTGCGGCCTCCAGGAAGATTCGCCCCGAATCCCTGATCAGCCCGGCCCCCGCGTGCAGCATCAGCACGACCACGATCAGCGTGGCGATCGCGTCGGCCCGGACGAATCCGGTCAGCACGATGATCAGGCCCGCCACCGCGGTGGCGGCAAACGCGTAGAGGTCGGTGAGGATGTGCTTGAACGCGCCCGCGACGTTCAGGCTCTGCGGCGGGCCTTTGCCGCTGTCCGCGCGGTGCCCGCTGTCCGCGCGGTGCCCGCTGTCCGCGCGGTGCCCGCTGTCCGCGCGGTGCCCGCTGTGCCCGCTGTGCCCGCGGAGGGCGCGCCCGCTCGCCCGGGCGATCAGCAGTGTCGCCGCGACGTTGACGACCACCCCCGCCAGCGCGACGCCGAGAACCGTCCCGCCGGCGACCGCGTGCGGCGACAGCAGCCGCCGGATCGCCGTGTAGCACAGCCAGGCCGCGAGCAGAACCAAGGTGATTCCGTTGGCCTGGGCCGACATGATCTCGGTGCGCTTGAGTCCGTACGTGTAGCCGCCGGCCGGCGGCCGGGCGGCCAGCCGCGCGGTGACCAGTACCAGCGCGATAGAGGCGGCGTCGGTCAGCATGTGCGCGGCGTCGGAGATCAACGCGAGCGAATGCGCGGCCAGGCCGGCCACGACCTCGCCGGCCATGAAGGCCAAGATCAGTGCGAGCGCACCGGACAGCCACCTGGCGTCCGACCCGGAAACGCCGGACGCCGGGCCGTGGCCATGCCGGTCAGTTCCCGTCACCATCTGACGATATCGTCCTTCACCAAGGACCGCTAAGGCCTGGGCCACGGACACCGAGCTGCTGCGGGCCGCGAACCCGGGGAAGACGTTCGAGGACGAGGTGGCGCGGCCGGCGCTGAAACGGCTCGGGCAGCCGGAGGACATCGTCGGCGTGGTGGCTTTCCTGGCCGGCCCTGACTCGGGCTGGACAAGCGGCCAGAATCTGTCCGCCACCGGCGGTTTCCTGCCCTGACCGTAGGCTGGCCCCATGAACACCCTGGAGGAGTGGACGGCTGCGGTCTGCGCCGACCTCGGGCTCGATCCTGCTTCCGCGGACATCACCACCGTGCTTGACCTGGCACGCGACGCCGCCCACGGGGTCGCGCGGCCGGCCGCGCCGCTTACGACCTATCTGGTCGGGGTGGCAGTGGGCCTTGGCATGGCGCTGCCGGATGCGGCCGGGCGGATCTCCGCGCTCGCCGCGGACTGGAGGGCCCCCGACGCGCCAGGCGATGCGCCGCGCCCCTGACCGAATGGTCGCGGCCGCGTCCTTCAGGGCCGGGTAAGCCCGGCCTGCCCGGGACCAGAAGCGGTGCTCACGGTAGGCAACGACGCGGGACCGTCAGAGCCTGTCTGGGAACCTTGGCGGGTAACGCGGCGCCGCGTTGTCACCGAGGCGGGCCTGGCGCTCGCTGCCGCGGCCGGCGGCCTGATCCTGCTGGCGAGGGCCAGGTCGGCCTGGTCAAGCCGTTTCCGGGACTGGCCGCCTGCGCAGCAGGGAGATGCTGGCAACGATGACGAACACGAGCCAGACCACGAAGCCGACAGTGCCGACCGCGACCCACGGGCCGCCGTTGACGAGGGCGACAGTGAAGGCCGAGGCGGTAAGCAGGCAGGCCGCTCCGGGCCAGGCCGCCAGGGCCAGCCAGGAGGGGATGAGCCGCATGGCCGCCGCCGCCCGGCTGAGCCCGATGAGAGCGACCGCGATGGCTGCCATGTCCAGGCCGAACGCGGCACCGTGCACCGCCCACAGGGTCTGCACCACGGCCGGGGAGGTGGCCAGGGAACCGGCCTTGGCGGTGAGGACGATCTCGGTGATGGTCACGACCCCGAACAGGGCGGCGATCGTGGCCGCGGCCAGCGCGCCCGTCCCTGCCCACCACCGGGTCCGTTCGCCCCTGGCCATGGCCCAGAGCGCGGCGACGAACACGAACAGGGCGACCCCGAACGTGTTCAGGCCCAGCGGCACGAGCGCGGCGACCCGGTGATGCAGGAAGTACTCCGTGACCTGGGCGGGCGAGGCGCCCTGGCCCGGGGCGCTGGCCCGGATGATGTTATCCGCCACCAGGGTGGCGGCGAAGATCAGGCCTGCGGCCCCCGCCAGGCGGCCGGAGACGGCGGGCTCTTGCGGCAGGGTACGGCGCTGCTGGCCGATGGCGGTCTGAGTGCTCATGACTGGCTCCTTGTCTGCGGACACTGCTTGTCCGCTGCCAGGAACGGTACGGAGACCGCCGACCCACCAGAACCGGGCTCGCCCCCGTCCTGGCGTGCGCGGCGCTGCAGGTCCGGGGTGCAGTCGGCCACACCCCGCAGATGCGGCCGCCCCCCTGGTCACCGGGCTTCGGGTACGCGATCCTGGGGCTATGCGGACACGCCCGGCGGTCGCCGTCACCGTCCTGGCCGCCCTGGCCGGGGCGGCGGGGATCGTGGCCGAGGCGGCCTTCGGCATCCCGACCCCCACGTGGCTCGGGGTGGCGCAGCCGCACTACCGGCGCCTGACCGGCCCGGCACGGCGGCAGGCGTTCTGGCCTCTAATCATCACGATCTTCCGGGGTGGCCGACTGCCGTGGGAGGTGACGCGGGCGTGATGCGGTCGGCGCGCCGGCCGGCCTGGTCGCTGTGGATCCTGACGCTCGTGGTCGCCGCCGTGGGGCTGGCGCTCATGGTCTGGGACTGGTCGGCGCCGGTGCCGGCCGGCTTTTTCGGCATCCGCGGGTTCGCCGGCCTGTTCGCGGTCTGTTTCGGCGGCGTGGGCGCCCTGCTGACCTGGCGCCGCCCCGGCCACCCGGTCGGCTGGATCTTCGCCGCGGCGGGGCTGGTGGAGGCGGTGGACTTCGCCACCTTCGAGTACGGGCTGGCGGCGTCCGCGGGCCGGCCTCATCTGCTCGCCGCCGGGTACGTGGGCTGGGTGCAGCTGTGGCTCTGGGTCCCGTTCGTCGCGCTGGTCACCGTGTACCTGTTCTTGCTGTTCCCGGACGGGCGGCTGCTCTCACCGCGGTGGCTGCCGGTGAGCTGGCTGGCAGGCGGGTTCACGGCCGTCGCGATCGCCGGGCTGTCGTTCAATCCCGGATCGGAAGGGCCCAACCTGCCGGTGCTGCGCAACCCGTTCGGGGTCACCCCGGCGGCGGCGCCGTTCGACGCGATCATCGCCGGCCAGGCCGGATTGCTGTGCTGCGTGGTGCTGGCGGCCTGGTCGCTGGTGGCGCGCGCCCGGCGGGGGACGGATGTGGCGCGGCAGCAGATCAAGTGGCTGGCCTACTCCGGGGGCCTGGTGGCCGTGGTCCTGGTGCCGGCGGTGGCCCTGGCGCTTACCCCAGGGATTCCCGCTCGCATCGCCAAGGGCGCGCTGATGCTCGCCATGCTGACCGTGCCGGTCGCGGTGGCGGTCGCGGTTCTGAAGTACCGGCTGTACGACCTGGACATCGTGGTCCGCAGGACCGTGGTGGCCGCCCTGGTCGCCGCGGCCTTCACGGCCGTTTATGCGATCGTTGTGGTCGCGGTGGGTGCCGTGACCGGCCGCCCGGGCAGCAGCCCGCTCACGTTCGCGGCCGCGGCGCTGGCGGCGGTGCTGTTGCAGCCGGTGCGCGCCCGGGCCGGGCTGCTGGCCGACCGCCTGGTGTACGGCAGGCGGGCTACGCCGTATGAGGTGCTGTCGGAGTTCTCCGGGCAGATGGCCGGGGCTTACTCAGTCGAGGATGTGCTGCCCCGGATGGCGGCGATGGTCGGCGAGGCGACCGGCGCCGAGCGGGCGGAAGTGTGGATGCGGACCGGGGGGACCGAACAGCTGGCGACGGTCTGGCCGGCCCAGGCCCTCTCCGCGCCGCCGCCCGGCGAGCCGGCCGCAGCACCGGCCCCCGAGCTGCTCGCGGCACCGCTCCCGGTGACCCAAGCCTCACCCGGACCGGCCTTGACGGCAGCGGCGGAGGCGGACCGGGTGCAGGACGCCCGTGCCCATGTCTTTGAGGTGGAGCATCAAGGTGAGCGGCTGGGTTCGCTGCGGGTCACCTTCGCGCCGCGGGAACCCCTGACTGCAGCCGGGGAGCGACTGGTCCAGGCCGTGGCCGGGCAGGCAGGCCTGATCCTGCGCAACGTCGGGCTGGTCGAGGACCTGCGGGCATCGCGGCAGCGGCTGGTAGCCGCCGCCGACCAGGCCCGCCGCGACCTGGAACGCGACCTGCACGACGGGGTCCAGCAGCAGATCGTGGCCTTGATGGCCAAGCTGCGCCTGGCCCGCAACCAGCTCGCCCGTGACCCCGCGGTCGCCGGGAAGACGCTGGCCGAGGCGCAGGCCGAGGCGCAGCAGACCCTGCAGGACCTGCGCGAGCTGGCCCGCGGCATCCACCCCAGTGTGCTATCGGACCAGGGCATCCTCGCCGCAGTCCAGTCCCGGATCACCCGGCTTCCGATCGGCGTCCGGCTGACCGCCGGGCCCGAGCTGGCCGGCGTCCGGTACCCCGACCAAATCGAGGGCGCCGCCTACTTCCTGGTCTGCGAAGCGCTGGTGAACGTGCTCAAGCACGCACACGCATCCCAAGTCCAGGTGACGTTGTCCGATGACGGGCCCAGGCTGCGCGTGGAGATCACCGACGACGGGGCGGGCTTCGTCCCGGCCGATGCGGCCGGCTCAGGGCTCACCGGGCTGACCGACCGGATCGAGGCCGTCGGAGGCAGCCTGTCCATCCGGTCCCGGCCCGGAGCCGGCACCCGGCTGGCCGGCGAGCTGCCGGTCCGGGGGCGGAGGCCGGCCGGTGTCTGATCCCCCGCTGCGCGTCGTCATCGCCGAGGACAACTACCTGGTGCGCGAGGGCACCCGCAGGCTCCTGGAGGACGGCGGCGGCATCGATGTCGTCGCCGCCGTCGGCACCGCCGAAGAGCTGCTCGACGCTGTCCGCCGGCTGCGGCCCGGGGTGGTGATCACCGACATCAGGATGCCGCCCGGGCATCACATGGAAGGCATAGCCGCCGCGCAGGCTATCCGTGCCAGGTACCCGGGAACCGGGGTGGTGGTCCTGTCCCAGCACGCCGACGACGCCTACGCCTTCGAGCTGTTCAAAAACGGCACCGCCGGGCTCGCCTACCTTCTCAAGGACCGCATAGGCGACCTGGACGAACTACGCGGAGCCCTCACCGCGGTTGCCTCCGGCGGATCCTCCATCGACCCGCTCGTCGTGGAAGCGCTGGTATCGAGCCGCACCCGCCTCGCCGACTCAGCACTACGCTGGCTCACCCCGCGAGAACTCGACGTCCTGCGCGAGATGGCCCGCGGACGGGCCAACCCCGGCATCGCCGCCGCCCTCGTGCTCTCCGAGTCCGCCGTCGAAAAGCACGTCAGCTCCATCTTCGCCAAGCTCGGGCTGGGCCCAGAACCTGCCCAGGACAGGCGTGTCACGGCGGTGCTGACGTTCCTGCGAGATTCCCCGCAGCCAGGCCGGTAAATGCGAAATCAGAACCCTGCCGCCTGAACCGGAATCACGCGCAGGTGTCACCGACCGGCGGAAGGACTGGGCGGAGAAGATCTCTACCCGGCTGGTCCGGGATCACGACCTGATCGCGTTCGAGAAACTCAACACCAAAGACACGGTGCGCAAACCCATTCAGGGCCGGGAGGATGTCACCGGACTCTTACAGATCTGTTATTCGCCCGATGGCCACGGGCCGGTCTCGCGTAAGACGGAGTCGAGGGGCGGATCGCTGGACGAGCGAAGGGTGGGCCATGACGGCCGGATCTAATAGGATCGGTGACGCCGGTAAGTCGCGCCCGACGAGGCGCGGAGTGCTGCTGGGGGCCAGCCTGGCCGGGCTTGGTGGAGCGCTGGCCGGGTGCAGTACCGCGGCGGTTCCTTATGGAGCCAACGAGGCGGGAGTCGTCGAGCAGGACACTCCGGCCACGTCTGGCACGTCAAGCTCGGGTGCCATGTCGGGTTCCGGCGGCATGCCGGCCAGCCCGATGCCGGCCAGCCCGATGCCGGCCAGCCCGATGCCGGCCAGCCCGATGCCGGCCAGCCCCATGCCGGCCAGCCCCATGCCAGCCAGCACCGTCGAGGGCAGCGAGCCGAAGAAGGGCGCGATGGGCCCGAAGGTCAGCGGCACGGTGCTTGGTACGGCCAGCGAGATCCCCGTCGGTGGTGGCAAGATCTACGCCGCCGCGAGAGTCGTGGTGACCCAGCCGGCCCGTGGTCAGTACGAGGGGTTCAGCGCGGTGTGCACGCACGTGGGCTGCATCCTCAGCAAGGTCGCCGACGGCACCATCGACTGCCCCTGCCACGGCAGCGAGTTCAAGATTACGAACGGCGCCGTGGTCACCGGCCCGGCCCCCAGCCCCCTGCCGAAGAAGCAGATCAAGGTCGTGGACGGCCAGGTCGTGCTGTTGTAGTGGCAAGATGGCGGGGTGGGCTCGCTGATGCTGCTGGATACCGCGTCGTTGTACTACCGGGCGTTCTTCGGGGTGCCAGATACTGTCCGGGCGCCGGACGGCACGCCGGTGAATGCCGTGCGTGGGCTGCTCGACACCATAAGCCGGCTGGTCCGAGCCAGGCACCCCACCCGGCTTGTCGCCTGCCTGGACGCGGACTGGCGACCGGCTTTCCGGGTCGCGGCGATCCCTTCCTACAAGGCGCACCGGCTCGCCGCCGACGGCACTTCGGAGGAGACGCCGCCCGCGCTGGCCGCCCAGATCCCGGTGATCGAAGAGGTGCTGCACGCCGCGGGGATGGCGGTGGCCGGACAGCCGGGGTTCGAGGCGGACGACGTGATGGCCACGCTCTCGGCGCGCTCCGCCGAGCCGGTGGACGTGGTGACGGGAGACCGGGACCTGTTCCAGCTCGTCGACGACGCCCGTGGCGTCCGCATCATCTACACCGTGCGCGGCCTGCTCAACATGGACGTGATCGACGAGGCCGCGGTGACCGCCAAGTACGATATCCCGGGCCGCGCCTACGCCGATTTCGCCGCGATGCGCGGGGACCCGAGCGACGGGCTGCCGGGCGTGCGGGGCATCGGGGACAAGACCGCGGCCGCGCTGATCCGGACGTTCGGCAGCATCGAGGGCATCATCACCGCGCTGGAGGCGGGTCACGGCGGGTTCCCGCGCGGCAGCCGGGACAAGCTCGAGAAGGCCAGGGACTACCTTGACGTGGCCCTGTCAGTGGTCCGGGTCGTCGAGGACGTCCCGCTGCCCGAGATCGGCGGCCAGCTGCCCGTCCGGCCCGCCGACGCCGGCCGGCTCAAAGAGCTGGGCGAACGCTGGGGACTTGGATCTTCCCTGAACCGGTTCGTCACCGCGGTGTCGCAGGCCTAGCATCGATCTCGTGACAACAGACGAACTCTATCCCGCGAGTCGGCTCGACCAGGTGCGCGAAGCGGTCGACACGGCCGGGCTGGACGCGGCGCTGCTGACGCCAGGTCCGGACCTGAGGTATGCCACCGGCTATGACGCCAAGCAGCTCGAGCGGCTGACCTGCCTGGCGGTCCCGGCGCACGGGGACCCAGCGCTGTTCGTGCCGCGCCTCGAGCTGGCCGCGGCGCAGGCCTCCCCGGCCGGCTCGTCCGGCTTGGAGATGATCCCCTGGGAGGAGACTGCCGATCCGTTCCGGCTGGTTGCGAGCATGCTCGGAAACGTCGCGACGATCGGTCTGGCCGACCGGATGTGGGCACTGTTCGTGCTGAAGTTCCGTGACGCGCTGCCCACGGCCCGGCTGGCTCTGGCCGGGTCCGCGCTGCGCCCGCTGCGGATCAGGAAGACTCCCGCCGAGGTGGCGGCGCTGCGCGAAGCCGGCGCCGCGATCGACCGCGTGCACGCTCAGGTCCCCGGCTGGCTGCGGCCCGGACTCACCGAGCGGGCCGTGGGCGCGATGATTACCGAAACGATCCTGGCCGAGGGGCACGCCACCGTGGACTTCGTGATCGTCGGGTCGGGCCCGAACGCCGCCAGCCCGCACCACGAGGTGTCGGACCGGGTCCTGACCGCCGGGGACGCGGTGGTGGTGGACATCGGCGGCACGATGCCATCGGGTTACTGCTCGGACAGCACCCGCACCTATGCGATCGGCGAGCCACCGGCCGAGTTCGCCGCGTACTACGAGATCCTGTTCGACGCCCAGGAGGCCGCCTGCGCCGCGGTCCGGCCCGGAGTGACGGCCGAGTCGGTCGACGCGGCCGCGCGCGAGCCGATCACCAGGGCCGGCTTCGGAGACGCCTTCTTCCACCGGACTGGCCACGGCATCGGGCTCGAGGCGCACGAGGACCCCTACATCGTGGCCGGCAACGACGAGCCGCTCGAGCCCGGCATGGCGTTCTCGGTAGAGCCGGGCATCTACCCAGGGCCGCATGGCGCGCGGATCGAGGACATCGTGGTCTGCACCGAGGATGGCGCTGAGCGCCTGAACCATACGTCCAGGGAGCTGGTCATCGCCGGCTAGCTCCAGCTACGAAGGGACGTGCATTGGTGGCCATGTCGAAGGCAGGACCAGTGCTCCGCCGGTCCCGTCAGTGCTCCGCCGGTCCCGGAGGATCGGTGCGGTCCTGATTGTCGGCCAGGAAGCGCTCGAACTGAGCGGCGAGCTCGTCGGCGGTAGGCATTGCCTCGCCCTCGGCGAGCAGTCCGGTCACCGGGTTCTCCGCGGCTTCGGCGGTGGCCGTGTCGTACTGCTGCTCAAGCGCGTGCACCAGCTCCGCAACCTCGGCGGAATCCGCGACCTGGCGTTCGATCGCCATGTTGGTCCGTTCGGAGGCCTCGCGCAGCTCGGTGTCCGGCAGGTCGAGCCCGGTAGCCGTGGTCACCGAGCCGAGCAGGGCCAGCGCGGCCGGGGGATAGACGGCCTGGGCCAGGTAGTGCGGAACCTGCACGGCGAACCCGAGCGCGTCCCGGCCCGCCTCACCGAACCGCAGCTCAATCAGGGCGGGTGCGCTGCCCGGCACCTGGATCCGGCTGGGCAGCCGCTGGTAGCCGGTCATCAGTTCCTCGCGGGTGGCGTGCGCGATCACCCCGAGTGGCCGGGTATGCGGCATCCCGGCCGGGATGCCGAGGAAGCTGATCGCCGGGCCGGCCTGGAGTCGGGTGGAGATCGCCAGCACCGCCTCGGTAAACAGGTTCCACTCGTGATCAGGCTCTGGCCCGGAAAGCAGCAGGAAGGGCCGCTCGGCCGCGTCGCGCAGCAGGTGCAGCGCCAGCTCGGGAGGGTCGTAGCTTTCCCAGCGGCTGTTGTCGTAGGTCATCAGAGGACGCCGTGACCGGTAGTCGATCAGCCGGTCCACATCGAACTGCGCAACCGTCTCGTGGGAGAAGTTGCGCAGCAGGTGCTCGGCGAGCAGGCGGCCGGCGTTACCCGCATCGATGAAGCCCTCCAGGTAGAGCAAGATCGGTGCGTCTGCGATGTCGGGCGCGGCCGGACTCAGGTCGAAGAGCTCTTCCGGATTCCGCTGCATCCCAATAGTTTCGCACGGGCCGCCGGATGCTGCGGCCTGTGCTGACGGCTCTGCCTTTGTCCGCTGGCGGCTCCGCCCCTATCCGCTGGCGGCTCCGCCCCTATCCGCCGGCGGCTCCGCCCCTATCCGCCGGCGGCGCTGCTGGCCGCCGGCGGAGACTTTGCCTTCTAAGCTGACTGCTCGGCTAGGCCGACCGTGGCCTTCGGGTGACCGATGGAAAGGCCGCTGTTCGGGTCGAAGAAGTGCAGGTGGTGGGTGTCGACCGCGAGCTCGATGGCCTGCCCGGGCCTGATCCTGCTCCGGGCCGAGACCCGGGCCGTCCACAGCGACTTGCCGCCCATCAGCGCGGCCACAGACGTGTCGTCATCATCTTCCCTGTCGGCCGCCTTGGTCAGGCTGGCGTGTTCGACTGGCGGCGCGTCGATGGTGAAGATCACGTGAATCTCGGTACCGAGCTCCTCGGTGACGCTGGTGGTGACCTGCATCCTGCTCCACCGGTCGTCGGCCAGGCTGGCGTCCTCGAAGTCCGAGGGCCGGATGCCCAGGATGACCTGCTTGCCGATGTAGTCCGCCAGCCCTTGCTTGGCCTCGATGACCTCGGAGGGCACCGACAGCTTGTAGTCGGCGAACGTGACCGTCGGACCGTCGTCGCGGACCAGGTCCGCGTGGACGAAGTTCATCGCGGGCGAGCCGATAAAGCCCGCCACGAACAGGTTAACCGGTGCCTCGAACAGGTACTGCGGCGTGTCGACCTGCTGCAGGCGGCCGTCCCGCAGAACGCAGACGCGGTTGCCGAGCGTCATGGCCTCGACCTGGTCGTGCGTCACGTAGACGGTGGTGACGCCGAGCCGCTCGTGCAGCTGCTTGAGCGAGGCTCGCATGGACACCCGCAACTTGGCGTCCAGGTTGGACAGCGGCTCGTCCATCAAGAAGGCCTGCGGCTCGCGGACGATGGCACGGCCCATCGCCACCCGCTGCCGCTGACCGCCGGACAGCGCGCCCGGCTTGCGCTTGAGGTACTGCTCCAGGCCGAGCATCTTGGCCGCCTCGTCGACCCGGCGCTTGATCTCTTCCTTGGGCGTTTTCCTCAGCTGGAGGCCGAACGCGAGGTTCTGCTCGACCGTCATATGCGGGTACAGCGCATAGTTCTGGAACACCATCGCGATGTCCCTGTCCTTGGGCGGCAAGTCGTTGACCACCCGGTCACCGATCTGGATCTTGCCCGCGGTGATCTCCTCGAGCCCGGCGATGGATCGCAGCGCGGTCGACTTGCCGCAGCCAGAGGGACCGACGAACACCATGAATTCGCCGTCTTTGACGTCAAGGCTCAAGTCGTCGATGGCCTTGACATCACCTGAGTAGGTTTTTTCCACGTGGTCGAGGATGATCTGTGCCATAGCAGCAGCGTAACTTTCCCGTGACCTGACGGTAAGTACGCGAACGGTTATGTTACATTAGCGTAAAGCGTCGTTATCGTTTCGTTATATAGAAATGTTTGTCGCTGCGTGCAATCGATGGCGCTAACGTGACCACGTGGAAGAGATAGATCGCAAGATCGTTTCGCTGCTGACCCGCAACGGACGGATGAGCTTTACCGAGCTGGCCAGGCAGGCGGGCCTGTCGGTGTCGGCGGTCCACCAGCGTGTGCGCAGGCTCGAGCAGGATGGCGTGATCAAGGGCTATGTTGCGGTGTTCGACCCGGATGACGTCGGCCTGCCGCTGACGGCCTTCGTATCGATCAAGCCGTTTGACGCCGCCGCCCCCGATGACCTGCCCCAGCGGCTGGAGCACCTGCTCGCGATCGAGTCCTGCTACAGCGTCGCAGGAGACGAGAACTACATTCTCAAGGTCCGGGTGC
>Ga0302184_10001294_pt1 | contig 16158 bp, 14 predicted proteins | sample I_Palsa_N3_3_FD_200233 | JGI IMG/M metagenome (GOLD analysis project Ga0302184, IMG submission 200233) | Peat permafrost microbial communities from Stordalen Mire near Abisko, Sweden - I_Palsa_N3_3 | ecosystem: Environmental > Terrestrial > Soil > Palsa > Peat permafrost | place: Sweden...
TCACGATTGTAGCCGTCGACGATGTACGGGATTCCGCGCTCGCGCGCGATCTGCTCGAGCTTCCCGTAGAGTTCGCTCTTGCAGAAGTAACAGCGGTTGGCGGGATTCGCCGCGTACGACGGATCGGTCAACTCGTCGGTGTCGATCACTTCGTGATGCGCGGCGATCCCCGCCGCGAATCCGAGGGCACCAGCGTACTCGCGTTCGGCAAGCGACTCGGAACGGGCGGTGATGCCGAGGGCGCGGTCGCCGAGTTCCTGCGCCGCCACGTGCAGCACCAGCGCCGAGTCGACGCCGCCCGAGAACGCAACGATGCAGCTGCCGAGCTCGCGAAAGATCGCACGCAGCTGCGCCTCCTTGACGTCGAGGGTCGCGGTGTCGAGATCGATCATCGGCCTTCACCGTTCGCGGCCGCCGCAGCGACGACGCGTGTCACCTCCGCCAACGCGAGGCCGCGTTCGCGCGCGATGCGCAGCAGGTCATCGTACTCCGGCTGCACGCGCGCGCTGCCGTTTGGGCCGGCGCGCTTCACCCGCACCGGTCCGTACGGCGTCTCGACCGTGCTCTCGCTGCGTTCGAGCAGATGCCGGCGTTCGCGACGCACGCGCACGCCGAGCGTGGTGGTCTGCGCGAGCATCGCTTGCGCGACGGCGTCCTCATCGGCGGGCAGCGCGAGCGCCGACAGCGCGATCGCGGGCCGCCCTTTCTTCATGACGATCGGCGTCAGCCACACGTCGCGCGCACCGGCCGCGAACAACCGCTCGATGGCGAGTTCGTAGTGCTGCGGCGACATGTCGTCGATGTTCGCCTCCAGAACCACGACCTCGTCGCCGCTGCCGCGCGCAGCGCTCAGTGCGGTGCCGATCGTGACCCGGGTGACGTTCGGGAAGGCGAAGTCGTTCATCCCCGCGCCGTATCCGATCGCATCGATCGTCAGATCGGGACGCGGACCGGGCGTACCGAGCGTGGTCAGGATCGCCGCGGCCGTCGTCGTCACCAACTCGGCCGCCGCGTCGACGGTGCGCGTCGGCCAGCCGCGCAGCAGTTCGGCGGTCGCCGGCGGCGGGTTCGGATACGCTCCGTGCGCCATGCCGATCGTGCCGTGCCCGACCGGAAACGGCGAGCAGCGAAGCTCGTCGATCGCCAGCGCGTCCAGCGCGACGCACGTCGCGGCGACGTCGAGGATGGCGTCGATCTGTCCGACTTCGTGAAACTGCGTCTTCGCGACGTCCGTCCCGTGCACGCGCGCTTCGGCCTCGGCCAGCGCGCGGTAGACGGACGCCGTGCGTTCGCGCTGGCGCGCGGTCAAGCCGCTCTGCTCGACGATCCGCAGCACGTCGGCGAGCGTGCGATGTGCGTGCGTCGTGGTTGTCTTCCCGCTCCGATTGTGATGGTGTGCGGCATCGCCGTCTTCGCCCGGAACGGTCAGCCCCGCGTACGTCGCGGCGATCCCGCGCCGCACGACCTTGCTCGGCTCAAACGTCCAGCCGGCGGGGACGACGGTGCGCAGCGCGCGTTCGATCGCACCACGATCGGCGCCCGCGTCGAGGAAGGCGGCCAGCAGCATGTCACCGGCTGCGCCCCCGATCATCTCGACGTATGCGACCCTCATCGCGCTCCGGCGACGATCTTGTGCGCCAGCGCAGCGGCGCCGAAGCCGTTGTCGATGTTGACGACGCCGATCCCCGGCGCGCACGCCGTCAGCATGCCAAGCAGCGCCGCCATCCCATCGAAGGCTGCGCCGTATCCGACGCTCGTCGGAACCGCGATGACGGGGACACGCACGAGGCCGGCGACGACGCTCGGGAGCGCGCCTTCCATCCCGGCGACGACGATCACCACGCCGCAGCTCGTGATGTCGTCCAGCGCATCGAACAGACGATGAATTCCGGCCACGCCGACGTCGGTCGCGCGCACCGCGTCGTGACCGAGCGCGTCGACGGTGAAGGCGGCTTCCTCGGCGACGGGAAGGTCGGACGTCCCCGCGCAGACGACCGCGATCCGCTTCCCGCTGCGCGGCAACGTTCCGCGCCGCAGGGCACCCGCGCGCACGTTGACGACGGCGTCCGGAAAGGCCGCCGCGAGTTCGGCGCGCTGCACCTCCGGGATCCGCGTCGCCAGCGCAAATCCCGCGCGTGAGTAGAGCCCGGCGATGAGGGCGCGGTTTTGTTCGAGCGTCTTGCCGGCGGCAAAGATCACCTCGGGAACGCCGGTGCGAGTCCCGCGCTCGAGATCGAGCCGGAAGTCCACGGTCCTCTCCATACCACTCATTACCCCGCCGCGCGGGCGACGGCCCGCCGCCCTGCGCTCGCGGCGCGCACCGCCGAGGCGAGCGCCAGCAAAACGGAGCCGAGCAAGACGCCGCCGGCGAGGTCGGTGACGTAGTGGGCGCCGAGTGCGAGGCGCGACCACAGGATCCCCAGCGCCCACACGACGAGCAGCGGCGGCAGCCCCAAGCGAATCGCGCGCGGCAGGTCGCTGCGCCACACATACCACGCCCACAGGACGTACACGATCGTCGCAAACATCGCGTGCCCGCTCGAATACGAGAACGACGTCTCGTGGATGACGTGCCACCAGCCGGGGCGCGGCCGGTGGAAGACGTTCTTGAGCAGGTCGCTTGTTTGCCACGCGATGACGGTCGTGACGATCGATGCGAGCGCGCGTTCGCGCCACGCCGGACTGCGCACCGCGACGATCGCGGCGCCGATGCCGAGGACGACCAGCACGTACCACCAGCACGACGCGGTGAAGATCAGCGCCAGCCGCGGCGCTTCGCCGGAGAGGGCCCGGCCGGCGAGGTCGATCCCCCGCGGCGGGGCATGCGACACGGCGATGCCCAGCGCCGCGTACGCGATGCCCGCGACGAGCGCGATCAGAAGGTAGCGGATCACTCCGCGAACAGATCGGTTTGGCTGGCCGGCCTCCCGAACCGTTCGGCGATGCGTTCGAGTTCGGCCGGCGATTCGAGCGTCACGACGCGCGGCTTGGTCCCTTCGTTGGGACCGACGACCCCGAACTCTTCGAGTTGGCGCATCAGCCGCACGGCGCGCGGATGCCCGATCGAGAAGCGCGCCTGCAGCGCCGCCGTCGAACCGACGGCCTGATCGCCGCGCGCGACGCGCGCGTCGAGCAAGAACTTCGCCGCTTCGTACCAGAGCTCGTCGACCTTGCGGTCCGCGCCGGCGCGTTCGTCGTCATCGCGCAGCGGAACGATATCCATCCCTTGCGCCCGCTCGGGCTTCGCCTGCCGCTTCCAAAAATCGACCAGTCGCTCGAGCTCGGCCCCGGTGACGAGCGCACCCTGGGCGCGGACCGGCTTCGGCGCATCGATCGGCAAGTAGAGCATGTCCCCGCGCCCGAGCAGCCGTTCCGCACCGCCCATGTCGAGGATCGTGCGCGAATCGACCTGCGACGAGACCGCGAACGCGATGCGCGACGGGATGTTCGCCTTGATGAGTCCGGTGATGACGTCGACCGACGGCCGCTGCGTCGCCACGACGAGGTGGATCCCCGTCGCGCGTCCGAGCTGCGCGAGGCGCATGATCAGCATCTCGACTTTCGCCGGCGCGATCAGCATCAGATCGGCGAGCTCGTCGATCACCACCACGATGTAAGGAAGCCGCTCGTCCGTGAACTTGGCGTTGTACTCTTCGATCTTGCGCACCCCGGCGCGCGCGAAGCGCTCGTAGCGCTGATCCATCTCGCGCGTGATGATCGCGAGCGCCCCGGCGGCCAGGCTGGGGTCGGTGATCACCTCATGCTTGAGATGCGGGATGCCGTTGTAGACGGTCAGCTCGACGCGTTTGGGATCGATCATCAGCAGCTCGAGCTGATCCGGCGTGGCCGTTACCAGCAGCGAGGCGATGATGCAGTTCAGGCACACCGACTTGCCGGCGCCGGTCGCGCCGGCGACCAGCAAGTGCGGCATCTTGTTCAGATCGCCGAAGACCGGCTTACCGGTGATGTCCTTGCCGAGCGCCATCGAGAGCGGCGGGATCCCCTGCGGGATGCGTTCGAGGATCTCGCGCAGCGCGACGATCGAGACGGTCGTGTTCGGGACCTCGATGCCGACCGCCGATTTGCCGGGGATCGGCGCTTCGATGCGCACCGAGGTCGCGGCGAGTGCCAGCGCGAGGTCGTCGGCCAGCGATGAGATACGCGAGATCTTGACGCCGCGCTCGGGCCGCAGCTCGTAGCGCGTGATCGAGGGGCCGCGCTCGATGTGCGTGACCTTCGCGCCCACACCGAACGATGCCAGCGTGTCTTCGAGCAAGTGCGCCCGGCTCGCGTCGTCGATCTTCTGCGCCTGCGGCGGGTCGAAGATCGCGGCGATGTCCGGAAGGCGGTAGGCGATCTTGCGCGCCGGCGGCTCGTAATCGCCGTCGATGGCCGCAGGCGGCAACGCGAAACCGGGCTCGTCCTCTTCCTCGTCCTCGACGTCGTCGTCGGCATCATCGTCGAATGCCTCGTCCTTGTCGACGTCGTCGTCGGCGGCATCATCGTCGTCGACGGCCTCGTCCTCGTCTTCATCGTCGTCGACGTCAACATCGTCGTCTTCGTCGCCCGCCCACTCGTCCTCGACCTCGTCGAGGTCGTCCTCATCGAGCTCTTCATCGTAGAAGCGCGCCGGCGGCGGCTCGACCAGGGTCATCGTGCGCGGCGGGACCGCGAGGGCTGTGCCGGCAGAGGCGGCGAGCGCGCGCGGCGGCAACGACGGCAGCCGAAACGCGTCGCGCTGGTCGGAGACGCGATCGCGCAGCTCGGCGCCGCGCGCGACCAGCCAGCCGATCACGCGTTTGAGCGACACGCCGGTGATCGCCACGCCGACCGCGAGCGCCGCGACGGTGAGAACGACCCATGTACCGGCATCGCCGACCAGCACCCGCACGCCGTGCGCCAGCACCCCGCCGATCCAGCCGCCGTCGCGGCCGCTCGCCGCGAGCGCGATATCGACGATCGCGAAGTACGCGCAGGCCGCGGCGCCGAGCGTCGCGATCATCCGCGGCACGTTGATCTCGAGGAAGACGATCGCCGCGATCACCGCGATGAGCACGACGAACAAGCCGGCCGCAACGCCGAACAGGACGTGAAGGCCGAACACCGTGGCGCTGCCGACGGCGCCCGTGCGGGACGGCGCGACCAGCGTGATGCCGAGAAACAAGGCGAAGCCAAGCGCGAGGATTCCGGCGACCTCGAGGTTCAAGCGCATCGAGGCGCCTGGCTTGCGTCGAACGCGTGCCATTACCGCGCTCTTCCCGCTCGACCGGGTTCGTCACCTGTGACGAGCGCTGCGCGCGCCCGGTTTTTCAGCGGAGCTTGCGCGGCGCGCGGCGAACCGCGGGGCCCGTGCCGAAGCCGACCATCGTCGTTCTCGAAGGCGACCAAACCGGGCAGGAACTGCTCGTTGAAGCGCTGCGCGTGCTCGCCCCTGACGTGATCGGATTCGAGGTCGGCTTCGAATACTACGATCTGTCGCTCGAGAAGCGGCGCCAAACCAAGAACGCGATCGTCCTCGAGGCGGCCGACGCCATGCGCCGGACCAAACTCGGTCTCAAGGCGGCGACGATCACCCCCGAAGCCAGCGGCGACGTCGGTTCGCCGAATGCGATCTTGCGCCGGGCGATCAACGGCAAGGTCATCGTACGTACCGGCCGCCGCATCCCCGGCGTGCGACCGGTGGCAGGGATCCACGCGCCGATCTCCGTCGTCCGCATGGCGGTCGGCGATGCCTACGGCGCCAAGGAATGGCGCGCGACCGAGGACGGCGACGAAGTCGCGTATCGCACCGAGCGGATCGAACGCTCCGTGTGCCGGATGGTCTCCGAGTACGCGTTCTTTCATGCGCGCCGCAGCAGCGCCAAAGTGTTCGGCGGTCCGAAGTACACGGTTAGTCCCATCTACGAGGGGATGCTCAAGGAAGAGATGGACGCCGCTGCGGCCCGCTATCCCGACGTCCCCTACGAGCCGCAGCTCATCGACGCCACCTACGCGCTGCTCATCTCGACCGCCGGCGACGCGCTGGTCATCCCGTCGCTGAACCGCGACGGCGACTGCCTGTCGGATCTCGTCATGCAGCTGTTCGGCTCGATCGCGGGCGCCGAATCGACCGTGATGTCGTTCACGCCCGACATGAAGCCGGACGTGGTGATGACCGAAGCGCCGCACGGCACCGCGCCGCGCCTGTTCGGCAAGAACGTCGCCAACCCGATGGCGATGATCCTCGCCTGCGCCGCGCTGCTGACGTTCGTCGAGGAACGTGCGGCCGCGAGCGCCTCGCGCGCGATCTACGAGTCCGTCCTTGAGACCGTGCGCGACGGAATCGCGACCAGCGACCTCGGCGGCCACGCGTCGACGACCGAATTTACCGACGCCGTGATCGACAAAGTGAAAGCCAAGCTCGAGGTCTGGGCCTCGCTTTGATCGCGTGGTCATTCTGCGGCGCGTCTACACGATTCCGAAACCGCACGAGCTGGGCGCGTTCGTCGACCTCGTCGCGGACGCGTTCGCAAGCATCGGCGAGCCCGACGCGCGGGTCGATTTCGTCCTGCTGGATGGTTCGTTCAACGTTCACTCGCCGATCGATCGGCTGATCAAGGCGTATCCCATCTTCGCTCCCTTCCTCATCGCGGGCGAAGGGAACGTGCCGGCCCTCGTCCGAGCACGCATGCTCACCTCATTGCTGCCGGCAACGTCCGGGCAGGCACCGATCCCGGTCGCGGTCCTGCGCGAGGCTGCGCACGGAATTCCGCGCCGGTTCGCGTTCCGTTCATGCAACCTCGTGTGGAAAACGCAGCGGCTCGGAAATGAGGTGCAAGGGCCGCCGTCTGAGCGGATCACGCAGGCGCTTGCGGTTCCAGGAATCTCGGTCAATCCGGTCGGCTCGGTAACGGTCACCTATTACGCCTTTCCAGGCTCCGCGAAGAAGATCGCGCTGACGGCAACGGTCACTTCCGACGAAGAGATCACCAAGGCATCACAGCTCGCAGCGCCGGCGCGCGAACTGCTGGATGCGCTCGGCCCAAAGGCGAAAGACACGGTGCAGCCGCTGTTCGACGCGACGCAGCAGGCGGCGCAGCGCGAACAGGCCGAGGCCTTTGCGCCGGCGTTCGAGCGCGGCAAGGCCGTGTTCGCGGCGCATGTTGCGGAATTGCAGCTGGCCCCGCTGGCGACCGACGTGCTGTCGACGGGACTGAATTTTCGCGTCGCCGAGCAGCTGCGCGACGCGCTGCGTCCGCTCGGCTACAAGCCGGCGAAAAGCTCGGGTCATGGCACCGTTACCGTGATGAAGAAGCGCGGCGACTGGACGCTGTCGGTGTTCGTCGACCGCGGGACGTGGTCGCAACACTTCAACGCGATCTGGATGCTCGGCCGCCCCGGCTTCGGCCGGCGCATCATCCTGCCGCTCGCCGCCGACGGGCGAACGACAACCAAACAAGTCAGCGACGAGAACATCGCCGCGATCTGCGCCAACGTCGCCAAAGTCGTTACGCTCGCCGAAGAAGCCGTCTTCGCCGAACTGCCGTCTGCCTGAGTGACCGCGCGGTCAGCGCGCGAGGGCGATACAGGCGACGCCGGCGAGCGCGAGGATGACGCCTGCCCACTGCACCGCGCCGAGACGCTCGTGCAGCAGCGCCGCCGCGAGTGCGACCGTCGCGGCCGGATAGAGGGACGAGATCACGGCGACGATACTCAGCGCGCCGCTGTGGACCGCCACGATAAACAAGATATTCGATCCCATGTCCATGCCGCCGCACAGCGCGACGATGCCCAGTCCCGGACGGTGGATGCGCAGCGGCGCCCGCACGGCGAGTCCCGTGCCGGCCAAGACCGCGAGCGACGTCACGCGCATGCTCAGCAACGGATAGAGTCCGGCGCCGGCGTGCGTTTGCGCCAAGGCGATAAAGAGGAAGCCGAAGGCGCACCCGGCGACCAGCGCTTCCGGTATTCCGGGTCCCAGCAGATTCGGTTTCGGTATCCGTGCTAGCGGTGCGTCGGCTTGGTTCTGCGAGGGCGGCGCGACCGACACCAGGACGACCGCCACGAGCGCCAGTGCGATACCGCCCAGCGCGAGGGTCGCGGGCCGGTCGCCCCGCACCAGCGCGAAGACGACCGGTACGGCTGCTGCGAGAACCGCGGTGATCGGCGAGACGACGCCCATCGTTCCGACGGCGAGCGCGCGGTACAGCGTTGCGACGGCGATGGCGCCGGCGACGCCGCAGGCCAGTCCCCACGCGAGGTCGCTTGCGCGCGGTACGCCGCCGACCAGCGGCAGCGCGGCGAGCAGCACGAGGAGTCCGACCGCCTGCGACCAGACGACGACCACGAACGTCGGCATCCGGCGCGTCGCCAAACCGCCGCAGAAGTCCGCCGCGCCGTAGAACACTGCGCACGCGACCGACAGGGCGACGACCATCTAGCGCTGCTTGGGGTCGAGCGCGTCGCGCAAGCCGTCGCCGAGCAGGTTGAAGCCGAGCACGAGCGTCGTGATCGAAAGGCCGGGGAAGATCAGCGCCCACGGCGCGCCGATCCAATAGTCGCGCGCATCGTTGAGCATCGCGCCCCACTCGGGTGCCGGCGGGCGGGCGCCCAGCCCGAGATACGATAAGCCGGCCGCTTCCAATTCGGCCGTAGCGATCCCGAGCGTCGCTTGAACGAGCAGCGGCGCGAGAATGTTGGGCAGCACGTGGCGCGCGAGAATCGCCGGGGTCGGCACGCCGATGGCGCGCGCGGCCTCGATGTATTCGTTCTCCTTCACGGCCAGCACCGAGGAGCGCGCCAGGCGCGCGTACTGCGGCACGTAGACGATCCCCACGGCGATCATGAGGTTGGTGATGCTCGGTCCGAGGATCGTCGTGATGCCGATCGCCAGAATGATGGAAGGAAAGGCGAGCATCAGATCCATCGCGCCCATGAGGATCGCCTCGGTACGTTTACCCGCGTAGCCGGCGACGAGCCCGATGAGGGTCCCCACGGTGATCGCGAGCCCGACCGCGACGAAGCCGATGCTGATCGAGATGCGCGCGCCGTAGACGATCCGCGAGAAGAGGTCGCGGCCGAGCTTGTCGGTGCCGAACCAGTGGGCGGCCGACGGCGGCTGCGCGCCAAGCGCGAGGTTCTGTGCGAGCGGATCACTTGGCGCGATGACGCCGGCGAACAGCGCGATCAGGGCGATCGTTGCCACCACGGCGGCGCCGACGAGCGCGCCCGGCGCCTGTCGAAAACGCCGCCACACGTCGACGGCAAAGCTGCGGGGCGGTGGGTCGAAGTCGGCCGCCGCTTCCAGCTCGGTCGGCGTGGTCGAGGTCACGGGCCGCGTTCGTTCACGCGACCGCAAGGCCGTCCCTCGCACGAGCCGGTGGGCCGAGGATGGGAGGCGAAGAGCCCGACGAACGTCCTTGCGCGCATTGCGCCCGTTACGTACGGTAGCAAACGACGTCCCTGGAGGATCCATCCCTGGTGATTACGGCCGACCCCTCGCTGCGCTCCATCGAACACAAACTGGAAGACGGGACATCGCTCTCGCTCGAGGACGGACTCGCCCTCTTCACCACCCCCGACGTGCACGCGCTGGGCCGCCTGGCGAAAGCTGCGAAAGAGCGGAAGAGCGGCGACGAAGTCTACTACGTCCTCAACCGCTACATCAACTCGACGAACGTCTGCTACGCGAACTGTACCTTCTGTTCGTTTGCGCGTGGCGAGAAGGACGAGGGGATGGTCCGCATGTCGGCCGAGCAAGTCGTCGCGAAGACGCTGGAGACCGGGACCAACTTCAATCAGCTCCACATCGTGGGCGGCCACGATCCGCGCCAGCTCTCCCTCGATTACTGGCTGCCGCTGATGCGGCGCGTCAAGGAGTTGCTGCCGCACGTGCAGCTGTCGCTGTTCACGGCGGCGGAGCTCGACTACCTGGCACGCCGGCACCGCATGTCGTACGACGACATCTGCCGCACGCTGCGCGAGGCAGGGCTCGACAACGTCAACGGCGGCGGAGCCGAGGTCTTCTCCGAGCGCTTCCGCAAGGAAGTGTGTCCCAACAAGGTCGATGCCGCGCACTGGCTCGAGATCCACGAGACGCTCCATCGGCACGGCATCGCCTCGAACGCGACGATGCTCTACGGCACGATCGAGACGCTCGCCGAGCGGGTCGAGCACCTCATCATGCTGCGCGAGTCGCAGCGCCGCTCGCCGGGCTACAACGCCTTCATCCCGCTGGCATTCCATCCCGACGGGAACGCGCTCTCGCACTTCGGCTGGACGAGCGGTCTCGACGACATTCGCATGTTCGCGGTCGCGCGCCTGATGCTCGACAACTTCGACCACATCAAAGCGTATTGGATGATTCAAGGGCTCAAGGTGTGCCAGCTCGCGCTGCATTTCGGCGCCGACGACATGGACGGCACGCACGGTTCGACCGACGAGGAGCGCATCTATCATAGCGCCGGGACGACCTCGGGCCAGTACGTCGACGACCGCGAGTTTCGGCGCTTGATCGAAGAGGCGGGCTACGTCGCGGTGCGGCGCAACTCGACCTACGAGGTGTTCCCCGTCGACTGGAAGCCCGAGGACGGAAACCCGATCCGGCCCTACGCGCAAGCCGGCGCGGCGTGAGCGTCGCACCGTCGTGAACCCGGCGGCGCCGCTGCGGTACGGGCGCATCGCTTTCGTCAACGTCGCTCCGGTCGAAACCGCCTTCGACGCGGGCGCCGTCGCGCGCGACGTCACGGTCGTCCGTGACACCCCGACGCGGCTGAACGCGCGTCTGCTGGCGGGTGAACTCGACGTCGCGGCGATCAGTTCGGCGGCGTATGTGGCGCATCGCGACGAGCTCACGCTGCTCGGTGATCTGTGCATCGCAGCAGCCGGTCCGGTGCGCTCCGTGCTGCTCGTCTCGCCGGTGCCGCCGGCGCTGCTCGACGGCGTCCCGATCGCCCTCACCGCGCAGTCGGCGACGGCGCGGGCGCTGCTGCAGATTCTGCTCGAGCGCGTGCAGGGCGTGCGTCCGCGCTACGATGAGGTCGACGATGCGCCCGCAGCAGTGCGCGCCGGCCGGCCGGCGCTGTTGATCGGGGATGAGGCGCTCGCTGCGCGCCGGGCCTCGCCGCCGGCATGCATCTACGACCTCGGCGAGGCCTGGTATGCCTGGACGTCGCTGCCGTTCGTCTATGCAGTGTGGGCGGTGCGCAAGGATGCGCTCACGGCGCGCCCCGTCGAGGTTGCTGCACTCGCGAGCGCGCTCGCGGAGGCACGCGCGTGGGGCGCCGCACACCGCGAGGCCGTGATCGACAGCGCGTTCGCGCAGCTGCCGTTCCACCGGGGACTGTACGTCGACTACTTCAACCGGCTGACGCACGTCCTCGATGCCGATGCACGGCGCGGGCTGGAACGCTTTGCCGAGCTCACGGAGGAGGATCGTGTCGCTCGCTGACGTCCTCGACCGCGCCGCCGGCGGCGGGCGCATCGATTTCAACGAAGGCGTCCGCCTCTATCGCGAGGCGCCCTTTCACGCGCTCGGCGAAGCTGCGCACGCGCGGCGGATGTCGCTCTACCCGACCGACGACGTGACCTACGTCGTCGATACGACGATCAATTATACGAACGTCTGCAACGTGCATTGCACGTTCTGCGCCTTCTTCCGGCCCGAACACCACGCCGAAGGCTACACGATGTCGCACGACAAGGTGCTCGAGCGCGTGAAGTACGCCGCGGATCAGGGCGCGACGCAGATCATGATCCAAGGTGGCGTCAACCCGGAACTGCGGCTGCCCTGGTTCGAGGAACTCTTCCGGCGCGTCGCACGCGAGTTTCCGAACGTCGACATCCACTCGCTCTCGGTCTCGGAGATCACGGGGCTCGCGCAGGTCGAGGGTTTGCCGTCGCGCGAGATCCTCGCGCGGCTGCAAGCGGCCGGGATGAAATCGTTGCCGGGCGCCGGCGCCGAGATTCTCGTCGAACGGGTGCGCAAACGGATCAGCGCGCGCAAGGTCGTCCCCGAAGCGTGGATCGGCGTGATGCGCGAAGCGCAGCAGCTAGGCATGCCGACGACGGCGACGATGATGTTCGGCTCGATCGAAACCGATGAGGAGCGCATCGCGCACCTGCAGGTCATCCGCGACCTGCAGGATGAGACCGGCGGCTTCACGGCCTTCATCCCGTGGTACTACGTGCCGTACAAAACACCGCTGCGCGGCAAAGAGGCCAGCGGCCTCGAGTACCTGCGCGTGCTCGCACTCTCGCGGCTCTTCCTCGATAACGTGCCGCACTTGCAGGCGTCGTGGCTCACGCCGGGCCTGAAGCTTGGGCAGATGGCGCTCTTCTACGGCTGCGACGACATGGGCGGCACGATCATCGAGGAGCAAGTCGTGCACGACGCCGGCTCGACCAACGAGGCGACTCGCGCACAAGTTGAAGATATCATCCGCGGTGCCGGGTTCAACCCCGTCATCCGCGACACGTACTGGAACCTGCGCTCCGATCTGGCGCTCGCAACCGCCTAGCGCGCCGAAGCGCGCGCGCTTCAAGCCGCTTCGCGGATGGTGGCGCCGGCGAGGACTTCGGTGCCGTCGAGGTCGAGCAGCGCGACGAGTTGGCCGGGCGTGACGGCGCGCTGCGGTTCGGCGAATCGCACCTCGAGCGTGCCGTCGGCGGCGATCGACGCGGTTGCGCTGACGGCAGGCGCGCGATAGCGCGTCATCGCCAGCACGTCGACCGGGCCGCGGGCGAAGCGTTCGGCGCGGATCAGGTTTACTTCGTCCGCGATCAGACGATCCGCGTTGAGGTCGGCGGCGCTGCCGATGACGATCGTGTTGGTCGTAGCGTCGATGTGCGTGACGTAGCGTGCGTCGTCACCCGCGGGCAGGCGGCGCCGCTGGCCGACCGTGTAGCCGCCGATTCCGGCATGCGTTCCGACGAGTTCGCCCGCCGTCGTGATGACGTTGCCCGGCGCGGCCGTCTCGGGTTCGAGCCGTGCCAGGAGGTCGCGATAGTCACCACCCTCGACGAAGCAGATATCTTGTGACTCTGCCTTGTCGGCGACCAAAAGACCCAACCGTGCGGCATTCGCACGTGTCTCGTCCTTCGACAACGTGCCGAGCGGAAGCAGCAGCCGTGCGAGTTGGCTCGGCGCCAACTGGGCGAGCGCGTAGGCCTGATCTTTCGGCGAGCGGCTGCGAAAGAGGTGCGGTCCGTCGTCGCGCTGCTCGAGCCGCGCGTAGTGCCCGGTCGCCACGTAGCGGGCACCGAGCCGGTCGGCATAGGCAAGCAGCGTGCCGAGCTTGACCTCGTTGTTGCAGGTGACGCACGGGTTGGGCGTGCGGCCGCTGCGGTAGTCGGCGGCGAAGCGGTCGATCACGCTGCGCCGGAACGTCTGCTCGAAGTCCAGGACGTAGTGCGGTATCCCCAGCGTCGCCGCGCTGCGGCGCGCATCGTCGAAGTCGTCGGCACCGCAGCACGATTTCGCATGCGCCGGGCGTGTGGGCGCATACATCTTCATCGTCACACCGACGACGTCGTACCCGGCCTCCTTGAGCAAACCGGCCGCGACGGCGGAATCCACTCCGCCGCTCATCGCCGCAACCACACGCACTCGTTCGGACATCAGTCGGTCACCAGAACCACGTACAAGGGAAACCGGGTGCGCCCGCAAACGTGCGGTCACATGCCTGCGCTCGGGGATGAGTTCCGAAGCGCGCGGGAAGCGCGCGGGCTCACGCTCTCGGACGTTGCCGAACAGCTTCACATCCGTTCGGTCTATCTCAACGCCATCGAGACCGAGGATTGGAAGGCGATCGGGGCACCGGTCTACATCCGAGGGTTCATTCGGACGTATTCGCGGTTCCTGGGACTCGACGCCGAGTCCGCGATCGCCCAGTACAACGAAACGGTCCCGGCCGAACGCCCGAGCCAAGCGGTGGCGGCGATCTCCGATGACGACGACCGCGCGGGACCCTCACTGTGGGCCGTGATCGCCGTCGTCGTCGCGATCGGTCTGGTCGGCTTCGTCGGCTACGAGTGGTGGTCGTACGCGCAAGGCGGCGGTGAGCGAGAACCCGTCGCAGCCTCCACGACGCCCCCTGCGACCGTCGCGCCGGCAACCGCGGTGCCGACGGTCGTTCCGGCGGCGGGCGCCACCGTCGCGCCGGCGGCGCCCGCGCAACCCACCCCCACCGCCACGGGTTCGGCGACCGGAGCGCAACGCGTCGCGCCGGCACACCAACTCATCATCCGGTTGACCGAGCGCTCCTGGCTACACGTCACCGTGGACGGCGTCCCGCTCGTTGAGGGTATCTTTCCAGCCGGGACCACGCGCACGCTGAACGGGCACAGCGCCTACGTGCGGGCCGGCAATGCCGGCGGCGTCGTCGTTTCCGTCGACGGCGGCCGGCCGCTGCGGCTTGGGAAGGAAGGCGACGTCGTAGAACAGCGCTACACGCTGTAAGTCGTCAGCTTCCCACCCGAATCAACCGAATAGGAAATAGCATGCCATCCGATGCTTCGTTCGACGTGGTCTCGAAAGTCGACCCGCAGGAACTCGACAACGCGCTCAATCAGGCGCGCAAGGAAATCGCGGGCCGCTTCGATTTCAAGAACTCGATGGCGTCGATCGAGAACGATGCGACCTCGATCACGGTCCTGGCCGACGACGAACTGAAGCTCAAGAACGTTGTCGACATCATCCAGTCCAAGGCGGTCCGGCGCGGCATCGATTTGAAAGCGCTCGATGTCTCCTCGACGCCGGAGCCGGCTTCCGGAAGCACCTTCCGCAAGAAGATTCCGATTCGCGCCGGGATACCCAAGGACAAATCCAAGCCCCTGATCGAGGCGATCAAGGCCTCGAAGCTCAAGGTGCAGGCGCAGTACCAGGACGAGCAGATCCGCGTCTCAGCAAAATCCAAGGACGATCTGCAAAAGGTTATTCAACTGCTCAAGGGGCTCGATTTCGACCTGCCGCTGCAATTCGTGAACTATCGCTGAATGAGCGTTCTGCTCGCTCCGGCGAAGACCGTCGCGTTCGTGTCGCTGGGATGCGCGAAGAATCTCGTCGACAGCGAAGTGATGATCGCGCGCCTCGGCGAGGCCGGGTGGTCGCTCGTCCCCGATGCGGGCGCTGCTGACGCCGTCGTCATCAACACCTGCGCCTTCATCGATCCGGCCAAAGCCGAGTCGACCGAGACGATCCTCGAGCACGCGCAGCGCAAGCGCCCCGGTCAGATGCTGATCGTTGCGGGGTGTCTCTCGCAGCGCTTCGGCGACGAACTGCAGACGCTGATCCCGGAGATCGACGGTGTGATCGGGACCGGCGCCTATCCGTCGATCGCGGCGCTGCTCGAGGACGCGACGGCCGGGATGAAGCCCGTGCGGCTCGAGTTCGAGCCCGAACCGGAGCACGCGTTCTTACCGCGGCTCATCACGACACCCGCCGCAACAGCGTACCTGAAGATCGCCGAAGGCTGCGATCATCCGTGCACGTTCTGCATCATCCCAGCGCTGCGTGGTGGGTTCCGCTCGCGCAGCGAGGAGTCGATCGTCGCCGAAGCGCGTGCGCTCGTGGCCGGCGGCGCAAAAGAACTGATCCTCATCGCGCAGGACACCTCGATGTGGGGCCGCGACCGCGGCTTCCGCCGCGGCGGGCTGGCGCATTTGCTGCGCGCGCTGCACGAGATCGACGGCCTGGCCTGGATCCGTCTGCTGTACTTGTATCCGGCGACCGTCGACGATGAGCTGATCGATGCGATGGCGGCGCTGCCGAAAGTCTGCGCGTACATGGACATGCCGCTGCAGCACGCCAGCGCGCCGGTACTGCGACGGATGCTGCGGCCCTCGAACGGCGAGCGCTATCTGGAGATCATCGAAGAATTTCGGCGCCGTGTCCCCGGCGTCACGATGCGCTCGACGTTCATCGTCGGCTTCCCCGGCGAAACCGAAGCGGACGTCGCCGTACTCGAGGATTGGATCGCGCGCGCCGAGCTCGACCGTGTCGGCTTTTTTGCGTACTCGCGCGAGGACGGCACGCCGGGCGCCGAACTCGAAGGCCAGGTTTCGGAGCGGGAGAAACGCCGCCGCCTGCTGCGTCTGCGCGAAGCGCAGCGGCTGGCGTCGCAGCGGGCGCGCGCCAAGCGAATCGGCCAGACGGTGCGCGTGCTGGTCGAAGGTCGCCGC
>Ga0302184_10001303_pt1 | contig 16104 bp, 14 predicted proteins | sample I_Palsa_N3_3_FD_200233 | JGI IMG/M metagenome (GOLD analysis project Ga0302184, IMG submission 200233) | Peat permafrost microbial communities from Stordalen Mire near Abisko, Sweden - I_Palsa_N3_3 | ecosystem: Environmental > Terrestrial > Soil > Palsa > Peat permafrost | place: Sweden...
CACCCTCACCAGCCCAGCCCCCCGCCCCGGCCCGCCCCGGCCCGCCGCGCGAGAAATAATGGCCCAGACAGGCTTAACGCAGGTCCGTTCGTTGCTGGAGGCTCGCCTCGGGTGGTCGGGTCATGAGCTGAACGCCGGCTGAGTCCTGGCCAGGTATCGGCGGCCCGGCCGGTGGTTTGTTTGACATGATCTGCGGCAGAGCTGACACTGAGCCGTGATCCGGCGATGTTCCGTGGCGATCGCTGCTGCTGCTGTTGCCGCAGTCAGCTGTCTCGCGCTGGCGCCGGTCACCCCGGCGCAGGGAGCGGTCCAGGGACCCGGGGCCCCTTGGGTCATGCCGCGTCCCGGATCGACGTATTCTTCCGCCTTCCGCCTTCCTGCGCTGGCTGGAGAGTCAGGGCGTCCCCAGGGACGCCTCGCCGGCTGCGAGCAGAAGCTCGAGCGCGACGGGCACAAGGTGCCGACCATCGTGATCGTTGGCGCCTCCTTCACCGCGGGGGTCGGGTCAGGCAACCCGGGCAAGTCATGGGCCGTCGTCCTGGCCCGCCTGCTGCACTGGGACGCGGTCATATACGGGGATCCGGGCGCGGGCTACGTGCGAGCCGGCGCTGGACGCAAAGGACCCGTCGCCGCCGAGATCGCGCGAGTTGACCTTCGCGCGCTCGGCCCCGCGCTCGTCATCGTGCAGGCCGGCCACGACGATATCGGGGTCCCGCCGCGGCTCGAGCAGCGGCGGGTCGAGCAGGCCGTCGCCTTGATCCGCGCCGAGGCGCCCCGGGCCCGCATCGGGCTCCTCACCGTGTTCGCCGGGCGCTCGCCCTCGGCCGCCGCCTACCGGACCGACCATGCGATCGTGACGGCCGGCCGGGGCGCGGATCCCCACGTGATCATCATGGATCCGCTGGCGGCGGGGTGGAAGTTCCCGCGCTCGCGTGACGGCCTTCACCCCACCGCACAGGGCAGCGCCTGGATCGCCCGCACCGTGGCGGGGGTCCTGCGAGGGCACGGCGTGCGTCCCGCGTCGCCGCGGCTCGACGCGTCCGGCGCGCTCATCTGCGATGCAGATATTCCGGCTCCGGCAAACCGACCGTAGCGGCGCTGCCCCGCTCGGCTGAACGCCCGGGATCCGGGCTGGCCCGGACGGCCGCGTCAGCGTCCGGCAGGCGGAGCCGGATCAGGGTCCCGCCGCCGGGGGCAGATTCGGCCGTCCCATCGCCGGGGGCAGACTCGGCGGTCCTGCCGCCGGGGGCAGACTCGGCCCGGACCGTCCCGCCGTGGCTTTCGGCCACCTGGCGGACGATGGCGAGCCCGAGGCCCGAGCCAGGCACGCCCCGAGCCGAAACGGCCCGGTAGAAGCGGTCGAAGACATGCGGCAGGTCGGCGGGTGCGATACCGGGCCCGCGGTCACGCACCGTGAGCTCGCCGGCGCGCAGCCGCACTTCTACCGCGGCCCCCGGCGGACCGAACTTGGCCGCGTTGTCCAGCAGGTTACGGACGGCGATCTGCAGCCGCTCCGCGCTGCCGAACACGGCGCACGGCTCCAGGTCGGCGATGAAGGGGGTCCGCGGCCAGTCCCGCCGGGCGCGGTCCAGGCCGGCCGCCACGACCTCGTCCAGCCTGACGTCGCCGGGCGCGCTGGCGGCCGGCTCGCCGCGGGCTAGCTCGGTGAGGTTGGCCACCAGTTCGCCGAGCTCCGCGACCTGGGCGACGACCCGGTCCAGCACCTCCTGGCGTTCTGGCCCGGACAGGCCCGGATCGTCGGCCAGCAGCTCGACGTTGATGCGCAGGCTGGTCAGCGGGGTACGCAGCTCGTGGCTGGCGTCGCTGACCAGCCGCCGCTGGGCGGCCAGCGACCGCTGCAGGGCGTGCAGCATCGTGTTGAACGACGCGGCCAGCCGCCCGAGCTCGTCCGCACGATCTACCTCGACTCGGTTGGCTGGGTCTCCCGTCGCGGTCACCTGCTCGGCCACGGCGGCCAGCCGGGCGACCGGGGCCAGGCCTGCCCGCGCCACGCCCCAGCCGGCCAGGGCCGCCAGCGCGATTCCGATGGCGCTCAGCACGGCCAGGGTGGCGCCCACGCTGGCCACCTCCGTGTCCACCGTGTTGAGCGGCGCGGCCACCTGCAAGGCCAGGCCCGCCGCGAGCGGCGTGGTGAGGACCATGGCCGGCACTCCGTCCAGCGTGGTGTCGCTGTAAGAGGAGCCGCGCTGCCCGTCGGCGACCGCGATCGCGGCGGCGTCCGCGGGCAGCAGCCCGGCGTCTCCCGCGGCGGCCCAGACGCCACCCTGGGCCGTCACCACCTGCGTGTACGGGCTGGACGCGCCGAACCGGTCCGAATGGGGCGGAACCCATCCAGCCGGGATGTGCCCGTGGTAATGCCGGGCCTGCCGGTCCACCGCCACCGCCTCGGCCCTCAGCTCCTGCCGCACCTGATTCTGCAGGTCAGAGCGAACCAGGATGAAGGCCACGGCGGTGATCACCAACGTAACCGCGGCGACCGCGGCCGCCACGGCCACGGTGAACCGGGTCCGCAGCATGAGCCGACCGCGGCGCGGCGGCCTGGTCACGGGACCGTCCGCAGGACGTAGCCGACGCCGCGCACGTTGTGCAGCAGCCGCGGCCGCCCGCCGTCTTCGAGCTTGCGCCGCACGAAGCCCACGAAGACCTGGAGGGCGTTGGAAGCGGGAGCCTCCTCGTAGCCCCAGACCCGCTCCAGGATCACCTCGTAGCTGAGCACCTGCTCGGCGTTGCGCAGCAGCAGTTCGAGCAGGCCGAACTCGATCCTGGTTAGCACGATCGCCTGACCGTCCCGGGTCACTGTCCTGGCCGTGACGTCGAGGGTCAGGTCGGCGTAGCCGAGCACGTCGCGACGCGACTGGGACCGGCGCAGCAGGGCCCGGACCCTGGCCATCAGCTCGCGCAGGGCGAACGGCTTGACCAGGTAGTCATCCGCTCCCACCTCCAGCCCGGTCACCCGGTCGTCGATGGCGTCCCGGGCGGTGAGGACGAGGATCGGGGTCGGGTCGCCTCGCTCGCGGAGCTTCCGGCACGCGTCGAACCCGTCCACCATCGGCATCAGGACGTCCAGGACAATCAGGTCCACCGGTGATCGCGCCACCGAATCGAGTGCGTCCGCACCGTGAACGGCCGTGGTCACCTCGTACCCGGCATGGCCCAGCGCGCGCCGCAGGGAGTCCCGGACATCGGGATCGTCGTCCACGACTAGCAGCCGTTCCCGGCCTGGCGCGGGAGCCGGCCGGACAGCTGCCCGTTCGGATCTCATGTTTTATCGAATCAGCCAGGACTGAGAGGTTGCTGCAAGGTTCCTGCAGGTCGGCCTATTTTCATTGATCTTTCACAAACCCGCCGCAGTCTGCGGTTCATGGTCCACAGCGCATCCTCCGGCCCGCAGATCGGCATCGCCGCGGCGGCCGGCTCCGGCCACGTCCTCTGGCTCGTCCGGCACGGGGAGAGCACTTGGAACCGGCTCGGCCTGGCTCAGGGGCACTGTGACCAGGCGCGGCTGACCCGCCGCGGCCTGCGGCAGGCCTGGGCGGTCGCGGCGGAGCTCCGCGGTCGCCCGATCAGCGCGCTGTACTCCAGCGACCTGCGTCGCGCCCTGCAGACCGCGGTACCGCTGGCCACCGCGCTCGGGCTGCCCGTCAGCCGCGATGCCCGGCTGCGCGAGCGGAGCCTCGGGATCCTCGAGGGCACCGACTCCGCGGCGATCCTCCCCGCGGTCAGCGGGCTGCACGCGCACCGCGTGGTCGATCCCGACGCGCGCCCGCCGGGCGGGGAGTCCCTGCGTGACTTCTACCGGCGCGTCGCCGAGTTCACTGACGACCTTGCGGCGCCGGCCGGGGACATCGCGATCGTCGCCCACGGCGGCACGCTCCGGATGCTGAACGCCTACCTGCGCGGCATCCCGGTGCAGGACATGAGCTGGGAGCCGCTGGCCAACGGCCGCATCCTGCGATTGCCGGCCTGGCGGCTGGACCACGTCACCAATCCATCAGAAAGGGAAGACCGATGAATCAGAGCACGCTGCACCTGCCGCGCCGGGCCAGCAAGCCCCGTGAGGGGGGACTCACGATGGTCATCGACGGCGGGATCCCGCTGTGGTATTTCACCGACCTGGTGTCGTCCGCGGCGCAGTACATCGACTTCGTCAAGTTCGGCTGGGGCACCGCGGTGGTGACCAGCGACCTGCGGGCGAAGATCAAGGTCCTGAGCACCAAGGACATCGGGTTCTACTTCGGCGGGACGCTATTCGAGAAATACGTTCTCCAAGACCGCTTCGACGACTTCAGGAAATTCTGCCTGGATCACCGATGCCAGCACGTCGAGGTATCGAACGGGACGATCTCGATGTCCAACTCGGAAAAGGCGAGCTACATCCGAAAGCTCGCCGATGACTTCACCGTCGTCTCAGAGGTCGGGTTCAAGGATCCGGATCGCTCCGACCAGCTGCCGCCGGGCGCGTGGGCAGAGTACATCGGCGAAGATCTCGGCGCCGGCGCATCGCTGGTCACCCTGGAGGCCAGGGAGAGCGGGAAGTCCGGCATCTGCCGCCCGGACGGCACGCTGCGGTCCGGGCTGATCGACTACCTGCTGGCCTCGGGAATCAGCCAGGAAAGCCTGCTCTTCGAGGCACCCACCACCGCCCTGCAGGCGCACTTCGTCTCCAGGCTGGGGCCGGACGTCAATCTCGGCAACGTCCCGGCGCATTCCGTCATCGCGCTGGAGACCCTCCGCCTCGGGCTGCGGGCCGACACGCTGACCGCCTTCGAGTGAGAGAAAACCAATGCGAACCACCTGCGATGTTTTTCACCTGGCCATTCCCGTGCACGACCTCGATGCGGCCCAGGACTTCTACGTGACCATGCTCGGCTGCAAGCTCGCCCGCCGCTATCCGGACCGGATAACGCTGGATTTCTTCGGCGACCAGCTGGTCTGCCACCTCACCGAGGCCACGGCCCCCATCGGGAAACCGGCGAGCCTTTACCCGCGGCACTTCGGCGTCACGTTCCGCGAGGCGGCGGATTTCGAGGTGCTGCACGCCTGCGCGGTCATCCGCAAGATCCCGTTCTTCCAGGACGTCTCGACCCGGTTCGAGGGCTTGGCCGAGGAGCATCGCACCTTCGTGCTGCTCGACCCGTCCGGCAACCTGCTGGAGTTCAAGCATTACCGTGATCCGCGGATGATGTACTGATGGCCGGTCGTCGGCTCGACCAGGTCGACGCCATGCGCCCGATCAAGCAGGCGGGCGTGATCAGCACGCACTCGGTCCTGTTCTTCGCGCCCGCGGCGGCCAGCGTGGGCTCGGGGGCCGCGCTGCTGCTCCTGCACGTGTCCCGCGAAGGGTTCTTCTTCATCTCCGCGTGCATGCTGACGTACGCCTACGCCGACCTGAGCCGGGCCGGGCTGCGCCGCTTCTACGGGCGCCGGTTCCTGTCGGTCGTCATCCCGTACGCGTGCTGGACGGTCATCTACTTCTGCTACCTGCTGCCGACATCGCACTACGCCAGCCCGGCCGCGGCGCTCGACCACCTGGCCTACGCGGCTTATACCGGGTACTACCAGCTGTATTTCCTGCTCGTGATCATGCAGTTCTACCTGGTGTTCCCGCTCGTGCTGATGCTGCTGCGGCGGACCAGAGGGCACCACGGCCTGGTTATCGCGGTCGCCGCGCTGGCCCAGGTGGCGATCGCGATCGGAATGCACTGGCACATCCTGCCGGCGCTGATGATCCGGTACGGCCAGCAGGATGCCCTGAGCTACCTGCTCTACCTGATCGGCGGCGGTGTCGTCGCCTTCCATCTGACGGAGGTGGACGAATGGGTGAGACGGCACGCGCGACTGATCGTGGCGCTGACGGCCGCCGCGGCGCTCGGCGCCGAGGGCATCTATTTCCTGGCCCAGCACGGCGTCACCACCGCGCTGGGATCGGGCAGCGACCCGTTCCAGCCCAGCGTCATCCCGTTCAATCTCGGCGCGGTCACCTGCGGTTATCTGGCGGGCGTCGCCCTGGTGCGCCCCTGGCGGTCATCGCGGACGAAGGCGGCGGTGCGGTCGGGCTCGGACAACGCCTACGGCATCTACCTGTCCCAGATGGTGTTCATCACCGCGCTGATCTGGCTGGGCTGGGGACGGCTCAGCTCGACGATCCCCTGGCCGCTGCTCTGCCTGCTGACCGTGGGCATCGTCTTCGCCGGTGGCGTCGCGCTGACCAGCGTGCTGGCCAGGACCCCGCTGGCGGTGCCGCTCACCGGGCGCACGCGGCAGCAATGGCCGGCGCTGATACCGCGGCGCGGGGCCCGCGAGCTCCCCGCACCGGAACGGGATTCCCGGACCTGGAAACCCGTCACCGTCATGAGCGTGACCAGCGATCAGAACGGAGCGTGACCGTGATAGCGGAATGGATCAAGCAGGCCGCGGCCCGGCGAGGCGACGCGCCCTACCTTGAGGACGCCGCGGGAGCCGGAACCCTGACCTACGCCGGGCTGCGGCGTTCCACCGCGGCCTGGGCCGACGGCCTGGACCGCGCCGGGGTACCCCCTGGCGGACGGGTCGCCGTCCGGCTGCCGGACCCGCTCAGCTACGCCACCGCCCTGGTCGCCATCCTCGGGGCCGGCCGGGTGGTCGTCCCGCTGGACCCGGGCGCCCCGGCCGCCGAGCTCTCCCGGGTCCTCGCGGCGGCCAGGCCGCAGGCGACGGTCTGCGACCCTGGCGAGCCAGAAAGATCAATTCGGCCGAACGGCCCTGGCGGACGCGCACCCGCCGATCATCCAGCCAGCCCGGGCGGAACCGGCGGAATCTTCCTGTGCACCAGCGGGACCACCGGCGCGCCCAAGGGCATCTTGCTGCGCGAGGATCAGCTCGGCCACGTCGCGGCCGGCGTGGCCCGCCACCACCGGCTGACCGAGGCGGACCGCGGCTACTGCTGTCTCCCGCTGTTCCACGTCAACGCCGAGGTGGTCGGATTGCTGGCCACCCTGGCCGCGGGCGCCGGCCTGGTGCTGGACCGCAAGTTCAGCCGCCGGGGATTCTGGGAGCTGATGGAACAGCAGCGGATCACCTGGATCAACGCGGTACCCGCGATCATCGCCGTGCTGGCCATGAGCCCGGCCGAGGTCCCGCCCGCCGGGCGCGTCCGCTTCGTGCGGTCGGCCTCCGCTCCGCTGGCGCCGTCGGTGCTCCGGCGGTTCGAGGCGGCGGCCGGCATCCCGGTCATCGAGACCTACGGGATGACCGAGGCGGCCAGCATGATCACCGCCAACCCGCTGGAGGGCCCGCGCAAGGCCGGCTCGGCGGGCCTGCCGGCCGGCCCGCAAGTCCGGGTCGCCCGGCTGGCCGCCGGGCGGTACGTCCCGTGCCCGGCTCGCACGGTGGGCCGGGTGCAGATCAGGGGCCGCGGCGTCATCAGGGAGTACGCGCACAACGGCCCGCCCGGCGCCATCGGTCCCGGCGGCTGGCTCGACACCGGCGACCTGGGCCACCTCGACCAGGACGGCTACCTGTTCCTGGCCGGCCGGTCCGACGACGTGATCAACCGGGGCGGCGAGAAGATCTACCCGAGGGAAATCGAGGACGTCCTGCTCGCTCAGCCCGGCGTCCGGTCCGCCGCGGTGATCGCGGCTCACGATGAGGTGCTAGGGGAGCGCCCGGTCGCCTACGTCGTCCCGGCCGAGCCGTGGCCGCGCGGGCTCGAGGATGCGTTGCGTGAGGCGTGTGAGGCGGCCTTGCCGCGGCCCAAGCGGCCAAGCGCGTTCTGCCTGGTCCGGGAGCTACCGCTGGGCCCGACGGGCAAGGTCGCGCGGCACCGCCTCCGGGAGCTAGCAGCCGGAGCTGCCTGACCTCCTGTCGTCCTGGGCGGCCTCGGTGACCAGGACGCGGCCGGGGCCGACGGTCCGGACCGGGCCGTGCAGGGTGAGCGAGCCACGCAGCGGCAGGTGGTCGGACGCACCGCCGACTCCGATACCGATCTCTCCCGGCTCGACGATCCGCTGGCCGGAGCGGCCGGCGAACGCCGTCCGGTCGGCATGGACCCGGAACGTGACCCGGCGTCGTTCGCCGGGTTCCAGTGGTACCCGGATGAAGCCGGCCAGCCAGCGCACCGGGCGCACCACGGAGGCGACCGGGTCGCTGAGGTAGAGCTGCACGACCTCGGTGCCCGCACGCGACCCGGTATTGCGGACCGAGCAGGAGATCTCCGCGACCCCGTCCGTGAGAATGCGGTCCGGCGAGATCGACAGGTCCTCATACCCGAAGCTGGTATACGACAGCCCGTGCCCGAACGCGAACAGCGGTGACGGATCCACCGAGCTGCCGTCGTGCTGGCTGGCCAGCCGGGACCGCAGGTAGGACGACGGCGAGGTGGTCGTCATGGCAGGCAGCTGGACCGGCAGCTTTCCGCTCGGCACGATCCGCCCGGACAGCAGGCCGGCGATCGCCCGGCCGCCTTCCTCACCGGGAAAGAAGGCCTGGATGATCCCGGCCAGCCGGCCGGCGACGGCACCCAGCGCGTACGGCCGTCCGGTCACCAGGACGGCGACGACCGGGGTCCGGGTGCCGGCCAGCGCCTCGAGCAGGTGCTCCTGGACGCCCGGCAGGCGCAGATCGGCCGCATCGCAGCCCTCTCCGGAGGTGCCGCGCCCGAACAGCCCCGCCTCGTCCCCGACCACGGCGACCACCAGGTCTGCGGCCTCGGCAGCGGCCACCGCCGCGGCGAACCCCGAGGTATCACGGGACCGCACCGAGCAGCCCGGCGCGTAGCTCACCGTCTCCGGTCCCGCCGCGAGTTCACCCCTGAGGGCCGCCAGGACCGTGGTCACCGGTACGCTCGCCGCGGCCTCCGGGTGGGCCTCGCCCAGGTGCCTGGGCATGCTGTAGCAGCCGAAGAACGCCAGCGGGTCGTCGGCCAGCGGCCCGACGACCGCCACCCGGGCGTCCGGCCGTACGGGGAGCAGCCCGGCCGGGTTGGCCAGCAGGACGATCGATTCCTCGGCCAGCCGCAGGGCCAGCTCCCGGTGCTCCGGCGGGTCCAGATCCGGGCCGCTCCCGGCCCCGGCCGGGAGCGGCGTCCAGTCCGGGTCGAGCAGGCCGAGCTCGCACTTGCGGGTCAGGACCCGCGCCGCCGCCCGGTCGACGGCGGCCTCGCCCGTCAGCCCGGCCGCCACGGCCTCGCGCAGTGGCGCGCCGTAGCAGCGGACGGCGGGCAGCTCGATGTCCACCCCGGCGTGCAGCGCGGCGGCCGCGGCCTCGGACTGGCTGGCGGCCACGGCGTGCTGCAGCTCAAGGAACGACACGGCGTAGTAGTCGGATACGACCAGGCCGGCAAAGCCGAGTTCGTCCCGCAGCAGCCGGCCGAGCAGGTCGCAGTCGGCCGTGGCCGGTACCCCGTCCAGAGCGGTGTAGGACGCCATCACCGCGCGGGCACCACCCAGCCGGATCGCCATCTCGAACGGCGGCAAGATCACGTCCGCGAACTCGCGCTGGCCCATCGACACCGGTGCCATGTTCCGGCCGCCGCTGGACGCCGAGTAGCCGGCGAAGTGCTTCAGCGTCGCGTCCACTCCGGCCGACTGCAGGCCCTGCACGTACGCCGTGCCGATCGTGCCGACCAGGTAGGGGTCCTCGCCGACGGTCTCCTCGGTGCGGCCCCAACGCGGGTCCCGGCCCACGTCCAGCACCGGCGCCAGGCCCTGGTGCACGCCGCTCGCCCGCATGCTGGTTCCGATCGCGGCCGCCATCTCGCGCACCAGGCCGGGGTCGAAGGACGCTCCCCAGGCCAGCGGCGCCGGAAAGATCGTCGCCTGCCAGGCGGCGAAACCGGTGAGGCACTCCTCGTGCGCGATCGCCGGGATGCCGAACCTGCTCGCGGCGACGATCCGCTGCTGCAGCCCGGCCAGGGCGAGCATGCCCGCGGCGGGCGGCACCGGGCGGGTGCCGAACACCCGGGTGAGCTGGCCCATGCCGTCCCGGAACAGGTCTTCCGCCGGCGGCAGGTCGGCACTGAACTCGTGCTGCATGGGCGCCACCCCGGCACCGTCGCCGGAGGCCCCGATCCACACGCTGCCGAGCTGCGCGACCTTCTCGGCCAGCGTCATCCGGCTCAGCAGGTCGGCGACCCGCTCCGCGACCGGCTGGGACGGGTCGCGCCACGGCTCGGCCACGGCCTGGTCCCCGGCCACCACGGTGATCTTCATGAGCCTGCTGGCCCGGGCTGCGCGGTCGACTCCCGGACGATCAGCTCGGTGGACAGCTCGACCCGGTTGGTGCGCAACGGCACACCGTCGATCACGTCGTCCAGCATCTGCGCCGCGGCCCGGCCCATCTCGGCGAGCGGCTGGCGCACGGTGGTGAGCGGGGGCGAGACCCAGCGGGCGACCGGCAGGTCGTCGAACCCGACCACCGAGAGATCCTGCGGCACCCGCAGGCCCCGCTGCCGCGCGGCCTCGTACAGGCCGAACGCCTGCTGGTCGCTGCCGGCGAAGATGGCCGACGGCGGATCGGCCAGGTCGAGCAGTTCGCCGCCGTGCAAGAAGCCGCCCTCGTGGCGGAAGTCGCCGTTGCGGACGAGTGCCGGGTCGAACCTGATGCCCGCTCGCTCCAGTGCCGACCGGTACCCGTCCGTCCTGGCCCGGCTGCACAGGTAATCGGCCGGCCCGGCGATCGCCCCGATCCGGCGGTGCCCCAGGCCCAGCAGGTGCTCCGTGGCGGCCAGCCCGCCCGCCCAATTGGTGGCGCCGACGCTCGGCAGGTCGGGCGGGGGCGGGTTCACCGGGTCGATGACCACCAGCGGGATGTTGGCTTCGCGCAGCTGCTCGAGCTGGCCGCTGGTGAACTCCGACAGGACGACGATCACTCCGTCGGTGTCGTGGCTGGCCAGCGCGCTCGTCCAGCTGGCCGGGCGGGCGTTTCCGTGCCGCACCGCGGACACCGCCACGCCCGTCTCGTGGGCCGAGCCCCACTCCTCGACGCCGCGCAGGATCTCCACCGCCCACGGGCTGTCCAGGCCGGCGAGCACCAGGTCGACCAGGCCGGAGCGGCGGTTCCTGCGGGTGCCGGCCCGCGTGTAGTGATGCTCGTCGAGCAGCCGCTCGACGAGCGCGCGGGTCGCGGGGGCGACGTCCCGGCGCCCGTTCACCACCTTCGAGACCGTCGGCAGCGACACGCCTGCCTCGGCGGCGATGGTCGCCAGGGTAGTCCGCCGCTGCCTCCCGGTGGTGCTGTCGGCCGCCGCTTTGCTGCTTGGAAGCACTGCACCAACCCTTCTGGCCGCCACACTATCCCTTCGGCAGCACGCAATCGAAATACTTTCGATCACGATATCGCAGCCGGTATCCCTGCCGACATTATCTGCACGCTGCCGCACTTGTCCACGGTTACCAGGAGAGATGACGACGCTAGAGCCGGAGAACAGCGAACCAGGATAGAACGTAACACCTTGGGAACAAAGGATTGACCTGCCGGCCCCAGCTTCTTATGATGACGGAACTTCCGAAAAATTCCCTAAACTTTCGGAGCGTCGATGCGGACGTCATTCGTCATGCGCGTCCGCCGCTTTCGGCAGCGCCAGGAGGCCCGCCAGTAGCAGACCCGGCAGTACGAGTTCCTCGGCATCGTCAGGAGATGAGAGCGCATGCGAGGTTCCAGGAAGCCTGCCATCGCCGCCGTCGCGGTGGCAGCGGCAGTCACGATCGCCGCGTGCAGTAGCAGCACCAGCACCAGCACTTCAAGTACCAGCGCGAGCTCGACCTCGAGCAGCAGCAGCACCGCCAAGGTCACCCTCACCTGGTGGAACAACGGCAACACCCAGCCCCTGCTGGGCGTCTGGCAGAGCGTGGCGGCCGCGTTCCACGCCTCGCATCCGAACGTGACGATCAGCGTCGACCCGATTCAGAGCGACCTGTTCACCACCAAGATGCCGATCGCCCTGAAGTCGGACACCCCGCCGGACATCTTCCAGCAGTGGGGCGGCGGCCAGGAGGCCACCCAGTTCACCTCGGGCAAGCTGACCAACCTCAGTTCGCTCGCGTCGAGCTGGATCACCGAGGTGGGTCCGGCCGCGGCCGGCTGGCAGGTCAACGGGCAGCAGTACGGCATCCCCTACGATCAGCACGTGGTGGGCTTCTGGTACCGCAAGGACCTGTTCGCCAAGGCCGGCATCACGTCCCCGCCGACCACGATCGCCCAGCTCGAGTCCGATGACGTCAAGCTCAAGGCGCACGGCATCACCCCGATCGCGCTGGGCGGCGGCAGCCGCTGGCCGGACGCGTTCTACTGGGAGTACTTCGCGGTCCGGGAGTGCTCCGAGTCCGTGCTGCAGTCCTCGATCAAGGCCATCAACATGACCGCGCCGTGCTTCTCCCAGGCGACCAAGGACCTGACCGCGTTCATGGCCACCAGCCCGTTCCAGGGCGGGTTCAACGCCACCCAGGCCCAGACCGGCGCGGGCAGCTCGGCCGGCCTGCTGGCCAACGGCAAGGCCGCCATGGAGCTGCAGGGCGACTGGGAGACCAGCGTGGTCCCGGCCCTCACCTCGAACAAGAACATCATCTCCGAGCTCGGCTGGTTCCCGTTCCCGCAGATTCCCGGCGGCGCGGGTGCCGCGACGGCCGTGCTGTCCGGCGGTGACGGCTTCTCCTGCACCACCGGGGCGGCCGAACCGGCCTGCGCCGAGTTCCTCCAGTACATCGACAGCACCCCGGTCCAGGAGGAGCTGGTGCAGAAGGCGGGCGTCGGGCTGCCGGCGAACAGCGCGGCCGAGTCGGTGCTGACCGACCCGGCGCTGCAGGCGGCCGCGAAGGCCCACGACACCGCCGCCTACGACGCGGAGTACTTCGACATCGCCTTCCCGACCAACCAGGGTCAGGCGCTGGACAACGCGCTCGCGGACTTCTTCGCGGGCCAGGGCAGCAACTCGACCATCATCAACTCCGTAAGCAGTAGCTCCGGCCACTGATGGCGCGCACCCAGAGCGCGGTGCGTGCCCGCCCGCCACGGTCGCGGCGCGTGGTACGCAAGCGGGTCGAGCTGATCGTGCTGCTCGTCCCGCCGATCGTCCTGTTCCTCGGGTTCGTGATCGTCCCGATGATCTTCGCCGTCTGGTACAGCCTGTACAACTGGAGCGGCTTCGGGCCGCTGAACGACTTCATCGGCACGGCGAACTACACCGGCGTGCTGACCGGCCCGGTCTTCCACCAGGCCCTGCTGCACAACGTGATCATCGCCGTGCTGTCGCTGGTGATCCAGCTTCCCATCAGCATCGGGCTGGCGTTGCTGCTGAACCGCCGGATGCGCGGCCGGACGTTCCTGCGGCTGGCCGTGTTCGCGCCGTTCGTGCTGTCCGAGGCGACGGCGGCGGTGATGTGGTACGAGCTGCTGCAGCCGGGCGGACCGCTGGACGCGCTGCTGAAGGCGGCCGGCCTCGGCGGCCTGGTGCACTACTGGCTGGCCAGCACATCGCTGGTGCTGTACTCGGTGTTCGTGGTGGCCACCTGGAAGTACATCGGCTTCGGAATCGTCCTGCTGCTGGCCGGCCTGCAGGGCATCCCGCCCGAGCTGCGCGAGGCGGCGGCCATCGACGGGGCCACCCCGTGGCAGCTGACCCGGGCGATCACGCTGCCGCTGCTGGCCCCGACGATCCGGATCTGGATCTTCCTGTCGGTCATCGGCTCGCTCCAGCTCTTCGATCTGGTCTGGATCATGACCCTGGGCGGGCCGGCGAACGCGTCGAACACCATGCTGACCTACCAGTACACCAACGGCGTCCAGCGCACGCAGTTCGGGTACGGCGCCACGGTCTCGGTGGTGCTGTTCGTCATCTCCGTCGTCTTCGCGCTGGCCTACCAGCGCTACGCGCTGCGCCGCGACACCGCCGGCGCGCTGACCCGGGCCGTCATGTGACCAGGAAGCAGGTGATCAGATGACCGCCGCCAGCGCCCGGCTCGGCCGGCGCGCCCCGCGCCGGGACGTGATCCGCGAACGCCGCACCTGGCTCTCGCTGCCCGCCAGCTACCTGGTGATCCTGCTCGTGCTGGCCATCACGATCGCGCCGATGCTGTACATGGTCGTCGGCGGGTTCAGCACCACCGCTCAGCTCAACGCCAACCCGAACGCACTCCCGCACCCGTGGGTGTGGAGCAACTACGCGGCGATCGCCACCTCGTCACTCTTCTGGCAAGCCGTGGCCAACAGCGTGGTGATCGCCGTGGTGGCGACCGGGCTGGCCGTGACGCTCGGCTCGATGGCGGCCTTCGCGCTGTCCCGCTACACGTTCCGCGGGCGCGAAGGGTTGTACGTGCTGTTCGTGGCCGGACTGCTGTTCCCGCTCAACACCGCGGCCCTGCCGCTGTTCTTGCTGCTGCAGCAGATCGGCCTGAACGACAACCTGCTCGGCGTGGCCCTGCCGGAGGCGGCGTTCGCGCTCCCGGTCACGATCGTCATCCTGCGGCCGTTCATGCGCGCCATCCCGGGCGAACTGGAGGACGCCGCGATCGTGGACGGCGCGACCCGGATCCGGTTCTTCCTGCGGATCCTGCTGCCGCTGTCCCGGCCCGCCCTGATCACCGTCGGCATCTTGGCCTTCGTCACGAGCTGGAACGCCTACCTGCTGCCGCTGGTCGTCTTCACCAGCCAGGACCACTACACGCTGCCCCTGGCCGTGGCCAACTTCCAGTCCACCTACACCCAGGACACCGCGCGGGTCTACGCGTTCACCGCCGTGTCGATGATCCCCGCGCTCGCCATCTTCGTGTTCGCCCAGCGCAGGCTCGTCGGCGGCCTGGTCGGCGCGATCAGGGGCTGAACCAGCCCGCTCAGCGGCTCGTCACCGAGGTGGCCGGGTCGTAGCGGGTGAGCAAGCCGCACATGCCGTACCCGGCCGGCCCGGCCGGGCGAGCGATCTGCCGCAGCACGCCGGCGGCGAGATAGCCGGCGTCGCCGTCAGCGAGCTGGTCCAGCTGGCGTCCGGTCGCCGCCGACGCCGCGAACGCCCCCGCCTGCCACCGCTGCCGCCACTGCGGCACCCGCCCGGCCACCAGCCGCACCGCGGCGGCGAAGAATCCCTCCAGCGCGGCGGGCCCTCGCTCCGCGAACTGGTCCCGCAGGGCCAGGTAGCCCTCGATCGCGAGGTCCCGCCGCCGCCGCGCCCCGTCCTCCAGCGCCCCGTTGGCCGGCAGCGTGGCGGCCCGGGCGTACGCCGCGGGGTCGGCCAGGATCTCCGGCGGGAACGTCAGCACCGCGTCGCCCGCCTCGGGCAGGCCCGCGTTCGCCATGATGACCAGCAGCCGCAGCCCGCCCTGGTTGACCAGCCGGTGGATGATCCCGGGCGTGAACCACAGGCAGTCACCCGGATGGAGCTCCGATTCGGCGTACCCCCGCGCGCCGAGGGTCTGCAGCCGCCCGTGGCCGGCCAGCACCACGTAGCCCTCGGTCGACGCCAGGTGTACGTGGGCCGAGCCGCCGCGCAGGCCGTCCGGCGCGATCCAGTCGTAGACCTCCAGCATGGTCACCGCGGTCGCGCCGGGGAACGACAGGCCCGGGGAGGTGAGAGGTGGCGGTGGGGCGTGAGGCACGCTTCGTTCGGTCAAATTAGGCTCTTTCCGTAACGCAGGCATCGATGGTCAGCTCGCCGGTGGCGACGACGACCTCGTAGCGCAGGGTCAGCTCGGCCGCGGCGGGGACCGGGACTTCCGCGGCGAAGAACGGTGCCGGGCACACGCACGCGTAGGGCGAGCTGCGCACGAACCACTGGCACGGGAAGCCGGGGTTGGCCGGCGAATCGCGGAAGATCAGCGTCGCCGCCGGGGTCGCGAACGCCAGCCACGGCCCGCGCCAGCCCATGACCTCGTCCCGGCCGGCCCCGTCGGGGGTCAGCACGCGGCCGCCGGCGAACGCGGCGGGCCCCCGCCAGAACAGGCCGCCGTACCCCGCGGCCTCCCGGCCCTCGGTGGTCGGGCTGCCGATGGCGACCGTCCGCCCGCTGACGTTGCGCATCGTGGTCTGGAACGCGCAGGACCAGGCGGACCGGTCCGGCCGGACGGCGGCCGTGATCCGGCGCTGCTCGGTGAACAGCGCCTGGCCCGCCGCGGTCACCCA
>Ga0302184_10001304_pt1 | contig 16101 bp, 13 predicted proteins | sample I_Palsa_N3_3_FD_200233 | JGI IMG/M metagenome (GOLD analysis project Ga0302184, IMG submission 200233) | Peat permafrost microbial communities from Stordalen Mire near Abisko, Sweden - I_Palsa_N3_3 | ecosystem: Environmental > Terrestrial > Soil > Palsa > Peat permafrost | place: Sweden...
ACGTCGGCGCCGCGTTCGGCGCGGCGGTGCCCCTCACTGAGCATGGCGTAGCTCTTACCGACGCCGGCCGCGGATCCGAGGTAGATCCGCAGGTGCCCGCGTCCGGGCCGCCCCCCGGAATCGCCGTCGGAGCCGGCGCCTACCCGGCCGTCGTCCTCAGCCATGTCCGGCACCTCAGGCCGGACGGCCCGGAGCCGCGGTCCGCTGGAAGAACGCGCTGGACGGACGCTGCCAGAGGAACACCACCGCGGCGCAGGCGATCAGCCAGCCGAGCGTGGTCAGCACCTTGGTCAGGCCGAGGCCTGGATGCTTGCTGACCAGGACGCCCAGGAAGCCGAGGGTGTGCAGTCCGAACAGGATGGTGCCGGTGACGCGGGCCCAGCTCCGGCCGGCCCGGCAGGCCCGCGCGATCCCCAGCCACAGCGCGATCTCGATCACCGACAGCACCACGGTCAGCGCCGCCACGCCGCCGACGGTCGTGTGGTGCGCCGCGGCCTGGACCGGGTGCTTGGAGATGATGGTGCTGGCCACGATGATGACGCCGATCGCGTAGACCACCGCGAAGCCGGCTCCCGCGTACATCAGCCCGACCGCGTTGCGCATGCTGTCCGGCAGCGAAGCAGGCAGCGAAGCGGCCGGCACCCGCGCGACCTGGTACGGCTGCGGGTAAGCGACCGGCTGGGCGTTCGGGAGGTACCCGCGCGGCGGCGCCGGCGATCCCTGCGCCCCGCTGTAGCCCTGCGGCTGAGGGTAGCTATGCGACGGGCTGTATCCCCGCGGACCAGGAAGACCCTGCGCTGACGGCGGCACCGGACCCAAGGGACCCACCGGACCCACCGGACCCACCGGGCTCAGCGGCGGCGCCGACGCCGTCACCGGATACGAGAGCTCCGCGGTGCTCCGGCCCGGCCCCTTGGTCTCCCGCTCCAGCCGGGCCTGGTAGGCCCCGATCACGTTGGCCACCGGCCGCGGCCAGAACGCCACCGCGGACGGCCCGGTACCCTGGTCCCGCCCGGCGATCGCGGCGGCCAGCGCCGCGGGGGTCGGCCGGGCGGCCGGGTCCTTGGCCAGGCAACCGGAGATGATCCCCCGCAGCGCGGGCGGCACCCGGTCCAGGGCGGGGTCGGCGTGCACCACCCGGTACAGGACGGCGGCCGCGGTCCCGGTGCCGAACGGCCCGGCCCCGGTAGCCGCGTACGCGATCACGCACCCCAGGGCGAACACGTCGCTCGCGGGCCCGGCCGGCTTGCCCTCGGCCTGCTCGGGCGACATGTAGCCCGGCGTACCGAACACCACCCCGGCGGCGGTCAGCATGGTCCCGTCGGTGGCCCGGGAGATGCCGAAGTCGATCACCCGCGGGCCGTCCGTGGCGAGCAGGACGTTGGGCGGCTTGAGGTCGCGGTGCACCACCCCGCCCGCGTGGATGGCCGCCAGCGCCTCGGTCAGCCCGGCCAGCAGCGGCCACAGCGCGGGCTCGGGCAGCGGCCCGTTCTCGCTGACCACCTGGTCCAGCGACGGGCCCGGCACGAACGCGGTGGCCAGCCACGGCGGGCGCTCGTTCAGCCCGCTGGCCACGACCGGCGCGGTGTAGATCCCGCTGACCGCCCGGGCCGCGGCGACCTCCTGGGCGAACCGGTGCAGGAACTCCTCGTTTCCGGCCAGATCGGGGTTCACGACCTTGATGGCGACCGCCCGGCCGGCCGGTGACAGGCCGAGGTAGACCCGGCCCATGCCGCCCGAGCCGAGCTGGGCCTGCAGCCGGTACTCGCCGATCACCCGTGGGTCGTCCGCCGCCAGTACCTTCATCTTCGCTCCCGGTGCCGTGTCCTGCGCCTCACTAGGCTAACCCGGCACCTTTGAAGAACGGGCCGGACCGGCGCCGCCAGAGCAACAGCACTGACCCGCCGCCCATCAGCCAGATGGCACCGATCAGGACCGTCCCGATGAGGCCGGCCGCGAAGTGCCGGTACCCGATCAGGACCAGGAGCGCGACAACCGTATACAGGCCGAAGAACACGGTGCTGGCCACCCGGGCCCAGTTCTTCCCGCTCCGGGCGGCCCGGGCCACCCAGAGCCACACCGTGACCTGGATGACCAAGCTGAGGGCCGCGACCACCACCTCGCTGCCGAGCGTGAGCGACGCGAACGGATCCTTGCCCTGGTCGACGATCAGCACCGCGCAGATCGCCCAGATCAGCGCGTAGGCGGCGGCGGCGTACATCAGCCTGACCGCGCCGCGGACGCTATCCGGCATGGCGACCCGCGACCGGCCCCGCAGCGCCGTGGCCCGGCGCCCGGCGGTCCCCTCGGCGCCGATGTCGGCCGGGCCAGGGGGAAACGTCTCCCGGGCGCCGGCCTGGCCGCCGTGCGCGCCCGGGACATCCTCCGTACCGTCCTGCGCCCCCGGTGCAGCGTGGTCCTGCGGCTTCCCGGGACGAGGGGACGCCCCGTACGCAGGCTGCCCCGGATAGGCGCCAGCGGATACCCCGTACGTCGTGGAGTCGCCCTCCGCCAGCGGCTCCCCCTCCGACATCTGCGCCTCGAGCTGAGGCTGATACGTACTGATGAGGTTGGCGACCGACGGCGGCCAGAACGACACGGCCATCGGCCCCGTCCCCCGCCCCCGCCGGCCGAGCTCGGCCGACAGGGCCTTGGGTGTCGGCCGCGCCGCCGCGTCCTTGGCCAGGCACCCCGCGACCAGTTCTCGCAGCCCGGCCGGGAGCTGGTCCAGGGCGGGCTCGGAATGGACCACGCGGTACAAGATGCTGGCCGGGGTTCCCTCGCCGAACGGCGGGGAACCGGTAGCCGCGTAGGCGATCACGCACCCGAGGGCGAAAACGTCGCTCGCCGGGGTCGCGGGGTTGCCCTCGGCTTGCTCGGGTGACATGTAACCGGGCGTGCCGAACATCGCACCCGTTTGCGTCACCGCCGCGGCTTCGACCGCGCGGGAGATGCCGAAGTCGATGACCCGCGGCCCGTCGGCGGCCAGCAGCACGTTGGGCGGCTTGAGGTCACGGTGCACCACCCCGCAGGCGTGGATGGCCTGCAGCGCCTCGACCAGCCCGGCGAGCAGCGGCGTCAGCGCCGACTCGGGGAGCGGTCCGTGCTCGCGCACCACCTGGGCCAGCGAGGGACCGGGGACGAACCCCGTGGCCAGCCACGGAGGGTGGTCGTCCAGGCCGGTGGCGACGACCGGTGCGGTGTAGATCCCGCTGACCGCCTTCGCCGACGCGACCTCATACTGAAACAGGCGCAGGAAATCAGAGTCGCTGGCCAGCGAGGGATGGACGACCTTGATCGCCACGGCCCGACCGGCGGGCGACAGCCCGAGGTAGACCCGGCCCATGCCGCCCTCGCCCAGCCGCCCGCGCAGCCGGAACTCTCCCAGCAACCGCGGGTCGTCCGCGGTCAAAGCCTTCATGCCAGCTCCCGGTTACGGCCCGCCCCGATCATAAACCCGTGGCCTTATTGACCGTTCGCGCAGTTCATGATCATTTGACGGGGATTACCCTGCGTACCACATTCTGCGGTATTTCTGGCAGCCGCGGACGGTCTACGCGCGGACAGGTCCCGTCGGGCCCGAGAACGGCCGTCCGCGGATGGCATATTTTGCCAGTCGCACAGTGCTTTAGGGCTGGTAGGGGGCCGTCAGGGCTGGTAGCGGTAACCCATGCCGGGTTCGGTGAGCAGGTGACGCGGCCGGGCCGGGTCATCCTCCAGCTTCCGGCGCAGCCGCGCCATGTGGAAGCGCAGATAGTTGGTGCGCTGGCCGAACCCGGGCCCCCACACTCCGGTCAGGATCTGGGCCGACCCGACGAGCTGGCCCGGGCGCGGCAGCAGGATCTCCAGGATCCCCCACTCGGTCGGCGTGAGGCGCAGCACCTCCTCCGGCTCGCCGGAGCCGCCAGGCCCAGGCCCAGGCCCGGCTCCGGAGCCGCCCGCAGCACGGGTCACCCGGTGGCTGGTGAGGTTCACCAGCCACTTGCCGATCGTGGCCTGGTGCGGCCGGCCCGGATCGGTCTCACCGTCGTCGCGCCGCAGCGCGGCACGCAGCCGGGCCAGCAGTTCGGCCATGGCGAAGGGCTTGGTGACGTAGTCGTCGGCCCCGACGTCCAGCGCGCCGATCTTGTCTCCGGGACTGGCCCGGCCGGACAGCACGATGATCGGGGCCCTGGACCAGCGGCGCAGCTCGACGATCACCTCGGTGCCGTCGATGTCGGGCAGGCCGAGGTCGAGGATGACGGCGTCCGGCGGCTGGCTCGCGGCCAGGGCCAGCGCCTCGCGCCCCGTCCGCGCCGTGACCACGTCGTACTGCCGGGCCCGCAGGTTGATGCGCAGCGCTCGGAGCAGCTCGGGTTGATCCTCGACGATGAGGACCGCGTTGGCCCTGGCCCGGCCGGAACCCGGGGCGCCGGGAGGCCCCGCAGGTTCCGGCCGGGGGTCTCCCGGCTCAGCCATCACCAAGCTCAGCCGGACTTGGCCGACAGCTCGTCGAGCTTGATGTTCAGCGTGAGCACGTTGACCGTGGGCTCGCCCAGGAAGCCGAGCGTACGGCCGGTGATGTTCTCGGTGACCAGGTTGCGGACCTCGGAGGCCGGCAGGTGCCTGGCCGCGGCCACCCGGTCGACCTGGATGTACGCGTTCGCGGGCGTGATGTCCGGGTCAAGGCCCGAGCCCGAGGCGGTCACCGCGTCCGGCGGTATCTCCGAGATCGGCACGTGATCGAAGGCGGTGATCGCCTTCTGCGCCGCCTGGATGTCGCCGATCTCCACCGGGTTGGTCGGCCCGAGGTTGCTCGCGGCCGAGTAGAGCGGGTCGCAGCCGTAGTCGTTCTTCTCCCCGGCGACCACCGCATCCGAGGGTCGTGGCTGGAAGTACTGCGGCAGCGGGTTGCCCTTGGCGTCCACGAACTCCTGGCACAGCAGGCCCGACCCCACGACCTGGCCGTTGTAGCTGACCAGCGAGCCGTTGGCCTTGTTGTGGAAGGCCGCCTGGCCGATGCCCAGCATGATCAGCGGGTAGATGAACCCGCAGATCACGGTGAACACCAGCAGGGTGCGGAACGCCGCGATGTGCTGCCTGACAAAGACGGGAAGGCGGTTCATGCGGATCACTTACCAAATCCGGGGATGAGCTGGACGATCAGGTCGATCGCCCAGATGCCGATGAACGGGATGATCAGCCCGCCGATGCCGTAGATCACGAGGTTTCTCCGCAGCATCGACTGCGCGGACGCCGGCCGGTACCGCACTCCGCGCAGCGCCAGCGGGATCAGCGCCACGATGATCAGCGCGTTGAAGATGATCGCCGAGGTGATCGCCGACTTCGGGCTGTACAGGTGCAAGACGTTGAGCTTGCCCAGGTCCGGGATCACCGAGGAGAACATGGCCGGGATGATCGCGAAGTACTTGGCCACGTCGTTGGTGATGGAGAAGGTGGTCAGCGAGCCGCGGGTGATGAGCAGCTGCTTGCCGATCTCCACGATCTCGATGAGCTTGGTCGGGTTGGAGTCCAGGTCCACCATGTTCCCGGCCTCCTTGGCGGCCGAGGTCCCGGTGTTCATGGCCACGCCCACGTCGGCCTGCGCCAGCGCCGGCGCATCGTTGGTGCCGTCGCCGGTCATCGCGACCAGCTTGCCGCCCTCCTGCTCCTTGCGGATCAGCGCCATCTTGTCTTCCGGCGTGGCCTCGGCCAGGAAGTCGTCCACCCCGGACTCGTCCGCGATGGCCTTGGCGGTCAGCGGGTTGTCGCCAGTGATCATGACCGTCCGGATGCCCATCTTGCGCATCTCGGCGAAGCGCTCCGCGATGCCGGGCTTGACGATGTCCTTGAGGTAGATCACCCCCAGGGCCCGGGCCGGTCCGGCGGCCGGCTTCTCGGCCACCACGAGCGGGGTACCGCCCACGGCCGAGATACGGTCCACGATCGGGCCCAGGTCATCCGGCACGGTCCCGCCGTTGTCCCTGATCCACTGCGCCACCGACGCGGCCGCGCCCTTTCTGATCTCCCGCCCGGGGCCTTCGCGCCCGTCGGGCAGGTCGATGCCGCTCATCCTGGTCTGCGCGGTGAACTCGACGAACTCGGCGCCCTGCAGGTCACCTTCGGACCGTTCGGGGAGCCCGTACTGATCTTTGGCCAACACAACTATGGAACGGCCCTCGGGCGTGTAGTCCGCCATCGACGACAGCTGCGCCGCGTCGGCGAGGTCGGACTCCAGGACCCCGCCCACCGGCAGGAACTCGGTGGCCTGCCGGTTACCGATGGTGATGGTGCCGGTCTTGTCCAGCAGCAGCGTGTTCACGTCCCCGGCCGCCTCGACCGCGCGGCCCGACATGGCCAGCACGTTGCGCTGGACCAGCCGGTCCATGCCGGCGATGCCGATGGCCGACAGCAGCGCGCCGATCGTGGTCGGGATCAGCGCCACCAGCAGCGCGACCAGGATGACCAGCGTCTGCGGCGCCTTGGCGTAGAACGCCATCGGCTGCAGCGAGATCACCGCCAGCATGAAGATGATGGTCAGCGAGGCGAGCAGGATGTTCAGCGCGATCTCGTTCGGCGTCTTCTGCCGCTTGGCCCCCTCGACCAGGGCGATCATCCGGTCGATGAACGTCTCGCCCGGCTTGGAGGTGATCTTGACCACGATCCGGTCCGACAGCACCGTGGTGCCGCCGGTCACCGCGGACCGGTCGCCGCCGGACTCCCGGATGACCGGCGCGGACTCGCCGGTGATGGCCGACTCGTCCACCGACGCGACGCCCTCGACCACGTCCCCGTCGCCGGGGATGACCTGGCCGGCCTCGACCACCACAAAGTCGCCGAGGGTCAGCGCCGTGCCGGGCACCGCCTCTTCGCGGAGCGAATCAGGAGAGGCCCCCGGCTTCCAGCCCACCAGCTTGCGCGCCACCGTCTCGCGCTTGGCCCGGCGCAGCGTGTCGGCCTGGGCCTTGCCGCGGCCCTCGGCCACCGCCTCGGCCAGGTTGGCGAACACCACCGTCAGCCACAGCCAGACCACGATGGTCCAGTTGAACGCCGACGGCGAGCGGATCGCGGTGTACATGCACAGCACGGCGCCGACCTCGACCACGAACATGACCGGGTTCTTGATCTGGACCCGCGGGTCCAGCTTCTTGAACGCGTCCGGGGTCGACTTCCACAAGATCTTCGGGTCGAGCAGGCCGCCGCCAACCCGCCGCGGCTCGCTGGCCTCCTCTGAAGGGGCGGCCGGCGCGGGAGTACCCGGGCTCTGCGTTGTCACAGACATCAGTGCAGTCCTTCTGCGAACACTCCCAGCGCGAGCGCCGGGAAGTAGGTCAGGCCGACGAGGATGAGGATCACGCCCACGAGCATGCCGACGAACAGCGGCGTCCTGGTGTCCAGCGTCCCGGCGCTGGCCGGGACCGGTGCCTGTCTAGCCAGCGACCCGGCCAGGCCCAGGGCGAAGATCTCGGGCGCGAACCGGCCGAGCAGCATCGTGATGCCCCCGGTGATCTGGTAGAACGTGGCCCCGGTGCCGAGGCCCGCGAAGGCCGACCCGTTGTTGTTGGCCTGCGAGGCGTACGCGTATACGATCTCGGTCAGCCCGTGCGACCCTGGGTTGAAGATCGCGGCCTGGCCCCAGTGGGTACCGATGGCGATCGCCGACATGGTCAGGATGACCACCGGCAGGGTCAGGAAGTACAGCGACGCGTACTTCATCTCGGTGGGCCGGATCTTCTTGCCGAGGTACTCCGGCGTCCGGCCGACCATCAGCCCGGCCACGAACACCGTCACGATGGCCAGCACCAAGATGCCGTACATGCCGGCCCCGATGCCGCCCGGCGCGACCTCGCCCAGCGCGATGTCGAACAGCGCGATCCCGCCGCCGAACGGCGTCAGCGAGTCGTGGAAGCAGTCCACCGCGCCGGTCGACGTCACCGTGGTCGATGACGCGAATAGCGAGCACCCCGGCGGGCCGAACCTGGTCTCCACGCCCTCGTACGCGCCGTGCGCGAGCTGCGGCCCGGCTCCGGCGGTGCCGAGGTGGGTCTCGAAGAAGCTGAGCCCGCCGACCGCGCACGCCCAGATGATGACCATGACGGCGACCAGCGCGTAGCCCTGCCGGTTGTCGCCGACCATCTTGCCGAACGCCCGCGGCGTGGCGAACGGGATCAGCAGCAGCAGGAAGATCTCGAAGATGTTCGTGAACGGGTTCGGGTTCTCGAACGGGTGGGCCGAGTTGACGTTGAACCAGCCGCCGCCGTTGTTGCCCACGTCCTTGATGACCTCCTGGGAGGCCACCGTCCCGCCCGGGATGGTCTGGTGGGCGCCGGACAGCGTGGTGATCACGTGGTAGTTGGCCAGGTTCTCGATCACCCCGCCGGCCATCAGGATGATGCAGCCGACGACCGCGATCGGGATCAGGAGCCGGATAATCCCGCGGGTCACGTCGACCCAGAAGTTGCCCAGCCGGTCGGTCCGGGACCGGGTGAAGCCGCGGATCATGGCGATCGCGACGGCCAGGCCGACCGCGGCCGAGAAGAACTGCTGCACCATGAGCGCGCCCTGCTGGGTGAGGTAGCTCATGGTGGCCTCGCCGGCATAGTTCTGCCAGTTGGTGTTCGTGGTGAACGAGACCGCCGTGTTCCACGCCGTGTCCGGCGTGACGTTGGCCATCCCGACCGCCCAGAACAGCCAGTGCTGGGTCCGCTCGATCAGGTACACGAACAGCACGGAGACGAGGGAGAAGGCCAGGATGGAGCGTACGTAGACGCTCCATTTCATGTCGGCCTCCGGGTCGATCCCGCACAGCCGGTAGATGCCGCGCTCCACCCGCCAGTGGTTCTTGTCGGTGAAGATGCGCGCGATCCAGTTGCCGAGCGGTATGTAGCAGGCGGCCAGGGCGGCGACCAGGAACAGGAACTGCAGCCACCCCGCCAGCGTGGAGTTCATCAGAACCTCTCAGGCAGGACGAGGGCCACGAACAGGTAGATCGTCAGCAGGATGCCGCCTATCAGGCCGATCCAGTTCTCAACGCTCAAAGGTCTCAATCCCCTTCAAGATGAGGAGAAGGACGGCGAAGACGACGATCGTCAGGCCGACGTAGAACAGGTCCCACATCGTGACTCCTAGTGACAAACCGCTGGTGAGAATGCCCTGCGGGTATGCGCAGGTGAACAACGCATCCCAAGTTAACGGTTCAGGGACGCTCCAAAGAAGCGCCCTTGCGGGACCCATGCGACCGCGCCTGAGTTCCTAACAGAACCCATGCGCCGTGGCGGGTGAGGCTAGATGTCCTGCGGGAGGAGGACGTGACGGCGCAGGTGCCACGACCGCAGGCCGTGACCGACCTCGTCCATCAGCAGCGACGGCGGGACGGCGAGCACCGGGCACTTGGCGCGGGCCAGGCAGTAGCGGCCCACCGGGCTGTGGAACAGCCGCCGCAGGCCGGCCCGGCGGCCGGTCCCGATGACCAGCAGGTCTTCCCGCTGGCTGGCGATGTCGACGAGCACCGGCCCGGTCTCGCCGCGCTCCACGTGCGGCTCGACCTGCAGGTCGGCGGGGAACCCGCCCAGCCCGTCGTCGAACGCGGTCCGCAGCCGCTCCCAGGCGGCGTCGCGCCAGAGCTTGCGCAGGTAGGGCGAGGAATGCCGGCGCTCGGACAGGTCACCGCCCGGCGGGACCCAGGCGATGACCGGCAGCAGCGGGACGTCCCGCTGCCTGGCTTCATCCGCCGCGTGACGGAGCGCCTGCAGGCTCCCTAGCGACCCGTGCACACCAACGATGACCCGACGAACGGTGGCCACCGCAACTCGCCTCCTACCACCGGGGCGCGCGTCCGTGCGGCGCCCCCTGATCGCCTACCCATCCATTAAAGCTCTACTCGCGCGCGAAGGCGCCGAACCTAACGACCCTCTAACGCCAAGCTCGTCGGTGCGGACGCCAAGCTCGTCGATGCGGGCCAGCATCTCGGCCGGGTCGGCGTAGACCCGGTACGCCCCGGCCCGCTCCAGCTCCTCCCGGCCGTAGCCACCCGACAGCAGCCCGACCCCGAGCGCGCCGGCCCGCCGCGCCGCGAGCAGGTCCCAGACGCTGTCGCCGACGACCATCGCGTGCCGCGTCTCGACCTCGAGCACGGCGGCCGCGGCCAGGAACAGGTCGGGGTCCGGCTTGGCGTGCCGCACCAGGTCGCGGGTGACCATCGGGGTGTCCTCGGGCAGCCCGAGCAGGCCCAGCGCGGGCCGCGCGGTCGCCGCGTACCCGCTGGTCGCGATCGCCCACCGGACGCCCGCGCCGGTCAAGAAGCCGAGCAGTTCACGCGCGCCGGGCAGCGGCGTGACCGCGTCCATCTGGGCCCGGTACTGCTCGGCGTGCGCCTGCTGCAGCCGGTCGATGTCGGCCTTGGACAGCGACCGCCCCGTCTCCCGCAGCAGCGCGGACACGAACAGCCCGCCGCTCATCCCGATGCGGCGGTGGATCCGCCACACCGACAGGTCGATGCCGATGCCCGACAGGGCGGCCCGCCAGGCGATGACGTGCTGGTACACGCTGTCGATCAGCGTCCCGTCCAGGTCGAACAGGAACGAGGGCGGGGGAGACTCGACGTAGTTCACGGCCATGGCCCCAGTCTGCCACTCAAGGACTAGCGGGCACTCAAGGACTAGCGGGCACTCAAGGACTAGCGGGCACTCAAGGACTAGCGGGCACCCAAGGACTAGCGGGCACCCACCCCGCTACCGGGTCAGGTCGGCCAGGATCTCCTCGAACCGGTCCAGCGCCGCCGCGATCCAGGGCAGCGCGCAGGGGTCGGCCGCGGTCAGCGCGGCGTGCCGCTGCTCGTCGGTCTCGCCGTAGAGCAGCGCGGTCGCGACCCGCAGCCGCAGCCGCCACGGCTGTTCGCCGAACGCGCTGCCGGGCAGCACGCCCAGGCCGTACTCCCGCAGCAGCAGCCCGGCCAGGCCCTCGTCGCTGGTGATGCCGTGCCGGCCCCGCAGCACGTCCGCGAGCGGGGTGAAGTCCGGGTAGACGTAGAACGCCGCCTCGGGCGGCGGTACCGACGCGCCGGCCGACGCGAGCCGGAACGCCACCTCGCGGGCCACCCGGGCGTGCAGGCGGCGGCTGAGCGCGATCCGCTCCGTCAGCGCGGCCGGCTCGGCGAAGGCCAGCGCGCCGGCCTGCTGGACCGGACCGGCCGCGGCCGACCAGATCTCGCTGCCGATGCCGAGCAGGCGGGTGCGCAGCTCGCGGCCGAGTCGGCCGTCGGGCAGCCGGGCCACGCCCAGGCGCCAGCCCCCCAGGGCGAGGTTCTTGCTCAGGCCAGTGGTCACCACGGTCCGTTCGGCCGAAATAGTGGCCGGACTGGTGATGTCGGCCGCCCGGTCGTGGACGAGGTCCCGGTAGATCTCGTCGGAGATGATGATCAGGTCGTGCCGTTCGGCCACCGAGCACAGGGCGCGGACGGCGCCGGCGCTGGCCAGGGTGCCGGTCGGATTGTCGGGCAGCGTGACGATGACGGCGCGGACCGGGCGGCCGGACGCGCGCGCCACGGCCACCGCCCGGGCCAGCTTCGCGGCGTCCGGCACGCCGCCCGAGCCGGGCACGAAGTGCGCCGTCCGGCCGGCCAGGCTGGCCTGCGCGGCGTAGCTGACCCAGCTCGGCCGGGTCACCGCCACGTCGCCGCCGACCGCCGCGATCAGGCCGAACAGCAGCGCCTTGCTGCCCGGGCCGGCCACCACCGCCTCGGCGTCGGTGGGCAGGCCGCGCCGGGCCCAGTAGCAGGCGGCCGCCTCGCGCAGCGCGGCCTGCCCGGCCACCGGGCCGTAGGCCGTGCAGCCCGCGGCGTCGGCCAGCGCCTCGCGCAGCAGCGGATGGGCGGGCAGCCCCGCCTCGCCGAACGCCATCGGCAGCACCGGCTGACCACGGCGGCGGCGCGCGTCCAGGATCTCGTTGGCGGCCAGAGTGGCGGATAGCGCTGGGGGGGCCTGGGGGGATAGGTCAGCCCAGGATCGGAGGGTTTCTGGGGGTCGTCCCCCAGGATGAAGGCGCGTGACGAGGGCCACGGAAACTGGCACTCCTAGCTGCGGGATGGGCGGACGGCGGCGAAAAGAGGCAGTCGTCACTTTCCCGTGACAACCCTGCACACCAGCTCAAGTCTGTGCTTTTCACAGTCTGAGCTTTTCACACCATAAGCGCAAGCGCTCATGTCTGGCGGTGAGCCTAAGATTCTCTTATGCTTGATCTGCACAGGCTCCGCCTGCTGACCGAATTCGCCGCGCGCGGCAGCATCGCGAAGACCGCCGCGGTGCTCGGCTACACGCCGTCCGCGGTGTCCCAGCAGCTCGCCACGCTCGAGCGGGAGGCGGGCACCGCGCTGCTGGACCGGACCGCGCGCCGGGCCGAGCTGACCGATGCGGGGCGGCGCCTGGCCGGGCACGCCGAGCGCATCCTGGCCATGGTCGAGGAGGCCGAGACCGACCTGTCTGCGGGGGCCACCGAGCCGGCCGGGCGGGTGATGGCGACCGCGTTCCCGTCCGCGGCGATCGCCTTCGCCCCCGCGCTGGCCCGCAGCCTGCGGACCCATCCCCGGCTGACCCTGGTGCTGCGGCAGACCCCGGCCCGCGAGGGGCTGCGCCAGGTGCGCTCCGGCGAGGTGGACGTGGCCATCGTGGACGACTGGACCGGCCGGCTCGCCGATGAGATCGAGGCGGGCGGCTCGATCCTGACCTGCTACCACCTGAACCGCGACCGGCTGGTCCTGGTCGTGCCGCGCTCGCACCGGGCGGCCGATCCCGGTGCGGCCGTGGACCTGCGGGCGCTGCGCCACGAGCCGTGGCTGGCCGCGCCAGCCGGCGAGCCGTCCCGGCAGGCGGCGGACCGGCTGCTGGCCGCGGTGGGCGTGACCCCCCCGGTGCTGTCGGAGTTCGAGGGCATGTCGACGATCGTGAGCCTGGTGGCCCGCGGCATCGGCCTGGCCATCTTGCCCCGGCTGGCCGTGGCCGCGGGCGAGCGCCGGGTCGCGGTCCGGGACCTGCCGCACGGCCTGGACCTGGCCCGGGACGTGCACGCGGTGGCCCGCACGGCCAGCGTGCGCCGGCCCTCGGTGGCGGTGATCGTGACCGCGCTGCGCGCCGCGGCCAAGGCGCTGCCCGGTCAGGGAGCGCGCCCGCTCGGGGCGGCCTGAGCCGGTCCCTATGCTGGCCTGGTGGATCTCGACCTCGATATCGATGGGGCGGCGCTGACCGCCCAGCTCGTGGATGTGCCCTCGGTCAGCGGCGAGGAAGGACCGCTCGCGGACGCCATCGAGCGCGCGCTGGCGCCCCTGGCCCACCTGACCGTCAGCCGGGACGGCCACACGATCGTGGCCCGGACCGAGCTCGGGCGACCCGAACGGGTCATCCTGGCCGGGCACATCGACACCGTCCCGGTGGCCGGCAACCTGCCGTCGCGCGCCGACGGGGCCCGGCTGTACGGCTGCGGGACCTCCGACATGAAGTCCGGGGTCGCGGTGCAGCTCCGGCTGGCCGCGCAACTGTCCGCGCCCAGCCGGGACGTCACCTACGTCTTCTACGAGTGCGAGGAGGTCGCGGCCGAGCGCAACGGGCTGCTCCGGCTCAGCCGCAGCGCCCCGGACCTGCTGGCCGGCGACTTCGCCGTGCTGCTGGAGCCGACCGCGGGCCAGGTCGAAGGCGGCTGCCAGGGCACGCTGCGCGCCGAAGTGACCGCCGCCGGGAAGCGGGCCCACACCGCGCGGTCCTGGATGGGCCGCAACGCGATCCACGAGGCCGACGGCATCCTGCGCGTGCTGCGCGCGTACACCCCCCGGGAGCCGGAGGTCGACGGGCTGCGCTACCACGAGGGCCTGAACGCCGTGGCCATCCGCGGCGGCGTGGCCGGGAACGTCGTTCCCGACGAGTGCGTGGTGACGGTCAACTACCGGTTCGCGCCGGACCTGGACGGCCAGCAGGCGGCCGATGTGGTCCGGTCGCTGTTCGCGGCCTGGCCGGTCACGGTGATCGACGTGATCGACGGCGCCCGGCCCGGCCTGGGCCATCCCGCCGCCGCCGCCTTCCTGGGCACGGTCGGCACCGGCCTCGGGCCGCCGCGGGCCAAGCTCGGCTGGACCGACGTGGCCCGGTTCGCCGCGCTTGGCATCGCGGCCGTGAACTACGGCCCGGGCCTGCCGGAGCTGGCCCACACCGCGGGGGAGTACGTGCAGACCCCGGCCATCGCCGACTGCGAAGCCCGGCTGCGCGCCTGGCTGGCCTTAGCGGGCCGGGCCGTCGCCGAGCAGGATCCGGACCGTATGCCGTGAGCCGTTGGGGGCCTGATAACCGACCGACACCACGCGCCCCGGGTGGTACTGGGCGGTGATGGCGGTCAGCGAGCCGGGCGTGGTGACCGCCTGGCCGTCGACCGAGACGATGACGTCCCCGGGCTTCAGGCCCTGGGTCTGCGCCGCGGTGCCGCACACGACGCCCAGGATCAGCGCGCCGGTCGCGGTCGGCGCGATCCTGGCCGGCACGCCTGCCCACTGGGCGCCGGTCACGCAGGCCAGCCCGCCCCGGGCGTTGCTGCCCTGGCCGTCACCGGATCGCCGGGCGGCCGCGGCCTGCTGCCCCGGGTTCGCGCTGGTGCTCTGCGCCACCTGCACGCCCAGGAAGCCGGGCAGGCCGATGTACACCGTGGAGCTGGATTGGTTGCCCGCGATCTTCTGGGCGATGTCCAGCGCCGTGTCGATCGGGATGGCGAAGCCCATCGTGTCGCCCGGCTGCCCGTCAGCCGGGGTGTTGGCCGCCGTGATCATCCCGATCACCTGCCCCGCGTTGTCGGCCAGCGCCCCGCCCGAGTCGCCCTGCTGGATCGGGGCGTTGGTCTGCAGCATGTGGTTCAGGTCCTCGACCGTGCCCGAGCCTTCGTCGCTGGCCTGGATCGAGCGGTTCAGCGCGCTGATGTCACCGGCGGCCGGTTTCACGCCGCCGTGCCCCTGGGCGTCGCCCAGCGCGAGGACCGCGGTGCCCACCTTGACCTGCGCTGAGTTGGCGAAGGTGACCGTGGCCAGCCCCGAGGCGCCGATGATCTGGAGCAGCGCGACGTCCTGGACGCTGTCGTAGCCGACCACCCGGGCCACGTAGCTCTGGTTCGGGTGGTCGACCAGCGTCACCTTGACCTCGGTGGCCCCGTCGATCACGTGGTTGTTGGTCAGCACCAGACCCGAACGGGACAGGATCATCCCGGTGCCTTCGGCCGTCTCGCTGGCGTACTTGATCGTGGAGGTGATGTCCACCAGGCCCGGCTCGACCTTCCGCTCGACCGCCGCCTGGTTCAGTCCATGCCCGCTGCTCGCCTGGTTGTCATGCACCGACGGGATGCCGTCGGCCGAACTCGCCGACGGGCTGGGCGCCTGGCCGTCGAAGGCCACGGTCAGCCCCGCCCCGATCCCGGCCGCCACCGCCGCCACCGTGAGATACACCAGCAGATGCCGGCGTCCCCGCCCCCGCCGCGGCGGATCCGGATCCCACCCGCCGGCCGCGTAACTCCCGTACCCGGGTTCGTCTCGGTTGCTGTCGTACCACGCGTCGCTCTCGTTCTCGCGCATCTTCCTCGCCCTCGACCAGACCAGGGTACGTCCCTGAGTGCGACCTGACGGATTGCTTCCGATTCGTCCCGATCCCGCGCGGCGCGCGTTGATCATTTGCGAGGCCGTGGTAGTCTGCGGCAAAGACGCGATATGACGTGATTATCGCAAGGTGCTCGAAGGGCAGGGGTCTCAATGTCCGCACCGACTCACAGTGAACCAGATCTTTCCCATCGCGAGGAGATGTCAGTCTCGGGGGCGGCCATGTCCGGCGCGCCGTGGGGGGCCGCGACGGTGACCGGCGGGGTGGTCGCGGCCGGTGACCTCGGCCTGCATATCATCGGCGGCTTCCATCTCGGCCTGAGCTCCCTCAGCGGGTCCCTGGCCATGGGCGCGGTGGCCTTCTTCGTGGTGGCCGCGGCGGGCGCCCTCTGGCGGGCCCGGTCAGGCCGCGCCATCCGCTGGGCCAGGAGCAATCCGTGGCGCTTCGCCCTCCTGCCCGCAATCGCGTGCGCGGCCGTCGCGCTCGTGCTCTCCGTGGTCACCGGCGG
>Ga0302184_10001309_pt1 | contig 16059 bp, 11 predicted proteins | sample I_Palsa_N3_3_FD_200233 | JGI IMG/M metagenome (GOLD analysis project Ga0302184, IMG submission 200233) | Peat permafrost microbial communities from Stordalen Mire near Abisko, Sweden - I_Palsa_N3_3 | ecosystem: Environmental > Terrestrial > Soil > Palsa > Peat permafrost | place: Sweden...
GAAGCTGGACTTGCGCCGTCTCAGCACCGGAAGTCCCAGTGCGTACAGGCCGGGGCTGTCGACCACACCACCGTCGTGGCGCAGTTGGCCCTTCGTGTCGGTGACGGGTACATCGAGCCACCGGTACTCCGGGCGAAACCCCGTGGCCCACACGATCGCGCCGATCTCGCCGCTGCGGAGGTCAAGTTGCAACCGCGGCGCCCGGGGCACGGGCGTCGGCGCGAAGCGCTCGGGAGCGGCGACTTGCCGATCCAGTCCCTCGGTGACTGCCCAGGCGTCGAACACCTCGAGCAGCCGCTCCATCTTCAGGTCCGCGAGCGAGCAGACGTTGCGCAGGCCCCCGGAGAACAGCGCCCGGCCATCACGAACAGTCGCCCAGCGCCCGACGAGCTCGACCTCCATGTCAGCCAGCGCCGTCAGGTCGAGCGTCGTGCGCTCGGGCGTCCCGACGAGTTGCGGCGACGGCAGCCGCCGCGCACGTTTGAGATCGTCGATCCGGTCGTAGCGCTCATTCCACACTCCGGACGCATCCATCCACCAGAGGACATCGCGGTCGCGGTAGACGCGTGGCAGCCGCACGTGCTCTCCGACGGAGAGGGTCACCGGCCGTCCGGATCGCCTCAGCTCGGCCGCCAGCTGGACCCCGGTCGCCGACGCCCCCACGACGAGCACGCCGGCCTCGGGGAGCGCCGCCGGGCCGCGATAGCTCGCCGCGGTCACCTGTTCGACGTCCGGCGGCACGGCGGGGGCAAAGGCGGGCACCGTCGGACGGTTGAAGGCCCCAGTCGCGATGACCACGGCGCGGGACCGGATCTCGCCGCGGCTCGTCGTGATCTGGTACCCGCCGTCGGCGCGCCGCACCATGCAGACGTTCGTGCCGGTCTGGACGGGAGCGCCGATGCACGCGGCGAAACGGCCGATCAGGTCGGCCACCTCGGAGCTCGTCATGTAGCCGTCAGGATCCGGACCGTCGTAGCGGAGGCCCGGCAAACGGCTCAGCCAGTTGGGGGTGAGCAGCCGCAGGGAGTCCCAGCGCTCACGCCGCCAGGTGTTCCCGATGTCGCCGCGCTCGAGCACGACGTGGTCGATCGACCTCGCGTTCAGGAAATGGCTTGCAGCGAGACCAGCGTGCCCGGCGCCGACGACGACGGTGCTGACACGTTCGATGACGTGGCCCTTCAGGCGACCTCGACCGCGACCTCGGTCGGATTCGACAGGGCGTCGAACACCGCGGAGCGCTTCTGGGACTGGGCGACCAGCGCTTCGATCTCCTGCTTGGTGGCGTCGGCGTCGATCGAGAACGTCACCTTGATGTCGTTGAACCCATTGCGGACGTCGCCGTCGACGCCGAGGATCCCGCGGATGTCATGGTGCCCCTCGACCGTCGACTCGACCGAACGCAGCTGAATCCCGCGATTCTGGGCGACGGACGCCACCCCGGCGGTGAGGCAACTCGCCAACCCGACGAGGAGGTACTCGATCGGCGTGATTCCCCCGTCCGGGGCCGCGAAGGTTTCAGGGTGATCCGCCTCGAACGCCCTCTCGGTCTTGTGGTTCTGCTCCTCGCCCAAGCCGAAGTAGTTCTGGATCTTCGTCGTACTGTGTACGCCATTCTGCCACTTGGACGAGGCTCGCCACGTGAACTGGGCGGCTTCCGGCGCGCCCTCCAGGACTCCGCGCGCATCGAGCAGCGCCTGAACGTTGACTCCGTTATCGACCGTTGCCGTCATCTCTCCTGAGGCCCCTTTCCCTGGATAAACTAGCTTCTTGGTTAGCAAACTGGACAATACCAGCAGTGTGGGGGACAGACCCACGACCGCGCCTGCAGCGCCGACGATTGCTCCCGGTTCCGTGGGAACGGTCGAGACGTGTTACCTGGATCTGCCGCACCCGGTACGGCTCGACTGCGGACGTGAGCTGCGGCCGGTCCGCGTCGCCTACGAAACGTATGGCGCGCTTTCGCCTCGACGTGACAACGTGATCATGGTGTGTCACGCGCTCAGCGGTGACGCCCACGCGGCCGGCTTCTCGAAGGCGCCCGCAGACCACGGAACCCGCGACGGCTTCGGGGCCGAGGATCGCGACGGCGCGGCTGGCCCGGGACTCGGTTGGTGGGACGGGATGATCGGTCCCGGCAAGGCATTTGACACCGACCGGTACTTCATCATCTCCACGAACCTCCTCGGCGGCTGCCGCGGGACCACTGGACCCTCATCGCCCGATCCGGCGACCGACAGGCCGTACGGCTCCGACTTCCCGGTGATCACCGTCGCGGATATGGTGAGAACGCAGCGCGCCTTTCTTGACGAACTTGGGATCAAGCGGCTCGCGGCGGTGGCAGGTGGTTCACTCGGAGGGATGCAGGCCTTCGAGTGGGCGATCCTCTACCCCGACCAGATCGGCGCGGTGATCGCGATCGCGAGCACGCACGCCCTGCACCCCCAGGGAATGGCCTGGAACGCGATCGCCCGGGACGCGATCATGCGCGACCCGGCGTGGCAGGGCGGCCACTACTACGGCACCGGGCAGACGCCGGAGGCAGGCATGGGCGTGGCGCGCATGATCGGTCATGTCACGTACCTCTCGGCCCCGGCGCTACGCGACAAGTTCGGCCGCCGTCTTCAGTTCGCCGACGACATCCGCTACACGATCACCGAGCCGGAGTTCGAGGTCGAGAGCTACCTGCGCCATCAGGCTGACTCGTTCGTCAAGCGGTTCGACGCGAATACGTACCTCTACACGTCGCGGGCCCTGACCTACTTCGATCTGGCGCGGCAGTACGGCCGAGGGTCACTGGCGCGCGCTCTGAACGGCGTCTCGGCGCGGACGCTGCTGATCGCCTTCAGCTCCGACTGGCTGTATCCGCCGTCGGGATCGCGAGAGATCGAGGACGCGCTTCGGACAGTCGGCAAGCGTGCTGAACTGCACGTGATCGATGCGCCCTACGGCCACGACTGCTTCCTGCTGGAGGAGGCGCGGCAGACGCCGATCATCCGCCACTTCTTCGAGGAGGGTCCGTGACCGACGTACGCGATCGACTGCAGGAGACCGGCGCGTTCGGATTCGAGACGCGCCAGCTTCACGCCGGACAGCGGCCCGACCCGAACACGGGAGCGCGCGCCGTACCGATCTTTCAGACGACCAGCTATGTGTTCGAAGACCCCGAGTCGGCCGCGGCGTACTTCAACCTGCAGGAGTACGGGAACACGTACTCCCGCATCATGAATCCGACGGTCGCCGTCTTCGAAGAGCGGGTGGCGAACCTCGAGGGCGGGTCCGGTGCCGTGGCGTTCGCCAGCGGGATCGCCGCGCAGGCGGCCGCGCTGTTCACGCTGCTGGAGCCGGGCGACCATGTCGTCTCGTCCTCGGCGCTGTACGGCGGGACCGTGAACCAGTTCAAGCACCTGCTGCGGAAGATGAGCGTGGAGTTGACGTGGGTCGATCCCGACGATCCCGGCGCCTGGCGGGGCGCGGTCCGCGCGAACACCAAGGCGTTCTTCGGGGAGACGATCGGCAATCCCGCCGGCAACGTGCTCGACATCGAGACGGTGGCGGCGATCGCGCACGAATGCGAGTTGCCATTGATCGTCGACAACACGTTCGCCACGCCGTACCTGTGCCGCCCGATCGAGTGGGGGGCCGACATCGTGATCCACTCGGCGACGAAGTTCATCGGCGGCCACGGGACGAGCATCGGCGGCGTCGTCGTCGAGGCCGGTCAGTTCAACTGGTCCAACGGACGGTTTCCCGCGATCGCCGATCCCTCACCGGCATACCATGGCCTGCAGTTCCACGAGACGTTCGGGACCTACGGCTACGTGATGAAGCTCCGCGCGGAAACGCTGCGCGATCTCGGCGCCGCACTGGCTCCGCTCAACGCGTTTCTGTTCCTGCAGGGTTTGGAGACGCTGTCGCTGCGGATGGAACGTCACGTGGAGAACGCGGGAGCGGTCGCGGCGTTCCTCGAATCGCACGAGCTGGCGTCGAATGTCACCTACCCGGGCCTGCCGGGGAGCGCGTACCGGCCGCTCGTCGAGAAGTACCTGCCGCGCGGCGCGGGTGCGGTCTTCTCGTTTGACTGCGCCGGCGGGCGAAGCGGCGGGCAGGCGCTGATCCGCGGCCTGACGCTCTGGTCCCACCTGGCCAACGTCGGCGATGCGAAGAGCTTGGTCATCCATCCCGCCAGCACGACCCACCGCCAGCTGAGCGACGCCGAGCTGGCGGCGGCCGGTGTCAATCCCGGAACGGTCAGGCTCTCGGTCGGGATCGAGTCCATCGACGATCTGATCCGGGACCTCGACCGGGGACTTGCGAGCGTGAGATGACCGAGCTCGAGCAATTTCAGGATCCGCTGACGATCCAGCGCGTGCTCCACAGCGCGAACACCATCGCGATCGTCGGCCTGTCCAGCAACGAACTGCGCGCCAGCCACTTCGTCGGCTTCTACCTCCAGCGGCACGGCTACCGGGTGATCCCCGTAAATCCCCGGGAGACCGAGATCCTTGGGGAGCGGTGCTACCCGAGCCTGCTCGATGTGCCGGAGCCGGTGGACATCGTCAACGTGTTCCGCGCGCCGGATGCTCTGCCGGCGATCGCCCGGGATGCGGTCACGATCAACGCCAAAACGCTCTGGTGCCAGTTCGGCGTGATCAACGAGGAAGGCGCGCGGATCGCGGAGGATGGCGGGCTCACGGTGATCATGGACCGCTGCGTGAAGGTCGAACACGCGCGATTCATGGGGCGGATGCACTGGTTGGGCCTGAACACGGGGCGGATCACCTCCGTCCGCACGGGCCTTCAGTAGCTGACACCATCTGATGCACGCACTCCAGATCGCCATCGCGATCGCTTGGCTCGCCTTCTGGGTCGGCTGGCTCACGGCCGCATTCGGCGCGAAGAAGGGCAGAGGTGGCAGGCGTCAGATCCCGCTGAGGGGTCTGTCGGCCCTCGCGCTCATCCTGCTCCTCCGCGTCTTCCGCGGCGGGAGTCTGGAGGTCCAGAGCCTCGTTCTCGGAGTGATCGGGGTCGCGGTGTTCACGACCGGGATCGGGGTGGCGGTTTGGGCCCGGATCTATCTCGGACGCAACTGGGGGATGCCGACAACCCAAAAGGAGGATCCGGAACTCGTGACCTCCGGCCCCTACCGCTTTGTCCGCCACCCGATCTACACGGGAATTCTGCTTGGGGTGTTGGGAACCGCACTTGCGACCAACCTCATCGGCTTGCTCATCGTCGGCGTCCTCGGGGCGTACTTCTACTACTCCGCGTCTGTCGAGGAGAAGAACCTGACGGCGACGTTCCCCACGGCGTATCCCGCCTACCGGAGCCACACGAAGATGCTCATACCCTTCGTCCTCTAGCCACAGCGGTCGCTCTGCGCCGCGGCGGCGACGGGTGGCGGTCGTTCGCGCCGAGCACGCTGGCTCGCGCCTGGAGCACGATGGCCTGTTCCGGCTCGACGGGAGCGACGGACTCGGGCGCGCGGACGTGTCCGCCGGCGCCCTCCGCGTTGAGCGCTCGGAGAAACGCGGCGACAACTGGTGGATCGAATTGGGTTCCTGCGCACCGGCGGAGCTCTTCGCGAGCGGCGTTCGGCGGCATAGCCGCGCGGTACGGGCGATCGGCGATCATCGCCTCATAGGAGTCCGCCACCGACAGGATCCGGGCCTCCAGGGAGATCGCGTCGCCGGACGAACCCAGCGGATACCCGCGGCCGTCGACGCGCTCGTGATGCGCGCGTACCCAGGCGGCGATGTCTCGCATGCCCGCGTGCTCCAGGATCCGGGCGCCGACCTCCGGGTGGCGGCGCATCTCGCGCCATTCCCCGTCGTCCAGGGCGCCCGGCTTGTGGAGGATCGCGTCGGAGATGCTGAGCTTGCCGAGGTCGTGCAGCACGCCGGCGGCGTGTACGCGCTCGACACGCGGCTCCGAGAGGCCGAGCTCGATCGCCGTCCGGCGAGCCAGCTGTCCGACCGTGCGGGAGTGCAGGGCGGTGCTCGGATCACGCAGGTCGAGCGCCTCGGCTAGCAGCATGACGGCGGCGAGCCGCAACTCATCAGATTCGTCCCCGCGGGCGGCGCCGTGCTGCTGGACCTGCTCCAAGGCCAGCCCAGCGTGGTCGACGACCGCCATCAGGACACCGATCTCGGCCTCGGTCGGTCGCCGTCCGAGCAGTGGCTGATCGACCGAGACGAACCCGAGGATCGCGCGTGAGGCGCTGCGCAGCGGCAACAGCAGGATGTCGTCGGGATGCCAGCCGTCCGGGGACAACGGCGCGACCGTGGGGGCCCGCCAGAAGAGGGCATCAGCGTCCGGCTCATAGCTGCCCGCGGGCAACCACGAGGCGCCGTGAACGTCACGGCCAGAGGCCATCAGCGCCTCCCACTCGCTCATCTGCGTGGTCGTATCGAGCAACAACGCCCGCGCGGACGGTTCGCCGAGCACGATCACCACGCGAAACACCGCCGATGACTCGCGAAGGTTCACCGCGACGACGTTGAAGGACAGCTCGCCGCGAACGGCCTCGGCGAGCGCCTCGAGAACCGGCATGACCCCGTCACCGGATGCGGCGGCTCGCGAGACCGAGAGCATGCTTCGCAGGTGGCGGGGCGCCGGCCCCTCTGACTCCTGCGGTCGCAGACGTCGGGGCAAGCCGATCGAGGACGCTCCGTCCGCTGCGACGACGCGGTTGCGACCTGATTCCTTGCCCGTGTAGAGCGCGACATCCGCACGCGCCAGCAACTCCTCGGGTTGTTCGGAACCGCAGGCAAGGCCGATCGTCACGGTCAGCACTCCGGCATCGGCGAGCGGATGCACAAACGCCGCGCGCTGGACAGCCTCGCGGATGCGCTCGGCGACCTTCAGGACCTCTTCGGAACCGGCGCAGCGCAGGATCAGCAGGAACTCCTCGCCCCCGAACCGGTAGGCGGCGTCCTGAGGGCGCAGCACCCCGCGAGCGGTCGCGGCGATCATGCACAGCGCTTGATCGCCGGCGAGGTGTCCGAACCGATCGTTGTAGGACTTGAAGTGGTCGACATCACAGAGCAGGACGGCGACCTCCTCGCCGGTCTCGCGCAGAAGCGTCCGGTACATCGGCAGATCGTCAGACAGAGCTCGGCGGTTGCCGATGCCGGTGAGCGGGTCATGGCGAGAATCCTCGACGAGCTGCTGGTTGAGGCGGTCCAGCTCGGCCTCGCGCTCGACCACGCTGATGAGGGCAGCACGTTCACGGCCAAGCAGCTCCCGCATCCGTCGTCCGAGCAGCGTCGAGCGCGCGATCAGCGCCACACCAGAGCACAAAAGACCGAGCACGAGGATCTCGTCGGCGCGGATCGGCGCGCCGGAGATCGCCTCGAGCAGCAGCGCGGCAAACAGGAGGGTGAACATTCCGGCGGGCAGAACGGCGCCCATGTAATTCGGCTCCTCGAGAGCGGCGGGGCCTTCCGGATCCCGGGCGGCCATCAGCCCACCGATGCCGATCGCGCCGAGGCCGATCACCCAGAGTGGATCGAGGACCGAGGTCCCCGGAACGTAGGTCCCGCGCAATAGCTGGCCGCACCACAGCATGAAGGCAAGCGAGATCGCCGCTGTTCCACCGAGAACCAGCCGCAACGACTTGCGTTCGAGACCTCGAAGCGCGCCGCCGAGCATTGCCTGGAGGGTGAGGATCGTCGCCGATGCGTACAGGCAGGGGTAGGTGAGATCGGAAATCCGCGGGGCCAGCGGCGCGGCGGAGTGGGTCTGGGTCCCCCACAGGAGAGCGAGGCAGAGGCTGATCGCCGCGCAGATGAGCGGCACCGATTCGACGGCCGCCACCGCCAGGATCGACCGTTCCGCGCGCGGGAAGCGCAGCACGCTGACCATGACCAGGAGCGCGAACCCCCACCAGCCGAAGTCGGCGAGGTTGGGATCCTGCGGAAAGCCAATGATCCCGTAGAGGTTCCACATCAGCTGCCCGAACAGCCATAAGCCCGTCGCAATCGCCCACAGCGTCCACCGCTCCCGGTTCTCCGGCCGTGCCCGCTGCCGCGCGGCGACCGTGCCGATCGTGGCGCTCAGGGCGGCGGCCGTCCAGGCCACGTCGTAGCAGGTACCGTGGTTCAGCCCCGAGTAGCTGCCGACCATCCCGCCTAGGGCAACGACCAGCGGCGCGATCACGGCTGCGCTCAGACGACGACCCGGGCGTCCCGGGGCAGTTCCCATAACGACTTATCGGCTTCGTCGTGGTCGACTATGAGCGTCGGTCACCCGCGCTGGACGGAGCGGCGCGAGACCGAGCGGCCAGTCCGGAGGTCCTCAACAGGGTCCAAGGCGCCGGCTTGCCAGACGATGGCGGTTGCACCGCGACCGGCCTGACGCGGCAGCATCAGTGTGGCCCCTGCTCGCCGCGGTCTCGGTCGCAGCTCACGAGGCGGGAGCGGCCGGCGTGACCGGCCCGGACGGTCCCGTCTTCGACGGCGCCTGCACGTGGATTCCGGTCCGTGGCGCAAGGCCGAGATCGAGGAAGTCCATGACGTGGTTGGCGTTCGCGTCGCGGTCGGTCAGCGCGGGCAGGTTCCACTTGGCCTCGATCGTCGCCAGCACCGAGGTGTGGTCGTGGACCACGCTGGTCACGCCTCCGGCGGCTGCGTAGGGCGAGACGACGACCGCCGGCACGCGCGGGCCGTACATGTCGTACGCGCCCGCTGGGTCGCCGGGTTGCAGCTTCGGCGGGATCGCGTCGGGCACGATCGCTGCCGGCGGCGCGACGTGGTCGTAATAGCCGCCGTGCTCGTCGTAGATGTAGATGAGCAGTGTCCGCTCCCAGGCCTCGGAATCCAGAACCGCCTGCACCAGCGTCGCCGCCCAAGCCTCGCCCCAGTACATGTCCTGGGGGTCCTCCTGGGTCTCGGCCGGATCGGTGCTCCCGAAGTCAGCACCCAGCACCTTGAGCGCGTCCCGCACCACGCCCGGCAGCAGGTTCAGCGGCGCGCCGATGTCCGACAGCACCCCGATCCGCGGGTCCACGAAGCTGACCGCCGGCAGCGTCCCGGCCTGGCAGTCGTGGAAGAACTGGGTGATCGGGTGATGGTGCTCGGCGTGCTTGAGAATGATCGACGGGATCACCGACGTCATCGGCAGGTCGCTGAAGTAGCTGCACCAGGAGAGGCTGTGGGCGGACAGGACATCGAAGATCGTCCCGTGCGGCGGCGGTGCGTCCACCAGCGTCTCCAGAGCGGTGATGGTCGCGCCGTAGGCGGTGCCGGCCAGCAGGAACCTGCGGTTCGGGTATGTCGGCCCCGGCATCGAGCAGAACCAGCGGTCGCCGATCGTGAACTGCGCCGCCAGCGAGTAAGCGAACGGCAACACCGCGGGTGTGTAGTAGCCCATCGGCTCCGGCGCACCATTCACCGAGCGCACGAATCCGTCCATCTTGCCGCCGTCGATCTGTTCGTGCGTCGCCTTCCAGCTCTGCGTGACGTTCTTCGTCTGGCCGGTATTCCCGACCGGGAACGCGGTCACCAGCCCCGCCGCGCCGCCAGCGTCGCTGTTCGTCGGCGACCCCGAGCCGTCGAAAGCGAGCGCATCGACATCGGCACGGGTCCGGCCAAGGTCGCCGAACAGATTGTCGAAGGAATGGTTCTCCATCATCACGACGATGATGTGATCGAACGGCATCTCGTCGTTGACGCTCCCCACCGGCCGGTCCGGAAACGGCAGGCTGCCAGCTGTACGCGTCACCGGCTCGGTCCCGACTGCCCCGGCGGAGCCCTCCAATTCGCTCCCACGCGCTGAGTCTATTGTTCCCGCACCGGTCGGGAGGTCGTCAAGAGGTCAGAGCTTGCTCCGCCTGACCCGCCGCCCGGGGGAGCCGGAGGGCCAACGGGACCCCGACAGCCGACACGACCGCCATCGCCGCGAATGCCGCGAACGTGTGGTGGACGAGCGCCTGCACGATCAGCGCGACGGCCAGCCCGCCCAGGTTGCCGGCCATCCACACGATCGCGCCCGCCGTTCCGGCCAGCGGCCCGGCGAGCCGTTCGGCGGCCGTGAGCACGATCGGCAGCGCCGAGAGCAGCAACAATCCCATGGCGATGAGCGCCACGGCTCGGACGGCGAGCGAGCGGGTGTCGCCGCATACCAGGCAGCCAGCCACGCTGACCGCCACCGTGGCGAGCATGTAGGGGCGCTCCAGGCGCCGCGGCGAGACAATCGGCGCGAGCACTCCGCAGCCGACGACGCCGGCCACGACCATGCCGACGAGCAGCAGCCCCGCCGTGGTGTCAGAGACACCGTCCGGGTGCAGGAGCGTCTGCAACCACGTGGCCAGGGCCACGAAGATCCCGAATCCGAGGAACACCAGGCTGCACAGCGTGCGCAGCTCGGCGACCCCCCACAGGGTGCGAGCGGCACGGCCGGCGATCGCCGCCCGCTCGCTGCTCGGCTGCCCGGGGCGGGCCAGGCAGGCGACCAGCCCGACCGCCGGGATCAGCGACAGAACCGCCTCGATGAACAGCAGGCGCTCAAGCTGCCCGTGCGCCCCCAGGGCCGGGCCCAGCGCCAGCGCCAGCAGCATGCCGACGAAGTTGCCGGCCGAGCCGATGGCGATTCCGTTGGCCCGGGCAGGTTCGGGGAGGTACTCGCCGGCCAGCTTCCCGACGGCGCTGAGGATCACGGGCTGGGCGACGGCGATCATCACCTGTCCCGCCAGGGCCCAGGCGAACGTCGGGCCGCCCAGCCGCACGAAGGCACCGAGCGCCAGCAATCCCGACCCGGCCATCAGCGAACCGCGGAAGTGACGGTCAAGCAGCGCTCCGGCGGGGATGGCCAGGACCACATACAGGAGGGGGAAGATCTCCGACAGCCATCCCACCGCGGTCACGGAGACGCCGTAGCGGTGGGCAGTGTCGGTGGTGATAGCGGCAAACGTCAGCCACAGCATCTGCGTGGCTGCCGCCACCAGCGCATACCAGACCATGACCGACCAGCCAACCCGAGTTTGCCCAGGCTTGCCCACGGTGCGGAGACGGTACGCGATCAGGCGGCGCGACCGTACGACGGCGCGAAGGGCCTGCGCGCATTCCACGCAGGCGAGGGCGCGTCTCCGGCCAGCCCAAGGGTGTGCCGCCGGATCACACATGGTGGCCTATAGCTGTGCCGTGGAACGATGGAATCCCCGATCATCGCGGTATCGTCGGTGGACCCGTCCGCACGCGGCGTAGTAGACCCAACCAGCGGAGGTGCCAGATGGCCGAGCTCCCACCGGCCCCAGAGGGGATTGTGCTGACCCACTTCATCGTCTCGGACGATGTCGAGCGCTCTCGGCGCTTCTACACCGAAGTACTCGGCGGAACGGTCGTCTTCTCCGGAGAGGGAGGCCCGACCAATGTCGCACTATCCAACAGCTGGATCGTCATCAATGCGGGCGGTGGACCGACCGACGCCAAGCCTGCCGTCACCCTGGAGACGCCGCGCGACCCCGACCGGGTCAGCAGTTTCCTCAATATCCGGGTCAAGGACATCGCGACCGTGTACGCCGAATGGAGCGCCCGCGGTGCTCAATTCCTGACGCCGCCGAAGCAGCACGCGTACGAGATCCGTTGCTACATCCGCGATCCCGACGGTCATCTGATCGAGGTGGGGCAAACCACGGACCCAGCCGGGGACTGGACCCCCCCTCAGTGGCCGTCGAGTACGGCCGGCGGGGAGCCCGAGTGAATGCCGAGTTCAGCAGCGAGATCCGTCACGTCGACGGTGGACGGTCCCCCGGACACTGAGCACTGGGGGTATCGGATCGGTCAACGAAGTAATCAGCACGCTTCCGCTTGCGGACCTAGGGACCACGCACTTGCCGAGCTCCTGGGGCGACCGGGCGCGCCGGGCCTGCGGTCAGTGCCCGCGTAGCCCTGTGAGCGCGATCCGAACCGGTTCGCTGTATCGCTGGGCGAACGCCTCGGGGGTCGAACCGAGTCGGGTGATGCCCTCGCTGTACTTGCTCAGGTACGACTCGTTCGCGTCGGCGCGCGGAAGCTCTCGATCGACGGTCGCGGTGCCCGAGAAGACGACGATGTCGCCGCCATGCCTGTCCCCATCGAAATTCAGGGTCACCCGCGGCTTGTCCTTCAGGTTGGTGATTCGCGCGCTCGGCATGCTGTACATCAGCACGGACTCTTCGCCATCCCACAAGAACCACACCGGGCTCGGGAGCGGCGCCCCCTTGGGCGTCACCGTGGTCAACCAGACGACCGTCTCCTCACGCAGGCGACGCGCCGCCCGTGCGCCGAAGTCGGAACTCAGATCAATCATGCCAGGAGGATAGGGTGCCGACGAAGCCCGTCGGGTGTGGCTCAGTTATCGGCGCTGCGTCCGTGCGTACCGCACGAGGCTGCGCAGAAGCCAGAGGTCGAGGGCTAGGAACGGAAGGAACACAAGTCCCCACCAGTAGCCCTTCGCACAGAGGAACACGGTGACGAACAGGATCCACGGCGCAAGCAGGGCGCACGATGATCACCCGTTTGTAGTGCTTACGCGCCCAGTCGCCGGCGTGGCCGACGCCTTGTTCGTCTGCCGTCATTTCAGAAACCAATGCTACGCCGCAGCGCTAATCGGTCGAGCCTTGACGTCGACGCTGGGGGTGCGATGGTTCCGCGCGGGCGGCTGATGCGCGGGAGAAGCTTGTCAAGTGTGTTGAGCGTCAGCGATGCAGCGCGATCTCACGGCTCAAGCGGACCGTCGGTTGGCCGTCACGCTCGGTGTGGAAGCTCGCCTCCGCGGTGAGGCGCGCGGAGCGCACATGGCGCAGCAGCGTGCGACCACGGGCGGTGAGGTGGATGTGCACTCCAGCGCGCCCGGCGCGCCTGATATGAGCGCTCGCGGTGGCCACGAGCACGCGCCGCTGCCGATGCTGAATTCGGTGGTGGGCGTGCGCGGTGAGGTCGACGGTTGCGTACCAGCCGATCGTCAGCCGTCCCGCCGCCGGTGCGTGGAAGGTGGCGGTGCAGCCGTGGGCGAGCAACTGGTCGATGCGTGCGCTCGAGGCCGAGATGATGAGTGCGTGGTGAAGCGCCGAACGGATCGTCGCGTCTGACACCGCGCGCGGTGAGCCGCGGCGCCTTGCGACGGTTGGCGGCGCTCCTGGTGTCCCCGTGGTCGTACGGGCAGCGGGTTGGGCTATCGCGATGACCGCCTCGTGGTTGAGCGAGCGCGGTCCCCCGGCGCCGGCCGACGTCGCCGCGCGGGTTCCCGGGCTCACCTGGACGCTCGCCGTGACGCCCTGCGGGGCGTAGTTGGGGTGTTCAGCGGTGACCATGACTGTGCCGCTGGTGCCGGGCGTGCCGCGGACAAAGCCGCCGAGCACGGCACCGCAGCTTCCGAGGTCAAAGCTCGAATCGGCCACCAGGGTGCCCGGTCCGCTCGCCGACACCGAGACTGAGCCGGTGGCGAAATGGCGCTGGTTGCCGTAGGCGTCGAGCACGCGGACGGTGAAGCGGGTCGCGTCGCCGCCGTCGCCCACGATCGCCGCGTCGTCGGTCGTGATCGACAACTGGTCCAGAGTGGTGTCACTCGACATCGTCAGCGTCGCCGCGACCACCCCGTCAATCATCCCCTCGATGCGCAGGTCGCGGCTGCCTGACCCGGTGAGCGAGGGGAAGTCGATGAACGCCGGCGGGTGGGCGAGGTAGGGATAGTCGGTGGCGTCCGGGGTCGCGGTCGCCACCGGGCTGGTGGCGGAGCCGACGTAGACGGCGACCGAGTCGCAGTTGGTGAAGACGATCGAGCCGGGTCCCGGCCCGTTCGGGTTCCCGCTCGCACCCGTGTCGAAGTCCCAGAAGAACGCCGGCAGGATGAACGGGCCCGCGCCGACGGGGCGCTGGGCCTGATACGTGCTCGCCCCCGGTTTCGCGGCGCGGAAGGTGTCAAGCACGCCGGGGGTCTTGAGGTTGCGCCAGATACGACTGGCTGCCGCGCTCGCGTTGGAGGAGGCCAGCGGTGGGGAGGGCGTTGACCTGAGCCCGTAGGTCGAGGCGTAGTCGATCGCGCACCAGCCAAGCAGCCCCGCGTACCCCGGAGCACCGGCGAGGCTATGGACCTGGGCGTGTAGCTTCGCCTGCAGGGCGAGCGTCGCCGCGCTGTCGATGAACCGGTACAGCGGCGCGCCCCGGAGAGCGCCGACCGATTCAGAAACAAGATACGGCACGCCGCCGATCGGTGGATAGAGGGTCGCGTCGGTCACCCCACCGGTCGTGGTCGAGTGATAGTCGTCATAGGCGAAGACCTGCTGGTTCCAATCGTCAAGCAAGTACTCGTGCATGGCCCCGGTCGTCTGGCGAGTGCCGTCGAGGGACGTGGCGATCGCGTTCGTCTGGGCGTAGAGGCCCTCGTTGCTCTCGCTGGAGGTCTCGTTGAGCCGCGTCGCCCAAGCGATCAGTGACGGTCGGCTGCGATCCCGCGTGACGAGGTCTTGCATGTTCCGCACGACGTCGGACTGAAACGCCGCGTCGCCGACGTAGCGCCAGCCGGGGGGCTCCTCCCAGACCAAAAGCCCGAGCTCGTCGCAGGCGTCCAGAAACCAGTCGGATTGCGGATAGTGCGAGCAGCGCACCATATTGCAATTGAGCTCGTTGCGGATGATCTCCGCGTCGCGCCGCTGCAGCCGCTCAGGTGCCGCCATACCGGTGTAGGGGTAGAGCTGGTGATGGTTGATCCCGAAGATCGGATAAAGCGAGCCGTTGAGGTAGAAGCCGTCGACCTCGAAGGTCGCCTCGCGGAAGCCGGTGCGCGTCGTGTACGTATGTCCGGACTCACCTGGGACCGTGATCGTCACCTGCACCTCGTAGAGCTGGGGGTCCTCCGGAGACCACAGCGCGATGCCCTGCAGTCCGGCCACCGCGACCAATTGCTGGGCGCAGCCGGTGGCGGTGAGGGTCACCTCGGCGGAGCCCTGGCCGAGCACCGACGCCCCGGCGAGCACGAAGACCGTCACCCTCACCGCGCCGTGAGGGACGACGCCGGCGTCGATCGTCACAAGCACGTCGAGCCCTGGTGCGCTCAGCACGTCTGTCGGCTTGGCGAACACGTCGGAGACGAACACTTCGGGCACGATCTGCAGCGCGGCGTCGCGATAGATCCCAGCGGGCTGCAGGAAGTCGATCGCCGAGTCGCCCTTGGCCACGTCGTTGGGCGGGACGTTCTGCAGCGTGCCGTCGACGAGCACAGCGAGCACGTTGTCTCCGGCGATGAGGTGGTTGGTGAGCTCGACCGAGAACGGGAGGTAACCGCCGTCGTGCGTTCCGAGCTCGGTTCCGTTGAGGTACACGGTGGCGCTTGTCATCACGCCCTGAAAGGCGACGAAGCTGCGCCCCGCCGCGAGCGCCGTGCCCGACATGTGCAGACGGTAGGTCCAGGTCGACTCCCAGCTCGATGAGCTCCAATCGCTCCACGACAGCGCGGTGACGGTGTGAGGCAGCGCCACCGACTGCAGCCCCGCTTCGTCGTAGCCGGGCTGCTCGGCGCCGGCGGCGTAGGGGCCGAAGAGCCAGCCTCCGTTCAGGCCGAACGTGCCGACCGGCAGCGGAGTGTCCTGGGCGTCGTCGGCGTGCCGCACGCCGGCGACGATGCCGCCGAAGACCAGCCCGGCAGCGCCGAACGCCCCCGCCTGCAGAGCGCGACGACGGGTGAGCCTGGCCTCCCGCGCAAACACTAACCCGAAGTCTTCCACAGACCCCACCACGCCGCCGTGATGTTCCGGGCGGCGGGCCCCTCTCAAATACGCCGAATAACTACTTGGGCCATCTAACGCAGCACCTCGTGGTTCGGTGATTGTGGCGCTGTGTCAGCCGCGGATGCTGGAAAGGTGCGCGCTTGGTCATCTGACACGGGCGGCGTGTCGCCGACGCAGTGCGACATGCTGTCGGCTTTCCGCGTGGTCGGTTGAGCTCGCGCGATTGCTCAGGGGTGCGGGCTGAGCGTCAACAGCGCCGCGGTACCCGGTGCCAGCGTGACCGCGTAGGCGCCGCGCCGGGGGGACACGGTCAGGGGCCGTGGCGCGGCGAGGACGCCGTCAGAATCCGGCGTGAAGCT
>Ga0302184_10001318_pt1 | contig 16041 bp, 8 predicted proteins | sample I_Palsa_N3_3_FD_200233 | JGI IMG/M metagenome (GOLD analysis project Ga0302184, IMG submission 200233) | Peat permafrost microbial communities from Stordalen Mire near Abisko, Sweden - I_Palsa_N3_3 | ecosystem: Environmental > Terrestrial > Soil > Palsa > Peat permafrost | place: Sweden: Abisko...
GCCCGGGAGGACCTGGCGGCCGCGATGGCGAGCATCGCAGGGGCGCTCGCGCCCGGCGGCGTCGCCGTGTTCGACGTCAACACGCTCGCGACCTACCGTACGGCGTTCGCCGCCGGCAGCGAGATCGAAACCGCCGGCGGCAGGCTGCGCTGGCGCGGTGGGGGGCGGACGGCGGCCGGTCACTGGACGGCCGTGGTCGAGCCCGTGCCGGGATCAGGACAGGCGGGCAGGCGCAGCGTGCACCTGCAGCGCCACCACGCCCAGCACGAGGTGCGCGACGCCTGCGCCGCCGCTGGGCTGGAGGTCTTCCGCGCCCTCGGCCAGACGAGCGGCTGCGAGCTTCACGACAGCATCGACGAGGATCGGCACGACAAGCTGCTCTACGTCGTGCGCCGACCGCCGGGGAGGTGTGCGCGATGATCATCAAGCCGTAACGCACCGCTAACAAAAAAAGGAGCGCATGTTGGAGACCTGGGACGCGATCACCGCCCGCCGCAACATCCGCACGTTCGCCGACCGACCGATCGACGAGGAGACCCTCGACCGCATCCTCGAGGCCGGCCGGCGTGCTCCCTCGTCGCGCAACTGGCAGCCGTGGGACTTCGTGCTCGTGACCGACCGCGGTCAGCTGCGGGAGCTCTCGACCGTGTGGCGGGGCGGCGGTCACATCGCGGGCGCCGCCGCCGCCGTCGCGTTCGTGACCGACGGCTTCGACGACGACCACCAGCGGATGACCGCGCAGTACGACCTCGGTCAGGCGACGATGGCGATGATGATCGCCGCGGCCGACCGCGGCATCGGCACCGGACACTCGGCCGTCGGTGACCAGGACAAGGCCCGGCAGATCCTCGGGTTCCCCGACGGCAAGCGCCTCGCGTACATCATCGACATGGGGTATCCGGGCGACCGCCCGCTGGCGCCGATCCGCAAGCCCGACCGCCGTCCGTTCGACGAGGTCGTGCACCGCGGGCACTGGTGAGCCGCTCCTCGACCGTCGCCTGATCCGTAGACTGCCGCCGGCGTATGAGCAACAGGGCTGCGATCGTGACAGGAGCTTCGCGCGGCATCGGCCGCGCGATCGCCGAGGCGCTGGGCGAGGACGGATACGACCTGACGATCGTGGCGCGCAAGCCCGAGTCGCTGGAGCAGGCGGCGGCTGAGCTGCGCGGGCGCGGGTTCAACGTCGAGGCCGTCGCCGCCAATCTCGCCCACGCCGATGCGGTCGCCGAGGTCGTCGAGGCCCACCGCTCGCGGTTCGGCAGGCTCGACGTGCTGGTCAACAACGCCGGCGTCGGGGTCGGCGCCGGCGCCGGCGAGCACGAGCCGAAGCTCATCGACATGCAGCTGAGCGTCAACCTGGTCGCGCCGGTTCTGTTCTACAGGCACGCGCTTGGGATGCTCCGGGCCGCGGCCGCCGAGCACGGCAGCGCGGTCGTCGTCAACATGTCGTCGATCTCGGCCGTCATGTCCCCGCCGTGGCTGTCGGTCTACGGGGCAAGCAAGGCCGCCGTGATCGCGTACACGCGCTCGATGAACAAGGAGCTGGCGCCGGAGGGGATCAAGTCGGTCGCGCTGGCGCCCGGATTCGTCGATACCGACATGGCCGACTTCATCAAGGACGAGATCCCGGCCGCGGAGATGCTGCCCGTGTCAGACGTCGTCGAGGCGGTCAGGTTCGTGCTGGCGCTATCGCCGAACTGCGTGGTGCCCGAGATCGTGCTTGGTCGCCGCAACGAGACCGGGCTCTGAGCGCCGCGCTCGCCCGGGGGCGACGCCCCGTTACTGCTCGCCGCCTGGGACCTCGAGCGCGTCGCGGTCTGCCCAGCCGATGAGCGGATCGATCTCGAACACGGCGTCGTCGATCCCCGCGTGCAGGTCGCCGAGCCGCGCGAAGCGCTCGGGTACGGTCGCGATCGTCAGCTCGGCCGGGTGGACGTCGTCGATCTCGTCCCAGGCGATCGGCGTCGACACGGTTCCCTCGGGTACGCCTCGCACCGAGTAGGCGCTCGCGATCGTGTGATCGCGAGCGTTCTGGTTGTAGTCGACGAACACCTTCGCCGGGTCCCGGTCCTTGCGCCACCAGACGGTGGTCGCGTCGTCCGGAGCGCGACGCTCGACCTCTCGGGCGAACGCGAGTGCCGCCCGGCGGAGCTCGCCGAAGTCGAAGCGAGGCGAGATCCGGACATAGACGTGCATCCCGCTTCCGCCCGAGGTCTTCGGCCAGCCGGTCGCGCCGAGCTCGTCGAGCACCTCGCGCGCCACGTGTGCGACCCGCCGGACCCGCTCGAACGGACACTTCGTGCCCGGATCGATGTCGATCCGCCACTCGTCCGGGCGCTCCACGTCGGCGCGCCGCGAGTTCCACGGGTGAAACTCGACGGTCGACATCTGGACTGCCCAGATGACCGACCCGAGCTCGGTCACGCACAGCTCGTCCGCCGTGCGGTTGAAGCGCGGGAAGTGGATCTGCACGGTCTCGACCCAGTCGGGCGCGCCCCGAGGAAGGCGCTTCTGGTGCACTTTCTGGCCGTCGACGCCGTCGGGGAACCGGTGCAGCATGCACGGGCGCGCCCGCAGGGCCCGGACGATTCCGTCGCCGACGCTGATGTAGTAGCGAGCGAGATCGAGCTTGGTCTCGCCGCGCGCCGAGAAGTAGACCCGATCCGGGTTGGAGATCCGGACCGTCCGCTCGCCGACCTGGAGCTCGACGGCCTCAGCGCTCACGCCCGCAGGTTACTCAAGCCCCCCGGCGCGCGCTACGGCCGGCGGCGCGGACGGCGTCGGCGCCGGCGTCCCCCGCCACCGCGCGGAGGTGGCGGAAGGGCCGGCCGTCGCGCAGCTCGCGCACGACGCCGTCGATCAGGCCGCCGTCGGGCAGCCCGCGGCCGTCGGTGACGGCATCGACGATCTCTCGCTTGCGCTGGATCAGCCGCGCCATCGTCTCGTCGATCGTGCCGGCCGCAAGCAGGTACCAGGCGCTGACCGAGTCGCTCTGGCCGATCCGGTGGCAGCGATCCTCGGCCTGGTCGTGGATCGCGGGCGTCCACTCGAGCTCGAGAAAGCACACGTTCGACGCGCGGGTGAGCGTGATCCCCTGGGCGGCTGCGCGGGTCGCGCAGACGATCAGCGCCGGCCCGTCGGGCCGCTGGAAGGCGGCGATCGACGCCTGGCGGCTCGCGAGCGAATCCCGGCCGAGCAGGTGCAGCGCATCGGGGAACCGCGCGAGCACCGCCTCCTGCACCTCCACGTGCCGCGCGAACACGACAAGCGCCTCGCCCGAGGCGAGGAAGTCGTGGATCCAGGTCAGCGCCGCCGCCAGCTTGCCGCGGGCGGCCAACCGCTGCAGCGTCGTCAGCTGGGCGAGCCGCTCGGCACGCAGTGTCGCGGCGATCTTCGCGTCGAGCTCGGCGAGGTCGAGCGGTTGCGAGCGCAGCCACTCGATCACGTCGTCCTCGGCCACGCGGTACTCCGGCTCGTTCGTCAGCGCGACCGGGACGACGACCTGGCGCTTGGCCGGCAACTGTGGCAGGACCTCGCGCTTCAGGCGCCGGATGAAGCAGTGGCGGCGCAGGTGCCAGTGGAGGCGCTCCTCGCTCAGCTCGCCCTCGAACTGGCGCGAGAAGCTCGCCCCCGAGCCGAACTCGCGCAGCCGCCCGATCACGCGCAGTTGCGCGATCAGCTCGTCCGCGTGGTTGAGGACCGGCGTCCCGGTGAGCGCCAGCCGCAGCCCGTCGGCGGCGACCGCGTCGGCAACGCGGCGCACGGCCTTGGTCCGCTTGGCGTGGGGGTTCTTGCAGTAGTGCGACTCGTCGGCGACGAGCGCGCGCGGGCGCCGGCGCACAAGCAGCTCGCGGTGCGCCTCGACGATCTCGTAGTTGAGGATCGTGATGTCGGCCGGCGGCGGCGGCGCGCTGCGCCCGTGGCACACGACCAGCGAGCGGTGCGGCAGCCAGTGCGCCGTCTCGCGCTCCCACGTCAGCTTCATCGACGCCGGGCAGATCACGACGGCGGGGTACGCGTCCGCCGCCTCGACCGTCGCGAGCGCCTCGACGGTCTTGCCGAGCCCCTGCTCGTCGGCGAGGAATGTCGCCCGCGCGTCGAGCGCGTAGCGAACGGCGGCCCACTGGAACGGCGCGAGCTCGCCGCCCAGGACGCTCGCGACCGCCGGGATCGGATCGGCCGCGAGCGCCCGGGAGCGGGCGATCGCGCGCTGCGCGGCTCGATGCTGTTCGGCCAGCCGCTCCAGCTCCTCGGCCGCCGCCGGCGCGACCGCAACCCGGTGAAGCGTGATGAACGCGTCGAGCTGGTCGGCGATCCACGGATCGAGCTTCAGCTCGTTGCGCGACGCGCCCGGCAGCGCCTCGAACGCGACGGCGATCTCAGGATCCCACATGACCTCGAGCACGAACCGCAAGCCGGCAACGCCGCGGGCGAGGATCAGCCGTGCGGGCGGCGGCTGTTCGCCATGCGCGACCGCCTCGAGACAGCGCTGGGCGGCGACGTTCAGGCGCGGCTCGCGCAGCTCGCCCAGGGCGTCCGCGACCTCGGGCGTGAGCGGGACGAGCCGGCGCCCGCCGAGCTCGATCGCGCGCTCGCGCAGGGCCGGCGGCAAGGTCCCGGCGAGCGTGTCGAGCGCCCACCATCCACGACCGTCGTGGCGCGCGGTGCGGATGTAGCCGACCCACCGCTTCTCGGCCGCGTCGAGCCACGCATCCAGCTCGTCGCTGCGGGTCAGATCCGGATACACCCGGAGGATCTCGGCGAGCCGCGCCGCGACCCAGTCGCTGGCGGGCGCCGACCACTCCCGGAGGTCCCAGTCGAAGCGACGGCCCGGGAGGGTGCGGACGGCGGCGACCAGATGGCCGTCGTATGGGAAGGCGAGCACGACCTCGGCCTCGCCGTCGGGCAGCGGCCGGAGTGTGACGTTCGGTTGTTCGGGGACGGTGTGCACGGGCTCCGGGTGCACGTTAGCGGCGCTCCGGACGTCCGCTCGGCCGGGCGCTGGACCGCCCGGCGCGATTAGAGTCCGGGTGACTGTGAGCGGCTCCGAACTGCCTCCGGATGCGCACGATGACGCGCGCCGCTGGCAGTCGCCGCAGCCGAACATCAGCGGCCTGGGGCTGATCGCCTCCTACAGCGCACGGTTCTGGGCGATCGTGATCGTGCTCGGCATCAGCGCCGGGGCCGGCGCCGCCGCCACGATCGGGCTGCTGCACCTGACCGAGCACCTGACATACGGCCATCACGGCCCGACGCTGCTGTCGATCGTCAGGCAGTCGCCGGGCTGGCGTCGGATCGTGGCGCTGATCGGGGCGGCGGCGATCGTCGTCGTCGGGTTGCGTGTGCTCGGTCGCCTGCCGACCGGCGGGAGTGAGGTGACCGAGGCGATCTGGACGCGCTCGGGCCGGCTCGACTGGCTCGCGAGCGTCGCCCGCGCCACCCTGTCGATCGTCACGATCGGGATGGGCGTCTCGCTCGGCCGCGAGGCCGCACCGCAGCTGTTCGGCGCCGCCACCGCCAGCACCGTCGCCACTTGGGCCAAGCTGCCCACGTGGCAGCGGCGGCTGCTGGTCGCCTCGGGGGCAGGTGCGGGGTTCGCGGCTGTCTACAACGTCCCGCTGGGCGGGACGCTGCTCGCGCTCGAGGTGATGCTGGGAACGCTGGCGCTGCCGCTCGTGTTGCCGGCGCTGCTGATGTCGGTGACCGCGACCGCGACCGCCTGGATCTTCCTCGGAACGCGGCCGACCTACCGGGTCGGGGCGTACGCCTTCCACCCTTCGCAGCTGGCGTTCGCGGTCCTGATGGGCCCTGTGATCGGCCTTGCGGGGGTGTGCTGGACGCGGCTGATCAGCGCGGCGAACAGCGCCAAGCCACAACGCCGGGGCCAGTGGCTCGCCCCGTTTGCGGCGTTCGGCGTGCTCGGGCTGCTGTCGCTCCAGTACCCGCAGCTGCTCGGCAACGGTCGCGACATCGTCCAGCTCGCGATCGTCGCAAAGCTGGCGGTCGGCGTGAGTCTCATACTGCTCCTGCTCAAGCCGCTCGTGACTGCCGCGTGCGTGGCCTCGGGCTCGCCCGGCGGCCTGTTCACCCCGACGTTCGCGATCGGCGTGCTGCTCGCGGGGGCGTTCGGTCACCTCTGGGCGCACGTCTGGCCGGGCGCGGAGGTCGGCAGCTACGCGCTGATCGGCGGCGGCGCGTTCCTCGCGGCGGCGATGCAGGGGCCGCTCGCGGGCGCGGTGCTCGTACTCGAGCTGACCCGCAACTTCGACGCGCTGATGGTGCCGACACTGATCGCCGTCGTCGAGGCGACGATCCTCTCGCGCCGGCTCGGGGCGGCGTCGATCTACTCGGCGCGCCTGGGGCCGTCCGCCGCATCGCCGACCAGCAACGCGGCCGCCGTCGCCGTGATCCTCGCGCTCGACGAGTCGCTGCCGGCCGAGCCGTGAGCTGTTAACCTTGGTGGTCCGGCGGATCGCCCACTCGACCAGCGGGCCATCAGCCCGGCACAGATATGTGCCGGCGGGCCCAACCGGCGCCACGCGCTCCCGCGTGTAACGGGGGCGGCCAGTCCCGGTGGTCGGGAGTGTCACGCCGCCCAGGCAGACACTAAAAGTCCTGGGACGTAAGAAGTCAGAGGCGATCGAGCCGGTCGCTTACGGGGCGGCCCGGATCCGGCGGAGCTGTGCGCGCCGGGCGGGCCCGCTCCGGGGCGGCCTCCGCAAATCCGTAGCCGACCGAATCCGGTGGCCGGGTTTGACCAGATGCGCGCGACCGGGCGATGCGGTCTGATCGGGGTGATCACATCACCACGAAGACTGATGGAGGAACGATGACGCTGCACCCCAAGAGCCCAACCGACCTGATGCTGGCCCCAGTCGCCGCCGAGGTCGACCTCAACCTGGCCTCTCTGCGCGACCGCACCGAGCAGGAGATCGAGCTCGAGCTCGCTATCGCGCTCGACCTGCCCGGCGCCAACACCCGCCAAGGGCGCGACAGCCAGGTCGTCGCCGCCGCCGTGCGCGGCGTCGATCCGCACGGCTGGGAGGCGACGATCACCGATGACCACAACCGCCTGCGACTGGTGGGCGGCTCGGTCTCGATCGAGCTCGGGCTGGGCACCGCGCTGACCGCATACATCGACGCGGGCAGCTGAGCGGCGTCAGGCGGCGCGGTGCAGCAGGCAGCGCGCGCAGATGCAGTGGCGGCCGTGGACGGGATCGACGAACGGCTCGCGCGAGGAGACATCGCACAACTGAGCCTGCTCGCCACTCCGTCGCCGGTGCGGCTGCTCGCTGCGTCGCTCCGACTTGGACGTCGAATCGCGCAACTCTGGCTTACGCTGAATGTGGAACATGGTGTGGACCATAGACATAGGGTCGGCTGGAATCATGGGTCGCTTGACACACCCGAAGAAAGGTGCGTAATCGGTCCATGCAGAGATGAGTACTTAGGGCGGATCCAGATACACCCTAATCCCGTTGTCGTGCTTCAAGCATCCTCTGGAGGGCTTCCCCAGAGGCGCTCGCGCAGCCCCGTCGCCCGGGCGACCGGCTGCGCCACCGCCGCCCTCAACGACGCCTCACTGCCCACAACCAGCAACTGACGCCGCGCGCGCGTGATCGCCGTGTAGAGGAGCTCGCGGCTCAGCAGCCGCGAGCTCGGGTCGGGGAGCAGCACCGCGACCTGCTCGAATTGAGACCCCTGGCTCTTGTGGATCGTCGTCGCATACAGCGTCTCCGCCGCCTCGATCCGCGAAGGCGCGAACCGGACCAGCTCGCCGTCGCGCTCGAACACCGCGCTCACATCCGCTTCGCCGGACCGGATCACGACGCCCATGTCGCCGTTGTAGAGCCGCAGCTCGTGGTCGTTGCGCGTGACGAGCAGCGGCCGCCCCGGCTGGTCGCGCGCGTCGGGGACGAATCCGTCGATCGCGTCCGCCAGCCATCGCTCGACCTGCCCGCCCCAGACGCCGACCCCGTAGGGCCCGTGCCGGTGGGCGCACAGCAGCCGGAAGCGCCCCAGCGCCGCGAGCGCGCCCCGGCCGTCGCCCGCAACCGCGTCAGCGACGACGTCGGCTCCGGCGCGCACGGCCGCCGCCCGCAGCGGCTCGAGCGCCGCCGCGGCCGCAGGGGCGCTTTCGGCCGCGCCTTCGCCGTCGCCGAGATCGGCACGGATCCACTCGATGTCCTCCGGCGCGGCGTCGATCGCCGCCAGCACGCCATCGCCGTCGCCGCGCCGGACCGCGTCGGCGAGCGCGCCGATTGCGGCGCCGAACCGGTGCCCGCGGGCCAGCACGACGATCCCATCACCGATCCCGCCCGCGGGCTGCGGTTGCCCACCGAGCGGGCCGCCCGCGACCCGCTCGAGCAGCGCCCGCGCGCCCGGCCCGAGGCGCGGACCCGTCGCGCCCGGCCCGAGGCGCGGACCCGTTGCGGCCGGCCCGACGATGTCGCGCAGCACGGCTCCGGCTTCGACTGCGGTCAGCTGGTCCGGGTCGCCGACCAGCACGATCCGGGCATCGTCCCGCACCGACTCGACGAGCCTCGCCATCAGCGTGAGTGAGACCATCGAGGTCTCATCGACGATCACGACGTCGTGCGGGAGCCGGTTGCCGGCGTCGTGGCGGAAGCGGGCGCGCGCGTCGGGCCGCCAGCCGAGCAGGCGGTGGATCGTCGAGGCGCGCAGGCCGAGGAGCTCGCGCTGGCGCCCAGGATCGAGCTCGAGCCTGCCGGCCTCGGCGTGGACCGCCTCCTGGAGCCGCGCGGCGGCCTTGCCGGTGGGGGCGCACAGCGCGATCAGCGGGGGCCGCTCCCCGGCGCCGGCAGCAGCCCCGAGCAGCAGCGCGCAGATCCTCGCGACCGTGGTCGTCTTGCCGGTGCCCGGTCCGCCGGCGATCACGGTCAGGCCACGCAGCGCCGCCGTGCCCGCCGCCGCACGCTGCGGGAGGTCCTCGCGGTCCGGAAACAGCCAGGCGAGCGACCCGGCGAGTGCCTCCAGCTCGACGGCGCGCGCAGGCGCCGTCGCGAACCCCAGCAGCGCCCCGGCCAAGCGCCGCTCCAGGCGCCAGTAGCGGTCCAGGTACAGGCGCGTGCCGAGCAGCCGCAATGGCAGCGGCCCCGCTCCGGGCGCCTCCTCGTCGCCGAATGCGACCAGCGACGCGCATCGCACCAGCGCGGTCACCCACTCGCCCGGCTCGGGCCAGTCGAGCCCGTCCAGATCGACCTCCTCGTCCTCGACCGCGACCGTGTCACGGACGCTGGCGAGGTCGACGAGCACGTTCCCGAGCCGCGTCGCCCGCACCGCGAACGCCGCCGCGATCAGGACCAACCGCCCGTCGCTGGATTCGCGGTCAACGCCGGCGAGGGATCCGAGCACGGAGGCGACGTGCACGTCGGCGGCCGACAGCACGCCGGCGCGGTTGAACGCCCGCAAGGGCTCGGGGGCGGCGACCGCCGTGAGCGGCTCGATCACGGCGCCGACCGTCCGGCCAGCAGGTCACTGAGCCCGATCACAACCGCGGCCTCCGGGCGCCAGGCGAACACCCCGGAGCGCCCGCCGTCGAATACCGGCGCGTCGGCTCCGAGCATCCCGCGCAGAAACAGGTAGTGGACGCCGAGCAGGTCGTCGTCGGGGTCGTAGTCTGGGACGCGCCAGCGCAGGAAGCGGTGCAGCGCGACCAGGTAGAGCAGCGCCTGCAGCGCGTAGTGCGAGCGCTGCATCTCGGCGGCCAGCGCCGCCGGCCGGTAGTGCCAGGCGGTGAGCGACTCGCCGGGGGCCGCCAGCCAGTTGGTCTTGTAGTCGACGATCGCGTAGCGGTCCCGCCCGCCCCGATCTTCAGTCCCTCGAATTCTCAGCACGAGGTCGATCGTGCCCGTCAGGTAGCCGCGCAGGCTGCCGGACAGCGCCGGGTCGAGCAGCCGCTCGGCGTATCCCGCCAGCGGGTCGTCCGGCGCGAGCTCGCGCCGCAGCAGCGACGCCACCGCCGCCAGCCCGACAGACCCCGCCGGACGGTCGCCGCCGGCGAGCGGGAGCTCGAACTCGAGCTCGTCGAGCCGGTCGGCTCGCGCCAGCTCGCGTAGCGTGGTCGACCCCAGGGCGCCGCCGAGCGGCGTTGCGAGCGCCAGCGCCAGCCCCTCGCCGGCGCCGGTGACCGGGCACCCCAGCTCGACGCCGCTCCGCTCGGCGCCGGCCGCCAGCGCCCCGGTGAGCGCCCCCGCGAGGTCGCCCGCCGTGAACTCGACCACCTCGAGCGCGGTGTGCACGACCGTTCCGACGCGCGCCCCGACCGCCATTGCCGCGAGCGGCAGCTCGGTCTCGACCTGGCACGGCCCGGCGGGGGCATCGCTCGCTTCGCCGGCGTTCGACAATGCGAACGTCACCCGGTGCTCGGGCTCGTCTGTGATGCCGCGCTCCTCGGGCTCGCTCGCGACCCACGCCTCGTGCGCAGCGGCGGTGATCGCGGTATAGGAGGTGCGCCGCCAGGCGAGGTCGAGCCGGCGCTCGAGTCGCGCGACGTCGAGCTCGGCGGCCGGCGCGCCCGCGCCGCTGTACCGCGCCGGCGTCCGCTGGCGCGACCATTCGACGGCAACCGCGCCCGCGGCTCCTGCGGCGATCTGCTCGAAGCGCTCGAACACCACCCGGTCAGACGGCGTCGGTCCCGACAGCCGCACGTTTCCCTCGTCGTCCTGCGAGAGCGCCAGCCGCGTCAGCGGCGCGTCGCCGGCCTTCCAGCCGCCCGCCCACCACAGCACGACCTGGTGGCGGGCGCGCGTCAGCGCCACGTAGGCGAGCCGGAGCTCCTCGCCGCGCTCCTCGCGCTCGTACTGGGCAAGGTGGTCGCGGTACTCGTGCCCGCTAATCCCGACATCGATCGCGCGCCGGTTCCCCTGCTCGGCGTCGTGGAAGTAGACCGGGACGGGGTGCCTCGGAAGGCGGCTCGGCTCCCACAGGAACGGGCAGTAGACGATCGGGAACTCGAGCCCCTTGGCGCGGTGGATCGTCAGTACCTGGACCGCTTCGGCGTCCGACTCGAGCCGCCGCGCGAGCTCGTCGTCGCCGCGCTCGCGATCCGCTGCCGCGTCGATCCGCTGGCGCAACCATCCCGCCAGCGCCGCCACGCCGAGGCCGCCGGTCGCGGCCGCGCGATGCAGCAGCTCGGCGACGTGCGTGAGGTCAGTCAGGCGTCGCTCGCCCCCGCGCTCGGTGAGCACGCGTCCCGGTAGCCGCTCGCCGAGCGCAATCGTCTCCGCGAGCGCCGCCATCCCTCGGGCGCGCAGCACGTGCGCCCACGAGAACAGCCGCTGGTGCAGCTCCTCGAGCTGCGCCTCGCTCGCCAGCGCGACGTCGCGGGCGCTCCAGCCGAGCAGCGGCGTCAGCGCGGCGGCGCGTGCCCGCGAGGGCGCCGCCGGCCGCTCGAGCGCCTCGAGCAGCGCCAGCCAGTCGCGCGCCGCCGGCGTCGCGAACACGCTGCCCGCACCGCCGACGACGGCGGGCACGCCGGCGTCGGCGAGTGCCGCCTGCACCTGGCTTGCCTGCCAGTGGTTGTGCACGAGCACGGCCAGGTGGCGCGGCGCGACCCGCTCCTCGCCCCGCCGAGCGCCGTCCTGGGCTCGGGTCTCGATCCGGGCGTCCGCCTCGAGCAGCTCCACCATGTCAGCCGCGAGATCAGCGGCGATGTGCGCGCGGGCGGACGGCGCCTGCGCGTAGCCGCGCGCGGTCAGCTCGAGCGTCGGCTGCGAGCGGTCGAGCACGCGCACGCGCAGCGCGGCGAACCCCGTCCCACCCAACCCGCCCCCACCGTCTGGTCCTCGCAGGCGCGGCTCGCGGTGGCCGGGGGCGGCCCGCACACGGCGGTAGACGATCCCCTCGTGTCCCAGGCGGGCGCGGCGGAAGAGCGCGTCGAAGGCGTCGATCAGCGGCTGGTCGCTGCGGCGGTTGACCCGCAGGGTGCGACGCGTGCCGGCGCCGTCGACGGCGTCGAGGTAGGCGTACACGTCGGCGCCGCGGAAGGCGTAGATCGCCTGCTTGGGGTCGGCGATCAGCACGAGTGCGACCGACCCGTCGCCGAACGCGCGCGAGACGATCTCCCACTGGATCGGGTCGGTGTCCTGGAACTCGTCGATCAGGACGGCCCGGTAGCGTGCTCGCAGCCGGGCGACGGCCTCGGGCCCGCGCGGTCCCGCGAGCGTCGCCTGCAGGCGCGTCAGCAGGTCGTCGTAGGTGATCACCGCGAGCGCGCGCTTGCGCCGCTCGAGCTCGCTGCGCGCTCGCAGCGCCAGCCGCGCCCGCATCGCCGCCTCCGTGTGCTCGGGCGCCGAGGCGGGGTACACCTTGGCGAGCGGGTGCTCGATCGCGGTCCGCGCGACCTCCAGCGCGGCGGCGCGGCTGAATGGCGGCCGGCCCTCGCGGTGAAAGCGCCTGACGTACAGGTCGTCGACGACCTCCTCGATCAGGTCGTCGACGTTCTCGGTGAAGGTCACGTCGGGCTCGAGATCGCCGAGCGTGCCGAGCTCGTCGAGCACGCCCTGGCAGAAGCTGTGGGTGGTGTCGATCGTGGCGGCGTCGAAGTCGGCGATCGCTGCGGCCAGCCGTGCGCGCCGCAGCTCGACCTGCTCGCGCGGCCCGGTGGCCAGCAGGCTGGCCACCCCGTCGCCTTCGCCCCGTCCCGCGCCGGCGAGCGCGCGCGCGAGCGCGCGCTCGGTCGCGACCAGCCGCTCCCGCACGCGCTCGCGCAGCTCACCGGTGGCCATCCGCGTGAAGGTCACGAGCAGCAGTTGCTCGAGCCCGACGCCGTCTGCCACGAAGCGCGCGGCGAGCGTCGCGATCGTGAACGTCTTGCCGGTCCCGGCGCTCGCCTCGAGCACCGTGACGCCGGTGGGCAGGGGCCCGCACAGGTCGAACTCGAGTTCCTGGGCTGCGTCCGCGGTCATGGCCTCGCGAAGCTTTCCCGGCGCAGCAGCGGCGCCCACAGTTGCCAGGCGAGGCGGCCGAATCGCGAAGGCTCGTCGACGGCCCAGTCACCGCCGGCTTCATCGGCGCTCGGCGGGATCGCCAGCAGCTCGCTCAGCGCGAGCTCTCGGCCGAACGCGAGCACGTGCTCGCGCGCTCGATCCTCCTTCTCGCGCGGATATCTCGAGGTCCACTCGCCGCCGGCACGTTCGACGGCGATCGCCCGATCCATACCGCCGTGACGCGCGCTCGCATACGCCGCAGCGGCGAGGCAGGGCAGCGGCAACGGCTCGCGCATGCCCCGCTGGCGCAGGTCGAGGACCGTGGCGAGCTCCGCGAGAGCCGTCTCCAGGCGCTCGTCGCGGCCGCGTCCGAGCGGCGGGATCCGAACCACTGCCGGATCGTCGGGGTCGTCGTCCCGCCGGCCGATCGTGATCGCCTCGTAGGGGACCTCCGGCTGCGCAGCCGTCAGCGCGAGCAGACGGACCCAGGCGGAGATCCGATGTCGCGGGCCCAGCCGCGAGTAGGTTGCGCTCAGCAGGACGCGATCGCGGACTCCGGCGACGGTGCCGGTCAGGCGCGTGCCGTCCCGGAGCAGCACATTGGTCTGGACAGACACGGGTGGGGCCGCACCAGCGGTGACGCCGGCCGACCTGACGATCGGGACCACCTTGTCGCGGACGGCCATCAGCACGGGCCGCCCGAGCTCCCCGGGCGGCAGCGTGCCACGAGCGATCTCGGCCTGGACGATGTCGACCGGGTTGCGGCCCGAGAGCACGCCTTCCAGCAGCCGCTGTCCGACCCCCCACAGCTCGAGGCCATCGAGCTCGACAGGCAGCTCGTCGCGAACCTCGTCGTCGTAGTCGACAACCGAGATCCCGAGGCGCTGGCGCACGAACGCTCGCACCGGGCGCTCGACGAACGCGACCAGGTCGGTGAGCGCCACCGTCTCCTCTTCCAGCGGCGGCAGCGGCTCGCGCAGGAACGGCTCGGCCGGGCGCCGCGCGCCGACGAGCGCGCGGGCGCCCTCGAGCGCGACCGGATCAAAGCTCCACGGCCGGCCGGTCGCGAGCCTACCCGCGACGAAGTTGGCCGGGTCGAACGGTTGCAGCGGGTGGCGGATGAGTACCTGCCCACGGGCGCTCGGATCGGCCGTCCCGGGCGTGGGCGAACGCGCCGTCGCGTCGATCGCGTCGAGCAGCTCACCGACCGGCACCGCGGGCGGGCGCGGCGCGTTCGTGCGCTCGTCGTTGCCCGTGTAGGTCACGATCAGGTGCTCGCCGGCGGCGAGCAGCGCATCGAGCAGCAGCTGGCGGTCCTCAGCGCGGGGGTCGCGGTCGCCGACGTGGGGCTGCTCGAGCAGCAGATCGTCGCCGTTGCGGGGTGTGCGGCGCGGGAAAGCGCCGTCGTCGAGACCGAGTAGGCAGACAACCCGGTGGGGAACCGAGCGCATCGGATGCAGCGTGCAGACGGTCAGGTGGCCGGTGCGGAAGTTGGCGCGGGTCGGACGCCCCTCGAGCCGGTCCGCGAGCAGCGCGCGCACCTCGGGGAGCGCGAGGTTGGCGGCTGCGCCGGCGCCGGCTGCCTCGGCGACGACGTCATCGAGCAACCGGGAGAGCTCGTAGCGCTGCCAGGCGTCGGCGTCCGCCACGGCGGTCAGCGCGTCGGCCGCCCGGGCCAGCGCCTGGGCCCAGCCGCCGATCGTCTGCGGGCGAGCGAGCGAATCGAGCGCCTCGCCAAGACGGCCAAGCAGCTCGGCCAACCTGCCGGCGAGCTCGATCGCGTCGCCCTCGACGTCCTCGAGCGGCAGCACGCCGGCGTACAGCCGGTCAGCGTCCTCGCCGAGCGCGACCCCGAGCAGCAGGCGGCGCAGCCCCGCGACCCAGGTGCCGGCCTCGAGGTCGGCGAGCCCGAACGGGCCGCGCGATGGCGCGTCGAGCCCCCAGTGGATTCCCGCCGCGACGATCCACTCCTGGATCCGGGCGAGGTCGTCGTCGCCGAACTGGAAGCGGCGGCGGACCGGCTCGGTGTCGGCGAGGTCAAGCACCTGCGACGCCGTCAGGCGCGCTGAGGCGAGCTCGAGCAGCTGCGCGATCACGCCGAGCACCGGATTGGTCTGGCGCAGCGCGCGGTCGGCGAGGCGTACGCGCAGGTCGGTTCCTGACCACTCGTCCTGCTCGTCAACGGGCGCGGAGTCGGCGGCATGGGTCGTCCCGAACGTCGCCTGGATCAGCGGCGCAAACGTCTCGACGTCCGGGCACATCACGATCACGTCGCGCGGCTCGAGCGTCGGATCGGCGGCGAGCCTGTGCAGGATCGCCTGGCGCAAGACCTCGACCTGCCGGTGGCGCCCGTGGCAAGCGTGGATGCGAACGCTCTCGTCCGCCGGCGTCAGCACGAGCCGCTCCTCCGGCGCGCCCGGCAGCGGCGATCCCGGCGGCTGGCGGTCGGCCCGGATGTCGGCCTGGAGCGTCGTCAGTAGCGTCGGGCTGCTGCGCACCGGCACGTCCAGCGGGTGGTGGAGATCGACCCCACGACCGCCGAGCACCAGCTGCAGCTCGCGCGACTCGCGGCCCCACGAGGCGAGCAGACGGTTGCGTGGCAGCGCTACCGTCGGGTCCAGAGCGCGCACGATCGCCGGCCCATCGGCCGGCACATATATGTGCCGGCACGCCGCCGGCCCGCTGACCCGCTCCCACAAGGCCGGCGAGGGGTGCAGCAGCATCAGATGCACGTCGCGCCCGGCGGCGAGCGCGTCGAGCACGCCCAGATGGCTCGGCGCCATGCGAGTCAGCCCGAACAGCGACAGCCGGGCCGGCAGGTCGAGCAGGTCGGGATGATCGCGCAGGCGTGTGCAGGCACCCGCCAGGCGCTCCGCCGGGCTCGGCATCCCAATCCGCGCGCGCAGCGCCCGCCACAGCCGCGGCTGCCAGGAGCGTTCGTCGCCACCGCCGCGCGCCCATGCGTCGATCAGCGCCGGGCGTCGGACCTGGTAGCCGTCGAACAGGCCGGCGATCACGCGCACGCGGGCGAACCGGCGTCCGGGAGCCGACTCCAGATGCTCGCTGAGCGCCGCCAGCCAGGGCTCGCCGG
>Ga0302184_10001319_pt1 | contig 16032 bp, 14 predicted proteins | sample I_Palsa_N3_3_FD_200233 | JGI IMG/M metagenome (GOLD analysis project Ga0302184, IMG submission 200233) | Peat permafrost microbial communities from Stordalen Mire near Abisko, Sweden - I_Palsa_N3_3 | ecosystem: Environmental > Terrestrial > Soil > Palsa > Peat permafrost | place: Sweden...
AGGACGTTCTTCCGGCCGTGCTTATCTCCCCACCGGCCTAGGAAAAGCGCGCCTAGCGGGCGCGCTGCGTAGCCGACGCCGTAGGTGGCGAGCGATTCGATGATGGCGAGCTTGGGGTTCCCCTTCGGGAAGAAGATATCGGGGAACACCAACGATGCCGCAGTGGCGTAGACGAAGAAGTCGTAGTACTCCAGCGCGCTGCCGGCCCAGCCGCTAGCTACCGCTCTCCTCGGTGCCTTCTTGAACTCGGCGGGTTCGTGTGAGCCCTCGGCCTCGGCAATCTCATCGTCCACAAGAACTCCCTCCTCGCGGGCCGCAGACGCACGACACGATGAGACCGTGCCACTTCACCTTCCGCAAACGGGCAATGGCCTTCCGCTGATCGGGAAGCGAACACGGGGATATCGCGCCGGACGCCTTTTATTTGCGGCGAGGCGAAGATTGCACAGCGTCGGTATCCGGACACGCAGTGCAATTGAATGGACGCGGAATTCCGCTATGGACGCGAAGATCCTTCGAGGTTAGAGTGCAACTGGGTCGCGATGGCGCTGGCTTGCCAGCGCTAGTTCGCCGCCAAGCGCTGCTCCGGACCCCGGTAGCGCTGCGTGCTGGTATCACGCTTGCTTACCGGGAGATCTTACGTTGGCGCAGCTACTCACCCATCCCCCCGCGCGGCGTGGCGCCGTCTGGGACGGGCGTTTGGGTGCTGCCGCCTTCATGGTCATCAGGTACACCGAGGGTGGTACCGCCGGGTCCGTTGCCTGGAGAAAGGCCCTCGCGGCTTTCCGCGAGCGTCCGAATGGTCAGGTACCGCATCCCGCCGATCACGTCGAAACCGAGGTGGGGGCGCGCCCTTCTTCTTACGACGTCTTTATCGGCTTTCTTCGTGCTGCTGCTAGAAAAGGGAGACCCAATGGCGGGTAACTCGGCGGAGCCTGGCCGCTCGGTGACTAGCAAGGTCGTGGCGATCTTGCTCACGTTTCATGACGGCAACGAGCACTCGCTCACCGAAATCGCCCGGCTGACCTGCCTGCCCGTCTCCACGGCCCACCGGCTAGTCACCGAGCTCGCGGGATGGGGCGTCCTAGAGCGCACCGACGAGTCCATGTTCCGGATCGGCCTTCCCATCAAGGCCATCAGCAGCCGACGGACCTACACCCCGGCCATCTTGGAATCAGCCCGGCGGGTCCTGGAAGACCTGGTCATCGCGACCCGGGCCGGGGCCCGGCTTGGGGTCCTGACCGGCACCGACGTCGCCTACATCGAAAAACGCTGCGACCACAGCCCGGTCACCACCTTCGCCCAGACCTCCCGGCTGCCCGCTCACGCCACCGCCCTGGGCAAGGCGCTGCTGGCGTTCTCCTCCGCCGACATCCTCAACCACATCATCGGCGGCGGCCTGAAATGCTACACCCCGAACACGGTGACCGACCCGGACCGGCTCCGCCAGGCCCTGGCCAGCATCAGGCTGACCCGGGTCGCGGTATCGCGATGGGAATTCAAGGCCGGCGTCTCCGAGGTCGCCGTGCCGGTATTCGGATCAGGCGGCGTGGCCGTGGCCGCCCTCGAGCTCACCGTCCCCAACCTCCGCGCCGACCTGCAGATGGCAAGCTCCGTCCTGACCATAGCCGCCCACGGGCTGTCCAGAGAACTCGCCGCCAGCAACCACGCCGGCAGCCTCGCCCTGATTACCGCTTAGTGGCTGGCCCAGACTTGACCACGAAGCCGGAGGCGAATCCGAGCGGCAGGACCCGGCGTAGCTTGTCTCCCTCTTGGAGTTCGATCACGACATTGGTGATCGGGACGGCCCGGCAGCTGAGGCAGATGCCTTCGACGCGTTCTTCGTCGCTCAGCACGCTGTCCGCAATCGCCCGCTCGTAACGGACCTCGCCCAGCAGGAGATGGAGCTTGCAGACCCCGCAGCCGCCGCGCCGGCAGCCGATCCGGTAGCCCAGGCCGGCCCGGCTCAGGGCCGCGAGCAGGGTTTCCTCCGGCCGCGCGGATACCCGTTCCCGGTCGGGCAGGATGGTGATCTCAGCAGCCTCGTCCTTGTTCTGGGGCCCGGATCCGGTCTGGCTCACTGGCAACGGATCCCCACCGAGCCAAGCCCGTCGAACTCGGCCGTCGCGATGCTTCCGGCTTTCAGCGGCACGGAGGCGGTCAAGGCACCGGAAAGCACGATGGTCCCGGCGTCGAGGTGCTCTCCCTGGGCCGTCAGGGTGTTCGCCAGCCAGGCCAGGGCGGCGGCCGGGTGCCCCATGACCGCGCCGCCGGCCGCGGTGTACGAGCCACCCTTCCAGCGGAACAGGCAGCCGAGGACATGGAGGTCCACGAGTTCGCGCGGGCTGCGCCCTTGCGAGCCGAGGATCACTTTGGCCGCTCCCGCGTTGTCAGCGATCGAGTCAGGCTGCCGGAAACGTTCGCGGTACCGCGAATCGACCACCTCCAAGGCGGGGAACACCAGCTCGGTGGCGGCCATGACCCCGGCCAGGGTGGTAAAGGCGTCGATGCGGCGGCCGAGAAGAAAGGCGATTTCCGGTTCGGCGCTCGGATGAATCAGCTCGTCACGTCGTAGCGGCTCGCCGAACGGATGGATCATGCCCGAGGTCAGGCGCCCGTAGACCGGCTCACCGATGCCGAGGGCGTCCCGCTTGACCTTGCTGGTCATCCCCAGCTTGGCGCCGATGACGCGCTCGCCGCCGGCCAGCCGGTGTGCGACGAACAAGGACTGCGCCTCGTAGGCGGTCCCGGCGCCGAGGAATGGCTGCGCGTGGGTGAAGGGAACGATGGGCTTGCGCTCGCGTTCGGCGCTGACCAGGGCGTCCGCGATGGCCTGCGCGGCGCTCATGCGGCATCTGGATCGCTGAAGTGGGCTGATACGGCACCGAGGTGGGCGAACTCGGCCCGGAAGACGTCACCTGGCCGCACCGGCACCATTCGATGCAAGCCGCCGGTCAGCACGATGTCACCCCGGCGCAGGCCCGATCCCTCCGCGCTCAGCTTGTTGGCCAGCCAAGCTACGCAGCGCGCAGGATGGCCGAGGGCCGCTGCCCCGGCGCCACTGTCGATCGGCACGCCGTTGCGGTAGAAGAGCATCCCGACCAGGCGCAGGTCAATCCCGCTGACGGGGGTAACCCGGCCGCCTAGGACGAGCCGGGCCGCGGAGGCGTTGTCCGCGACCGAGTCGACGAGCTTGCCCCGCCAGTCCGCGATGCGGCTGTCCCCGATCTCGATGGCCGCCAGTACGCCGTCGATGGCCGCGAGTGCCTGCGCCGTACTGACGCCGGGTCCGGATAGGTCGGTGCCGAGCCGGAGCGCGATCTCGGCTTCGGCCCTGGGCTGGATGAGCTGGTCATAGCGGATCTGATCGCTCTCCTCAACGATCATGTCATCGAGCAGGACGCCAGAGATGGGTCCGGTGATCCCGAGCAGCTCCTGCATGGCCAGCGAGGTGAGGCCGAGCTTGTGGCCGCGGATGACCCGCCCGGCCGCCAACCGGCGCTCGATATTGCGGGTCTGGACGGCGTAGGCCTCCTCCGGCAGAAGGTCAGGCCGTTCGTCGGACAGCGGGCTGACCGGGGCCTGGTCGATTTCGGCGTTCCACAGCCGCTCGGCTAGTCCCGGGAGCGGGCTGACAGTACGCTCACTCTCAGTCACGACCGCGGTGAACCGATACTCAGGTCAGGACCGTGGTGAACCGTTCGTTGAGCTCGCGCTGGATGTAGAAGATGGCCTTGCCCAATTGGTCGACCGTCCAGGTAAGCGGCGGAGAGTCGCGGAAGACCAGATAGCCGCCGCTGAAGACCTCGTTGCGGTTGCCTGACGGGTCGAAGAAGTAGATCGTCTCGCCCCGGGTGATGCCGTGCTGGGTCGGGCCGACGTCGACGGACACATCGTCCATGGCGAACAGGCCACCGGCATGCTTGATCGCGTACCAGTCGGTGAGGTTGTAGGCGAAGTGGTGCAGCTTCCCCTGGGGCCCGGCCATGAACGCGATGTCGTGCGCCGTATTGCCGCAACTCAACCACGAGGCGATCAGGTGATTATCGTCGAGGTTGTCAACCACTCGCTCGGCCGGATGGAAATCCATCACCTCTTGGTAGAACCGCTCCAGCGTAGCGGGGTCTTCGGTGGTGATCATGGCGTGGTCGACCCTCGGGACCCCGACCCCGACCAGGTGACGCGGGAACGCCTCGGGATTGATCAGCCCCACGTCGGTGCCGACGTATTCGGCCTCGGAGTACAGCTCGATGACATGATCTGAGGGCAGCACGAGCCGCACGCCGTCGCCGATCGCGAGATTCTCGCCCTTGCTCATCCGCTCGGTCAGGCAGCCGAACTGACGGGCTCGCTGCTCCAGTTCTTCCAGGTCAGTCTCGCGCTCGACCTTGTAGCCGAACTTCACCACGCCGACGCCGCCCTCTTCCAGGACGACGGAGTGGTGATCGAACTCATCCCACCCCTTGTAGTACAGCTTGCCTGGTTCCTCGTGCACCAGCTTCATGCCGAGCGTCTCGCCGTAGTGTGAGCGGGATTCTTCAAGGTCCGTGACCCTGACGTGGACGTACCCCATTCGCATGACACCCATCTGGCCGCTTCTTTCGTTCGAAAATTTGTTCGTATCAAGACTCTCTCTCTTCTCTAGTGGACAACAGAGTGGAGGAACGACGAACCTATCTTCTGCTCAGCGGGACAGGACCGGCCACCGGCCTGCCGCCTCGGCGAGGATGCGGCTGGAGCCGGCCATACCGTAACGTCAGCTCGAAACGAATCAGAGGTGTATAGCGAGATGACCCAGCCAACGGGTGCTGCCGATTCCGATGACCTGCTGCCCGCTTTTTCCGTTTCGGCGGCGCTGGCCCAGCGGGCGATCGGCGCCGCGCGCGAAGCCGCCCGCGGGCTGGCCGTGCCGGTCTGTATTGCGGTGTGCGATCAGGCCGGCCACCTGGTCGCATTCGAGCGCATGGACGGCGCGCCCTTGATGTCAGCTCAGCTGGCCCAGGACAAGGCGTACTCGGTCTGCGCATTCAATGGCCTGCCGACCGATCAGTGGTGGTCGATGCTGGAGACGGAGGGCGCTTTGCTGCACGGGATCGTCAAGACCGATCGGCTGGTTATCTTCGGCGGCGGCGCACCGATCCGGTCCGGGCGGCACCTAGTGGGTGCGGTCGGCGTCTCCGGCGGGAGCGAGGAACAAGACAGTCAGATCGCGAAGGCAGCGGCGTCCAGCCTGTTCGGGTCCGGGTCAGGCGAGCCCGGCTGAGCCGGTCCCGACACTCAGCCGGGGAAGAGCTCCTTCACGTTCCTACTCAGCAGAACCACACGCCCGCCTGCGCCAGAAACCGCAACAGAGTCGACCTGACCAGCTTGGGCAGTGCCTTCGGGCAGGATCAGGGCTCATCATGAAAGGAGTGGCGAGTGCTTCCTTCATCGCTGCGGGTCGAGTTCAACGATGACGTGGCCGTCCTTCGGCTGTGCCGAGCGGCGAAGCGGAATGCCCTGGACGACGACACTGTCCTGGGCATCGAGGAGTTTTTCGCCGCCCCGCCGGAGCGGGCACGCGCGGTGGTCCTGGACAGCGAGGGTGATCATTTCTCGGCGGGCTTGGATCTTTCTGAGCTGACCGAGCGGGATGTCTTCGCGGGTCTTGAGCATTCGATGATGTGGCACCGGGCCTTCGACCGGGTCGAGTCGGGTCGGCTGCCGGTGATTGCCGTGCTCCGGGGGGCGGTCGTGGGCGGCGGACTCGAGCTGGCCTGCGCCGCGCATATCCGGGTGGCGGAGGACACCGCGTTTTACGCCCTGCCCGAGGGCCAGCACGGATTGTTCGTCGGAGGGGGCGGATCCGTCCGGGTGCCGCGGCTGATCGGCGCGCACCGAATGACCGACATGATGCTCACCGGGCGGGTCCTTGACGCGCGAGAGGGCCACGAGGCGGGGCTGTCGCACTACCTGACCGGCCCGGGCGAGGGGTCCGCCAAGGCGATGGGGCTGGCGGCCCGGGCCTCGGCCAACTCTCCGGTGACGAATTTCGCCGTGCTGCAGGCGCTTCCGCGGATCGCGCAGGCGAACCCGGCGGAGGGCTACCTGCTGGAGTCGCTGATGGCGGCCGTCGCCGGCGGAAGCTCGGAAGCCAAGGAGCGGATGCGCGCCTTTCTGGAAGGCAGGGCCGGCAAGGTGCGACGGCAGGAGTCCCGCCCGTGAGCGGCGCGGCGGCCGCCGGTGACGCCCTGGAAGTGCTGCGGCTCCCGGCAGCGGACGTTATGGAGCACACCGAGATCGGTCGTTACCTACGCTGGCTGGCGGACCGGCGGAGCCTGCACTTCACCGCCTATGCCGACCTGCACCGCTGGTCGGTCACGGATCTCGGCGGGTTCTGGTCCTCGATCTGGGAATTCTTCGGCGTTCAGTCTCAGGCGCCGTACCAGGCCGTGTTGGCGAGCCGTCAGATGCCGGGAGCCACCTGGTTCCCGGGGGCGCGGCTGAACTACGCCGAGCACGCCCTGGCCGGTGCCGGCCAGGGGGACGACGCGGTGGCCGTGATCGCGCATTCGCAGACCCGGCCTGAAGTCCAGGTCAGGTTCGGCGAGCTTCGCCAGCAGGTCGCCGCCGCACGCGCCGGGCTACGCCGTCTGGGCGTCGGGCCAGGAGACCGGGTGGTCGGCTATCTGCCGAACATTCCGGAGACCCTGGTGGCCTTCCTGGCTACCGCCAGCCTGGGCGCGACCTGGGCCAGTTGCGCCCCGGAGTTCGGCGCGCCAAGCGTCGTCGACCGGTTCGGGCAGATCGAGCCGAAGGTCATGTTCACGATCACCGGCTACGGCTACGGCGAGAAGCAAATCGACCGGAGCGCGGATGTGGCGGCCATCAGGACGGGCTTGCCGACGGTCGAGCACGTGGTGCATGTCCCCTACGGGCCTGGCGAGCTACCGGACGCTCTCCCGTGGGACCGCCTGCTCGCCGACCCGGACGGGCTCAGTTTTGAGCCGGTGGCCTTCGATCATCCTCTCTGCGTGCTGTTCTCGTCTGGCACCACAGGCAAACCCAAGGCCATCATCCACGGACACGGCGGGATTCTCCTCGAGCACCTGAAGAACAACGCGCTGAGCTGGGACCTATCGGCTGGCGATCGGATGCTCTGGTTCTCGACGACCGCCTGGATGATGTGGAATGCCCTGGTCTCCGCGCTGCTTAACGGGTCGTCGATCGTGATGATCGATGGCAATCCGCTCTATCCAGATATCAACTGGCAGTGGCGGTTGGCCGAGGAGACCGGCGCGACGCTCATGGGAGCAAGCCCCGGGTATCTGATGGCCTGCCGGAAAGCTGGCGTGCAGCCGGCCAAGAGCTTCGGGCTGTCCCGGCTGCGGCAGCTCGGCGTGGCCGGCAGCCCGCTCCCGGTCGAGGGATACCACTGGGTGTCGGAGCAGTTCGGCTCCCGGGTGCTGCTTAACGTGGGCAGCGGCGGCACCGATGTCTGCACCGGGATCGTGCAGGGCAGCCCGCTGCTGCCGGTGTGGGCCGGGGAGATCTCCGGGGCCTGCCTGGGCGTGGACGCGATGGCGTTCGATGAGCAGGGCCGGCGCGTGGTCGGTCAGCTCGGTGAGCTCGTCATCGCCGCGCCGATGCCGTCGATGCCGGTCGGATTCTGGGGTGACACGGACGGTTCGCGGTACTCCTCCACCTACTTCGAGGACTTCCCCGGTGTGTGGCGGCACGGGGACTGGACCCGGTTCTCTGCGGCCGGGAGCTGCATCATCGCGGGTCGCTCCGATGCCACGCTGAACCGGGGCGGAGTGCGGCTGGGCACCGCGGAGTTCTACCGCGTGGTGGAGGAAGTGCCAGAGGTCGTCGACAGCCTCGTCGTCCACCTTGAGGACCCGACCGGCGGCAACGGGGACCTGCTGCTGTTCGTCCAGCTGCGGGAGGGGGCGGCACTCGACGACACACTCCAGCGGACCATAACGACGCGCCTGCGGACCTCGCTGTCTCCCCGGCACATCCCGGACAGCGTCATCGCCGTCCCCGCCATCCCGCGCAACCGCACCGGCAAGAAGCTCGAGCTGCCGGTCAAGAAGATCCTTCAAGGCGCCCAGCCGGACGATGTGGCGAGCCGGGACGTCCTCGCCGATCCCGCATCGCTCGATGCCTACGTCGCTCACGCGGCGCAACGGAGGCCGACTTGACTTCTCCCCGGTCTGAAGGACGGGGATTCCGGCGGTCACCCGCCGGGGTTCCTGTTTCACGGCCGGCTGCCCGACCGGGATGGCTCCCGCTCGGGTCTTGTGCCGGCTCCGCAGGCATGCACCGCCAGCCCGGCGGCTTTGATGTTGACTGCGGCGTTGATGTCCCGGTCGTGCCGGGTACCGCAGTGCGCGCATTCCCACTCGCGGGTGCCGAGCGGCAGGCTCGATGCCGTGTGCCCGCACGCCGAGCAGGTCTTGGACGAGGGGTACCAGCGGCCGGTCACGATCAGGTCGCGGCCGTACCACCGGCATTTGTACTCCAGCATGGCTGCGGACTGCAGGTGCCGCAGGGCCTGCTGGAGCGGGACCGAGGACACTTCGGCCAGGAACGCGAGGTCCTCGCTGCGTTTCCACTGGGTCAGCAGCGCGGAGGACTGGAGGTAGGTCACGTGTTCGTGCCGCTGGTGCCACGCCGTGGTGCGGGCTTCGAGGGCGAGGTTCCATACCTTGCGGACGCAGCCGAAGGTCCGGGTCAGTTCGGCGGCTTGCTCCGGGGCCGGGTAGAAGCGGTATTTGTACGCCCGCTTCACGACCTTTGTCATATCGAACACATTAGCGGTCATCTGCGTAAAGATGCCGCACGACACGCCGAAGGGAGGAGCGGCGTTTCCTCCCCGGCCTGAAGGCCAGGATCTCCACGCCGCAACTCAGATGAACGAATCGCCCGTGACGCGGGTCGCGATCGTCGGGACGGGGGTAATCGGGGCCAGCTGGGCGGCGCACTTCCTGGCGCACGGGCTCGACGTCGTCGCCACCGATCCGGCGCCTGACGCCGAGAACCGGCTGCGGGCCGAGGTGCAGGCCTGCTGGCCGCTGCTCGAGCAGCTCGGCCTGCGGGAGGGCGCCTCACCGGATCGGCTCTGGTTCACGCCAGATCCAGCCGCCGCCGTGGCCGACGCCGATTTCGTCCAGGAGAACGGCCCCGAGCGCGAGGACGTCAAGCACGCGCTGTTCGACGTCCTGGATGGCGCCGCGGCGCCGGGGGTCGTCCTGGCCAGCAGCTCGTCCGGGCTGCTGCCCAGCGCCATTGCCCGTGGCTGCTCACGGCACCCCGAGCGGGTTCTGATCGGGCATCCGTTCAACCCGCCGCACCTGATCCCGCTGGTCGAGGTGGTCCCGGGCCAGAAGACATCCGCGGAGGCCGCCAATGCCGCGATGGCTTTCTACACTGCCGTCGGCAAGCGGCCGATCCTGCTTCTCAGGGAACTGCCCGGGCACGTCGCCAACCGGCTCCAGGCCGCGCTCTGGCGAGAGGCCTACTCGCTGGTCGAACGGGGGATAGCGAGCGTCAGCGACATCGATACCGCCATCTCCCAAGGACCTGGCCTGCGCTGGGCGGTGCTGGGACCGTTTGTCAACCAGCACCTATCCGGCGGCCCGGGCGGCCTAGCCCACGTGCTCGAGCACCTCGGACCGCCGATGGTCGAGTGGTGGCAGGACCTCGGGCACCCGCAGCTCACCCCCGAGCTGGCCCGGCTGCTCGTCGCCGGCGTGGAAGAGGAACTGGCCGGCATCGACCAGGCGCGGCTCGTCGCCGACCGCGACAGGTTGCTGAACATGCTGCTCACGGCCAAGTCGGACAGTTCGCTGCCCTGATACGGAGGATGCCTCACATGCTGGATCCCGAGACGCTGGTTGCGATCGACGTCCACGTCCATGTCGAACAGGACGGCCACGGCTGCTTCGCCCTCGACCAGGAATTGCTTGATGCCTCGGCCATCTATTTCAAGTCGAGTGAGCATCGAGCTCCGACATTGGCCCATATCGCCGCGCATTACCGCGAGCGCCGGATTGGAGCCGTGGTGTTCACGGTCGACGCGGCGGCCGCGACCGGCCACCCGGCCCTGTCCAGCGAGGAGATCGCCGATCTCGCCGCGGAGCACGCCGATGTGCTGATTCCGTTCGGATCCGTTGATCCGCACGGCGGAATGATGGCCGTCCGGCAGGCCCGCCGGCTGGTGACCGACAAGGGCGTCCGGGGTTTCAAGTTCCACCCCAGCCTGCAGGCCTTCGAACCCAACGACCGTCGCTACTACCCGCTCTACGAAACGCTGCAGGAATTGGGCGTACCCGCCCTCTTCCACACCGGCCAGACCGGGATCGGCGCCGGATTGCCTGGCGGCCGCGGGATCAAACTCCGATACTCGGCGCCCATGCTGCTGGATGACGTGGCCGCGGACTTCCCGCAGCTGACGATCGTCCTGGCCCATCCCTCCGTGCCCTGGCAGGATGAGGCGATCTCGATCGCCACCCATAAGGCCAACGTCTACATCGACCTATCCGGGTGGTCACCGAAGTACTTTCCGCCCCAGCTGGTCCGCGCCGCCAACACGATGCTCAAGCGCAAAGTCATGTTCGGCTCCGACTTTCCGCTCCTGACTCCGGACCGCTGGATGGAGGATTTCGCCAAGCTCGACATCAAGCCCGAGGTCCGCCCGCTGATCCTGAAGGACAATGCCGCGCGGATGCTCGGGGCTTCCGCCTGACGGAAGCCCGGTATGCCGCCTAGCTGGGACGATGGTAGTCATCGCTGAATCGGCCGGAGCCAGCCGGCGCCGTCATCGTGAGAGGGATCCATGGCCAAGGCGTCTACGACCCCGGGCAGTCACCGCGTCACCGTGCACACTGCGCATCTGACCACCGCGACGATCATCGCCACGGCCATCGCGGCATGCGTCGGTCAGATCGGGCTGGCGATCCCCGCCGTGCTCAACGGCCTGTTCCAGCAGGACCTAGGGACGACGTCGTTCCAGCTGACCTGGATCTCGGACGCGTTCCTCGTGCCGGTCAGCCTGCTTGAGCTGACCTTCGGGGTGATGGGCGACCTGTTCGGCCGCAAGCGGCTGCTCATCGGCGGCAGCGCCCTGCTCGCGGTGGGCGAGATCGTCAGCGTCCTGACCCCGGGTGCGGCGACCTCGACGGGCGGCCGGGTGGCGGTCCTGTGGATCGGTCAGGTCCTGGCCGGCATCGGGGCCGCCGTGCTGTTCCCGACCTCGCTAGCCATGGTGGCGGCCGGAACTCACACCGTGCAAGCCCGCGCCCGCGGCATCGCCATCTGGGCCGGGGCGCTGTCGTCCGGTGGCTTCCTTTCCCCCGTGCTGGGCGGCCTGGTCACCAAGATTCACTGGGGCTCTGATCCGAATGCGGCGTGGCGCTGGGCGTTCGTGACGGTGTGCATCCTGGCGGTCATCAGCACCGTGGTGGCCTTCACCGCGCAGAACTCTTCCGCGCCGGAGGGGCGCTCGCTCGACTGGCCGGGGCAGATCACCATCGCCATCGCGCTGTTCGCGCTGCTGTACGCCGTGATCGACGCCTCCACGGCCGGCTGGTCGAACGGGGTGGTGATCGGCGGCTTCATCCTCGCGGCGGTGTTCATCGCCTTGTTCATCGCCGCCGAGCACCGCTCGCCCGCGCCGCTGCTGCGCCTGGACCTGTTCCACAACACGGCCTTCGCCGCGAACTCGGTGCTGACCGTCATCGGCATGTTCGCGTTTCTCGGCACGGCCTACGCGACCAGCATCCGCCTGTCGGCGATCCAGGGCTTCACGCCGCTCAAGAGCTCGATCGCCTTCGTGCTGCTGCAGGGGTTCGCGCTGCTGCTGATGCCGGTAACGGCGCGGGTCATCCGCGAGTTCAACCCGCGCTGGGCGCTCGGCGGCGGGTTCCTGCTCATCGGCGCGGGAGACCTGTGGATCGCGACCCAATCGGTCGATGACCTGTCGATGGTGCCGATCATCGTTCCGCTGATCTTCGTCGGAGTCGGCTTCGCGTTCGCCTTGTCATCGGTCACCGCCGTGGCCGTCGACACGGTGCCGAATCACCTGGAGGGCATGGCGGCCGGAACCACCAGCCAGCTCCGGGACTTCGGGTTCACGCTCGGGCCCGCGGTGATCGGCGCGATCGCGCTGAGCTCGGCGGCGGCCGAAATCCACAGCAAGATCGCCGCGAGCGCAACGCTGCAAAAGGCCCTGGCCGCGTTCAACCAGGCGCCGGCCCACGTGCCAGCCGCCCAGCGCGCGTCGGTCTCGGCCGCGGTGCATGCGGTCAACTCCGGGCCGCTCGGCGCCAACGCCGTCCCGGCGACGGTACCGGGACCGGGTGGTAAACCGGTGCCCCTCAACCCGCTCAAGGATGTGGCGTTCCATGCGCTCGGTCACGCCTATTCCATCGGCTATATCATTTGCGGCGTGGCCGCGCTGGTGGCAGGCCTACTCGCGGTGACCGTGCTGCGCGGCCGCGCGCACGAGCCGCTGGTCACCGAGGAGTCCCTGGAGGAATGACCGGCCCGGGCTGAGCTGTCGACGACGGAGACGCGATCATGAAGGATCAGGGACTCGGCTCGTGGCCGGCCAGGAGGGCGCGGATGACCCCCGGTCACGCCGCCCTGATCCAGGACGGTGAGGTCAGGACCTACGCGGAGCTGGCCGAGAACACGACCCGGCTGGCGCACGGGCTGGCGGCCCGCGGCGTCAGCCGCGGTGACCGGGTCGCCTTCCTGGGGCTCAACTCGATCGAGCTGGTCGAGACGATGTTCGCCACGGCGAAGCTGGGGGCCGTGTTCATCCCGCTGAACACCCGGCTGGCGCCCCCGGAGACGGCGTACATCCTGGCCGACAGCGGCGCGAAACTGCTGATCGCGGCGCCGGGCTTCAATGACGTCGTCGGCGCGCCGCAGGTCCAGCAGCTGCCGGTCGATGTCGTGCCCGCCAGCGGCCTGTGGTCGGACCGCACGGTGCCGTTCGATGAGCCGGTCGGCCATGATGACCTGTTCATGATCCAGTACACCTCCGGCACGACCGGACGGCCCAAGGGGGTCATGCTGACCCACGGGAACATCATCTGGAACGTGTACAACCTGCTGGTCGACGTCGATGTCCGCAGTGACGAGGTGGCGCTGGTGACGGCCCCGCTGTTTCATACCGCGGCGCTGAACCAGGTCCTGTTCCCCACCCTGCTCAAGGGCGGGACCGCGCTGATCGAGGCCAAGTTCGACCCGGACCGCGCGATCGGCCTGATCGAGGAGTACGGCGTGACCCTGCTCTTCGGCGTCACCTCGATGTACCTGGCCCTGACCCAGTCGCCGCGCTGGCCGCACGCCGACCTGTCCGCGCTGCGCAGCGCGCTGAGCGGCGGCGCGCCGCTGCCGGTGGCGCTGCTGCAGGCCTACCTCGACCGCGGGCTGATGATCGTCCAGGGGTACGGGCTGACCGAGGCCTCGCCCGGCGCGACGATGCTGCGGGCTGCGGACGGCGTCCGCAAGATCGGATCGGCCGGCACCGCCTGCTTCTTTACCGATGTCCGCGTGGTCACGCCGGGCCTCGCGGACGTGGCCGCCGGGGAGCGGGGCGAAGTGCTGGTGCAAGGCCCCAACGTGAGTCCCGGCTACTGGCAGGACTCAGCCGCCACCCAGGCGGCGTTCGCCGGCGACGGGTGGCTGCGCACCGGTGACCTCGCGCAGGTGGACGACGAGGGCTATCTGTACATCGTCGACCGGCTCAAAGACATGATCATTTCCGGTGGCGAGAACGTCTATCCCGCCGAGGTCGAGCAGGCCCTGTACAGCCATCCGGCCGTCGCCGAGTGCGCCGTCATCGGCGTCCCCGACGACAGGTGGGGAGAGGTCGCCCGGGCGGTCGTGGTCCGCCGCGGCGGCCAGAAGGTCACCGAGGCGGAACTGATCGCCTACCTCGACGGCCGGCTCGCCCGGTACAAGATCCCCAAGAGCATCGTGTTCGCCGACACGCTGCCGCACACCGCCTCAGGCAAGCTCCGCAAGCCCGACATCAGGCAACGGCACGGCGCATGAACGAACTTCAGGGCGCGGCGAGGCGCGGGTATATCCGGCGGGCGTTGAGTTCGTAGACCTTGTCCTGGTCTGCGGGCGGCAGGTCGAGCGCGTCGACGTAGCGCCGGGTGTCGTCGAAGTGATGCCCCGTCTGCGGGTCGATGCCGCGGACGGCTCCGATCATCTCCGAGCCGAACACGATGTTGCCGACCTCGATGACCTGGAACAGCAGGTCGACACCGGGCTGGTGGTACACGCAGGTGTCGAAGCAGACGTTGCCCATCACCGACTCCTCAAGCGGCGGCCGGCCGAGCATGTCGGCCAGCCCGCGGAAGCGTCCCCAGTGATACGGCACCGCGCCGCCGCCGTGCGGGATGATCAGCCGCAGGTCCGGGAAGTCCGTGAACAGGTCCGCCTGCATGAGCTGCATGAACGCGGTCGTGTCGGCGTTGAGGTAGTGCGAGCCGGTGGCGTGGAACGCCGGGTTGGTCACCGCGGACACGTGCACCATGGCGGGCACGTCGAGCTCGGTCATCGCCTCGTAGAACGGGTACCAGGAACGGTCGGTCAGCGGCGGGGAGGTCCAGTGGCCGCCGCTCGGGTCAGGGTTGAGGTTGCAGCCCACGAAGCCGAGTTCGAGGACGCACCGGCGCAGCTCCGCGACGGCCCGCGCGATCGGGACGCCAGGGGACTGCGGCAGCTGGCAGACCCCCGCGAAGCGACCCGGGTACAGCCGGACCACGCGGGCGATGAGGTCGTTGTTCACCTGCGCCCACCGGGCGCTAACCGACTCGTCGCCGAAGTGGTGTTCCATCGCCGAGGCGCGCGGCGAGAAGATCGTCAGGTCGATGCCCCGCTCGGTCATCAGCTTCAGCTGGCTGCCCTCAACCGACGCGCGGATGTCATCGTCGGAGATGTCCGGGTAGGGCGGCGCCGCGGCGCCGGCCGTGAAGGCGGCCTTCTGCGCCGCCCGCCAGTCGGTATGAGGCTGCGGCGCGGTCGTGTAGTGGCCGTGGCAGTCGATGATCAACGCGTCTCCCGGTAAAACCTGGCGTACGGCACGCAGCACCGTTCGTTCGGGAGAAGATCTTATTCTTCCCGAACGGACCTGGTGTTACCCTCCCCGGTCACCGTCGACGCCGTGGCGACTGGGAGCTCTTCCGGGCTGGCCGGCCGGGGCTGGACCGAGCGGACGAGGATGCGCTGGCCACCGACCTCGTACCCGGTGGTCTGGAAGCTGATGATGCGGTGGCCGCGGCTCTTGGATAGGTACAGGGCGCGGGCCCAGGTGTACATGGTGCCGAGCCGGTTGCCCCATCCAACCAGGTACTGCACGTGGATGAAGCCCCACATCAGGTAGGCGGTCAGGCCGGTGAACTTCAGGCCCATGGACTCGGCGACGGCCCGCCGGTGTCCGATAGTGGCCATCGACCCCTTGTCGAAGTACTGGAACGGGCCGGGCGGTTCATGGCCGACCAGCCGGGCCTTGATCACCTTGCCGACGTACTTGCCTTCCTGCATGGCCGGCTGGGCCACGCCGGGCAGCTTGTTCAGCAGCACCATGTCCCCGACCGCGAATACCTCCGGGTGGCCGGGCAGGGAGCAGTCCGGCTCGACCGGCACCCGCCCGGCCCTGTCCGTGCTCACTCCGGTCTTGCCCGCGAGCAGCCCGGCCAGCGGGGACGCCTGGACTCCAGCGGCCCAGATCCGGGTCTTGGCCCGGATGGTCTCGCGCCCGCCGGGAGCCTGGACGGTGATGGAGTCGTGGTCCATCTCGATGGCCAGGGTGTTCAGCCGGATGTCCACGCCCATCCTCTCCAGCTCCCGGTGCGTGTAACGCTGCAGCTTCGGGCTGAAGGGCGGCAGGACGGAGGGGGCGCCCTCCAGCAGGATGATCTTGGACTCGGAGGTGTCCACGTCGCGGAATTCGCGGGGCAGCACCTTGTGGGCCAGCTCGGCGATCTGGCCGATCAGCTCCACCCCGGTCGGCCCGGCGCCGAC
>Ga0302184_10001320_pt1 | contig 16027 bp, 8 predicted proteins | sample I_Palsa_N3_3_FD_200233 | JGI IMG/M metagenome (GOLD analysis project Ga0302184, IMG submission 200233) | Peat permafrost microbial communities from Stordalen Mire near Abisko, Sweden - I_Palsa_N3_3 | ecosystem: Environmental > Terrestrial > Soil > Palsa > Peat permafrost | place: Sweden: Abisko...
CGGACCGCGCTGACTCCGGGCCGCATAAAGACACCGCGGATCTGCTGACCGTCACGGCCGAGCGGCTCCGGCGAGCGCTGGGCCGCAGTTTCCTGCGCTACGGCATCGCCTCCGATCTCGAGGCCGCCGTCCATGCCGCCATGAACGTCATCGAGCCGGTGCTCGACGCGCGGGACACCGAGATCCTGCGGCTGCGCCGGATGATGGCCGGCCAGGTCCCCGGCAAGAGCTCCCGGTAGAGTCCCGGCAAAAGGTCCTTTTGCCCGGTAAGGAGTTGTTCGTGCCCGAGCTGGGTCCCGAGGTCGAGCGTGAGGCGAGGTCACGGCTTGGGTTGGATGAGGCTGACGCGTTCCTGGGGCGGCTCGAGCAGCTGTCCTTCGACATACTCGGACCGCTCAGCCAGGTGTACGGCGACGTCACCGATGTCGGCGCGTTCGCCACCGACCTCGTGCTCGACGCGCTGCGGGCGGCGGCCGGCCGTCCGGCGCCGCTGCAGCGCCTCGATCGCCGCCGTGAGATCGACCCGGCCTGGTTCCAGCGGGCGCGCATGATCGGGTACGTCTGCTACGCCGACCGGTTCGCCGGGTCGCTGCAGGGGGTCAGGCAGCATCTTGATTACCTGGCGGAGCTCGGCGTCACCTACCTGCACCTGATGCCGCTGCTCCGGCCGCGCCCAGGGGAGAACGACGGCGGCTATGCCGTGGCGGACTACGACACGGTGGATCCGCAGGTGGGCACGATGGCCGACCTGCAGGCGCTCGCCGCCGACCTGCACGAGCGCGGCATGGTCCTGTGCATTGACCTGGTGCTCAACCACACGGCAACCGAACACCAGTGGGCCCGTAAGGCGCTGGCGGGCGACCCCGGCTGCCGCGAGATGTACCTGGTGTACCCGGACCGGACCGAGCCCGACGCCTATGAGCGCACGCTGCCCGAGGTGTTTCCGGCCCTGGCGCCGGGTAGCTTCACCGAGGTACCGGATCTGGGCTGGGTGTGGACGAGCTTCCACGAGTATCAGTGGGATCTGAACTACGCCAACCCGGCGGTGTTCCGGGCCATGCTCGGCACCATGCTCGCGCTGGCCAACCGGGGCATTGACGTCCTGCGGCTGGACGCGGCGCCGTTTCTGTGGAAGCGGATGGGCACTGACTGCCAGAACCAGCCCGAGGCCCACCTGCTCGTTCAGGCGTTCCGGGCGCTGACCCGGCTCGCCGCCCCCGGCCTGGCCCTGAAGGCGGAGGCGATCGTCAGCCCGGAGATGCTCGTCCAGTACCTCGGCCGGCACGACCAGTTTCGCCCGGAATGCGATCTGGCGTACGACAACCAGCTCATGGTGATGCTCTGGTCCAGCCTGGCCACCCGGGATGTCCGGCTGGCCGAGCGCGCGCTGTCGCACCGCCGGCCCGCGCCGTCGGCCACCTCATGGGTCACCTACGTCCGCTGCCACGACGACATCGGCTGGGCGGTATCCGATGCCGATGCCGCCGCCGTGGGCATTGACGGCTTCTCCCACCGGCGCTTCCTTTCCGGCTACTATTCCGCTGACTTTCCCGGCTCGTTCGCCCGGGGCGCGCGATTCCAGGACAACCCGGAGACCGGCGACGTCCGTATCTCCGGCAGTGCCGCGTCGCTGTGCGGCGTCGAGGCCGCGCTCGAAGCCGGGGACTCCGCCGCGCTCACGGCCGCCATCAGGCGGCTTGAGTCGATGTACGCCGTCGCCTTCTCCTTCGGCGGCATCCCGCTGATCTACATGGGTGACGAGCTGGCCGTGCGCAACGACACCCGGTGGGCACAAGACCAGGCGCACGGGCACGACAACCGGTGGATGCACCGGCCGCGGATGGACTGGGCCGTGGCCGCCAGGCGCCGCGATCCGGACTCACTGGAAGGCCGGATGTTCGCCGCGATCCGCGGCCTGTCCGACGCGCGGCGCTCGCTGCTCGCCCTGCGCGGGGGCGGCAGCACCGAGATCCTGCCGACTGAGAGCCGCAGCGTACTGGCCTACCGGCGGGTGCACCCGCGCAGCACCCCGTTCCTGGCGCTCACCAACTTCAGCGACGTCACCTCCTCGCCCGACGCCGGGATCATCGCCCGCGCGGGCCTGCGCGAGCCCGCGCACGTGCACTCCACCACGGGCAAGCTCACGATCAGCGCCGGACGGATCGAGCTGCCGCCGTGGAGCTTCGTCTGGCTTACCGGCAGCTGAAACCGCCTGATTAACGTCGGCTGGAGCCAAGCGACTCGCACAAAACGGACCCGTTTCGTTACCGCCATGTGACAAAATTCAACACTTTGCCCTAGCCCGCCCCTGCTAGCGTGTGCCCCGGATTCAAGTCAGTGGCCTTGGCGCCCGATCGGTGATTACAGGTGCGCGAGGACTCCCATCAGGCACGTGGTCTCACGCGGCCGCACATTTGTGGTGAGGCGAGTCATGCATAGCTTCAGGTCCGGTAGCGCGCCCGGCAGGCGTGCCAGAAGACTGTCCTTGATCACGGCGGTAGCCGGGGCAACAGCCCTGATAGCCGGTCAGTCCGTCGCGGCCAGCGCCGCGCCGGCCAGCGCCAGCGCGTTGCTGGGGCCGATGACCCCGGCGCTGGCCGCCCAGCTGTCGAAGAACGTGAACCAGCCGGTGATCGTGCTCATGAAAAACCAGCCGGCCCAGGCGCCGGTCGGCACCCAGGCAGCCAGCACCCGGGCCAACGCGATCGGCTCCGCCCAGAAGCCGCTGATGAGCGAGCTCACCACCGTGCACGCCACTCACCTCAAGAACTATTCGCTGGTGAACGCGTTCGCGGCGACAGTCTCCGCGGGCGAGGAGGACCGGCTGAGCGCGAATTCCTCGGTCGCCGAGGTCATCCCCGATGTGACCATCCAGGGCGGTCAGGCCGAGGCGGCCGCGCCCGCGGCCACGGCCGCGAAGGCCAAGGCGGATCCGGCCACGTCGCTGGCGCTGCACAACATCCCCGGTGCCTGCGGCCCGAACGGCCAGGTCCAGCTCGCCCCCGAAGGGCTCTCGCTGACGAACACCGCGTCGGACAGTCCCTCCGCCAAGACCGCGCGCTCACTGGGCATCACCGGTGCCGGCGTGAAGGTGGCCTGGATCGCGGACGGCCTCGACCCGGACAACGTGAACTTCATCCGGCCGAACGGCACCTCGGTCTTCGACCCGGCCACCGGCGGCGACTACCAGGACTTCACCGGCAACGGCCCGGGCGCGCAGACCGGCGGCGACGAGGCGTTCCTCGACGCCAACCAGATCGCCGGCCAGGGCCTCCACGTCTATAACGTGAACGGCTTCTCCGCGCAGGCCGATCCGTCGGCCTGCAACATCCGGATCGAGGGCGTGGCCCCCGGCGCCAGCCTGGTCGGGTTGGACGTGTTCGCCGAGGACACCAATGACCAGCTGGATACGACCGAATCCAACTTCCTCCAGGCCATCAACTACGCGGTCGAGAAGGACCACGTCAACGTGATCAACGAGTCGTTCGGAAGCAATCCCTTCCCCGACATCACCGCGCTGGACGCGGCCAAGCAGTTCGACGACGCGGCCGTCGCCGCGGGTGTGACCGTCGTCTCCTCTACCGGTGACGCGGGCACGACCAACACCATCGGCTCGCCGGCGACCGACCCGGACGTCATCTCGGCCGGCGCCTCGACGCAGTTTCAGTTCTACGCCCAGACCAACTACGCCGCCGCACGCTACTTCGCCACGAGTGGCTGGCTCAGCGACAACATCAGCTCGCTGAGCTCGGGCGGGACCGACGAGACCGGCGGCACGGTCGACCTGGTCGCGCCGGGTGACCTGAGCTTTGCCTCATGCAGCACGGACACGGCGATCTACACCGACTGCACCAACTTCACCGGCCAGCCCTCCGACGTCGAGGAGAGCGGCGGCACCAGCGAGTCCTCCCCCTTCGTCGCGGGTGCGGCGGCGCTGGTCATCCAGGCGTACGCCAAGACCCACGGCGGCGCCAGCCCGGCGCCAGCGCTGGTCAAGCAGATCCTGACCAGCACCGCCACCGACCTGGGCGCTCCCGCCACCGAGCAGGGCTCTGGCCTGCTGAACAGCTACAAGGCCGTCCAGCTGGCCGAGTCCATCCACACCAGTAACGGCTCGCCGCGAGCGGTCGGCGACACCCTGCTGCTGTCCAGCACCCAGCTGAGCGGAACGGGCAACCCGGGCAGCGCGCAGAGCTTCCCGGAGACCATCACCAACACCGGCGCGAGCACCCAGGTCGTGCGCCTGACCGGCCGCGGCTTCGGCCCGGACCAGCACGCGCGGACGGGCAGCGTCACGCTGAACGATTCCACCAGCCCGCAGTTCGCGAACTATCAGGGGCTGGCCAACAACTACGGCGTCTTCCACTTCAGCGTCGCACCGGGGCAGGACCGGCTCGTCGCCTCGATCGCCTGGCCGGGCAACCCGACCTACTGCCTCCAAGCGGAGTGCGAGCCCGGGCTGAACTCCCGGGTCCGGCTCATCCTGGTCGATCCGCGCGGCCGGTTCGCCGCGCATTCGCTCCCGCAGGGGCCGGGGAACTACGGCAGCGTGGACGTGCGGTACCCGACCGCGGGCACCTGGACCGGTGTCATCTTCGGTGACACGGCCGCCAACAGCGGGACGAACGGGACCGTTCCATGGAAGGTCGCCACCGAGCGGTTCGACTCGTTCGGCTCGGTCTCACCCTCCGCGCTCGTGCTCAGGCCCGGCCAGAGCCGGACCGTGACGGTCAGCGCGACTACCCCCGCTACGCCGGGCGACTCGGCCGGGTCGGTTGTCGTCAGCTCGAGCGGCGGCGAGACCACCTCGGTCCCGGTGGCGCTGCGCGCCCTGGTGGACGTGGCCGCTGGCGGCAGGTTCAGCGGGGTGCTGACCGGCGGCAACGGACGTCCGCCCGGGAATGGACAGCAGGACTACTACGAATTCAACGTCGGCTCCGGCGTGAAGGACATCACCGCCAACGTGACGCTCGCTAACGACGCGAACGACCCGGTGGCCGAGTACCTGATCAGCCCGGACGGCGATACCCTCGGCTACGGTCAGAACAACCTGGACGGCACCAGCGGGCTCTCGCTGACCGCCTACACCCTTCACCCTGTCTCCGGCACCTGGACGCTGATCGTCGACTTCGCCGAGCCGGTGGAAGGCAACGAGCTGTCCGATCCCTACACCGGGAACATCGCGTTCGACGACGTCGCTGCCAGCGCGGCCGGGCTGCCTGATAGCGCCAGCACGACACTGGCGTCGGGTACGCCGGTGACGGTGCCCGTCACGATCAAGAACAACGGTGCCGCGCCCGAGGACTTCTTCATCGACCCCAGGCTCGACACCACGCAATCGATCGCGCTAATCGCGGCCGCCGGCACTTCGGACACCGTAGCGCTGCCGATGACGGGTGCCTCCCCGACCTGGTTTGTGCCCACCGAGACGTCGAGCGTCTCGGTGACCCAGACCTCGACGTTGCCCGGCATGTTCGACACCGGACCGTACCCAGGGGACCCGGATATAGCGAGCGCAAGCAGCGGGCCAGGTCCGCTGTGCTCGACGACAGAATCGGCTGACTACAGCCCCTCCGGCGGGACCGTAACCGCTGGCCTGTGGTTTGCCGCACCCTCCGAATGCGGGCCGTACTCCGCGCCGGCACCGGCGGGCTCGGCCACTGTCTCGCTGATCGCGCAGACCAAGGCGTTCGACCCAGCGGTAACCTCCGCGCCGGGCGACCTCTGGCTGCTCGCCACCAACCCGTCAATATCGTTCTCGCCGGTAACCGTCAACCCGGGTCAGTCGGCCACCATCAACGTCACCATCACGCCGTCCGCCGCGCCCGGCACGGTCGTCTCCGGTGACCTGTACGTCGACGACTTCGCCAGCGGAGTCCCGCCGTACGGCCAGCTGAGCGGCGATGAGCTAGCCGCGATCCCGTACGAGTACACGGTCGGCAGCTAGGCCTGCCGCACACGCCGGGGCCCGGCGCGTCCCTACCTGAAAGGCGGCGCGCCGGGCCCCGGCGCGCCGCGCGGCGGGCCCCGGCGCGGCGCTCCCCTACTCCGCGCGGCCGGCTTCCGCCCAGCGCAGCAGGCAGGCGTACAGGGTCAGGCCGGGCCCGAAGGCCATCGCGACCACCGGTGCGCCGTGCGGCAGCCCCCGGCCGCGGAGTTCCTCCAGCACCAGCAGCAGGGTGGCCGACGAGCAGTTGCCGTGCTCGGCCAGGACCCGGCGGGACGCGTCCAGGTCGCCCTCGGCCAGGCCCAGCCGGTCGGCGACCACGTCCAGGATGCGGGGGCCGCCGGGATGGACGGCCCACGCCTGCACGTCGCCGCGCCGCAGGCCGTTGCGGGTCAGCAGATCGTCGATGGCCGGACCGACATGCCGGGCCAGGACATCGGGGACCTGCCGGCCCAGGGTCATCCGGAATCCGGTGTCGGTGACGGACCAGGTCATCAGCGAAGCGGCGTCCGCGACGGTGTGCGCGGCGATGTCGATCACGGCCAGACCTCCCGCCGCGGGCTCCACCACCACGGCGGCGGCCGCGTCGCTGAAAAGCGCATGCGCCACGATCTGTTCCAGGTCGGCCGTGGGCGGCTGCAGGTGCAGGCTGGATAGTTCCACGCACGCCAGTACGGCCGGCCGCTGACGGGCCGTCACGTAGTCGGCGACCGCCCCCAGTCCGGGCACGGCCCCGTAGCAGCCCATATGACCGATGCACAGCCGCTGCAGGGACGCCGCGAAGCCCAGCTTGGCCGCTAGCTGGAGGTCAACGCCGGGCGTGGCGTAGCCGGTGCAGGAGACCACGGCCAGCAGTCCGACCTCGCCGGGGCTCAGGTCCGCCGCGGCCAGCGCCCTGGTCACCGCGTCGGCTGCGAGCGGGACGGCTTCGTCCACGTACCGCTCCATCCGCCGTCCGGTGGTCCAGGAGGACACGTCCTCCTGCAGAGGATCGACCGCGCTGTGCCGGTGACGGATCCCCGCCGACATGAACACCCGCCGGGCCCAGCGGCTCTGCTGGTAGTGCCGGGCGAAGAAGCCGTCCCACAGCTGTTCCTGGCTGCGCGACGGCGGGTACGCATTCGCCGCTCCGGTTATCACCGGAAAAGAACCGCCCACCGGACCCAGGATGCTCACCGCATGTCCCCTCTTATTGATCATCTCGCTAACCTTGCCCGATCGCGGTAATCGCCGCTCCTTCCAGCGCGGAGCGCAGCGCGTCGACCAGCCTTGCGGCCGCGCCGGGGCCGGCCGCCGTGCCGAAGAGGTAGGAGTCGGGGCGGATCAAGACGGTGTCCCGCTCCAGCGTGCCGAACCACCGGCCGTACGCCCCCGTGCTGTCCTGCAGCGGTCCGCCCGGGGTCAGCTGGAAGCAGCGGCCGCCCAACGCGGCCCACCAGCGCGCCGCCCCGGCCAGCAGATCGCCGGCCGGGTTCGCCCCATCAACCCCATCAGACCCTTCAACCCCATCCGCCCCATGGCCAAGGAGGACCCAGCCGCCGCCGGTGGCGTCGTCCAGGCGGGCCCGCGATCCGTCCAGGCCCACCGGTGCCTGCAGGGCCAGCTGGCCGGCGCGCGGATCGCCGGGAAGCCAGACGCCGGGCCCGGGGGGTGGCGGGTCTGGCAGCGGCACGGGGCCCGCCTCGGCGATCGGCGCGAAGTCCCGGTCCCTGGCCGCGGCCGCTTCCGGGTCGAGCACGCAGATGATCTTCCCTAGCTCGACGGAAAAGTCGATCGCGGCCCGGACCTGGGGCCGTCGCTCGCTGGCGTAGCTGTCAAGCAGGGTGCCGGGCGCGCGGCCGGCCAGCACGAGGTCCAGCTTCCAGGCCAGGCTGGCCGCGTCCCGCAGGCCCGAACACAGTCCCTGGCCGGCGAACGGCGGCATCTGGTGGGCGGCGTCACCCGCCACGAGCAGCGGCCCGCGGCGCCACTGGTCGACAAGGCGGGCGCCGAAGGTGTACACCGCGTGTCGTTCCAGGACGGCGTTGGCCGGGGTCAGGTCCCACGGCTCCAGCAGCCGCCACGCGGTCGCGGCCGAGCCGAAGTCGTCTGCGGCGTCGCCCGGCAGGCGCATGAACTCGAACCGGCGCCGCCCTACGCCCCCGGACACGGCGGTGGTCGGCCGGGCCGGGTCACAGACCTGGATGTTCAGCGGCGACCAGCGGACCGGCTCGGCCGGGCGGACGTCGACGATCAGCCACTGGGCCTGGTAGTGATGGTCGGTTACATCCAGGCCCGCGAGCTGCCGGATTCGGCTGTCGGCGCCGTCAGAGCCGATGACCCAGCGCGCGCGCACCTGAGCGCAGGCGCCGCCAGGCCCGTCCGCCTGCACGCTGACGCTCTCGCCCCGCGCTGGGCCGCTCACCGGGCCGATCGCGACATCCCGGACGTCATGTCCCATCCTGACCCGTACGCCTGGTTCCCTGCTGACCGCCTCGGCCAGTAGCCGTTCCAGGTCAGGCTGGTAGAACATGGTCGACGCGGGCCATCCGGACACCGTCGGGGCCTCTGGGGCGCCGTCCAGCCACAGCAGCGCCGTCCCGGCGGCGTTGCGCCACAGGTAGCTGTCCATGACCTCGGTCTGCGGCGCCAGGTCGTCCATGATGCCGGCGTTCTGCAGGATGCGGGCGGCCTCGTGGTCGAGGTGGACGGCACGCGGCCGCCCGTACGCCGCGGCCTGCCGCTCAAGCACCTCGACCCGCCAGCCCCGGCGGCCGAGCAGGAGGGCGAGCAGCAGCCCGACCGGGCCGGCGCCGACCACGGCCACGTCCGCCTCGGCGGGCGGGGGAGTGGTCGTCACAGGCGGCTGCCGCGGGCGACGAGTTCGGCGACGTCGATGGCCGCGGCCAGCAGGACGGCACGGAACAGCCAGCGCGATCCGGGCCGCCGGGCCAGGAAGATCCCGGCCGTGATGACCGCCGCCACGCCGATCATCGCCCCCGCCGCTCCCCAGCCGGGACGACCGGGACCGAAGGACTCGATCACGGTGGCGGCCAGCAGCAGCACCACCGTGGCCGCCACGCTGCGGGACCGGCCGAGCATGTGCGGCAGGCCCCGCACGCCCGTGGCCAGGTCGTCGGCCAGATCAGGGACCACGTTGACCAGGTGCGCGCTGCAGCCGAGCAGGGCCGCCGCGGCCAGCGCCCACCAGGGCGGCCACGAGGCGGCCGGACCGCCCAGCGTCACGAAGGCGACCAGCAGCGGGAACGCCACGGCGTACGGGAAGAAAGACACGACGGTCGCCTTCAGCCGCGCGTTATAGCTCCAGGCCAGGAGCACCGCCGTCAGGTGGACCAGGCCCGCCCGCCACCCGGACGCGAACGACAGCGGCACGGCGGCGGTCAGGGTCGCCAGCGCGCACCGGGCGACGGTACGCCGGGAGATGTCCCCGGCCGCGACGGGCTTGTCCGGACGGCCGGAGGCCGCATCACGTCCAGCGTCCAGCCAGTCATTGTGCCAGCCGACGGAGAGCTGCCCGGCCAGCACCGCGGCGGCCACGGCCACCACGCCGGGCGCGGCGCGCCCGGTGCTGATGGCGAGCGCCACCGCCAGGGCGGTGACCATGACCGTCGGCTCCGGGTGCGAAGCACGGACCAACGCCAGGGCCGGCCCGGCGCGCCGGACGCCGGCCGCCTCGATCTGCCTCTCCCCGCCCATGGCGCCAACCTACGCGATGGCACGATCCGCGATGGCAGGATCAGAGCATGACGCCAGTACCACCGCGAGTGCGCAACGACCCCGCCCAGTACGACGACCTGGCCGGTCAGTGGTGGGATCCGCGCGGGACGTTCGCCATGCTGCACTGGCTGGCCCGGGCCCGCGCGGCCCTGGTCCCGCCGGCCACCCGGCCCGGGGCGGTGCTGGTGGACATGGGCTGCGGGGCGGGCCTGCTCGCGCCGCACGTCGCCGCGCTCGGCTACCGGCTGGCCGGCGTGGATCTGACCAGGTCGGCCCTGGTGCAGGCGGCCGGGCACGGCGAGGCCGCGGTCCAGGGCGACGTCACCGCTCTGCCCCTGGCCGACGCCTGCGCGGATGTCGTCTGCGCCGGCGAGATCCTCGAGCACGTCACCGACCTGCGCGCCGCGGTCGCCGAAGCGTGCCGGGTGCTGCGCCCGGGCGGGGTCCTGGTCGTCGACACCCTGGCCGCGACCTTCCTGGCCCGGCTGCTGGTCATCACCGTGGCCGAGCGGATTCCCGGCGCCGCGCCCCCGGGCCTGCACGATCCGTCGCTGTTCGTCGACCGGAAGGTCCTGGTCGCCGAGTGCGCCCGCCACGGCGTCCGGCTCCAGCTGACCGGGCTGCGCCCCTCGCTGTGGTCGGTGCTGCACTGGCTGCTGCGCTCGGACACCCCTGCCGTCACGATGGTCCGTACCTGGTCCACCGCCGTGCTCTTCCAGGGCCGCGGCACCAAAGCCCCTGGCGCGTTACTACGCTGCTGTCATGGCGGCTAGATCGCGCCGTGCGCGGATTGAGGATGTACACGAACTGGCCATGAGCATGCCTCATGTCACGGTCGAGTACGGAACGCACGGCAATCCGGTCTACCAGGTCGGGAGCAAATCCTTCGTCTTCTTCCGGAACCCTCGTCCCGACGCCACCGATCCCGGCACGGGCGAGCGTTACCCGGACGTAATCGTGTTCTGGGTGCCGTCGGAGGCTGACAAGCAAGCGCTGGTCCAGGACCAGACGTCTCCGTTCTTCACCACCCCGCACTTTGATGGCCACCCGTCGGTACTGGTACGGGGCAGCCGGATCGGCGAGCTCACCCTAGCGGAATTGACCGAGGTAACCCAGGACGCCTGGCTCACTCGAGCGTCGCCCGCAAGAGCCGCCGCCTGGCTCAAGTCGCATCCCAGCTTTTAGAACCTGCCTCGGTACCAGACTGGCCGTCCGCGACGCCCGGCGGCCTGGACCGGCTGTATCGGATAGAGAAAGAGAACAACCGGCGACAGGTCTTGTACAACCCATAGCCGATGCGTTACGGGTTAGGGGAACAGATACGGCCTAGTCATATGCCGGGTCGTGCCACGATCAGACAAGGCAGTCGCGGCACGGGTCAGGTTGTTCCTGGAGGTAGTGATCCATGAAACCGTTCGTAATCAACCGGCACGGTCGCCTGGTGTTCCCGGCCAATTTCCTGGGTGACCTGGACTTCTCGGTGCTGGGGACGCTGGACCAGTTCGCGGCGGTGATCGGGCGGGATTTCGAGGCGAAGGCGCCGACCGGCACCGACATCCTGGCCCGGGTCGAGTCCGGGGCTTACCCTGGGCGGTTCGAACTGCTGCGGGACCTGGGGCAGAACCTGTACTGGGTCAACCGGTACGCGATCACCATGTTCGACAAGCGGCCGACGCGCTGGCGTGACCTGGCCAAGCACCGCGACGACGTGTTCTTGCCAGTGCTGACCCCGTGGGAGGACAGCGAGCGCAAGGTGGCCGCCGTCGAGCACGCTTTCCGGGCGCTGCCGGCGACGTGGGACGCCGATACCGAGAACCGGGTGTTTGACCTGCTGTTCGACTTGTTCCGGACCAAGCTGCACCATGCCACCGAGCTGCCGGCGATCAAGCCGACCGTGGCCGAGTTCCTGGCCGCGCCGGGCGCGCTGACGTTCGTGATGCCCTCCTACGACCCGGACTATCCGGTGTTCCGGACCGAGGACATCATCGATGCGCACGAGAGCTTCCCGGAGCTGGAAGCGCTGATGCGCTGGGCCATGGTGCTGCACAACCAGTACCCCTGGGACCGTTCCCGGACCGAGCTGCGCGGGGCCGACGGGATCGGCGAGGATGATTTCGTGGTCGCCTTCTACCCGCGCAGCCGCGACGTGCTGGCCTTCATCGACCGGGTCAAGAGCCCGGGCCGCGCTGGCCAGGACGCTCAGGCCGGGCGCAAGCCGGCCGCGGCGATCGAGGCGGTCGCGCCCGTGACGCCCTACCCGCCGGTGCGGGTCGCCGAGGCGTTCGCGATCCAGCCGAGGTTCGAGGCGCTGGCCGTCGTGCGCGGCGAGCACGTCTGCGGCAACGATGACGTCATCAGGAACGCGAGCCCCTCCTGGTCGCCGATGAGCGCGAGCGAGATCGCCGCGAAGACCGGCATCGAGCAGCGTCGTTACTCCAGCAGGGAGCCCGAGGAGCTGGCCCTGCACGCGGCCCGGGCGGCGCTGGCCAAGTCCGGGCGTTCGGCGGCGGACATCGGCGTGATCGTGGTCAGCACTTGCACGAGCAACCGGCAGATCCCGTCGACGGCGTGCTGGCTGTCCGGCGAGCTCGGCCTGCTGCAGACGCACGCTTCGGTCGACATGGTGGCGGCCTGCGCGGGCCTGCCTTACGGCCTGGCCGAGGCCATCCGGCAGCTCCAGGAGGTCGCCCGGCCCGTCCTGCTGGTCTGCGTGGAGAAGTTCTCCGACAAGATCGGCAACGTCCGCACCTCCCGGATGATCTTCGGGGACGGTGCCGCGGCGATGGTCATCTCCCCGGCTCCCGCCGGAGAGGCCGGCGACGTGCAGGTCGTGCAGACCTACGCGAGCGGGCCGTACACCGAGGTCAACTCGATCATCTGGCCGAACTCCGAATTCGACGGCGACATCACCGTGTACGGGCCTGAGGTCAAGTCGCTGGTCCAGCGTTACCTGGCCCAGATGCTCGACGAGCTCAAGGCTCAGTCAGATCCGGACCATCCGGAGCGGACGTTGCTGGAGAGCATCGAGCTGATCATCCCGCACCAGGCCAACAAGACGATGATCCTTAACCTGGCCGGCAAGGCCGGGCTGTCCGCCGACCAGCTGTACTTCAACGTCGAGAGGATGGGCAACGTGTCCGCGGCGAGCATCCCCATCGCGGTCTACGACGCCGTGCGCGACGGCGTGATCACCCGCCCGACCCGCGTCTTCGCGCCCGGCTTCGGGGCCGGCGCGGTCGGCGGTTACGCGGTGATGCGCATCGATCCCGCGATCGTCGCGGATGAGGAACCGCTGGACATCCCCCAGGACTCCGGCCGGTCCGCGGCCTCGCGGACGGCCGGGGGCACGAGCGACGACATCCACGCTGCGTTCGGTGGTTAGCCAGATGAGCCAGCCATCTTCTGCCTTTGCCTTCACGCGCGTCGCGATCGTCAACCGGGGCGAGCCGGCCATGCGGCTGATCAACGCGGTCCGGGAGTGGAACGAGCAGGGGCGGCCCGCGCTGCGGGTCATCGCCGTGTACACCGCCCCCGACCGGCACGCGACGTTCGTCCGTGAGGCCGACGAGGCGGTGCTGATCGGCCCGGACGACCCTGACGCCGCCTTCGGCGAGAGCCCCTATCTCGACTACGCCGAGCTGGAGCGGGCGCTGCGCCAGTGCCGCGCGGACGCGGTCTGGCCCGGCTGGGGCTTCGTCTCGGAGAAGGCCGAGTTCGCGGAGCTCTGCGACCGGCTGGGGATCACCTTCATCGGCCCGTCGGCGGAGGTCATGCGCCGGCTCGGCGACAAGATCGAGTCCAAGCGGCTGGCCGAGCAGGTCGGCGTGCCGCTCGCGGCGTGGAGCGGCGGCCCGGTCGACCCGAAGGAAGCACGGACCGCGGCCGAGTCGATCGGGTACCCGCTGATGGTCAAGGCGACCGCGGGCGGCGGCGGCCGCGGCATCCGCCTGGTGCGGCGGCCCGAGGACCTGGACGAGGCGTTCGAGCGCGCCAGCTCGGAGGCGGGCAAGACGGCCGGGGACGCGACGGTGTTCCTGGAGCAGGCGATCCGCGGCGGCCGGCACGTCGAGGTGCAGGTCGTGGCCGACGCCAAGGGCGCCGTGTGGACCCTGGGCGTCCGGGATTGCAGCGTGCAACGGCGTAATCAGAAGGTGATCGAGGAGTCTGCCTCGACGGCGCTGGACGCCGAGACCGAGAAGCTGGTGCGCTCCCATGCCGCCGAGCTGATCCGGGCGGCCGGATACGTCAACGCCGGAACGGTGGAGTTCCTCTACAAACCCGGCGAGCAGCTGCTCTCGTTCCTCGAGGTCAACACCCGGCTGCAGGTCGAGCATCCGGTCACCGAGGCCACCACCGGCGTCGATATCGTCAAGCTGCAGCTGCACATCGCGGCGGGCGGCACGCTGGCTGAGGCCGGCACCGCCGAACCGCCGGTGCACGGGCACGCCATCGAGGCCAGGCTGACCGCCGAGGACCCGGAACGCGGGTTCGCTCCCGCGCCCGGCCTGATCGAGCACCTGGCGCTGCCCGCCGGCCCCGGCATCAGGGTCGACACCGGGGTGGCGGCGGGTGACGTCATTCCGCCGCAGTTCGACTCCATGATCGCCAAGGTGATCGCCTGGGGCCGGGACCGGGACGAGGCCCGGGCCAGGCTGTCCCGCGCGATCAGGCAGACCGCCACGGTCATCAGGGGCGGGACCACGAACAAAGCGTTCCTGCTCGACCTGCTGTCCCGGCCGGAATTCGTCCGCGGCGAGATCGACACGACCTGGCTGGATACGATGATGGCGGACGGGTACGCCCCGCCCCGGCGGGTCGACGTCGCCCTGCTGGCCACCGCGTTCGAGGCGTACGAGGCGCACGCCCGGCGGCAGCAGGAGCACCTGTTCGCCTCCGCCGAGCGCGGTCGTCCCGAGGTCGGGCACGAGACGTCGCTCCAGGTCGACGTCCGGGCCGGCGGGCAGGCCTACCGGCTGCGGGTGTCCCGGTCCCGACCCCGGCGGTATCACGTGGAACTCGACGGCCGTCCGGTGGAGGTCGACGTCGAGCGGTCGGGCCGGTTCGAGCTGCGGCTGAGCGTCGGCGACGAAAGCTTCGACGTGCTCTCGGTCGCGCAGGGCACGGACTACCTCGTCGAGGTCGACGGCGCGGTGCACCGGATCTCGGGCGGCGACGCCGGGCTGGTCCGCGTCCCGGCCCCGGCCATGGTGGTGGCCATCGGTGTCGCGGCCGGCGATGAGGTGGCCGAAGGCGACGTCGTGGCCGTCGTGGAGAGCATGAAGCTGGAGACCGCGCTGCGTGCCCCCGTCGCCGGCCGGGTCGCGGAGGTGTTCGCCGACGTCAACACCCAGGTCGAGAGCGGCGCCAAGCTGATCCTCATCGAGCCGGCGCAGGACCAGAGCGAGGAGGAGGACGCAGGCCGGCGCCACGGAACCCAAGGGGTCCGGGCCGACCTGAGCGCGCTGACCAGCGCGGTCTCCGCTGAGCGCGACCCGGCCGAGACCGTCGCCGACGCGCTGGTGGCCCTGCGCTCGCTCGTGCTCGGTTTCGACCTCGATGAGCCCGCGGCCCGACGGCAGCTGGACAGACTGGGCGCCGCGCGAGCCGATCTGCCCGCCGGCGACCCGCGGCTGCTGGCCGGCGAGGCGGAGATCCTGCGGATCTTCGCCGACGTGTCCGCGCTGTGGCGTAACCGCCGGACCTCAGGCGAGTCCGAGGCCGACGACGAGGCCGCCGTGGACGCCGAAGCGGCCCGGAACCCGCAGGAATATCTGCACGCCTACCTGCGCTCGGTCGACGCCGACGTCGAAGGCCTGCCGGAGTCGTTCCGGATCAAGCTGCGCCGGACCCTGGCCCATTACGGCATCGCCGACCTGGAGCCGTCGCCCGAACTCGGCCCGGCCCTGTACCGGATCTTCCTGGCCCACCGTCGCGCGGCCGCGCAGGTGCCGGTCGTGGCCGAACTGCTGCGGTGGCGGCTGCGCCACCCGGAATCACTGCGCCCCGAATCACTCGCCGACGATGCCCGCGATCGTTACCGGCGGGTCATCGACCAGCTGGTGTCGGCCACTCAGCTGCGGCATCCGGCGATCGGCGACCTGGCCCGGCAGGTGCGCTACCGCTGCTTCGACGCTCCGCTGATCGCCGCCGAGCGGGCCCAGGCGCAGCAGCAGGTGCGCGCGGAACTGGACCGGCTATCGCCGGCCCCGGCGGCCAGGGCCGCTCAGATCGACGCCATCGTCGCCTCGGGCGCGGAGATCCTCGGCGTCTTCGCCGAGCGGCACCGCGCCGTCATGCTCGAGGTGATGACCCGGCGCTATTACCGGATCAGGACACTGGAGAACGTCTCTGTCACTGAGCGGA
>Ga0302184_10001328_pt1 | contig 16000 bp, 13 predicted proteins | sample I_Palsa_N3_3_FD_200233 | JGI IMG/M metagenome (GOLD analysis project Ga0302184, IMG submission 200233) | Peat permafrost microbial communities from Stordalen Mire near Abisko, Sweden - I_Palsa_N3_3 | ecosystem: Environmental > Terrestrial > Soil > Palsa > Peat permafrost | place: Sweden...
ATCCCGGTGATCATCGGACCGCTGTTCACTAGCCGGTCCAAGGTGGAGCTGCGCAACCGGTCGCTGGCCAATCCCGGCAGGCTCGCGGCGGCCGGGGTGAAGATCGCCATCACCACCGACCACCCGGTGGTGCCGATCCACTTCCTGATTCACCAGGCCACGCTGGCGGTCAAAGAGGGCCTGGACCCGGTGACGGCGCTGCGCGCGGTGACGATCCACCCGGCCCAGATCATCGGCTGCGCCGACCGGATCGGCTCGCTGGCCGCCGGCAAGGACGCCGACGTGGTGATCTGGTCCGGCGACCCGCTCGACGTGATGAGCCGGGCGGAGCGAGCTTACCTCGACGGGCGGGAGATCTACCGGTACGACTACGACCGGCGCGAGGGTGTGTTCGCCGAGCTCTAGCTTTACCCTTCCGACCATATGCGGGCCAAAGGTGAAGGGCTAAGCCCCCGCCTTGACCGTAGGCGGCGAGGAATAGACAGATTGGTCTGTATGGTTACTGCCCCCGAAACGTTCGCGGTGATGGCCGCCGCATCCTCGGCCACGAAGGAGACCGGCATGGTGACCAGGAAGGGCGTGGTCCCGGTCAGCTCGACGCCCCACCCGCGGGACGCCCTAAGCCCCCGCAGGCGTGGGCTTACCCTGCTGTTTCTCGGCTCGATCATCGTGTCGTTCCTCGCCGCCTCGGCCGCCCCGACGCCGCTGTACGCCCTGTACGCCGAACACTGGGGCTTCTCGCCACTGGCGACGACGGTCGTGTTCGGCGTCTACGCGCTCGCCGTGCTGACGGGCCTGCTCACGTTCGGCAGGCTGTCGGATCACGTCGGCCGACGTCCGGTTCTGCTGACCGGGCTTGTCCTGCAGGCCATCGCCATGGTGCTGTTCACGATGGCGACAGGGCTCGGGACGCTGCTGGCCGCGCGGGTGGTGCAGGGGCTGGCGACCGGATCCTCGCTCGGTGCCGTCGGGGCCGCGATGCTCGACCTCGACCGGCGGCGCGGCGCGCTGGCCAACTCCTTCGCTCCTGGCGTCGGCACGGCCGCGGGCGCGCTTATCTCGGCCCTGGCGGTCCAGTTCCTGCCGGCCCCGACCCACCTCATCTACCTGGTCCTGCTCGGGGTGTTCGGCGTCCAGGCGGCGGGTGTGCTGGCCATGCGGGAGACGGCCCCGCGCCGGCCGGGCGCGATCGCGAGCCTCGTGCCTGACGTCAGGCTCCCGAGGGCGGTGCGCGGCGAGTTCGCCATCGCGGCACCCGTGCTCTTCGCCGTGTGGGCGCTGGCGGGGTTTTACGGGTCGCTCGGCCCCTCGCTCACCGCGGCTCTCCTGCATTCGTCTTCCGTGGTGTACGGCGGGCTGAGCCTGTTCGTCCTCGCGGGGGTCGCGGCGGTATCGGTGCTGGTCCTGAACCGGAGCGAGCCGCGGCCTACGCTGTACCTGAGCATCGCCGCGCTCATTGGGGGCGTCGTGATCACGCTGGTGGCGACGTCTACCGACTCGGCGGCGGGCTTCTTCATCGGCACGGCGGTCGCGGGGGTCGGCTTCGGCGGCGGCTTCCAGGGTGGTATCCGCCTCGTCCTCCCCCTGGTCGACGACCGGGAACGGGCCGGGGTGCTGTCCTCGCTCTACATCGTCTCCTACCTCGGCCTGGGCGTGCCCGCCGTCATCGCCGGTGTCCTGGTCACCGAGGTGAACGGCCTGCTGGCGACGGCTCAGGAGTACGGATCGGCGGTCATCGTGCTGGCCGTAGTGGCGCTGGGCGGACTGCTGGCGCGCCGTCCGCAGAAGGCGGCGACGCTGGCCCTGGCGGCTAGCTGCGGGGCCCAGGGCCAGCGGTAGGGGCTAATCCCTGCGCCACGCGAAGACCGGGCCGCGGGCCCGCAGGTTCACCGGCGAGCCGACGGGCAGCGCGGGGCCGCCGGTGATCCGCACGATGATCGTCCGGCCGTCGGCGTCGCGCTCGGGCTGGACGTGGACGACGGCATCGTGACCGTGGTAGCCGCAGGCCGTCACCCGGCCCGGCACCCCGTCCGCGCTGGTCTCCAGTTCGATCTGCTCGGGCCGGATCAGGACCGTCACCTGGCCTGCCCCCGTGGCCGTGACCGCGGCGGCGTCAAGCAGAAGGTCGCCCAGGAGCGTCTTCACGACGCCCCCGTTGAGCACCCCCTCAAGCAGGTTCGCGTCCCCGACGAAACTGGCCAGTTCGGGGTCCGCCGGCCGGCAGTAGAGGTCTTCGGGTGTCGCGCACTGGGCGATCCTCCCGTTCCGCAGCGCCGCGACCTGGTCGGCCACCGACAGGGCCTCGTCCTGGTCGTGTGTCACCAGGACCGCGGTGGTGCCGGCCCGGCGGAAGATCTCCTGGACGTCAGCGCGGACGCTGGCCCGCAGGTTAGCGTCCAGCGAGGCGAACGGCTCGTCGAGCAGCACCACGGCCGGCTCGATGGCCAGCGCCCGGGCCAGCGCGACCCGCTGCTGCTGGCCGCCGGAAAGCTGGTGCGGATACCGCTTGCCGAACCCGCCCAGGCCCACCGCCTCCAGCATGCTGGCGACCTTGCCGCCGCGCCGCTCCCGGGCGGCGAGCCCGAAGCCGACGTTGGCTTCGACGGTCAGGTGCGGGAACAGGCTGCCCTCTTGCGGGACGTAACCGATGCGGCGCCGTTCCGGCGGGACGTGGACGCCCGGGCCGTCGACCAGCACGTCGCCGATCATGATCGCGCCGGCGTCGGCCCGGTCGAACCCGGCCATCAGCCGCAGCAAGGTCGTCTTGCCGCTACCGGACGGACCGAGGATCGCCGTCAGCGACCCGGCCGGCACCTCCAGGTCCACGCCGGTCAGGACCGGGTGGGTCCCGAAGGCCTTATACAGGCCGGTGACCGCCACTTGCCGCATCTACTCATCCTCGCGCTTGAGCCGGGCGATTGAAGAATCGTCCCAAGACATAGCTTGGCACGGCCGCGACGATGATCATTACTAGGGCAAACGGCGCGGCCTGGCTGTAGGAGAGATTGGTCTCATACGACCAGAACTGGGTGGCGAGCGTCTGCGCGCCGGTCGGGATCAGCAGCAGCGTGGCGGTGAGCTCGGTCACCACCGACAGGAACACCAGGCAGAACGCGGCCACCAGGCCGGGCCCGGTGAGCCGGATCGTCACCCGGAACAGCACGGCGAGCCGGCGCTGGCCCAGCGATCTGGCCACCTCGTCGAGGCTGACCGGCGCCCTGGCCAGCGACGCCTTGACCCCGACCAGCGCGAGCGGGAAGAACATGATCGCGTAGCAGCCGATGAGCAGCATCGACGTGCCGTAGCCGAACCCGGCCGCGTACTTCTCGGTGAAATAGGACAGGGCGAAGGCGATGACGATTCCCGGCATGCCCAGGACCAGGTAGGTGCTGCGTTCAAGCAGTCGCCGCACGCGCCCACTGTGCCGGATGGCCAGCAGGGCCACCGGAAAGGCGAGGATCGTGGCCAGGACCCCGGCTGATGCGCCGTACAGGGCCGTGTGCCCGGCCGCGTCGAGCAGGGATACGTTGGCCCCGCCTGACAGCCCGCCGACCTGGCCGGCCTGAATCCAGTAAACCGTCGCCGCGACGGGGACACCGAGCGCGAGCAGGACGAGCGCGGTGAAGGCGGCCAGCACCGGCCAGCGCGTCCAGCCGAGCCGCTGGGGCGGGTTTACCCGCTGAGTCATCGGCCCGGACCTGCTGACCTGTCCCCGGCCGCGGAGCGCGCCTTCCCCGGCCACGACGAGCAGGCTGAGCGCCACCAGCACCAGGGAGAGAGCGCAGGAGGCGGCGATGCTGTACCCGTTGAACTCGGTGAAGATCTCGGTGGTGAAGGTCTGGTAACCGAGGATCTCGAAGGCGCCGTACTCGGCCAGCATGACCAGCGCGACGAGCAGGCAGCCGCCGAGGATGGCCCCCTTGGCCTGGCCGAGCGTGATCCGGACGAAGGTGCGGACACGCCCGGAGCCCAGGCTTCGCGCGACTTCCTCCTGACTGGGGTCCGCCATCCGCAGGCTGGCCGCTACCGGCAGGTAGACCAGCGGATACACGGCGAAGGTCATCACGATGACGGCCCCGGCGAAGCCGTGGGCCCAGGTCCACAGCGAGTTCCAGCCGAAGCTCACCACGAAGTCAGGGATCGCGAGGGGGACCACCACAAGTACCGCCCAGACCCGGCGACCCGGCAGGTCGGTCCGCTCGACGCACCACGCGGCACCGGTCCCGATCACCGCGCACGCCGCGGTGACCACGACGGTGAGCCGGACGGTGTTCCACAGCAGTGTCCAGGTCAGCGGGCGGAAGATGAGGTGCGCCACGTCGGAGGCCCCGGCCCCGTGGGCCTCGACCAGCAGGAACACCAGCGGAAGCGCCAGGAGCGCCGCCACCAGGGAGCTGATCGCCAGCAGGACGACCGGGCGGTCGGCGGGGCGGGCCCGGCGCGGGCTGACCACCTCACTCTCGCCCGGCTGGGTGAGCGTTCCCGCGGCGGCCATCAGCGGTCCTGATCCGTCCGGGGGCTCACAGTAGGCCGGCCTGGTGGAGCAGGGCGATCGCCGTCGAGCCGTCGCCGAGCTCGGCGATCGTAATCGAGGTCGGCTGAAGCTGATCGAACGGCGTCTCAGGCGCCGACGTGGTCACCCCGTCTCCCAGGGGGTACTCGTAGCTCTGCTCGTTACCCGAGGTACGCGCGATGATCTCCTGACCCTGCTCGCCAGCCAGGAAGGCGAGGAACTTCTGGGCCGCCGCCTGGTGCTTGCTTGACTTCAACACGGCCGCACCGGAGACATCGATCACGTATCCGGCGTCATGCGGGGCAAAATGGGTGATCTGCGAGTGCATTCCGGACGCGCCGACCTCGGCCTCGAGCCGGTACCAGTAATACTGGTTGATGACCCCGAAGGCGACCTGGCCGCGGTTCACCTCATCGGCGATCGTCTCGTTGTCCGGGACGATGTGGCTCGCGGCGTTCGACTTGATGCCGTCGAGCCAGGTCAGCGCGGCCGACTTGCCGTAGGTCTTCAGCACCGAGGTGACGATCGGCTGGAAGTCGGTCTCCCCCGCGGCGAAGGCGAGCTTGCCCTTGTACTTGGGGTTGGCAAGCTGCAGCACGCTGGTCGGGAGCTGGCTCACCGAGATCAGCGATGGGTTGTAGATGATCACGCTGACCCGGGCGGAAACCCCCACCCAGTTACCCTGCGGCGAGTTGTACTTGGCCGTTGTCTTGGCCAGCGTGGCCGGGGCCACGGGAGACAGCAAGCCCTTTTCCTGCAGGAACTCAAGCGGAGGCGAGTTTTCCGTGTAGAAGACATCGGCGGGCGAGTGCGACCCCTGCACGGCGATCAGGTCAGCGAGGGTGTCCTCGTCGTCACTGCGGACGTTGACCGTGATGCCGGTCTGCTTCTCGAACGCGGTCACCAGCCCGTCGACCGTCTGCTCATGCTGGCCGCTGTAGAGGGTGATCGACTGTCCGGACGGATCCGAGGCTCCCGATGACCCCGATGAACCACAGCCCGTGAGCACGGCGCCGGCCGCAAGCGATCCGCAGGCTACGGCGGCCGTGATGGCGACACGCCAGCGCATCATGAGGCGGCGCCCGGGCAGATCGAGTTGAGCGTCTTGCTGGCCACCGCGACATCCTCCTTGGCGTTGCTGCTCTTTCCGTTGCTGGCGAAGAACTTCTGGTAGGCGTCGGCGAGCTGGCTGATAACACCGTGAAGCGCCTGGTTGGACACGCTGATCTGGCGCAGAGGAAGGATCTGCGCCTCGGCGTAGCCGACCGGGTCAGCATCGGGATCGGGGCCGTCGCTCAGCACCGCGCTGACCTGCTCGCAGGCGTTCTCGATAGCCGTCGTCGATGCCGATGCCGTGGCCGTGGCCGTGGCCGTGGCCGTGGAATGGGCCGATGAGCTGCAGGCGCATACCAGCACGACCATCAGGATGAGCGTCACGCGTCCGGCTAGGCGGCCCGGGTACGCTGTCTTTCTGTTCGTCATCTACCTTCCTTGCGATCGCCATGCACAATGTGAGTCAGCGCTCTTACCTCAGGCCGGAGACAGCTTAGCTTAGGCTAACCTAACCAGCCGCGCCAGTACCAGAGTGAGACAGTCGGCCAGCCGGCGGACCGACCGGGCAGCAGCACGTTGACGACCCGGGCGGCGCGGTCGGGGGTCAGGGTATCCGTCGGTGATCAGGCCGAAGTAGCCAACGTGGCAACGGAGAAACGCATGAGCGAAATAAACGTGGTCCGGCTCAAGGACGGGGCCGTCCGCGGCAAGGTCGACGCCGGTACGGCTGCGTTTCTCGGCATCCCCTACGCGGCCCCTCCGTTCGGCGCGAACCGGATGCGGCCGCCTCAGCCGGTCCCGGCCTGGGACGGCGAACGTGACGCGACCGCGTTCGGGCCGACCGCGCCTAAGGGCGATTACCCGCCGGCCTATGTCCCGCTGTTCCCCGAGGTGGTGATCCCGGGCGAGGACTGCCTGAACCTCAACGTGTGGACGCCCGACCCGAACGCCACCGGGCTGCCCGTGCTCGTCTGGATCCACGGCGGCTCGTTCATGAACGGGTCATCCTCGATCGCCGAGTACAACGGCGCGGCGTTCGCCCGCGACGGCGTCGTCTGCGTCACCATCAACTACCGGCTGGCCGCCGAGGGCTTCCTGTTCCTCGATGACGGCCTCGCCAACCTCGGCCTGCTCGATCAGCTGGCCGCGCTGCGCTGGGTGCAGGGCAACATCTCGGCGTTCGGCGGCGATCCGGCCCGGGTCACCGTCGCGGGCGAATCGGCCGGGGCCATGAGCGTGACGACGCTGCTGTCGATGCCGCTGGCCGAGGGCCTGTTCGCTCAGGCCATCGCGGAAAGCGGGGCCGCAGCTCACGCGCTGACCCGGGACCAGGCCGCGATGGTGGGCGGCTACCTCGCGACCGCGCTCGGCGTGCCCGCGGACCGCGACTCGATCAAGGCCGTTCCGCTGGCCACGCTCGTTAAGACCGCGTCGGACCTGGTGGTGGAGGTGCAGACCAACCCCGATCCGGCCAAGTGGGGCCCGCTCACGCTGAGCTTGCTGCCGTTCGCGCCGGCCGTCGACGGTTCGGTTGTCCCGGTGGCGCCGATCACGGCCCTGGCTGCGGGACAGGGTCGCGGCGTCCCGCTGATGATCGGTTCGAACCGCGACGAGGCGCGCCTGTTCCTGGTCGCGGCGGCCACCATCGACCTGATCGACGACGCGACGCTTGCCGCCGTCGCGGGCGTGTACGGGCTGTCGCAGGACGACCTCGCCGTCTACCGGCGCAACCGGCCGGACGCCAGCCCGGGTGACATCCTGGCCGCCGTGATCAGCGACTGGTTCTTCCGCATCCCGGCCATCCGGGTGGCAGAAGCGCGGGCCAACTCGGGAGCTCCCGGCATCTGGATGTACCGTTTCGACCGCCCGGAGCCGCAGGACAACCACCGCCTGGGAGCTTGTCACGGCGCCGAGATCCCGTACGTGTTCGACACCGTTACGCTCGATAACGTGCGCCCTCGACTCGGCGAGACGCCCGCGCAGGCCGTGGCGGACCAGGTCCACCAGGTGTGGGTCAACTTCATTACCCGGGGCGACCCGGGCTGGGCGCGCTACGACACCGCCAGCCGGACGACCGCCCTGCTCAGCGAGACCGCCAGCGCCACCGACGACCCGGCCGGTGACGAGCGCGCCCGCTGGGACGGCATCCGCTGACGCAGCTGTTGCGCCAGCACCTGGCAACGCCCCGCCAGGCTGAACGGCACCTCGCCGCCACCCGTTCCGGCCGCCAGTGCGGGGTCGGCGGCACCGGGCGGCAGCTCTCCGGCGAGTCCGGCGGCTCTGGCGGCCCGCCGGTCCGAAACGGTCAAACAATCATTAATACTCACAAAAGGGCGCGAGCGGGTGCCGCAGACGCCGTGATCGGCCGACCCTCTGGAACATTGGGCCGGTCCTATGCGGCCCAATGTTCCAGAGGTTCGGTGGCGGCGCGGCCCGCGGTGGCGAGTTGGGGCGGGTGGGACGCACGATGATGCGGTGGTGGCGCGGTGGGGCATGGTGGTCAGGAAGACGGTTAGGCCGACCGCGACGGTGGCCGCAGCGCGGGCAGTCGGGAGCCGCGCCAGGTGGTTGAAGAGGCAAGCGGGTAGTTGAAGAAGTAAGCAGTGAGGTAGCGTCGGAGGCGTGAGCGCTACGGGAGAGTTTGTCCGCGATACCAGGTACCTGAACGGACGGATCACGGCGGACGGGCGAGATGGCAGCTTCCCCGTGGAGGCCGGGCGGTACCGGCTGGTAGTGGCGCGGGCCTGCCCGTGGGCGAACCGCACGATGATTGTGCGGCGGCTGCTCGGGCTCGAGCCCGTGCTGTCCATGGGCATCTGCGGACCCGAGCATGACTGGCGGAGCTGGACGTTCGACCTTGACCCCGGCGAGGTGGACCCGGTGCTTGGCATCCACTTCCTGCGGGAGGCCTTCGAGAAGGCAGTACCCGGCTACGACCGGGGCGTCACCGTCCCGGCCATCGTGGAGATCTCCTCGGGCGCGGTGGTGACCGCCGACTTCCGGCAGATCACGCTGGACCTGGAGCACGAGTGGACGGCATACCACCGGCCCGGCGCGCCCGACCTGTATCCGGAGAAGCTGCGCGACGAGATCGAGGAGGTCAGCGACCTCGTCTACGAGGACCTGAACAACGGCGTGTACCGGTGCGGGTTCGCGACCACGCAGGCGGCCTACGAGGAGGCCTACGGCAAGCTGTTCGCCCGGCTTGACTGGCTGTCCGAGCGGCTCGCCACCCGGCGCTACCTGGCGGGCGACACGATCACCGAAGCGGACATCCGGCTCTGGCCCACGCTGGCCAGGTTCGACGCCGTCTACCACGGCCACTTCAAGTGCAACCGGAGCAAGCTGTCCGAGATGCCGGTGCTCTGGGCGTACGCCCGTGACCTGTACCAGACGCCTGGCTTCGGCGACACGATCGACTTCGCGCAGACCAAACAGCACTACTACCGGGTGCACACCAACCTGAACCCGTCCCAGATCGTGCCGGCCGGACCCGATCTGACGAACTGGCTTGAACCGCACCGGCGCGCCGAACTCGGCGGCCGGCCGTTCGGCGACGGAACGCCGCCAGGTCCGCCGCCGCCCGCGGAACAGGTGACGGACGGACCTGGCGGTTAGGCTCGCGCCCGCCGACCAGGTTCGGCGCGCGTAGGCTCTCGTGGCTGCTAGGAAGGTTCAGTCGCGGAGCCGGCCGAGATCGGCGTTCGCCCGCCGCTGCCTGGACTCGGCCCGGTAGGACTGCCGTCTCGCCTCGGCGAGCCGCTGACGTGCGTCAGCGAGCTCGGCTTCCAGCCGCCGGACCGTGTTCTCCAGGTCCTGCTCGGCCAGGTTGGCGGATCCGGCGGCCCGATCGGCTTCAGCCAGGGCCCGTTCTGCCAGCTGGATCTTCTCCTGGCGACGACGGTCACGCTCCGCCGCGGCCTCGGCCGGCGGGGGGGTCGGGGGCTCGGAGGGCTTCGGGGCCGAAGGGGACGGGGCGCCTGCGGGGAAGGGGGTCATGGGGTCCAAGCCGAAGCCGGCCCAGTGCGCGGCGCGGACCAGGGTGCCTAGGTTCGCGGCTACCTCGGGATCAGCGATCGCGGCGTCGAGGGTGGCGGTCACCTCCTCGCGCAGCGCCGCGGGGGGTCCGGGCAGGTCCGACACCTGCAGGGCCTGCCGGGTGAGATCGTCGACCAGGCGGCTGCGGGCCGTGGTCAGCTCGCGGATCTTGGCGCCGTCGGCGGATCCCGCGGCGGCGCGCAGGTCGATGCCCAGCTCATCCAGCCGTGCCCTGACCTCGGGGTCCTCACGGACTAGCCGGTTCACCACCCAGGCCGAACGCGTCGGCTTGCGGAGCGCGGCGATCTGCTTGGCCGCGGCCGGCTCTCCCGCCTCGCGGGCGCTGGTGATGAGTTCCTGGCGGCGCTCGGTGAAACCATCCGGGTCGGCCGCATACAGCTCGGCTACCGCGTCGGCCAGCAGGTCGGTCATCTTGGCAGAATAGGTGCCATGAGCGATGTCGTGCCATCAGGACAGGGGCACCTGCTGACCGCGCGCGGGAACGTCATGGCGTTCAAGGCCGTCGCCGCCCAGACCGGAGGGGATTTCTCGCTGATGGAGCGGACCGTGCCGCCGGGGGCCCGCACTCCCCCGCCGCACCGGCACGTCACCTGCTCGGAGGCTTTCTTCGTGCTGGACGGGATGATCACGTTCTCACTTGACGGCGCCGAACTGACCGGCGGCCCGGGGGATTTCCTGCTGGTGCCGCGCGGAGCGGGTCATACCTTCGGCAACCGGGGCGATGAGCCTGCCCGGCTGCTCGTGCTGCACGCCCCGGCCATGGACGCCTACTTCGAGGAACTGCACCGGCTCTGGTCCGGCGGCCAGCCGCCGCCGCGGGAGGCCGAACGCGAGCTGATGAGCAGGTACGGGATGGAACCCGCCTTACCAAGGAGGCCAGCACCGAGCCGACCGGCGGTATGGGTCCCTGGGAAACTGCCTCGTTAAAATGCCTCGTCAAAATGTCAGGGGGCCGACGTAGGGTGGGGGACTATGACGCCGACCGCACCCGCCGAGCTCACCCCGGACACGCTCGAGCAGTACCGCCGGGAGCTTACCGGCTACTGCTACCGCATGCTGGGCTCGGGCTTCGAAGCCGACGACGCCGTGCAGGACACGATGCTGCGAGCCTGGCGCGCGGCGGACGGATTCGAGGGACGGTCCAGCGTGCGGTCGTGGCTGTATCGGATCGCCACCAACATTTGCCTGGACATGCTGCGCGGCCGCCAGCGCCGGGCACTGCCGATCGACCTAGGGCCGGCCTCGCCGCCGGTCGAGGCCATGCTCGGGGACTGGCATCCGGACGATATCTGGATCTCCCCGATGGCGGACAGCAACGTCGTGCCGGAGCACGGCGACCCGGCCGAGATCGCGGTGGCCCGCGAGACGATCAGGCTGGCGTTCGTGACGGCCCTGCAGCACCTGCCGGCCCGGCAGCGGGCCACGCTGATCCTGTGCGAGGTGCTGCGGATGCCCGCGGCCGAGGCCGCCACCACTCTGGGCACCAGCGTGGCCGCCGTCAACAGTGCGCTGCAGCGAGCCCGGGCCACCCTGGCCGCGCTGCCGGAGGAGCAGCGCCCCGCCGCGGTGGACGCGGACCAGGCGCAGCTGCTGGCCAAGTACGTGGACGCGTTCCAGCGTTACGACATGGACCAGCTGGTCACGCTGCTGCACGACGATGCGCTGATGACCATGCCGCCGTACGCCATGTGGATCAGGGGCGCCGAGAACGTGTGCCGCTGGATGCTCGAGCCGTCGCCGAGCCTGTGCCGCGGCTCGATCCTGGTGCCCGCGGGGCAGGTCAACGGCGTCCCGGCGTGGGCCCAGTACAAGCCGGATCCGGCCGGCGGGCATATGCCCTGGGGGCTGCAGGTGCACGAGGTATCGGGCGGGCGGATCAGCCGCCTGACGTTCTTCCTCGATACCGAGCGGATCTTCCCGGCGCTCGGCCTGGCGCCGCACCTGCCGTGAGCGCGGTCTGATAACAAGCCATCGACGGCCTACTGAAGAGGGAGCGCGATGAGCACCGATATCTCCGGCGTCGGGCAGCCGGGTTTCGTGGCCAGGTACAACCTGGCTGATCCGGCGCGGCAGGCCGCGGCCCAGGAGGTTGCGGCCCGGATCCGCGAGCTTGGCCTGCGGACCGTCCGGTTGGCGGTCGTCGACCAGCACGGCGTGCCGCGGGGCAAGATGCTGTCGCCAGAAGCCGCCATCGCCGCGATGTCCGACGGGCTCGATTTCTCCGGCGCCATCTACAGCCTGGATACCGGCAACCAGGTGTTCGTGCCCGCGTTCGCCGCCGGCGGCGGTTTCGGGATCGAGGAGTTCACCGGGTTTCCCGACGTGGTGGTCGTGCCCGATCCCGCCACCTTCCGGGTGCTGCCGTGGGCGGACCGCACCGGCTGGATGCTGTGCGACGTCTACTTCGGCAACGGCCAGCCGATGCCACTGGACGGCCGGGGCCTGCTCCGCCGCACGCTCGCCTCGCTCGGCGAGGCGGGGTATGACTTCCTGGCCGGGGTCGAAGTCGAGTACTACATCGTCAAACGCTCTCCGGCGGAGCTGGCCCCGGAGAACGCCGGCTTCACGCCGGAGCCGCCGCCGGTCAGCGTGTTCGAGCGGGGCTACCAGTTCCTGTCCGAGGTGCGGCTGGACGGCATGGGCGACACGCTGGAGGCCCTGCGCGACGCGCTGGACGCGATCGGCCTGCTGCCGCGTTCCATGGAGGACGAGTGGGGGCCGGGCCAGCTGGAGTTCAGCTTCAGTCCCATCGCCGGGCTGGCCGCGGCGGACGCCGCCGTGTTGTTCCGTTCGGCGGTCAAGCAGGTGTGCCAGCGGCGCGGGCTGCTGGCCACGTTCATGTGCCGTCCCGCGCTGCCGAACTTCTTCTCCTCCGGCTGGCACCTGCACCAGTCCCTGCTGTCCCGGCCGGGCGGCTCGAACGTATTCGCCAGCGACAGCGGGCCGCTCTCTGATCTTGGCCGGCAGTACGTCGCCGGGCTGCTCGAGCACGCGGTGCCGATGACGATGTTCGGGGTCCCGACGGTCAACGGCTACAAGCGGTTCCGGCCGTACTCGTTTGCGCCCGACCGGGTGTGCTGGGCGGTGGAGAACCGCGGCGCGCTGGTGCGGGTCCAGGGCGCGGCGGGTGACACCAGCTCGCACGTGGAGATGCGGGTCGGCGAGCCCGCCGCGAACCCCTATCTTTACCTGGCGTCAAACATCGCGGCGGGCCTGGACGGGATCAGGCGGGGCCTTGAGCCGCCGCCCCCCGTGTCGGCCGACCCGTACGCCGTCGAGGCGCCTGCGCTGCCGATGTCGCTGGCGGCGGCGGTGGACGCACTGGACGCGGACGGGTTCTACCGGAAGGCGTTCAGCGATTCGCTGATCGCGTACCTGGTGATGATGAAGCGCTTCGAGATCGAGCGGTACGAGGACGCGCTGGCCTCCGAGCCGATCCCGGACGGCCAGGACGTCAGCGACTGGGAGATGCGCGAGTACTTCGAGTTCTTCTAGCGGTACTTCTAGGCTAGGGCGACGGAGTACCAGGCCGCCGGGTCGGCCGGGACGGGCTGGAAGTCGTAGCGCAGGCCGCCGTCTTGGGCTAGGGCGACGAGGCTGACCGAGGTGCTCGCATACACCCGGCCGTCGGGCAGTTCCCGGCGCACGACGATCGCGCCGGGTTCGGTGCTGGCCGGGTCGCCGGCGGCCGCGAGGGTGAGCCAGTCTTCCCAGGCGTGCTCGAGGGTGGCGGCCGGGTCGCCAGAGGGCCGGGACGCGGCGAACTTCGGGCCGAACCGGACCGCCTTGGGATCCGGTTCGGCGGTCTTCGCATCCGCGGTGGCGCTGTCGGGCGGGTACATGTGCCCGGCGTTGGTCAGCACGTGAGTGGCCGGCCCGAGTTCGCTGAGCGCGGCCCGATGACCGTCCCAGCCGAGCAGCAGGACCGCGGCCGGATCGGCGCACACCAGGTAGAACGGGTCGTAGCGAGCCAGGATCTCGGGGTCGTCGTGGAGTTTGCGCAGGGCGGGCTGGCCTTCTTCAGCGGCCCGCAGGGGCAGTTCACCACGGGACCGGCGGTGGCTGGGCGGCGCGAACTGGCCCCGGCCGTTCAGGACGCACGAGACACGCGGCAGGTCAGGGTGCACCGCGAGCCAGGTCCCGCCCGCCTGCTCGTCCCGCCCGCCGATCAGCGGCGACCCGGGCCAGTGCCGGGCCGGCGGCCGCCAGGGGCGGCCGGTGAACTCATCGCGGACCCCGAGCAGCAGCAACGACACCTGGTCTTCTGGCGCCAGGCTGACCACGACCGTACACATATCGTCTCCGAGTCTTTCATGCGATGATCTGGCAGCGCGGGTGAGCCACGGATCGTTCGGGAGGAAGATAGTGGTCATGACCGACACGCCTGATCTGGTGGTTCTGCTGTACCGCGCGGACTGGACGCGGCTGAGCCTGGCCGCTGAGGTAAGCCACACGATCGACCATGACCTGGACGCGCTGCGATCCGGAACGGGCACGCCCGCGGCCGCGGCCGCGTCGCTCTGGGGGCCGCCGCACGGGCCGCGCGGGCCGGTGGCGGGCTCCGGCCGGCGAGCGCGGCCGACCGGAAACGAGTGGGAGACGGCCACCGACCTGCAGGGGACCGAGACGAGCCGGTCCACGCTGCTGGTCGCGCCGGGCGGCCGCTGCCGCTATCAGGGCGACGGGTTCGCCAGCGGATGCGACGGGGACCGGAGCTGGCAAGAGTTCGCAGAAGAGGGCCGCCTGGTCGAGATGACCGGTGGGCCCCGGCCGCCGCTGGCGACGCTGCTGCGCCCGTCATGGCTGCTCAACGGCTACACGCTGGAGATAGGAGGATCGGCGACAACCCTCGGGCGAGATGGGCTGCGGGTGGTGGCGACGCCGCGGCGGAGCATCAGGGACGCCGTGGCGCAGTGGCATCGGCCGGTCGACCGGGTTGAGGTCATCGTGGACGCGGTGCTGGGCACCTTGCTGCGGCACGAGGAGATATTCGAGGGCAAGCCGCTCAGCCTGACCGAGCTGGTGAGCGTGAGCTTCAATCCGGTCGAAGCAGCGGACGACGCGCAGTTCCAGCCCCCGTCCGGCTGGGAGGCGGCCGAGAAGAACGCGGAGACCCCGTCCCCTAGTGGTCCTGGCTGGGAGGTGACCAAGCTCGTGACGGGCCTGGCCACGAGAGGCATAGGCGCATGGTTCAAGTCCTCGCGGTTTGACCCGTTCGGGCAGGCGACGCGGGAGGAGCCCGAGGCGGCGATGCCGGAGGACGAGCCCATGCCGTCCGGGGGCCCGGTCAGCGACGAGGTGCTGCACCTGCTGTACGAGAGCGAGAGCCGCCAGGCGCCGGGGATCGAGGCCACGCTGCACAGCTGGTTTGACTTCGCCGCGTGGCTCTCGAAGTTCCCGGACGAGGTCCGCCAAGTGGGAATCGGCGGGTTCGGCTCTCTCTCGAACGTGGTGGGCCTGCGGGTACCCGCCGAACACGAGATATCCCGGCTGCGCATCAGCGGTCCGGACAGGTACCGAATCGATTATGTGCTCCGCGCCGGGAAGTCGACGCTCAAGGCCATCAGCTGCGACGGAGAGCGGTGCTGGAGGATCCTCGACGAAGAGGTGAGGGTCGGGCCGGCGGAACCGGCGCCTCTGGCGTCGCCACTGAGTCAGATCGCGAACCTGTTCGACCCGTCCTGGCTGCTGGAATCCCGGCTGACCGGCGGGACCGAGACCGTGATCGGCGGCCGCCGCGGCTACCGTCTTGCCGTCGCCTCGCATGACCCGCCTGCCCCCGCCTCGGGTTACTTGTGGTGGCAGAGCATCTTCTCGCCGGACGAGGTGGTCGTGGACGCCGAGCTCGGCTTCCTGCTGTGCTCGATCTCGCATGTGGGACCGCGGGTCTTGGTGCGGGAGGAGCTGCGGGACGTCATCACCGCCTACTCCGGCGAGCCCGGCGATTTCCAGCCCGACCTTCCGCCCGGCACGCAGGTGGTCGAAGAAGATCCTGACCACGACGCTCCGCCGGGCCCGGTCAACGCGCCCCGCGCGATGGCTGGCGTCTTCGCCCGGAAGGCGGCCAAGGACGCCCGGTCGGCGGTCGAGGGGTTCGTTGATTTCTTCCGCGGCGGGGACGCGCGCTAACCGCAGGACGATGCTGACGATCTTGTAGAGTCCACTGGATTAACCGTGAAGGCCGCCATCGCGTTAACGGGCGGGCCGCGCCGGCGGCACCGGCTGCGTACGATCATGTGCGGAGAACTGCAGGGCACGACGGGAGCAAACATGGAACTGGACCGGCGGCTGGACCCCGAGATCGCGGCGGCGCTGGCGGAACTACCCATCATGGACCTGTCCGACATCCCGGCCGCCCGCGAGACCATGCTGGAG